>MDTB01093698.1_pt1 | contig 81628 bp, 83 predicted proteins | sample 811161 | NCBI WGS metagenome assembly MDTB01 (sample SAMN05326650, study PRJNA326480) | marine metagenome | isolation source: seawater | place: Mediterranean Sea | collected 2009 | reverse complement strand
GGTCCCAAGGGTATGGCTGTTCGCCATTTAAAGTGGTACGCGAGCTGGGTTTAGAACGTCGTGAGACAGTTCGGTCCCTATCTGCCGTGGGCGTTGGAAGTTTGAGAGGGGCTGCTCCTAGTACGAGAGGACCGGAGTGGACGAACCTCTGGTGTACCGGTTGTCACGCCAGTGGCATCGCCGGGTAGCTAAGTTCGGAAAAGATAACCGCTGAAAGCATCTAAGCGGGAAACTTGCCTCAAGATGAGACTTCCCGGGAACTTGATTCCCCTTAAGGGTCGTTCGAGACTAGGACGTTGATAGGCTGGGTGTGGAAGCGCAGTAATGCGTTAAGCTAACCAGTACTAATTACCCGTGAGGCTTGTCCCTATAACATTGAAAGTTATAATTGAGATTTTTGTATTTGCTTTTAAATTTGAAAATACCCATTTTAATAATATTTAGCTTTGTGAATTGTTAAATTCATAAAGCCTATTGGTTATGCCTAATGACCATAGCAAGTTGGAACCACCCCTTCCCATCCCGAACAGGACCGTGAAACGACTTAGCGCCGATGATAGTGCTGAAACCAGTGTGAAAGTAGGACATCGTTAGGCTTATTGTTATAAGTACCTCCACTATTTAAGTGGAGGTTTTTTTTTGGTAAAAATGAAAAAATTAAATGATATATTTGAGTTCTTCGGCTCAGATAAACATAGTCATGATTATGGTCAGTACTATGAAAAGTATTTTCAGGACAAAAGGTTTTTAAAATTTAACTTAGTTGAAATTGGAATCTTAGAACATCCTAATGGACCTTTTGGTGCCTCTTCATTAAGAGCTTGGGATGAATACTTTCCAAACGCTTTGATTCATGGATTTGATCTTTTAGATCACAAAAGATATGAAACTGAAAGAATTAAAATTTATGTTGGCGATCAATCAAAGCGAGAAGATTTAAGGCATAATTTAATTTCTAATATAGACGAAAAACCACAAATTATCATTGATGATGGAAGTCACAGAGATGCTCAACAGCAAATTTCTTTAGGATTTTTATTTCAGCATCTAGCTCCGGGAGGGCTATATGTAATAGAAGATCTTACTCAATTTTCAATTTCAAAAAGTTCAAGAAAATTAACGCTTGCACAGTTACCAATTTATGGAGATAAAGATGTGTCTCCAATGATTTTTTCGTCAGCTTTTTTTTCTAATAATGAAAATTTTCAAATCGACCCATATGCTAAATTTACGACATCAACTATGTTGTTAAATTATTGCTTAACAAAAAAAATTGAAAGCCAATTTATGTATCCTTGGGAAGTTGAATATTTAAATCAACAAATCTCATTTATAAACATTCATCCATCAAAAATATTTAATTTAAACATATGTTTTATTGGAAAAAAATATTGATTGAGAGCTTTTTTAAAAACTAAATGTTATCCGAGATCTGCCTCTACAATCTGGAGATTCACTAATACCTGCTGACCTCACAATTAAATTTTCTGTAAATTCTACTTGAAACCATCTACATAATGGATTTTCATATCTATATGACCAAAAAAAACCTCTTTTTCTTCCAAGAGAAGTTTTAATTTTTGATTTTCCAAGAATAAAAATTACTTCATCTAAAGTCATTCCAGGTTTTATTTTGGAAAAATTTTTCTGATTTAGTACCTGTTCAAATTTTTTAGCAAATCCTTTATTGTCAAAAAAAACAAAATAGGTATGTTTTCCTGCAGGTCCACGAGGAAAGTCAAGTCTTGAAGGAAATTTAGTTAAATTTAAAGGAGGATCTGGTTCGCCAAGTAATTTAATCACCTCTGTTCTTGATTTTCCAATAATTTTATTAGTTGGTGAATAAGAAGAACAACCAGATAAAATTAAAAAAAAAATATAAACTGAACTTAAATAAAAAGTAAATTTTAAATTACAATGTCTCATGATGACAAAAATTTCTCTGCTAATCTTACCCAGTAACTTGAACCAATGGGTATTATTTCATCATTAAAATCATAACTAGGATTATGAAGGTTACACGGGCCTAAGCCATGTCCTGAAATCCTATGATCTCCATCTCCGTTACCTATGAAGGCATAGCAGCCAGGTTTTTTTTGAAGCATGAATGCAAAGTCTTCGGACCCCATTGTAGGTTGAAGATCAGTAATAATATTTTTTTTTCCTACAATTTCATTCATTACTTCATTAGCAAACTTTGTTTGTTTTGTATGATTAATTAGCGGTGGATAATTCCTTTTAAAATCAAATTGAATTTTGGCACCAAATCCTTTCGCCGTACTTTCAGATATCTCTTTCATTTTTTTTTCAATAATGTCTATTAATTTTTCAGAGAAGGTTCTTACAGTTCCTATCATAATTGCAGAATCTGGGATAACGTTAGTACTTTTCCCAGAGTGTATTTGTGTGATAGAAAGAACTCCTGCATCAAGCGGATTTTTAATTCGAGAAATTATTGTTTGCCAACTTTGAGCTATCTGTATTGCAACTGTGATCGGATCAATACCTAGATGAGGCTGAGCCGCATGAGATCCCTTTCCATTTATAACTAGTTCAAATTCATTTGAAGAAGCCATCATGCAGCCATCTATAGCTCCCATATAACCTTTTTTTATACCGGGCCAGTTATGCATTCCAAATACTGCATCCATTTGACATTTGTCAAAAAGACCTTCTTCAATCATTATTTTTGCTCCACCAGCTCCCTCCTCAGCAGGTTGAAATATAAAATAAATAGTTCCAGAAAAATTTTTATTTTTTGATAGGTAATATGCTGCACCTAATAACATTGCTGTATGACCATCATGACCACATGCATGCATTTTTCCATTATTTACTGATTTATGTTTAAAATTATTTTGTTCTTGAATTGGTAAAGCATCCATATCTGCTCTTAAACCTATAGATTTTTTTGAACTGCCGTTACTTATGATTCCAACAACACCAGTTTTTGCTAAACCTCGAATCATAGGAATATCCCACTTATTTAAATAATGAATAATTAATTCTGATGTTTTTTTTTCTTCAAAGGCTAATTCGGGATAAGTATGAATAGTTTGTCTTATATTTTTTAATTCTTCGTGAATTTTTAAAATTGAATTAAGTAATTTCATAGTCTATTAACCAAAAAAAGATTTTTATAATAATGACACATTTTTTTTTAAATTAAATATACTGTTAATAATGTAATTTGTTTTTATATTATCAGACTACTAATCTTTAAGGTTTTTTTATGTCAGACGAAGTTATTAAAGCAACCTGTCCTCATGATTGTCCCGATACTTGTGGGATGCTTGTAAAGGTTGAAAATGGAGTAGCAGTAAGTATTAAAGGTAATCCTGAGCACCCAAATACTGGTGGAACATTATGTACAAAAGTATCTAGATATATAGAGAGAACTTACCACAAGGATAGACTTAAATATCCCATGCAAAGAGTAGGTAAAAAGGGAGAAGGAAAATTTCAAAGGATAAGTTGGGATAACGCCCTCAACTTAATTACGAGGAAGTTGAAAAATATTTCAATTCGTGATCCTAGAGCAATTTTACCTTATAGCTATGCCGGGACTATGGGTATTGTTCAAGGTGAGTCTATGGCAATGAGATTTTTTAATCGTATAGGAGCCTCAAAATTAGATAGGACTATTTGTGCCAGTGCAGGTGGAGCTGGTTATAAATATTCAATAGGCGCAAAAGTTGGTACTGATAATTCAAAATTTGATAATTCGAAATTAATATTAATATGGGGCGGAAATCCTATAGTATCAAATTTACATTTTTGGTCTAGAGCCCAAAATGCAAAAAGAAAAGGAGCAAAATTAATTTGTATTGATCCTTATAAGTCTTTAACTGCAGAAAAATGTAATCGGCATATAGCTTTAATACCAGGCACTGATGCTGCTTTAGCTTTAGGAATGATGCATGTTATTTGTAAAGAAAATTTAGTTGATTACGATTATGTATCAAAATACACGATCGGCTTTGAAAAATTACTTGAAAGATTAGCTTTTTGGACACCAGAATATACTGGAAAAATTTGTGGAATTTCGTCTAAAGAAGTTGAATATATATCTAAAATTTATGCACTAACTGCGAAAAAAAAATTACCAGTATCGATTAGAATAAATTATGGTTTACAAAGAACTCATGGTGGAGGAATGGCTGTTAGAAATATTTCTTGTCTTCCAGCCTTAGTTGGAGCATGGAGACATGAATCAGGAGGAATATTGTTATCTTCTGGTGATAGCTATCCAATTAATTTTAACAAGCTTTTTAGATTAGATTCTTTAAAACCAAATAAAATATTGCCCTCAAGGACTATTAATATGAATAAAATTGGAAGTGATTTGCTAAAAAAATCATCATCGTCTTTTGGTCCTGCGATTGAAGCTCTAATTGTATACAATTCAAATCCTGTGGCAGTTGCTCCAGATTCATCACAAGTTGTTAAAGGTTTTCAAAGAGAGGATCTTTATACTATTGTATTAGAGCATTTTAAAACAGATACTGCGGATTATGCAGATATTTTATTACCAGCAACAACTCAATTAGAACATAGTGATATTCATGCTAGTTATGGCCACTTAGACATTATGATAAATAATCAAGCAATTAAACCAATAGGAGAGTGCAAATCAAACTCTGAAATTTTTAGGAGATTAGCTTCAAAAATGGGGTTTACTGATAAATGTTTTCAAGATTCTGATAACGATATAGCTTCTGAAGCATTTGATAAATCTCACAAGAGTGTTCAAAATTTTAATTTTAAAGAAATAAAAAGAAAAGGTTGGATGAAACTAGATGTTCCTAAAGCACCATTTAAAAATGGAGGTTTTTTTACTCCATCAGGAAAATGCGAATTTTATTCAGAAAAAATGAAATTAAATGGCTATGATCCATTACCATCATATATTCCACCTTATGAATCTAAATTAACTTCACCTGATTTAGCTAAGAAATATCCTTTATCAATGATTTCGCCACCTCAAAGAAATTTTTTAAATACAACATTTGTAAATGTTAAAAGTCTTAGAAATATTGATGGAGAGCCAAATATAGAGATACATCCAGAGGATGCAAAAAAAAGAAATATAAAAAATGGTGACTATGTAAAAGTATTTAATGATAGAGGTTTTATCATTTTAAAAGCAAATATTACTCCTAAAGTCCGCCTGGGCTTAGTTGTGGCTTTATCAATTTGGTGGAAAAAGTTGACATTAGATAAAAAAAATGCCAATGAATTAACTAGTCAAAGATTAACTGATATGGGAAGAGGACCTACTTTTTATGACACATTAGTTGAGATTATAAAAATATAGTGTTTTTCATACGTGTACTAAAAAAAGTATTTTTTCAGTTATTTTTTAGCTAGTTGTTCTAGTGTTGACAATTATTCTCATGCTGTGGAAGGACATATTTTGATAATGTCTAAGGCTAAACCAATAGAAAAATTCTTAATGATGATTTAGTTGAAAAAAAACTTAAATAACAATTAGGATTAGCTAAAAAATTGTTTTTTTGAAAAAATAAATTATTTTTATTTAATAATAATAGTTATGAAAATTATGTGGGTTTAAACAGAGATTTTGTGACATGGATGGTTATCGCATCAGAAAAATTATCTCTCAAATCTAAGGAATGGTGTTTTTTTTCTCTTGGTTGTGTAAATTATCGAGGATATTTTAGTAAAGATCTTGCAGATAAATATGCTAAGGTTTTGCGATTTTTAGGTTATGATGTTTCTGTTTTTGGAGTATCTGCTTATTCTTCTCTGGGATGGTTTCATGATCTTATATTATTGACTTTCATTTACAGTTCGGAGATTGACTTATCAAAATTAATTTTTCATGAATTATTCCATAAAAATTTTTTTTGAAAGATGCTACTCAATTTAGCGAGTCATTTGCTTCTGTTATTGAGGAATATGGAGTTTTATAATGGTTTAAATTTAATAATAATAAAAAAAATAGATGAGTTTTTTTTTCAAAAAAAAAGTATTGAATTAACTAATTTAGTATACGAGTATAAAAGGCAACTTGAAAAAGTATACGATTCTGATAGAAGTGATATTGATAAAAGATTTCTAAAAAAAAATTCCTATTATTTTAAAAAGATTAACTTTTGTTAAGAAAAATTTGGAAAGTATTTCTAGGTATGACTTTTTTAAAAAAGATACACTTATAAATATATATTTTTTATATTTTGATATTTATAATTTATACGTCCCTGCTTTTGAAATAATTTTAAATAATTAGAAAGATATTTTAAGTTTTATCAATACCATGAAAAGAATTTCAAAAATGAATAAAGAGACTAGACTAAATTACCTAACTAACTTGAAAAAAAAATTAAGTTGAATAAAGATAAAATTTCAAATACAAGGTAATTCTCTGGGTTTGCGATTTTCGTCAGTAGCAACGTAAACTAAAGTTGCTTCAGTCACTTTTACAACTTCAACTTCAAGTCTATTTCTTTCAGCAAAAACCTCAACTTTAACAGTTATAGAAGTTTTTCCCGTTTTAATTATTTTGGCATAAAAAGATAAAAGATCACCAACAAATACGGGTTGTTTGAATAAGAAAGAATTGACAGCGATTGTACCTACTCTTCCGTTCGCTCGTCTTACAGCTGGAAGAGCTCCTGCTATATCAACTTGTGCCATAATCCAACCACCGAAAACATCTCCATGAACGTTAGCATCAGAGGGCATTGGCATTACTCTGAGTGTTGGCATGCCTAAATCTTTAGGGAGAGAACTAAGCTTTTGTTTTTTCACATTTTCCAATATTACAGTTGTAATTATATTATAGAGTTTAGGTATATGATGAATTAGTTAAAGAAAACGTTTAGATATATAATTTTGATTATACAATTATAATAAAGTATGAAAATTGATTTTTTAAATAAAGTTCTTATAAAAATTTGTTTATTAGCATTGACTATTTTATTAACAGGATTGGCTTTTAGGTTTGTATTGATTCCTTTATGGCAAGAGAGCATTAATGTTTTAAAAGTTACTTACTTGAACTTTCAAAGAAAAACTTACATAAAAAAAAATATTTCTGAAAAAAAACGAATCGAAAAAGCATGGGAAGAACGCTTAAAAAAAAATAATGAATTTAATGCTAATGAAAAAGTCAGGAGATTAAAAAAAGAAATCATCAATGCTTCGCAAAGATTAAGTAAAATAAAACTCGAACTTAAGGGAAAATAAAATTATTTATGAATTTTTCTACATGTGACATTTGTGACGAAAATGAATCAATGCTAATGGATGAATCATTAAAGATACTAACAAGTGAATTCACTTCTTATGGAGCAAAAGAGTCATTTTTTGGGCAAGTTCAAACTGTTAAAGTTTATGATGATAATTTGGAAATTCGCAATATGCTTGAGAAATCTGGTAAAGGTAAAGTATTAATTGTTGATGGTGGAGGAAGCAGAAATTCAGCACTTTTAGGAGGAAATATTGCTTCTTTGGCAAATTTAAATAATTGGTCTGGTATTATCGTCAATGGATGCGTTAGAGATATTGAAGAATTAAAAAGTATTAATATCGGTATTTTAGCTATTGGGGTATCTCCTAAAAAAAGTTTCAAAGTTTTCGGAAGACAAAATACAAATTTAAAAATTAATGGCACATTAATCAGACCAAATGAATGGATATATAGAGATATTAATGGAATTTTAATTTCAAAATGTGAAATTAAAAAAAATTAAATTCTTGGTTTAAATTTTTCTTTAAAATTTTTTTAAAAAAAATCTATGAAACAAATATTATTAATAGCGATGCTTTTACTTTCTTTTAATGTTAATGCTGTATGGACAGGAATTGCAAAAGAAAAAGGAGGAAATAAACATTATTTAGATCTTGATAAAGTTAGTAATAAAGAGGGTTACTTTTACTTCTGGGCAATGGTTAATCTTGTTAAACCAATTAATGGATTCATGTCTGCAAAAGTATATTGGAAGGCAGACTGTAAGTTATTTCGTATAATGCCAATAGAATATTCTTATCATTTCCAGCCAATGGCAATCGGAGATCCTGATTTTAAGGTCATAGAAGATACTTTTAAATGGAGCAAACCTACTGTAAATTCAGCGCAAGAAATTACCTTAAAAAAAGTTTGTGACCTGAAAAATAATTAGTATTTATTTTCATCTCATTTTATTTATGACAAATGGACTATAAAATTTCGTTTTTTACTGTTTTTTGGGTATTTTCTTTTTTATTTCTTTTATTAAAATTGAAAGAACCTAATTTTTTTAATATTTCAGCAATAGTTATTTCTTGGATAGCTTTTGCAGCAAAATTTATAATTATTTATGTATTTTAGTTAGTGTAAATTTATTATGTTTCCATTTTTTTTGGTGTTAATTTTATTTATTTATTTTGATGTTTTAGCAGAAAATAAAGCAAAAAAAAGTAGTCTTCCTATATGTGAAGGAAATTCTATGGGAAATTGGACAGACTGTTTTGGCTTTTACGAAGCTAAAGCTGGGTGGAGTTATTCAGGAGAATATAAAAATGGAAAATTTAGTGGTTTTGGAACTTATATATATGCTAGTGGAAGTAGATACTCTGGAAATTGGTTAAATAACCAAAAAGATGGTTATGGAACATTTACATGGTTTAGTGGTGAGATATACAAAGGGGGTTGGAAAAAAAATCAAAAAAATGGCAACGGTATTTTTACTAGTATTGATGGGCATAAATATAATGGTAATTGGAAGAAAAATAAATTTAGCGGAATTGGAATTTATTATTGGCCTGATGGTAGAAAATACGAGGGAAGCTGGAAAAACGATTTATTTCATGGTTCGGGAAAGTATATTTATGCAAATGGAGATACTTACATTGGAGAATTTAAAAATGGTTTTTTTGATGGCCTTGGCGTTAAAACTTTTATCAGTGGAAAACCGTCTCAAAAAGGTATTTGGAAAAAAGATAAATTAGAATTTATAAAAAATTAGTTTTATGAAAAATTATTTTTTTTTCATTATTCTAATTTATTTACCTGCTAAAGCTGAATGGAAAAAAGTTTATGAAGAAAAAGATTATGTTGAATATGTTGATATTGATACAATAGTAAGTAAAAATGGAATATCCAATTTATGGATATTAAAAAACTATAATGTAAAGCAAACTCTTTTTAATAAAGATTATTTTACTTTTAAAACTAATTGGCTTTATGACTGTGAAGAAGAAATTCATCAACTTATAAATGCAGCTCTATTTGAAAAACAGATGGGAAAGGGTAAGAAAGTCCTTTCAAAGACCTTCTCTGAAAATGAAAGACAATGGTTTATAAACCCCCCACAACACATATTTAAAATAGCATGTAAAAATGAATGAAGCACTTTTAAAAGATCATTGCAAACAGATTCTTACAGAAAGTTTTTATGTAGGATTAAAAGCCGTAGAACCGCAGAAAAATATTGAAAGAAATCTTCCAAATCCACCTAAAGGAAAAACAATTGTTGTTGGTGCAGGAAAAGCATCAGCAAGTATGGCTAGTGCGATTGAGTCATTTTGGGATAAAAAATATTCTCTTGAAGGAGTTGTTATAACTCGTTATGGGTATAGTGTATCAACAAAAATAATAAGTGTAGTTGAAGCTGGTCATCCTATTCCAGATTCAGCAGGTATAAGTGCTACAAAAAAAATTTTGGACTATACCAAAAGTCTAGAAAAAGATGATTTGATGATTTTTTTAGCTTCTGGTGGGGGGTCAAGTTTGCTTTCAATGCCTTTTGCAGGCATCTCTCTTAATGAAATTGCAAAGCTAACAGATGATCTTTTAAAATCTGGAGCATCAATTTTAGAAATCAATGCTGTTAGAAAACATCTTTCGCCTATTCTGGGTGGCAAATTAGGATTATTATGTAAGTCACCAATCTTTTCTCTTATTATAAGTGATGTGACTGGTGATGATCCCAGTACAATTGCATCTGGTCCAACATGCTATGATTTGAGCACTTATGGTGACTCGTTAGATATACTGTCGAAGTTTAATATCAATACACCAAAGTCAATTTACACCCATTTAAATAATGGTAGATTAGGATTAGTTAAAGAAACTCCTAAATCTAACGATTTAGAATTAGAGCATGTAAATAATAAAATAATTGCATCCTCTCACGTTTTTTTAGAAGCAGCTGCAAATTTTTTTCGACAAAAAAAAATATTTCCAGTTATTTTGGGAGATACAATTAAGGGTGAAGCGTCTGAAGTAGCGAAGGTCTTTGCGGCTTTAGTAAGAGAAATAAAGAGTTACCATCAACCGTTTAAACCACCGGTTGCTATTCTATCAGGAGGCGAGTGTACCGTTACCGTCAAAGGTAAAGGAAAGGGTGGACCTTGCTTGGAATTTTTATTATCTCTTGTAATAGAGCTTGAAGGCATGCAAGATGTATTTGCACTTTCTGCTGATACTGATGGTATTGACGGTACAGAAAGCAATGCTGGTGGATTTTTGTTTCCTATTGATAATAAATTTGCAAATGAAGCAAGAGTATCAGCAGCAAATTTTTTAGAAAATAACGATAGTTATGGGTATTTTAAAATTTCAAACACCTTATTTTTTTCCGGCCCAACGTTTACCAATGTTAATGATTATAGAGTAATTTTGGTTTTATAAATTTTATTTTTTATTAAATATAAATATAAATATAAATTTAAGACATGAATTTAAGTAATAAAATTAAAGACTTGACTATTATTAGACCTGATGATTGGCATTTGCATCTTCGAGATGGAGATATATTAATAGATGTTGTGAAGCACTCCGCAAAACAATTTGCAAGAGCAATTGTTATGCCTAACTTAGATCCTCCAATAACTACGACTGAAATGGCAATTAATTATAAAGAAAGAATTTTATTAAATATTCCAAAAAAAATAAAATTCTCTCCTCTTATGACACTTTTTTTAACAGAAAAAACTTCAATAGAAGAAATTAAAAAGGCTCTCAATAGTAAAATTATATATGGAATTAAATATTACCCAAAAAATACAACTACTAATTCTGGTGATGGTGTTAATGATATATTTAAATGTTCTGAAGTTTTAGAGGAAATGGAAAAGTATAATATACCTCTCTTGTTACATGGTGAAGTATATGATGAATCAATAGATTTTTATGATCGGGAAAATGAGTTTATCGAAAAAGTTTTATATCGTCTTAGAAAAAATTTTCCAAGTTTAAAAATAGTTTTCGAACATATAAGTACGGAAAATGCTGTAAATTTTGTTTTGAATGATAATGGTCCAACTGCAGCTACAATTACTGCTCATCATTTGTTGCGTAATAGAAATTCGATTTTTGAAAATGGAATAAATCCTCATTACTTTTGTCTGCCAATCTTAAAGTCTGAAAAACATCGAAAAGCTCTTCTTAAGGCTGCAACATCGGGTAATCCAAAGTTCTTTTTAGGGACGGATTCTGCACCACATTTAATTGGAGCGAAGGAAAATTCTTGCGGTTGTGCTGGTTGCTATACAGCATTCCATGCGATGGAACTGTATGCAACTGCGTTTGAAAGTGTAAATGCGCTTGATAAATTAGAGGGTTTCTCAAGTTTTTATGGTCCTGATTTTTATGGATTACCTAGAAATAATGACACTATTACTTTAAAGAGGAAAAAATGGATAATTCCTGAAATATTAAAAATTTCACATTCTAAAATTGTGCCTTTTGATTCAAAAAAAACTCTTAACTGGTTTGTTGATGAAGAAAATTAAATTATCTTTTCAAGAAATAAATAACTCTGCACCGTGGTTCTCACATGTAAAAGTTTTTTATGAAGATTTTTGTAATTCTGATAACTGGATTGAGCAGGCAAACGTGTTTTCATCTCAACAAAATTTAAAGAATTATTTAGGACATAATATAAATTTTCAATATCAATCTTCGTCTGTTAGTCAATTTGATTATGAAGAAAAAATTTTTTTTTCCGGAAAAATATTATCACGAAATAATTTTCATGATTTTTTTAATATGCTTATTTGGCTGAATTTTCCGAAGATCAAAAAATCTCTCAATTATATTCAATTCTTGCAATTTAACAATAAAAATTCAAAAATGATAAAAGGCAAAAGATCATTGCAAAGTGATGCGGCTACTTTATTTGATGAAAATGGTGTGATACTAGTATCTTATGATTCGTTATTAATCGACTTAATAATATCAAGAGACTGGAAGAAAGCATTGTTCAAAAATAAATATAATTTTTTTAAATATACTCAAGTTTATATTTTTGGACATTCCTTGTTTGAAAAATTAATTTCACCTTATAAATCAATAACTGGACATTTATGGATTTTTAGAGTTTCAAAAGATTGGTTTAATCTTGATCCAGAGGAAAGAAAAAAAAACATTGACAAAAATATTTCTAAAAAACTAATTGATGGATTTAGCCAAAAAGATTTTTATCATTTACCAATTCTTGGTATTCCTGGATGGTCAAATAATCAAAATCTTGAATTTTATGAAGATAAAAGAGTATTTCGTCCTTAAAACATATTAGATAATCATTGATCTTCATTTTTCAATTTTGAGCCTAATGAATAAGTCTCAAAAGTATAAGAAAATAATTTATTAATTAGTTTGGTATTTGCAGAATAAGTCCTATCTAGACCATCAATTTTTAAAAAAATTAATTCAGAGTTACTCAAGGCTTCAGCTTGAACTTGAATTGTTGCAGGTGAGAGACCAGTTTTTTCTTGAATTTCTTGCTGCCCTATATCAGATGGAGCACAAGCCACAAGTGTTTCAAGAATATTTAGTCTATCAGGTAAAGATAATGCACCAAGTAAACTAGCAACTTGTTTATGTTCCATATATCACCTTAAAATAAAGTTAAAGATAAAATATAAAAAAATAACCTTAGTTTTTCTGTTTAAATTTTTTCTAAAAGTGAATAAAATAAAAATATTATATATTATAATTTTTTTATATTTGTTTTATAAGCATTTTTAAAAATTTAGCTCAGTAGTAATTTTATGCAAAAAATCAATGAAGATGAATTGTTACTTTTAAATTTAATTGCCGGTGAATTTTATGTCGTTTTACCAAGTTTTTTGAAGAAATTTAACCTTCTTGCAGCTAATGTTTTTTGTAAAGTTTTAAATATTTATGGTGTTTCTTCTAAAATTATAATGACCAGATTGTGGTATTCAGATTTAAATCAGGATAAGATTGCTGGATGTTTGAATTTAGACGATAAAGAGTCTTGGAATGGACATTTTGTTTGTGTTGTTTCAAATTGGTTAATAGATGTCTCTTTGATACATTTGAATACTAAGTTTAATGTGGAAGTTCCAGATATAATTTTAGAAAAAATGAATAATCCAGAAAATGATCCAAAGATAATTTCAACTAAAATGTTAAATAATTCCTCAAAGCTAACTTGGTATCGGCTGTCTAATTTTGAAACTGAACTAGGTAGGTCATCACCTATTTTAGATGAATTAATTTCACAAAATACAAACGTTTTATTAAAACATTTAGAAAAAATTTTTAAAAAAAAGAATATCAACAATTTTAATATTGAAGGTAGAAATTAAAATTTTCTTTCAACAGCAAATTTAGTCAGATTTAAAAGAGCTTCTTTAAAAGAGCTTTCAGGTAAAAAGTTTAAATATTTTCTTGCTTTGTTGCTTTCTATTTTTGCTTTTTCGTGGATATATTTAAGAGCACCTGAAGTTTGAATGGCATCTAAAATAGCTTCAAAATTTTTATCTGAGCCTTTACTGATACTACTTTGAACCAAATTTTTTTGAGATTTAGTGCCATGTTCTAATAAATATATTAAAGGTAAAGTTGGTTTACCTTCTCTTAAATCATCACCTATATTTTTACCAATGTCTTGCGGCTTACCAGAGTAATCGAGAATATCGTCAATTAATTGGAAAGCTACACCTAAAGATTTTCCATATTTTGCTGCAGCAATTGATTCTTCATTTGAGACACCAGTAATTAAACTTCCCAATTCGGTAGCAGCTTCAAAAAGTTTTGCAGTTTTTGAGTAGATAACACTTAAATATTTCTCTTCAGTAATATTGGGATCATGCATATTTAATAATTGTTGAACTTCTCCTTCAGAAATAATATTTGTAGCATCAGCTAGAATTTGCATAATACGCATGTTATTTACTGAGACCATAATTTGAAATGCCCTAGAATATACAAAATCGCCAACAAGAACTGAAGCAGCATTTCCAAATAGTGCATTTGCTGAATGATTGCCTCTTCTTAAAGTTGAACCATCAACTACATCGTCATGCAAAAGTGTTGCTGTATGAATAAATTCAATAATTGCTGCTATTTTATAGTGAGAGGATCCTTCATAACCTAAGGAGTTTGCCATAAGTAAAACTAATCCTGGTCTAATTCTTTTGCCACCTGAATTTATAATATGATTTGCAATTTCTTCTATTAATGGAATTTCAGAGCTTAATTGAGACTTTATAAAGTTGTTCACTTCTATCAGATCCGAAGAAATGATTTTTAGAGGATTTTGTTGATTTTCTAAAGACACTATTTTGACTCAATTAATAAACCATAATTATACGATGCTAATATATTTTTATTTGGCAGTTTAAATGTTAATAAAATTGAATTTTTTTTTGACTAAAATTTTTAAATATTGTAGAGTTATGGGTTTTATTTGTTATGAAAAATTAGATATGTATGCTGTTATAGAGTCCGGTGGTAAGCAATACAAAGTTACTGTCGGTGAAAAAGTTAAAGTTGAGAAATTAAATGATGAAGTTGGCTCTGAAATTGTTATTGACAAAGTTTTGGCATTAGGAAATGGTGAGTCTATCCAAATAGGTGACCCTAATCTAAAAGGGGTTTCAGTTTTGGCTTTAATAATAAAACAAAGTAAATCTGAAAAAGTTAGAATTTTTAAAATGCGAAGAAGAAAGCATAGCCAAAAAACTCTAGGACACAGGCAACGTTTTACTGAGCTTGAAATCATATCAATTAATGGCTAGAAATTTTATTACTAGGAAGTCTTATGGCGCACAAAAAAGGTGGTGGAACAACAAGAAATGGAAGAGATTCTGAATCAAAAAGGCTCGGAGTTAAATTGTATGGCGGTCAAATAGCAAAACCAGGTAATATTATTGTCCGACAAAGAGGTACTAAGCTTCACGCAGGAAAAAATGTTGGAATTGGCAAAGATCATACTCTTTTTGCATTAGTAAAAGGAAAAATTAAATTTGAGGTAAAAGGTGAATTAAAGCGACAATATGTTTTAGTAGATCCAGTTTGATTTCAAATTTTTCCTTAAATAATCTAATTTATGTTGGGCTTTTTTATAGTATAAATTATGAAATTTATTGATGAAGCTCATATTGAAGTTATTGCTGGAAATGGTGGAGACGGGATAGTTTCTTTTTGTAGAGAAAAATATAGGCCTTATGGCGGACCTAATGGAGGAGATGGAGGTAAAGGCGGTAGTATATTTGCAATAGCTGATAGAAATATTAATACATTAATCGATTACAGATACATAAAAACTTTTAAAGCAAAAAATGGAGAAAACGGTAAAGGTTCTGATTGCTACGGAAAAAGTGCAAAAGATATTGTTTTAAAAGTACCTGTCGGAACTATTTTTATTGATAAACATAGTAGGAACACTCTAGCTGACCTTAACAAACATGGTCAAAAAAAACTTCTTGCTAGTGGTGGAAATGGTGGCTGGGGAAATATTCATTTTAAATCTTCAACGAATAGAGCACCTCGACAAAGAACATTGGGTTCAGAGGGAGAAAGAAGAGAGTTAAATCTAGAATTAAAAGTTCTTGCTGATGTAGGCTTGTTTGGTCTACCCAATGCAGGAAAATCTACGTTAATTTCAGTAATTTCAAATGCAAAACCAAAAATAGCAGATTATCCTTTTACTACAATTAAACCAAATTTGGGGTTAGTTAGAACTACTAAAGATAATAGTTTTGTTATTGCAGATATACCGGGAATAATTAAAGGAGCATCGGATGGAGCAGGTTTAGGTTTTCAATTTTTAAAGCACCTTCAAAGGACTCATTTGTTATTACACCTTGTAGATATTAATCCCATAGATTCAAATATTGATATATTAAAAAGTAATTTAGAAATAGTTGATGAATTAAAAAAATATGATTTTAATTTATACAAAAAACCACGTTGGTTAGTTCTTAATAAAGTTGATTTATTAGAGGAACCTAAAATTGATTTTGTTTTAAAAAAAATCACAAAAGAATTAAATTATGAATTACCAGTTTTTTTAATATCTTCGTTGACAAAAAAAGGATGTAAAAATTTAGCTTTAAAAATTTTTGAGTTCATTAATAATAAAAATAAATCAGAAGATTTACATTACATGAATATTCAAGATAATTTTGTTGATTTGAGTGATCCAAGGTTTAAAATTATTGAGTAGATTTTATGTATGAGTGATTTGGGAAATTTAGGGCAAAAAATAGTTGTTAAAATTGGATCATCATTGGTCACAAATGAATTCAATGGTTTAGATCAGAAATCAATATATAAAATTGCTTCTCAAATATCCAGACTTAAGCAGTTAAAAAAAGAAATGGTAGTAGTAAGCTCAGGCGCGATTGCTGAAGGGATGATGCGCCTAGGATTTCAAAACAAACCAACACCAATTCACTTACTGCAAGCTTGTGCAGCTGTAGGTCAAATGGGTTTAGCACAAATTTATGAGTCGTCTTTTGCTAAATTTGATTTAAGAACAGCCCAGGTTTTATTAACAAATTCTGATTTAATTGATAGAGAAAGATATTTAAACGCAAGAACAACAATATTTACTTTACTACAATTAGGAGTAATACCAATTATTAACGAAAATGATACTGTTGTAACTGATGAAATAAAATTTGGAGATAATGATACTTTGGGAGCGCTTGTTACAAATTTAATTGAAGCAGACACTCTTGTTATTTTAACTGATCAAAGGGGTCTTTACTCTTCAGATCCAAGAGTAGATCCTAACGCTAAATTTATCAATGATGCGTTTGCAGATGATCTTAAATTAGAAGTAATGGCTGGGGGTCCAGGATCGAAATTATCAACAGGTGGAATGTTAACAAAAATTCAAGCAGCACGAATTGCATCTTCATCGGGTGCAAACACATTTATTGCCGACGGAAGGAAGAAAGAAGTTCTGATCAAGCTGGAAGAAGGCATTATCATTTGCACGCAATTAAAGTCAAAAGTTGAAAAAAAATTATCTAAGAAAAAATGGATGACAAGTCACCTAAAAGATAATTGTCACATAGTTTTAAATAAATTAATTTCATTAAAAAATGAAAACTCAATTTCACCTGATGACGCAATAAGTTTAAGCGGAAATTTTAAACGTGGAGACATAATTTCTTGTATAAATAGTTCAGGAGAAACACTAGCATTAGGAATATCAAATTATTCAAGTTCAGAGCTCAAACTAATAATTAAAAAACAATCAAGTGAAATAATTAAAATTTTAGGATACGTCGAGGAGGTGGATTTGATTAATTCTGATAATCTTTTTTTAATAAGAGCAAGTTAGATTTGTTAATCTTAATTTTAATTGCACTTAATAAAACGTGAAAGTTCATTTAAAGCTTTAAAGTAAACTTCTCTTTTAAATTCAATTACATTCTCCAAAGGAACCCAGTACTTATGCCACCTCCAAGCATCAAATTCAGGATATTTAGTATTTCTCAAATTTATATCAGAGTCGCGACCGACCATTCTTAATAAAAACCATATTTGTTTTTGTCCTCGATAGTGTCCTCTCACCTCACGCTTTATGAATCTATCAGGTACTTCATACTTTAACCAGTGACGAGTTCTACCTAAAATTTCTACGTGCTGAGAAAACAAACCAACTTCTTCAGCTAGCTCTCTAAACATTGCTTGTTTAGGGGATTCACCTAATTTTATTCCGCCTTGCGGAAATTGCCACGAATGTTCTTTTACTCTTTTGCCCCACCAAACCTCGTTTAAGTGATTTAAAAGAATAATGCCGACGTTCGGGCGAAAGCCTTCACGGTCAAGCATACATCTCCTCTCATTTATTTTTATATAATTAAATTTAAAATAATATATTGTTAAGTATTAATTTATTTTTAATTGGATTATTTTTATAATTCATATATTAAAATTTGATTTATTATAACCAACAATCTTAAAAAAAAATTTAAATTTAATGAGAGCTTCACGTTTTTTTATCTCAACATTAAAAGAGGCCCCTTCTGATGCAGAAGTGATTAGTCATAAATTAATGATTAGAGCTGGAATGATCAAAAGATTAAGTTCCGGAATCTATAACTATATGCCAATGGGTCTTAGAATTATAAATAAAGTTGCAAATATTATCAGAGATGAAATGAATAGAGCAGGTGCTATTGAATTAATGATGCCAATAGTGCAACCTGCGGAACTTTGGCAGGAAACAGATAGATGGAATAAGATGGGACCTGAACTTCTTCGTTTTAAAGATAGACACGGTAGAGATTATGTTTTTCAACCAACCTCTGAAGAAGTTATAACGGACATTGTAAGAAATGAAGTCAAATCTTACAGACAATTACCTCTAAATTTTTTTCATATCCAAACAAAATTTCGTGATGAAAGGCGTCCAAGATTTGGTTTAATGCGAGGGAGAGAGTTTTTAATGAAAGATGCATATTCATTTGATTTAGATGAAAAAGGCCTTGAAAAATCTTACAGTCTGATGAAAGATACATATATAAAAATTTTTAGTCGGTTAGGATTAAATTACAGGGTTGTAATAGCAGATAATGGATCTATTGGCGGATCGGCTTCGGAAGAATTCCATGTTGTTGCTCAAACTGGCGAGGATCAAATTGCCTTCTGTAAAAAATCAAATTTTGCTGCTAATGTTGAAACTACAGAAGCTGTATCTGATGAATCTGTAAGATCGCAACCAAAGTATCTATTAGCAAAAGTTTCAACACCAGGAAAAATTACATGTAAAGGTGTATGTAGTTTTTTAAAATTACCTTTGCAATCATCAGTAAAGTCAATAGTTATTCGTGTTCAATTATCAAATGATGATTATGAAATTTGGTTGCTACTCTTAAGAGGCGATCATGAATTAAATGAACTCAAGGTCTCTAAACTACCAAACTTAAAGTCTTTTAGGTTTGCAAGTCAAAAAGAAATAAAAGAAAATTTTGGTTCCGAACCAGGATATATTGGTCCAATTGGAATTGTAAAAAAAATAAAAGTTATTGCGGATAGAACTGTTGAAAAAATGAGTGATTTTGTTTGTGGTGCAAATGAAATAGGTTACCATTTTACTGGGGTTAACTGGGTTAGAGATCTAAAAGACCCTTTTGTAGCTGATATAAGAAATGTTCAAGATGGGGATATTTCTCCTGACAGAAAAGGTAATTTAGAAATTCAAAGAGGAATTGAAGTTGGGCATATTTTCCAATTAGGAACAAAATATTCAGAGGAAATGAGAGCAACATTCACAGATTATAGTGGGGAAGAAAAAAAAATGCAGATGGGTTGTTATGGAATTGGTATCACAAGAATACTTGGTGCTTCAATTGAACAAAATTCAGATGAGAAAGGTATAATTTGGCCAAAAAATATATCTCCTTTTGAACTTGTCTTATGCCCTATAGGTTATTCAAAAAATACTGATGTAAAAGATTTTGCAAACAAAATATATTCCTTGTTTTTAAATGATGGAGTCGATGTTATTTTAGACGATCGCGACGAAAGATACGGTGTTATGATGTCAGAATGGGAGTTGATTGGCATACCACATAGAATTTTGATTGGTGAAAAAAGTTTAAAAAAAGGTTTAGTAGAATATTCTGGTCGTAAAAATCAAAAAATCATTCCAGTAAATGAATCTGAAATAGTTGCTTTTTTTCATTCAATATGTTTTTAATAATGACAAGATTATAAAATGAAAAGATTTTTTTTAATCCTTTTTTTATTATTTTTTAACAACATTTGTATTGGAAATTTTGTTGTAAAAGACTCTAATAAAAATGATAACAACGATTATAATGAAGGTTTACAGGCAATATCACAAAAAAAATGGAATGTTGCACTTAATGCTTTCAAAAAAGCAGAACCATTTATGAGGGAAAGTGCTGATTTACATAATTTTTTAGGTTTTACTTATAGAAACTTGGGAGACTTGGACAAATCTTTTTTTCATTATAAAAAATCTTTATATATTGATCCTAATCATGTAGGGGCCCACGAATATATCGGTGAAGCATATTTAATCATAAATAATTTAAAAAAAGCAAAATTTCACTTATCAAAATTGAAAAGTATTTGTGGAGAAAATTGCGAAGAATATAAAGAGTTACTTGAGGCAATTAATAGTTTTAAATAATTTCTTAATTAATTGAGAGTTAGTTGATATTCGTGTTGATTATTTATAATTTTACCGCGATTATTTGTATTGTTTTATGTTTGGATCTCAGATTCTCGGAAACAAGCCTTTCATATTTCTGAGCATTTTCATCATCCCTCCACCTTTAATTTTCTTCATCAAACCTTGCATTTGATTAAATTGTTTAAGCATTTTATTGATTTCTTGAATATTTGCTCCTGAGCCATAAGCAATTCGTTTTTTTCTTGATGCTTTAATATTTTCTGGTTTTAATCTTTCAAAAGGTGTCATTGAATTTATTATAGCTTCCATTTTGATTACTTGACTTTCTGCAAAACCCGAATTTGAGTTAGAAACAACATTTTGAAGATTCGAAGGGAGTTTATCAATAAGATTCGATATATCACCCATTTTTTTCATTTGAGATAGTTGAGTTTTAAAATCATTTAAATCAAACTTACCTCCTGATTTAATTTTTTTTGCTAAATTTTCTGCAGTATTTAAATTAATATTTTTTTTGGCAACATCTACTAAAGCTATAATATCACCCATTCCAAGTATTCGATTTGCCATTCTTTCTGGCTCAAAAACTTCAAGACCATCAAGTTTTTCAGAAATACCAGCAAATTTTATAGGCTTTCCAATTACATGATTAATTGATATTGCTGCACCACCTCTTGAGTCTCCATCAAGTTTAGTTAATATTACTCCAGTTAAATTTAAATTATCGTTAAATGCTCCAGCAACATTTATTGCATCTTGGCCTTGCATTGCGTCAACAACAAATAAAGTTTCTATCGGTTTAATAGCTTTTTGAATTAAGTTAATTTCATTCATCATTTTTTCGTCTAAGCCAATTCTTCCAGCTGTATCAATTATTAAAATTTCATGATGATACTTTTTTGCATAATTAACAGCTTTTATTGCGATATCAACTGGGTTTTCGGAGGAGTTCGATGGGAAAAAATCAATTTTTGCATAACTAGTTAATACTTTAAGTTGTTCAATTGCAGCTGGTCTATAAATATCTGTTGAAACTGTTATAACTTTTTTTTTGCTTTGACTTACTAAAAATTTAGCTAATTTTGCAACAGAGGTTGTTTTTCCAACACCTTGAAGGCCAGCAACTAGAATTACAGCTGGTGGTTGAGTAGCAAATGATAATTTAAAAGAATCAGCTCCAAGATTTGCTCCAAGTAAATTAGCTAGTTCTTCTTTAACAATCCCTACTAAAGTTTGACCAGGTGTCAAAGATTCGATAACTTTTTCTCCAAGCGCTTTTTTACGGATTTTATCAACGAAATCTTTAACAACCGAAACTGCTACATCAGCTTCCAGAAGAGCCATTCTGATATCTCTTAACATTTCTGATGTATTTGACTCTGTGAGTCTAGGTTCACCCTTGATTTTTTTTGTGATTTGAGAAAAACGATTAGATAAATTTTGTAACATAATAATAAAATATTATCATGTCTTATTAAAATCCTAGAATGATTAATTCAATTACTTTAATTTAATTAATCATTTGAAACAAATAGATTTTGTAAAAAAAGATGATGTAAACTTTAATTATGAATTTATTGCTTATATATTTTGTTTGTTTTCTATATTTATTTTCTGCGTTTTTTCCAATAAAAAATCAGAAATTAGTGAGTTTTATTACTCTGATGGCATGGTTTTTCCACGGCCTGACTCTTTTTTCTGATATTTTTGAATATAGCTTTGTGAAGTTAGGTTTTGCATACATGCTTTCATCAACTATTTGGATGACTGTTGGAGTTTATTGGATTCAAAATCAAAGTTTGTCTTTGGATGGTTTTAGAAGAATATTATTTCCAATAGCATCTATTTTTCTCTTACTACCTATTATATTTCCAGGGCCAATTATTTTAATCAAGGATAAATCATATCTTTTTATTCTACATATTTGTCTTTCTTTTTTAGCTTATGGATTATTAACTATAGCAGCATTTCATGCTTTAATAATGGCAATTCAAGAGTCTCGTCTTCAAGGTTCACTATCCTCTTTTTTTAATAAAAGCTGGTTTATAAATCTAATTGATGATTTACCTCCATTATTGTCTATGGAAACATTCTTATTTAGATTGATATTTTTAGGATTTATACTATTAACACTAACCGTTGTTTCTGGGATCTTTTTTTCTGAGTTTTTATTTAATCAGCCATTTAAATTTGAGCATAAGACTGTTTTTACAGTATTTTCTTGGATTTTATTCGGCGCTTTGTTGAGTGGTAGAAAATGGAGAGGTTGGCGAAGTAATACCGCATTCTCGTTAATTTTGACAGGTTTTTTAACGTTATTTTTAGCTTATGTTGGTAGTAGATTTGTCTTAGAAGTTGTTCTACAAAGAGGTAATATATGAAATATTTAATTTGGATTTTGATATTTATTTTCACTTGGATTTGGTTAACAAAAAAAATGAAAAAAAATAATTCAAATTTTAAAGATATGAAGTCATCAAATTTTGATAACGAGATTGAACCAATTGTAAGATGTCATCATTGTGGAGTGTATATTCCAATTTCAGACTCAATTTCTAAAAATAATAATTTATTTTTTTGTTCTAAAGATCATTTAGAACAAACAGGAAATAAAAAGTATGGAGAAAAATAATATTCTATTTAAGATTGACGAAAATGGATGGTGTAATTGTAACTTGAATTTAAATTGTACTAACTTTGATTTGAGACCGAAAGAAAGTCAAATAAATTTATTAATAATACATAGCATCAGTTTACCGCCTGGAGAGTTTGGTGGAGGTAATATAGAAGCATTGTTTGAGAACAGGATTGATTGTAATTTAGACCCATATTTTACTAAGCTTAGTAATTTAAAAGTTTCCTCCCATTTTCTTTTGAGCAGAAAAGGTAAATTAACGCAATTTGTTTCAACTAAAAATAGAGCCTGGCATGCGGGAATTTCAAGCTTTAAAGATTTTAAAAATTGTAATGATTTTTCTATTGGAATTGAATTGGAAGGATGCGATAAAACATTATTTACCGATATTCAATATGAAATTCTTTCTCAATTAGCTCTATCTTTGAGTATTCGACACCCATTAAAAGATATTGTTGGTCATGAACATGTTTCTCCTGGAAGAAAGACTGATCCAGGTCCTACCTTTAATTGGAAACATTTTCAGAATAGATTTACTTTATTATCAAATTCATATCAAGAAGAATTTAATTATTTAAAATCAATTGAATTTCCTAAATAAAACTTGTTGCTTGTTGTTTCAACCAACACTATAATTAGTAAAAGATTCTTTTTTTTTACTATATATTGTAGAAAATATTAATATGTTGTCGTTAAAAGTTAAGTAAATTATAAAATATAGTTTCAGAAAAAATAACATCAACGAAAAATCCAGGAGGAATAGTGCACACAAACCAGGAAAATACAAATATCAAAACTTTAAGTGAGTTTGGTGATTCTATGAAGGACTCTACATTGTCTCCCTCTTCTGTTACTTCTTTAGCGAATGTTTCACAATACAAAATAATCAGAAGAAATGGATCTGTAGTTAACTTTGAGCCATCAAAAATATCTATTGCAATGACAAAAGCTTTTCTTGCAGTTAGTGGAGGACATGGAGCTGCTTCAGCAAGAATTAGAGAGTTAGTTGATAAATTAACAGCCGGCGTTTCATCAACAATGATGCGTAGACAGCCATCTGGTGGAACTTTCCATATTGAAGACGTTCAAGATCATGTTGAATTAGCATTGATGAGATCAGGTGAGCATGACGTGGCAAGAGCATACGTTTTATATCGAGCTAAAAGAATGGAAGAACGTATTCAAACTAAAGTATCACAACCGGAAAAAGATCAAAATCGAATTAATATTTATGATAACGGAAAAAAAGTACCGTTAGAAATTGAAAAATTGAAGGATATTATTACATCGGCTTGTTCTGGACTAGAGGATCACGTTGATGCAACTGCTATTCAGAGTGAAACTTTAAAAAATCTTTATGATGGTGTTCCTTTGGAAGAATTGTATAAGTCAGTGATACTAGCATCAAGAGTTTTAATGGAAAAAGATCCTGCTTATAGCAGAGTAACAGCTCGATTATTACTACACAAAATTAGAAAAGAAGTTTTTGGCTCTGAAGTTATTCAATCAGAAGCTCAAAATAATTATATAGATTATTTTCCTAAATTCATTAAAAAAGGAATTGAATCAGACTTAATTGATACCAAACTTGGTCAATATGATTTAAAAAAACTTGCAAAAGTTTTAGATGCAAATAGAGATTTGCAATTTAGTTATTTAGGAATTCAAACTCTTTATGATAGATATTTCTTGCATATTGATGGTAGTAGAATAGAAATGCCTCAAGTTTTTTTTATGAGAGTTGCTATGGGTTTAGCATTAAATGAGGTTGACCGTGAAGGATATGCCATTGAGTTTTATAATTTATTATCTAGCTTTGATTTTATGAGCTCTACACCAACATTATTTAATTCAGGCACTCAGCGGCCTCAGTTATCTTCTTGTTATTTAACAACTGTTTCAGATGATCTTGATGGCATTTATGAGGCTATCAAGGAAAACGCATTACTTGCAAAATATGCAGGTGGATTAGGGAATGACTGGACACCAGTCCGTGCTCTAGGTGCACATATTCGAGGGACTAATGGAAAATCTCAGGGAGTTGTTCCTTTTTTGAAAGTTGTTAACGATACCGCTGTTGCTGTAAATCAGGGTGGAAAGAGAAAAGGAGCTGTTTGTGCCTATTTAGAGACTTGGCATCTTGATATCGAAGAATTCCTTGAATTAAGGAAAAACACTGGCGATGATAGAAGAAGAACTCATGATATGAATACTTCTAATTGGGTTCCTGATTTATTTATGAAAAGAGTAATGGAAAAAAGTGAGTGGACTTTATTTTCACCTTCAGATGTTAAAGACTTGCATGAAAAATTCGGCAAAGATTTTGAGAAAGCATATATAGAGTATGAAGAAAAAGCTTCAAGAGGTGAGATAAAACTTTTTAAAAAAATTCAAGCTGTCGATTTATGGAGAAAAATGCTCTCAATGTTGTTTGAAACAGGTCATCCATGGATTACTTTCAAGGATCCGTGTAATATTCGTTCCCCTCAAAAACATGCCGGAATTATCCATAGTTCTAATTTATGTACTGAAATTACTTTAAATACTAATGATTCTGAAATTGCAGTTTGTAATTTAGGTTCAATTAACCTTTCTGCACATTTAAAAAATGGTGTGTTAAATCATGAAAAATTAAAGAGAACAATTAGTATAGCAATGAGAATGTTGGATAATGTTATCGATATTAATTTTTATGCTGTTAAAAAGGCTCGTGATTCAAATATTAGACATAGGCCCGTCGGTCTAGGAATTATGGGTTTTCAAGATTGTTTGCACTTAAAACGTTTGCCTTATGCATCCAAAGAAGCAGTAGAGTTTGCTGATAAGTCAATGGAAGCAATTTGTTATTATGCATATTTATCATCAACGGAATTATCGAAAGAAAGAGGATCATATAGTTCTTATGGAGGCTCACTTTGGGATCGAGGAATTCTCCCAAAAGATTCTATAAAAATTTTGGCTGAGGAAAGAGGAGAGTATCTAGAAATTGACGATAGTCAATCTATGGATTGGGATTTTTTGCGAGGTCAAATTAAAAAATATGGTATGAGAAACTCTAATTGTGTTGCAATTGCTCCAACTGCTACTATCTCAAATATAATAGGTGTCTCTGCGTGTATTGAACCGACTTATCAAAATTTATATGTTAAATCTAATCTTTCAGGAGAATTTACTGAAATCAATTCTTACCTTGTCAATGATTTAAAATCAAAAGGAATTTGGGATGAGGTTATGGTTGCAGATTTAAAATATTTTGATGGCAGTTTGTCAAAGATAGATAGAATTCCAGAAGATCTTAGAGAATTATATGCTACAGCTTTTGAAATTGATCCAAGTTGGCTTGTCGAGGCAGCCTCTAGACGTCAAAAATGGATCGATCAAGGACAGTCCTTAAATATATACATTTCAGGAGTTTCTGGAAAAAAATTAGATGAAACTTATAAATTAGCTTGGACCAGAGGTCTTAAAACCACATACTACTTAAGAACAATGGGAGCTACGCATTCAGAAAAGTCTACTTCTAATACTGGTTCTTTAAACGCTGTATCAAATGAAATAAATAGTAATGTTTGTTCTATAAGACCTGGAGATTCTGATTTTGACGAATGTGAAGCATGTCAGTAGATTAACTTAAATTTTAATAAGGAAAAGAAATGTTATCTTGGGACGATAAAAAAGTATTGCCATTAGAAAAGAAGATTCAAAATTCTGTAGATATTTCCTCTAAGATTAACGATTCAGGTTTTCTTAGTTCTAAAGGGACTGATTTAGATGAGGAATCTAATATTTCAAAAGATATTGAATCTAATAATTCAAGAGTAGCTATCGCTGATAAAAGGATTATTAACGGTAAAACCGATGTAAATCAGTTGGTACCATTTAAATATAAGTGGGCTTGGGATAAGTATTTGGCTGGCTGTGCAAATCACTGGATGCCTCAAGAAATAAATATGCAACGTGATATTGAGCTTTGGAAAAATCCAAATGGTCTTTCTGAGGATGAAAGACGTCTTATAAAAAGAAATCTAGGTTTTTTTGTAACTGCTGATTCTTTAGCTGCTAATAATATAGTTTTAGGAACTTATAGGCATATAACAGCTCCTGAATGTAGACAATATCTTTTGAGGCAGGCTTTTGAAGAGGCAATTCATACACATGCTTACCAGTATATAGTTGAATCATTAGGGTTAGATGAGGCAGAAATTTTTAATGCTTACAACGAAGTACCTTCAATTCGAGATAAGGATCAATTTCTGATCCCTTTTATAGAAACTTTGACTGATCCCAATTTTAAAACAGGAACTACTAAAAATGATCAAGAGTTACTCAAATCTTTAATAGTTTTTGCTTGCTTAATGGAAGGATTATTTTTTTATGTCGGTTTTACACAAATATTAGCGCTCGGTAGACAAAATAAAATGATGGGTTCAGCAGAACAGTATCAATATATCCTGCGTGATGAATCAATGCACTGTAACTTTGGAATCGATCTTATTAATGCTATTAAGTTAGAGAATCCAAATTTATGGACTTCTAAATTCAAAGAAGATGTAAAAATGTTGTTTTTACATGCAGTTGATTTGGAATATCGCTACGCTGAGGATACAATGCCACGAGGTGTATTAGGTTTAAATGCTGGTATGTTTAAAAGTTATTTAAGATTTATAGCTAACCGTCGTGCACAACAGATAGGTATTGATGAGATATTTCCTAAGGAAGAAAATCCTTTTCCTTGGATGAGTGAAATGATTGATTTAAAAAAAGAACGGAATTTTTTTGAGACGCGAGTAATTGAATACCAGACTGGTGGTGCTCTTAACTGGGAATAAATGCTCGAGTCTTTTAGAATGTAGAGTCGATTTAGACTCTACTTGTGCCGAATTCATTAGCACAAACAATTTTTGTTTGTCCCGATGAATAATCCTCTTAAAAATTTTAAGAGGGTTTTCAACTTGTACCTTGTGATACTTCATCACGTGAAGGAGAAATAAATGGCAACAATAAAGAAGAAATCTACAGTAAAAAAGAAACCAGCAGCAAAAAAAGCTACAAAAAAGGCAGTAAAAAAGCCAGTAGCTAAAAAAGTAGTAAAAAAAATAGTCAAGAAAGCTATTAAAAAAGTAGCTAAAAAGCCCATGGCGAAAAAATCAGCTAAAAAAGTGATTAAAAAGCCAGTAGCTAAAAAAGTAGTAAAAAAGGTAGTAAGAAAACCTGCAGCTAAAAAGATTGTTAAAAAGGCTGTCAAAAAAGTAGTGAAGAAACCAGTAACAAAAAAAACTGCAAAAAAGGCTGTTAAAAAGGCAGTAGTTAAAAAAAAGCCGGCCTCGAAAAAAACTGTAAAAAAGCCGGCGTCAAAAAAGACAGTAAAAAAGCCGGCGTCAAAAAAGACAGTAAAAAAACCGGCGTCAAAAAAGACAGTAAAAAAACCGGCCTCGAAAAAAACAGTAAAAAAATCGCCAGCTAAGAAAAAACCGGCGGCAAAGTCTGCGTCGAAAAAGCCTGCTTCTGCATCTCCAGCACCAGCGTCAAAGGACAACAAAACAGTATTGAGTCCTGCTGCTGCTTGGCCTTTTCCTACTGGTATTCGACCTTAAATTTTTTTGGGTTTCAAATCAAAGGAAAATACCCGCTGCAGATTGCTTTTCTGTGGCGGGCTTTTTTTTTATTTTTAAATTTAAGGCTATCTTTAAAATAAATAGGACTAAACCTTGGTGTATAGTATTTCAATACTAATTATAAATACCTTAGCAACTTTAATTGGAGCTTTACTTCTTTTAAGATTTTGGATGCAGGCTATTCATATCCTCCCACCAGTTTCAATCAGTCAATTTATTTTTAAATTAACTAATTGGGCAATAAAACCTTTAAGATGGTTGATACCTGGTTTAGGAGGTTATGATTGGTCTTGTTTAGTCGCAGCATATCTAGTAGCAATGTTTTCAATTGGATTTAAATTACTAATTAGTGAAGTTTTTTCAATAGATGCAATATTAATTTTGTCAATATTAAAAATAATACATTGGATTTTATATGGCTTTACGTTTTTAATTTTGATTGAGGTCATATTTAGTTGGATAAATCCACATGCACCTTTGGCACCATTTATTAGTTCTTTAAATCAACCATTAATGAGACCTATAAGAAGATTGATCCCCACATTTGGAGGAATAGATTTATCACCATTAATCGTATTTTTAATTTTAAAAATAATAGTTTCAATATGTGATAATTTTGTGAGGGGATTATTCCCATTAAAGTTTTTTTATTTATGAAAATCAATAATCAAAAGTTATATTTAAAATTCTTAAAAAACATAGCTTTAACTGTATCAAAATTTAATTTATGATTTTGTCCCCCTTGACTTGAAATTTTAATGGCTCCCATTAAGCATGACAGCTCCATGGTAGTTTTCCACTGTAAATTATTAGTGATACCATAAATCATTCCTGCTCTAAAAGCATCACCACAGCCAGTTGGATCAACTTCCTCTTTTACATCTATCGCAGGAAAAATAAAATGTTCATTATTTAAATATAGTTCGGCGCCATTCTTACCATGAGTGACAATTAAGGATTTTACTTTTTCGGAAAGCTGTTTTTTTGAAAGAGTTGTTTTTTCTTGAAGAAGTTCAGATTCATAACTATTAACTATTAGATATGAAGATAAATCTATAAATCTTAAAAGCTCATCTTTATTAAACATTGGTAAGCCTTGTCCAGGATCAAAAATAAAAGGAATTCCAAGCTTAAAACAGTCCTCAGCATGAGATAACATACCTTCCCGGCCATCAGGAGATATAATTGCAATATCAACTTCTCCTGCATCGCTAATTTTATTTTTTTGAGATTCATTCATTGCACCAGGATGAAAAGCTGTTATTTGATTGTTGTCTAAATCGGTTGTAATAAAAGCTTGTGCCGTAAAGAGACTATCAACTATTGAAATACAGTAAGTGGTAATATCTAATTTTTTTAGACGTTGAAGGTAAGAATGACCGTCTTTTCCTAAAGTAGCCATAATTAGAGGTTTTTCTTCCAAGATATTTAAGTTGTAGGCAATGTTTCCAGCACATCCACCATACTCTTGTTTTAATTCTGGAATTAAAAATGCGGCATTAATTTTATGTAATTGATCAGGTAATAAAACATCAGAAAAACGACCTTCGAATGTCATAATCAAGTCAAATGCTAATGAACCGCAAATTAGAGAAGCCATAGAGTTAAAATCGAGAAATTTTTAAGAAAAATATTAGTTTATATGATAATTAGTAACAAAATTATTTATTCATTAAGGATAAAAAAGTGTTAGCTCAGAGATTGGAAGAGGCTCGCCAAAAAGCTCAAAATTAATTTTGACAAAGTATGTAGAATTTGAACTGAAACCTTCATCTATTTTATCGTTTTCAATATAATCCTTTGGAGAAAAATCTTTTTTAATAACTACTATGCCCGAATCATCTTTTAGTCTTAAATCTAAAGAAGGCCAGCTTTGAGATTGATTACTTTTATTTTCTAGAACAGCATTTAAAGTAAAAATATAAGACCCATTTTTCTCATCAGAAATAGCATCTAGTTGACTAGATTTAAGTGTTAGTGATTTTAAATTTTTTGGTAATTTGATTTCGCAACCAAAATTTTTACATAATTTGTGAATATATGGTGAGACTAATTTTGAGTTAGCAGCTATCTCGTTCCTTAGCAAAAATAAAATTTGTGCAATTAAAACAATTAACAAAAGAGAGATTAGAAATATCAAAAAATTTTTCCATACTTTGTTTTTTTCAATAATTTGACTCTGGATTTGATTATTATCTGTATTTTCTAATTCAGCATTATCTATATTTTCTGTTTCATTACTCTCTTTTATAAAATCATTATTATTTTGATTAATACTTTCTTCATTCCAAGGTTTACTTTGAAGATCATTTATTGCTTTAGATAGTTCATCAAGTTCAGTTTGCATGTTGCTAGATTCTGCTGAATCAGAACGAATTGAACTAAAATCGATTAAAGTCATACGATCTGATAAGTCTTCATTTTCAGTTTCGTCTTGTTTAATTACATCTTCACATTGATTTTCAAAAATTAAATTATCTTTTCCATTGAAAATTTCTCTGCAAACTCCACACCTAACCATGCCTTTTCTTAATTCAAGCTGGTTATTAGTAACTCTGAATTTTGTTTTACAAAAAGGACAACAAGTAACTAACATGAAATTTTAAATATTGATTAATGTTTAATTTGACCTGATAAAGCAACCCATCCATCGTATTCTCTCCAAATTGACAATGAAATTTTTGAAGAGTAATAAGAAATAATCTCACTTGCTTGTTTATATAGTATTCCAGATAAAAGTAAAAAACCGCCATCAGAAATCCTGTTACTTAGTATTGGTTCCATCAATTTTAGTGGATTAGACAAAATATTTGCAACAACTAATGGAAACTTTAATAATTTATAATTTTCAAAAAATTTTTCTGGAAGATAAAATTCAGCTAAACAATTGTTAATTTTACAATTCTCATAGCTAGAATAAATTGCTTTTGGATCAATATCAATACCAACAACTTTGCTGATTCCAAGTTTGCTTCCTAATATTGATAATATCCCAGATCCACAGCCATAATCCAACATCATGCTTATGTGTTTTGAGTGAACTTCAATCCATTCCATGCAAAGTTTAGTAGACGGATGACTTCCTGTTCCAAATGCCAGGCCAGGATTAAGCTGTATAGTAATTTTTTTTGGATTTACATTTTTATGCCATGTTGCCACAACTAAAATTTCTTTACCAACTTTAATAGGAGGAAATTGGTTTTGTGAGTGTTTTATCCAGTCTTTCTCTTTTAAACTATTAATCTTTAATGGTAAAACTTCAGTCACACCTGTAAGCTTAAAAGCTTTTTTAATTATCTCTATATGATCTTCAGAATAATTCATAATAATTGATATTCTATTATTTATCCAAGGAAAATTGTCAACCGCTGATTCGTCTTTTTTGCAAATCGATTTTATTTTTTCTGAGTTTTCAAATGCATTTTCAAATGAAACTGATTGTGCGCCTGAATTTATCAAAGCGTCAGCTAATTCCTCTGCATTAGATCCAGGTATTTCTAGTATTATTTCTTTTAAATCCATTAGCGACTATCTAGTTTTGAAACTTTTTTTCTAAAAAATTTATATTTATATTTCCTCGATAGTAATCTGAATCATTAATAAGTTTAATGTGCAAAGGTAAATTAGTTTTAATACCTTCTACAACCATTTCAGAAAGTGCTATTTGCATTTTTTTAATTGCCTGTGATCTAGTATCACCATGAGCAACTATTTTACCTATTAATGAATCGTAATTAGCCGGAACATAGTAACCAGCATAAGCATGAGAATCAACTCTTATTCCTGGGCCTCCTGGTACATGCCAAGAGGTTATTTTTCCAGGAGATGGCATGAATTTTAAATGATCTTCTGCGTTAATCCTACATTCTATTGCATGACCTTGAATTTTAATTTTATCTTGAAGAATTTCTAACTTATTTCCATATGCTATTTTTATTTGTTCTTTAACAATATCAACATTTGTAATAATTTCAGTGATAGCGTGCTCAACCTGAAGTCTTGTATTCATTTCAATAAAATAAAACTTTCCATTTTCATAGAGAAACTCAAAAGTACCAACACCAAGATAGCCTATTTTAATACATGCTTCAACACATTTTTTCCCTATATCCTCTATTTTTTCTCTTGAAATATCAAATGATGGTGCTTCTTCAATAATTTTTTGATGACGTCTTTGGATAGAACAATCTCTATCTCCCAAATATACAGCATTATTAAATTTATCTGAGATAACTTGTATTTCAATATGCCTAGGATTTTGCAAGAATTTTTCTAAATATACTGAAGAATTTCCAAAAATATTTTTAGCTTCAACCTTTGTTTTTTTTACAGCATTAATTAATTTTTCTTCAGAGTAGACAATTCTCATACCCATACCACCTCCACCACCTGAAGATTTAATAATTACTGGATAGCCAATATTATTTGCAATTTTGTGAATCTGATTTTCATCGTCTAATAAAGGCCCATCAGAACCTGGAACACATGGAATACCTGTTTTTTTCATTGCTAGTTTTGCTGAAATTTTATCACCCATTATTTTGATAGTTTCAGAACGAGGACCAATAAATGTAAAGCCAGATTTTTCAACACTTTCAGCAAAATCTGGATTTTCTGATAAAAAACCATACCCTGGATGAATCGCATCTGAACTAGTTACTTCAGCAGCACTTATTATTGCAGGAACATTTAAATAGCTTTTTGATGAAGCTGGTGGCCCAATACAAACTGACTCATCTGCTAATTTGACATATTTTGTATCTTTATCTGCTTCGGAATATACAACAACAGTTTTGATACCAAGTTCTCTGCATGCACGCTGTATTCGAAGCGCAATTTCTCCACGGTTAGCAATAAGAATTTTTTCAAACATTAATAAATAACCTTTTTTTAAATCAGTTGATTACTTTAAACAAAGGTTGACCAAACTCTACAGGTTGACCATTTTCAACAAAAATCTTTTTTATTATTCCAGAAATTTCAGAATTTATTTCATTTAATAATTTCATTGCTTCAATGATACACACTGCTTCTCCTGCTTCGATTTTTGAGCCTATTTCTATAAAGGGTTTAGAATCTGGAGACGAAGAACGATAAAAAGTTCCTACCATTGGAGATTTGATTATTTGAACATTAGGATCTTTATCTTCTTTTAAGTTATCTTTTTCTTCTAACCCAGGATCATTTTTTTGTATTTCACTAATATTTTTTTTGACAAATTGACCTGGGACTTCTAAATTTATTTGATTAGAATTAAGATCAGGCTTTGATTTAACAATCCTTACTTTGCTTTCACCTTCAGTAACTTCTAGTTCAGAAACATCAGAGTCAGACACTAAATCAATTAAAGTTTTTAATTTCCTCAAATCCATTTAGATAAATCCTTATATTTAGTCAATTTTAGTTGCTTTTAATTAAATTTAATTGATTTTACAATTTTTTAATACAAAATTCTACTGCATATTTATATCCTTCTTCACCGAGTCCAGTTATAACACCTGATGCCACAGCTGATAAATATGAAAATTGCCTAAAATTCTCTCTTTGAAAAATATTTGATATATGAATTTCTACAAAAGGGATTTGTACGCCAACTAATGCATCTCTCAATGCAATACTGGTATGGGATAATCCTGCTGGATTAATAATTATTGCGTCAACTTTATTTTCTTTAGCTTTATGTATAGATTCAATAATTTCTCCTTCATGATTACTTTGAAAACAATAAAGCTCACACCCAAAACTTTTAGAATATTTTGTTAAATCATTTTCTATTTTAGACAAGGTTGAATGACCATAAATTTCGGGTTCTCGGGAACCTAATAAATTAAGATTAGGCCCATTTATTAATATGAGATTTTTTGCCATTAATTTTTATTTTAAGTTTTTGGGATTAAATTTTTTTGAAAGTCTTTAACAACGTTTTCAATGTTTAATCTACCAGAATAAGTATTTATGATTTTTAATTCTGGACTTATTAAAACACTGAAAGGCAATCCGCTTGTTTCATTTCCTAGCTTTTTTGATAATTCAGTGCCATTTAAATTACCTATAAAGGTAGGATAGCTTATTTGGTATTTTGAGGCAAACTCTTGAATATTTTTAGCAGAGTCAATACCAATACCTATGATTTGAAGATTTTCGTTTTTCATGTTTGATTGAAGCTCAATTAAATCTGGAATTTCTTCGACACAGGGAGGACACCAAGTCGCCCAAAAATTAATAAGTAAAAATTTCCCTTTAAATTTTGATAGTTTTTCAGTTTCACCATTTAAATTTAAAAAAGCCGATTCAAAATAATTTTTTATATCATCCTTTTGGTCAAGATTATTTTTTCCTAGTTGAAAACCAAAGAATATAAATATAATAGAAATAAAAATAATTATAGATCTTCTCATTCTTTTTTGCTTTCTTGAAAAATAGTAATTAACTGAGCTAAATTAGCATGCACTATTTTTTTACTATGTTTTGATTTTATTTTTAAATCATTGTAATCATAGATGTAAAAGTGTATGTTTTCACCTTTATAAACAAGAGAAATTGTTTCAACATTTTTAGATTTTTGAAAATAGTTTGATGATTCAGAAACTGAGAAAGTTATATGATTATTTAACAAAAAAATAGCAACATCTTTAGAGCTATCAACAAAAAGTTGGATATGAATATCAGAATGCTTAGTTGCAGTACCATTTAGAACTGCACCAGTTAAGTAAGGAGAAAATTTTTCTAGCATTTTCATAACTTCAATGGCAATTCTTCTTAAATATTTTAAATGTAAAGATTGTGATTTGTCATAAAAAATAGAAAAATAATCTCTTATTTCTGATTCAACTATAGAGTTATCAGGAATAAGATTATCTCTATACATCATATCTCCTAGAACAACTTTTGCAGCTTTTAGTTTTGCAGTGTGGTAATCTAAACCACTTTCAATTATCATTTTTGCAGCAGTATTAGCTATTTGCGATCGTATTTTGGATGCTTCTGATGTTTTAATAATTTTCATATGTGGAATTTCTGATATTAAATTTCTAATTAAATATATCATGTGAATTAAATAAATTTAAATTTTTCTAAATATTTAAAAATTTTAGGTATATTTTACAATGCATATTCATATTCTTGGTATTTGTGGAACTTTCATGGGAGGATTGGCAGTTCTAGCTAATGATGCGGGATATAAAGTATCAGGATGTGATTTAAATATTTATCCTCCTATGAGTACATTATTATTAAAAAAAGGTATTAAGATAATTGAAGGTTTTAATTCCGAGCAAACAAAATTAAATCCTGATGTTTATGTAATTGGTAATACTATATCAAGGGGAAATCCACTTATTGAAGAAATACTTAATCTTAATTTAAATTATATTTCTGGCCCAGAATGGATCAGAGAAAATATTTTGAAAAAAAAATGGGTTATTGCTGTTGCAGGAACACATGGAAAAACAACTACATCTTCAATTTTAGCTTGGATATTAGAAAAAGCTGGTTTTAATCCAGGATTTTTGATAGGCGGTGTGCCAAAAAATTTTGGTGTATCAGCAAGATTAGGTTCTGAAAAAAGTGGAATCGATTTTTTTATTATTGAAGCAGATGAGTATGATACCGCTTTTTTTGACAAAAGAAGTAAATTTCTACACTTTTCAGCAAAAACAATAATATTAAATAATTTGGAGTTTGATCATGCTGATATATTTCCTGATTTAAATTCAATTGAAACTCAATTTCATCATTTTATAAAAATTATTCCTTCAAATTCTCAATTGATTGTGAATGCTGAGGAAAGGTCCCTGAAAAATGTTTTAGAAAAAGGTGTTTGGAGTAATGTTGAAATGTTTAATGATTTGTCAAAAAGAGGTTGGTATTTATCCAAAAATAAAGATTCTTCAGTGGATTTTTTCTTAGGGAATGAATTTCAGGGAAAACTTGAATGGTCTTTAATTGGTTCTCATAATCAACTCAATGCTTTAGCAGCAATAGCTGCTGCTCGTCATTGCGGAGTTCCGGCAAAAAAATCTATTAAGTTTTTATCAGATTTTAAAAGCGTGAAAAAAAGAATGGAAATACTTGATGTGGTCAAAGGTATAACTATTATTGATGATTTTGCTCATCATCCAACTGCAATTTCAAAAACATTAGGTGGTCTTAGAGAAAAAGTTGGTACTTCACGAATAATTGTAATTCTTGAAATAAGATCTAATACTATGAGGATGGGTTCATTAAAAGATAATCTTTCGACAAGTCTTTTTGAGGCTAATTTAGTTTTTATCTATTGTTCAAGAGTGAATAATAAAAAAAACATTAATTGGGATATTAATTTTACTTTTTCTTCAATAAGTGAAAAAATTAAAGTTTTCTCAGATTTATCTAAATTAAATGAATCTCTTTTGAAAAAAGTAAAAACAGGTGATAATATTTTAATAATGAGTAACGGTTCTTTTGAAGGTATTCATCAAAAAATTATTAATTTTCTCAAAAACAAAAATTTTTAAGACTTTAAGTTAAGTGATCATTTTATATCTTCACGGTTTTCGATCCTCTCCAAGATCATATAAAGCTACTTTAATAAAAAAGAGAATAAGTTTAATTGAAAAAGAAGTTGCTTTTTTTTGCCCGCAATTACCACCATCACCACATAAGTCAGTTGAGATGATATTAAAAATTATAGAAAAATTTAAAGGCAATTTTTTTTCAATAATTGGCTCTTCACTTGGAGGGTTTTATGCAACAATTATTGCTGAAAAATTTGGATGTAAAGCTGCACTTTTAAATCCCGCAATAAATCCAGCAAATGATTTATTAAGATACGTAAATAAAAATAAATATTGGCATACTGATGATACTTTTAATTTTAAGAAGGACTATATACAGGAATTAAAAAAATTAAAAATTTCTAAAGTTACTTTTCCCGATCGCTATTTTTTACTAGCTTCAAAAAAGGATGAAGTTATAGATTGGAAAGAAATGGTAAATTTTTATGCTAGTGTAAAAAAAAAATTATTGATAGTGATCATGCAATTTCAAATTTTGTAAATTATGTAGATTTAGTATTAAATTTTTGTTTGAATGAAGAATTAGAATAATAATATAATTAGAATATGAATTTATTTTACGAAGAATCTGGTAATTTTAAGGCTTCTAAAATTTTATTTAGACAAGGGGAAGCCTATTTTGTTGAAAATTCATTAAAAGAAAAAATAAAAGTTCGTTCAAGAGATGTTTTGTTAGAATTTAATTCTTCGTCCTCAGAAAATTTTATTAGTGAAGCAAAAAAACTAGCCGAAAAAATTGATATAACTATTTTATGGAAAATAGCAGGTTCAGAAGAAATTAGTTATTTAGATTTGGCAAAAAAATATTATAAATTTGAGGTAAATGAAATGAAATCAGCTTCAATATTTATTTTAGTTTTTTCAAATCCTATATATTTTATAAAAAAAGGTAAGGGGAGATTTATAGCAGTTAATTCATTGAAACTTAAATTAGCTTTGAAAGGTGTTGAAAAGAAAAAAAAAGAAATTATTTATCAGAATAAAATAATTAAGTCTATTAAGAATGGGTTACTCCCCAATGCTTTAAAAAAAATTAAACATAATTTGTTATTTAAGCCAAATAAAAATACTGTTGAATACAAAGCTTTTAATAAAGCTTGTAAAGAGCTCAATTTATCTTCTTCAAAACTTATGTTTTCTCTAGGAGAATTGCCATCCGCTAAAGATTTTCATGTATCTCGCTTCTTATTTGAAAACTTTTCGGAGAAGACTGAAGTTTCAAATTTTAAAATTAATAAAATTCCAAATATAAAAAAATCAGCTGTTAACGCATTTTCTATAGATGATATTTCAACAACTGAAATTGATGACGCATTTTCAGTTACATTTATTGATAAAAATATAGTAAAAGTTGGTATCCATATTGCTGCGCCAGCTTTAGGTTTTGATTATGGTGAGATCATTGATAAATTAGCATCAGAGAGAGTTTGTACTGTCTATTTTCCTGGAGAAAAAATTACTATGCTTCCAAAGGAGGTCATTGAAAAATTTAGTCTTCTAGAGGGCTCTTTTTATCCAACATTATCAATTTACATAACATTAAATAGTTTAAACTTAGAGGAGATAGAGAAAACAACAGTTTTAGACTATGTTTATATCAACTCTAACTTAAGATTACAGGATATAGAAAAAATATTAACTTTTAAAAATTTAGAAAATAATTCTTGGGAACATCCCTTTAAGAAGGAGATCACAATTATTTGGAGTTGGGCAAAAAAACTTGAATCGATAAGAAAAAATAATAGGAAAATTAAGGACTCAGGAGAAAAGAAAAAAAATATTTTGGAATACAATTTTTTTCTTGTTGAAAATAAAATTAATATTAACAAAAGAAAAAGGGGACAGCCCATTGATAAAATTGTTTCTGAATTAATGATATACGCAAATTCATTTTGGGGTAAATTGCTTCATGAAAAAAAAATACCAGGTATTTTTAGGACGCAAAATTTTAAAAATAAAGCTGATTCACATCCACAAACAAGAATGTTAACTAAGGCTGAGCCTCATTTAACTCTAGGGATTGATTGTTATGCTTGGTGTACTTCACCTTTGAGGCGATATTCTGATCTTGTTAATCAACGTCAAATTTTATCTTATTTAAATAATGAACCATTAAACTTAAAAAATTCTCAATCACAAATTTCTGTAGATGATCTTAATTTTTATATCCAAATTTATGAAAACACTTATTCAAATTATATAAATTTTCAAAAGACTATGGAGCGATATTGGTGCTTAAAATGGTTACAGCAAAATTCTATTAAGATAGTTAAAGCTGAAATAATTAGAGAAAATTATTTAAAGTTAATAGATATTCCTTTAACTATTAATTTGAGTAATTTTAAATTATCTAAAGGAACTATAGTTAATTTGGAAATTTTAGATATTGATGAATTTGAATTATCGGTAAATATAAAATTTATTAATATTTCTAATGAGCAATTAAAAGAGTCTTTTGAATCTCAAATAGAAGAAATTTATGAAAATGAAAAGTTATTCTAATTTTATTTTAATTTTTTTATAAACTTATGGTTGATAAATATTTAGTTATTGGAAATCCAATTTCACAAAGTAAATCTCCACAAATACACTCTTATTTTTCATACTTAACTGGTGAAAAAATTGACTATAAAAGGTTACTAGTTCCATTAGAGAATTTTGAAGAGGAAATTATCAAATTTAAAAAATCGGGAGGATTAGGAGCAAATATTACTATTCCTTTTAAAAAAAAAGCTTTTGAAATATCTGATTATCAAAGCAACAGAGTTAAGTTGGCTGAAGCTGCAAATGTTTTATCATTTAAAAATAATGAAATTTTTGCAGATAACACTGATGGTGTTGGATTAGTAATAGATATGAAGAAAAATGCAAATGTAGATATTTGTGATAAAAGTATTCTTTTAATTGGAGCTGGTGGAGCAGCTCAGGGCGTAGTGGGACCTTTATTAGATGAAAGGCCATCATTTTTAGTAATTTCTAATAGAACTTTAGATTCTGCAGAGAAATTGAAAAAAAAATTTGCAAATAAATTTTCAACTAATATTGAAACTTGCAAATTAAATAATATTGATAGTAAATTTGATATTATTATAAATGCAACATCCTCAAGCTTAAACTCAAACATACTCCCGATTAGTAATGATATTTATAAAAAACAATCATTTGTTTTAGACATGATGTATTCTTCGCAACCAACTTTATTTCTCCAGAACGCACTTAAGTTTGGTGCCATTATTAGAGATGGTTTGGGGATGTTAATTGAACAGGCTGCGGAGTCTTTTTTAATTTGGCGGGGAGTTAGGCCTGAAACAAAAGAAATATACAATATTTTGAGAGGCAATTAGAATTGCCAACTCATATGATTTACTTTTTCTGGAGATCCTATGATTAATGTTTTTACATTAGAAAATGGTAGATTAAATCAAGTAAATATAGAAAATAGAGAAGATTTGAAAAATGTATCACCAATCTGGGTTGATTTAACTGATCCATCTTATGAAGAGTTTTCTTGGATAAAAGATGTTTACGAAATTGATCTTCCACGTCAAAATAAATTAAATGACATTGAAGCTTCTGCAAGATATTACCAGGCTGATAATGGAGTTCTTAATTTAAGATCTGATTTTTTGGGAGTAATTGGATTACATTTAGATGAAAATGAAATAGAGTCTAGATCTGTTACTGTTGCTTTTATACTAGCAAGAGAAATACTTTTTTCTGTTCATTCTGAAGATTTACCAGTATTTCGTCTTGTTAGAATGAGAGCAAGATCAAGACCTGGATCTATAGAAGATTTTAGAGATGTTTTAATTGATCTTTATTCAACAGATGTAGAGTATTCCGCAGATGCTTTGGAAGGAATTTATCAAAATCTTGAAGAGGTTAGTCATAATGTTTTACAAAAAAATATTAGTGATCAAGACGCTGCAGAATCTCTAAACTCAATGGCAAGAGAGGAAGACTTAAACGGTAGAGTTAGAAGAAATATGATGGATACTAGAAGAGCAGTCAGTTTTTTAATGAGAGGGAGGATTCTTACATCCAATCAATTTGAGGATGCAAGACAAATTTTAAGAGACATTGAGTCACTTGATGGACATACAGCTTTTTTATTTGATAAGATAAATTTTTTAATGGATGCAACGGTAGGTTTTATAAATATTAATCAAAATAAGATTATTAAAATTTTTTCAGTAGCATCAGTGGCTTTTTTACCTCCCACTCTTATCGCAAGCATATATGGTATGAACTTTAGAATACTACCAGAACTTGATTGGACATTCGGTTATCCTTTTGCAATTGTTGTCATGCTAGCAAGTGCTATAACTCCTTTATGGTATTTCAAAAGACGAGGTTGGTTAGGTTAAATTAGTAGATAAATTTTCTTTAGACATTTTTTCCAACACATTTTTTACCTTTTTTAATGTTTCATCAATAATAATTTCATTATGATCAGAGGAGATGAAACCAGCTTCGAAAGCGGAAGGTGCAAAGTAGACTCCTTCATCAAGCATTAGATGAAAAAATTTATTAAAGTTTGCATTGTTAAATTTTATTATTTGAGAGTAATTTGTAGGTAAACTTTCTAAAAAAAATATTCCAAACATACCCCCTAACGAATCCCCACACATTTTTATATTTTTTTCTTTTGCTATTTCAACAATACCCCTAACTAATTTATTTGAATTTTTAGATAAATTTTCAAAAAAATTGGGTTTTTGTAAAATCTTAAGTGTTGTTAGACCTGCAGTCACGGCAACGGGATTTCCAGATAACGTTCCAGCTTGATATATTGGTCCCTCTGGTGAAAGACAAGACATAATTTCTTTCCTACTTCCAAATGCTGCTACTGGCAATCCACCACCGATTACTTTTCCAAGAACTGTAATATCTGGAATAATATTTTGAATGGATTGAACACCTCCTTTTGCCACACGAAATCCTGTCATTACTTCATCAAAAATTAAAGTAGAACCGTATTTAGTGCATAGATCTCTTGCGGTTTTAAGAAATTCATCTTTTCCTCGGATAAAATTCATATTTCCAGCAATAGGCTCTAAGATAACACATGCTATTGAGGAGCCAATTTCTTTAAAAGTTTTTTCTAAAAACTCGGAATTATTATATTCTAAAACTATTGTGTGGCTTGAGAAATTTTTCGGAACTCCAGAAGATGACGGTTTACCAAAAGTTGAGAGTCCACTTCCTGCTTTTACTAACATTGCATCTACATGACCGTGGTAGCAGCCTTCAAATTTAATCATAATATCTCTTTTAGTATAGCCGCGAGAAAGGCGAAGTGCGCTCATTACAGCTTCTGTTCCAGATGAGACTAATCTCAATTGTTCTATTGAAGGAACTAATTTACAAATCTCTTCAGCCATCAAAATTTCTAATTCAGTTGGTGCACCAAAAGAAAGTCCATTATGAGCACTTTTCTGAACAGCTTCAATAACCTCTGGATTTGCGTGTCCTACGATGGCAGGTCCCCAAGATCCAATATAGTCAATATATTTTTTACTGTTAGCATCCCAAAAATATGGGCCATTTGCTCGTTTAACAAAACGTGGAATTCCACCGACAGCGTTAAAAGCTCTAACTGGTGAATTTACACCACCTGGAATACTTTTTTTTGCTCGATTAAATAATTCTTCATTTAATGACATACTTAAACCCTTCAAAATTCGAAAATTTATTTCTTAAAATTTTTCTTTTTAATCCAAAAAAAACGATTTGGAATTTTTTTTCCCATACCAAGCCTTTTAGCATGCATCAAAGTTGAGTTATTAAAAATTTCTGCTTCTACTATTGCTTCAGAGACACTAAACCCCATTCCAAGCTTAGCAGAAATTCCTGCAGTGAGAGTATTACCTGCTCCTATAAAAGTGTCATCCTGTCTTAGCCAATTTGATTGACTAATTAACCCCTTTTTACAAAATAAATAATTACTTAAATTATTACCCGAATTAATTATTTTCCCAGTCACAAACACAAATTCACAACCTAAAGTTATTAAACATTCTACATTTTTTTCTAAAATTTGATTTTTACTATACTCACCCCAAGTTTCTACTAATCTGAATAATTGACATTCTGAAATGACAAAAAGTTTGGTTTGGGGTAACAAAAGTTCAATTATTCCTAATATTAAATCTTCATCAATATTTTGATCAGGTAATTTTCTGGAAAAAGGATCAAGAATTAGAGGTAAGTCTGGATAATCAGCCGTAATCTCAGCTATAACAGAAGCTATTTCTACACTACCAATGTAACCAACTTTTATTGCTGATATAGGCATATCTTCTAATAATGTTCTTGCTTGATCTGCAATCCAGTCAGGATCTAATGCTTGGATTTCTTGGATGCCTGTTGTATCTCCAATTATTAAGGCAGTAATCACAGATAGTCCATGGCATCCAAAAGACGCAAAAGTAGTAATATCAGCTTGAACTCCAATTGCACCAACAGGATCATAGACGTCAAAAGAAAGTATTAAATTTAGCGTTTGGTTTTGCACAAATTAAGTATTAACATTATAAAATCATATTTTACTAGAAGGATATAATGTGAGTAATTTTGGAAATGAAAACCAGGACTACAAAACATGGATTTGTTTGATTTGCGGATGGATATACTCTGAAGAGCATGGTCTTCCTGAAGAAGGGATCCCACCGAAAACTCGTTGGAAAGACGTACCTTTTGATTGGTTATGTCCTGAATGTGGAGCTCAAAAAGATGATTTTGAGATGGAAGAAATCTAAAATTAATTTTCAAAATACAAACTCATGACGTTTTTTTTATTTTTGAATATCTTTTGAGAGTTTTTTTTCTAGCTTCGTTATGATCAACAATTGGTTTTGGGTAATTTTTGTCTAACATTATTCCTGCATATAAAAGATCTTTTTGATTAACATTCCAAGGAGAATGGATTTGTTTATCATTTAAGTTTATTAACTCTGGTAAATATTTCTTAATAAATTCACCTTTTTGATCAAATTTTTGGGACTGAGTTATGGGATTAAATATTCGAAAGTAAGGCTGTGCGTCACAACCAGTAGAAGCAGCCCACTGCCATCCGCCATTATTGGCGGATAGATCATAGTCGAATAGTTTTTTTGAAAAGTATTTTTCACCTAGCCTCCAGTCAATGCCGAGATCTTTGATTAAAAAAGAAGAAGTGACCATCCGGAGTCTATTGTGCATGAAACCTGTTGTATTTAATTGTTTCATTCCAGCATCCACAAAAGGAAAACCAGTCCTACCATTACACCATGCGTCAAAAGCATTTTGAGCTAATTGACCCTCCTCCCATTCTATTAAATCAAATTCTTTTTTAAATGATCTTGTCATAACATGGGGATTATGGAAAAGAATCATTTTATAAAATTCTCTCCAAATCAATTCAGATAACCATATTTTGGCACCTTCAAATTTTTCAGATAATTCTAAAGCTTTTGAAACTAACTTTCTTATGGACAAAGTTCCATATCTAATATGTACAGATAAATAAGATGTACCGTTTATATTGGGGAAATCCCTAGTTATGTGATATTTATGGATTTGATTAAGAAATTTTTTAAGTTGTTTTTCTCCTCCTTCTGATCCGGTTTCAATATCATAAAATTTTAGATCAGAATGATCAAATCCAAGTGACTTTAAATTAGGAAAAATCGAATCGTAATATGAAATTTTTGTTTTATTTTGTTTTAAAAAAGATTTAGATGAATTGTTTTCATAAAAGCGCAAATCTGTCTCTTTTATCTTCTTTAACCATGCATTTTTATAGGGTGTAAAAACTGAGAATGGTTTGCTAGATAAAGTTAAAATATCAGATTTTTCAAAAATTACAAGATCCTTAAAACTTTCAAATTCGCAGCCAATTTCTTTTAATGATTTATTAAGTGATGTTGATAATTTAATAAAATAAGGTTCATAATCATAATTAACAAAAACAGCATCAATTGATAATTCTTTAACAATTTTAATTAATTTTTTTTCAAGATTATCATCCGAATTTACAAAAATATTTCCTCCTAAATTATTGAGATTATTATTTAAATCTTCTAAACAACCATAAATAAAAGATATCTTTTTATTTTTTTTGTCTTCGAGTTTTAAATTCCTTAAGTCATTATTATCAAAAATATAAGTACAAAATACTTGATTACCTTTGATTATTGCTTTTTTTAAAGCAGTATTATCTTCAACCCTTAAGTCTCTATTGAACCAAACTAATATTTTATTAAATGTTTTCATTTTTTTGCTTAATTTTAAAAGTGATGTATGAAATAGGATTATAGCTGTTAGAATCGGAGATAATCTTAAACCTGATAGAATGTATCTATGAATAAAAAAAGCAAAACATATGAATCACATTTTTTAAATTTAAATAATGAAGGTTTGCTGGTTTCTAGTAAATCTGTTGGGGAAAATAATTCTAGTTTCAAACTCACTGGTCATTTTTTAATAGCTATGCCCTCAATGCTGGATCCAATATTTGGAGGAACCGTTGTATATGTTTGTGAACATCATATTGGTGGAGCTCTAGGTGTAATAATTAATAGACCAACTGATATGACAATTGATTTGTTGTTCGAAAGAATCGACTTGTCTTTAGGTATCACTGTTAGTAATTCAAGAATGCAAGCAACTCCTGTGATGTTTGGTGGACCCGTTCAAATGGAGAGAGGTTTTGTCTTACATGCACCAAGTGATCAATACTCATCATCATTAGATGTTTCAGATGGGATTGCGTTAACAACATCAAGGGATGTTCTAGAGGCAGTTTCTCAGGGTAAAGGCCCTGAAAGAATGCTAGTAACATTAGGCTGTGCTGGCTGGAGTGCTGGTCAGTTAGAGGAAGAAATTCTTCATAATGGGTGGTTAACCGTTCAAGCTGACCCAAAAATATTATTTGATATTCAAGTAGAGCAACGTTTTGATGCTGCAATGAATTTACTAGGTATTGATCCAAATATGTTAACAGGAGAAATTGGTCATGCTTAAAAAATATGGATTTTTTTTGAATGGATACATTAATTGCTTTTGATTTTGGTCTAAAAAGAATAGGTGTTGCTGTTGGTAACACTTTTTTGAAAAAGCCTAATCCTTTGTCTGTTATCCAAGCTAATAAAAATATCATTAGATTCCAATTTATTGAAAATATTATTAATGAGTGGCAACCAAATAAGATTATTATTGGTATTCCATATAGGACAAATGGAAGTTCTCATGAAATGACTACTAGATGTAAAAGGTTTGCTAATCAGATTCAAGGAAGATTTGGAATCGAAACAGTTTTAGTTGATGAGAGATATTCTTCAATAGTAGTATCTTCTAAAAGTAAAAAAGCAATAGATAGTGTTTCTGCTGCAATTATTTTACAACAATATTTTGATTCTTATGAATTATCCTCAATTTAATGCTGAAGACCTTTTCACTAAACTACAAAATCAAATTTGTAATTCTTTTTTAAAAAAAACAAATGTAAATTTGGTAGGTATTTATTCTGGAGGCGTTTGGATTGCAGAAAGATTAGCCAGTTCGCTTGGATTAAAGCACATAGGAAGTGTTGATGTTTCTTTTTATAGAGACGACTTTTCCAGCAGAGGATTACCATCAAAAGTTCGTCCAACAAATATTCCATTTAATGTAAATAGCTCCACTATACTTTTAGTTGATGACGTTTTATACACTGGAAGAACAACACGTGCAGCAATTAATACCTTATTTGATTATGGACGGCCATCAAAAATTATACTAGCAACTTTGGTAGACAGAGGTGATAGAGAATTACCAATATCTCCAGATTTTTGTGCAGCTAACGTTGAATTAAATAAAAATGAGTCTTTAATTTTAAAAAAAGATAATAATGATAATTTTGAACTCTTAATTGAAAATGCATAATCCGCAATTAAATAATAATGGTGAATTACAACATCTGATTACGATAGAGGGTATACCGAAAAATCTAATTATTCGTATATTAGATACAGCCACTTCTTTTGTTTCTCTAGGTAACAGAGAGATTAAGAAGGTTCCCTTACTAAGGGGTAAAAGTATATTTAATCTTTTTTTTGAAAACTCAACACGAACAAGAACAACATTTGAAATAGCCTCAAAAAGACTTTCTGCAGACGTTATTAATCTCAATATTTCATCTTCAAGTGCAAGTAAAGGTGAATCTTTACTTGATACAATTGATAATTTAGCTTTTATGCATGCAGATATGTTCGTTGTTCGCCACTCACAATCAGGAGCACCATATTTAATCGCAAGGCATTTAACAGAAACTAATCAACGTCATATGCATGTCATAAATGCTGGTGACGGAAGTCATGCTCACCCAACTCAAGGTTTATTAGATATGTACACAATTAGACATTATAAAAAAGATTTTTCTAATTTGGTCGTAGCTATAATTGGAGATATTTTACATAGTAGGGTTGCTCGTTCCGATATTCACGGCCTGATGACACTTGGTGTGCCTGAGGTAAGAGTAATAGCTCCAAAAACGCTTTTGCCAACAAGTTTTGAACATATGGGAGTAAAAATTTTTACTAATATCAATGAGGGTTTGAAGAATGTTGACGTAATAATGATCTTGCGATTACAAAGTGAAAGAATGACTGGAGCTTTATTGCCTTCTGCTCAAGAATATTATAAAAGTTATGGATTAACATCCGAAAGGCTGGAGCTAGCAAAAAAAGATGTGATTGTCATGCACCCAGGCCCATTAAATAGGGGTATAGAAATTGATTCATCTGTAGCCGATGGGCATAATTCAGTAATTTTGCCTCAGGTAACTTTTGGTATTGCAATAAGAATGGCAGTTATGAGTATTCTCGCAGGAACAAGTTAATAATGATATGAAAATTCACATTAAGAATGGTCATATAGTTGATCCTGTAAATGAAATTGATTCTTTAAATGATTTATTTATTTCTGACGGGAAAATTGCAGCAGTTGGTGTTTCTCCTGATAATTTTTTAATTGATCATACTATAGACGCAAAAAATTTAATTGTGATTCCTGGTTTAGTTGATTTGTCTGCAAGATTAAGAGAACCAGGGTATGAATACAGAGCTACTTTAGAATCAGAGTTGAATGCTGCATTAGCAGGTGGAGTGACAAGTCTTCTGTGTCCTCCCGATACTGACCCAGTTTTAGATGAACCCGGATTAGTTGAAATGCTAGTTCATCGTGCATGGATGCTTAATCAATCTCACGTTTATCCATTAGGAGCTTTAACAAATGGATTAAAAGGAATTGAACTAACAGAAATGGCTGAATTAGTTGATGCTGGATGTATTGGATTTGCACAACCAGACTATATAATTGAAAATATTAGTGTAATGATGAAGGCAATGCAGTATGCAAATACTTTTGGATATAGTGTTTGGTTAAGTCCACAAGAGCCAAGTCTTAGTAAGTTTGGAAAAGCACATAGCGGACCAATAGCGTCCAGACTTGGACTTTCTGAGATTCCTGAGATAAGTGAAACAATTGCTCTTCATATTATTTTCGAGCTAATGCGTATCACAGGAGCAAGAGTTCACATTTGTAGGTTGTCGTCGGCAGCAGGAGTTCAACTTATAAGAAATGCTAAATCTTCTGGATTATTGATAAGTTGTGATGTTAGTGCCCACCATGTTCACTTAACTGAAAATGATATTGCTTTCTTTGATTCTAATGCCAGATTATTACCTCCTTTAAGAAGTCAAAGGGATAAAGAGGCTATTAGAGTTGGATTGGCTGATGGAACTGTTAATGCAATTTGTTCTGATCATACTCCTGTTGATGATGATGAAAAATTGTTACCATTTGCAGAGGCTTCAGCTGGTGCAACTTGTTTAGAACTGTTATTACCTTTATCACTAAGGTGGGCTGAAGAAATGAATTTTGGGAATAAAAAAAACATTAAAGCAATTGAGTCTATAACTTCTAATCCAGCTAAAGTTGCTAATTTAGATGCAGGTTCTCTATCAATTGGAAGTAATGCTGATATTTGTATTTATAATCCAGATAAGTATTGGACCGTTTCATCATCTGAACTTCTTAGTCAAGGTAAAAACACTCCTTTTTATGGTTATGAATTAAGGGGACAAGTAATGTATACAATTGTTTCAGGTCGAGTTGTTTTTAAAAGATGAATTTATGTTCGCTTTTGTTTCAATAATAAGGATTATTTTTCATGTTTTATCTGGTTTGATAAAAGTTACATTTTTATTTCCCTTTCTAAACGTAGCTTCCAAAGATTTGAGAATAAAAAAATGGTCTTATATGCTTTTAAAAATTTGTAAAATAAATCTTAAAATCAAAAATCTTGAATTCAATAATGATGCTAATTCCTCGATTATCATATGTAATCATATTTCATGGTTGGATATTTTTGTAATTAACAGTAAAAATCCATGTAGGTTTATAGCAAAATCTGAAATTAGATCTTGGCCTGTTATTGGTTGGCTTTGTAAACAAACCGGAACTATATTTATATATCGCTCAAAACAGAAAGATATAAAAAGAATTTTTTTAGATATTATTAAAATCATACATAAAGGTGAAAGAGTTGCATTTTTTCCTGAAGGAACAACATCGCCCCAAGGAAAAATTCGAGATTTTCATTCTAGTTTGTTTGAATCAGCAATAAAAACTAGATCTACTATTCAACCTTATGCAATAAGATATTTAAAAACTTCAGGAGGTTTCAATAATAAGGTTGAGTATATCGGAAATATAACACTATTTGAAAGCTTGTTAAATATTCTTAAAGAAGAAAGTATAATCGTAGAATTGATTCAACTTCCAACGATTAATTCAGATAGATTAAACAGGAGAGAATTGTCAATTATTTCAAACAAAATTATAAATGATGCTCTAACTAAAACTATAAATAGTTAGAACAATCTACCTGAACTAAATTATTATTATGAAGATTAATTGCAGAAAGTTTTTTACCCCAAACACAACCAGTATCGATTCCTATAATATTATTTTTTAAAATTAAGCCAGCAGAAGACCAGTGACCAAAAACTACTGTTATGTCTTTTGTTTTTCTATTTGGAAAATTAAACCACGGGATTAAACTTTCATTTTCAAAAGATAAATCTCCTTTAATTAAAAAATTCATATCTCCATTTGAATCACAGTATCTGATTCGAGTTAAAGCATTTACGATACATCGTAGTCTTTCAAAGCCTACTAATTTTTCATTCCAATTTTTTGGTTCATTATCATATAAATTCTTTAGAAGTTTTTTCCAATTTTCTCCTTGTAATTCGTTTTCAACTTCTTTTGATAATTCAAGTACTTTTTTTGTGGTCCATTGAGGAAGAACACCTGCGTGAATGAATAAATATTTATTTATTTGAACAGCTAAAGGTTTTTTTCTAAGCCAAGAGATTATTTCATCAGATTTTGAATAATCGAGAACTTCTTTAAATGTATCCGTTTTTTTTAAATCACGAACACCAGCAGCAACGGCAAGCAGATGTAAATCATGATTTCCTAAAACAAAATTTGATCTATGTTCCAATGATTTAATTCGTAGCAACGTTTTTAATGACTCGGGTCCACGATTGACAAAATCACCGATGAAAAAATATTTTGCATCATTTGAAATTTTTTTAATTTTACTCAAAAGTTCATCAAGTTTTTTAGCACAACCTTGAAGATCACCAATAACAAAAATATTCATTATAATCTAGTAGAAAAAGAAAATAAAAAAAATTAACACAACATAACAAAGATACGAAATTTATATCATGATCTAATAAACTATATTATGATACTTAAATAATGATTACTTTGCTGAAATAAATTTGATAAAAATAATTGTTATTTTGTTGAGGTACGTAAATGATTTTAGTGACGGGTGGTGCAGGTTTTATTGGTTCAAATTTCGTATTAAATTGGTTAAGTGAAATTAAGGAACCAATAGTAAATGTTGATAAGCTAACTTATGCAGGTAATTTAAGCAATTTAGCTTTAGTAGAGAAAGTAAATCACTATTTTATAAGGGGTGATATTTGTGATAAAGAATTACTTTTAGCAATTTTAAAAAAATATCAACCTAGAGCAATTATACATTTTGCCGCAGAAAGTCATGTAGATAGATCTATTCATGGCCCATCAGAATTTATAAAAACTAATATTGAGGGAACATTTAATTTGCTTGAAATTTCAAGAAATTATTGGACTAATTTGACAGGTGAAGGAAAAAAAAATTTTAGATTTTTACATGTTTCAACCGATGAGGTTTTTGGAAGTTTGTCTTACAGTGATTCTCCTTTCACAGAAAAATCTCCATATCTTCCAAATAGTCCATATTCTGCTTCAAAAGCCTCTTCAGATCATCTTGTAAGAGCATGGTTTCATACTTATGGATTGCCAATTTTAATTGGTAATTGTTCTAATAATTATGGTCCGTTTCAATTTCCTGAAAAACTTATTCCTTTAATGATATTAAATGCTTTATCTGGAAAAAAATTACCAATTTATGGTGATGGTAAACAAATAAGAGATTGGTTGTATGTAATTGATCATTGTAATGCGCTACAAAAAATTTTATTTGAGGGAATACCTGGTGAGACATATAATATTGGTGGGCAAAATGAAAAAACTAACTTAAGTGTAGTTATAAAAATTTGCGATCTACTTGATAAATTATCCCCTGGAAAAAATTCATACAAAGATCAGATAATTTTTATAAAAGACAGGCCAGGTCATGATATAAGATATGCTATAAATTCAAAAAAAATCGTAGATAAATTAAATTGGGTTCCAAAAGAAAACTTTGATACTGGAATTGAAAAGACTGTAAATTGGTATTTACAAAATAAACAATGGATAAATAAAATTATTTCTGGAGACTATTTAAAGTGGATGGATAAAAATTATGAAAGCGATAGTATAGGGGGATTTTAATAAATGAATCGACGAGGAATTATTTTGGCAGGTGGTTCAGGAACGAGATTACATCCTGTTACAAAAGTAGTATCAAAACAAATGCTTCCAATATATGATAAACCTATGATTTATTATCCATTAACAACTATTATGTTGGCAGGAATTAAAGATATTTTGATTATTTCTACACCACATGATATTTCACTTTACAAAGAGCTTTTGAGTGATGGAAATAAATGGGGTATAAATATTCAATATGCCATTCAGCCTTCACCTGATGGACTTGCTCAAGCTTTTATAATTGGGAGAGAATTCATTGATAATAATCCATCATTATTAATATTAGGAGATAATTTATTCTATGGTCACGATTTAGATTTAAATTTATATAAGGCTAATGAAAGAGATAAGGCTGCAACTGTTTTTGCTTATCATGTAGATGATCCAGAAAGATATGGAGTTATTGATTTTGACAGCGATCGAAAGGCAATTGATATATCTGAGAAACCCATGAATCCGAAGACAAACTACGCTGTAACAGGATTATATTTTTATGATTCTAATGTTTGCGATATTGCCTCTAAAATAAAGCCCTCCGCAAGAGGCGAACTAGAAATAACTGATGTTAATAGAGTTTATTTAGAGATGGGAAAATTACATGTGGAGGTTATGGGAAGGGGAATGGCATGGCTTGATACTGGAACGCATGAATCATTACTTGAAGCTTCTCAATTTATAGCTACAATTGAAAAAAGACAAGGTTTAAAAATAGCTTGTCCTGAAGAAGTTGCTTTTAGAAAAGGATACATTGACGAGAGTGAATTAGAAAAATTAGCTGAACCTTTAATCAAGAATGGATATGGCCAATATCTTTTAAGATTACTAGGAGATAAGGTATTTTAATTTATGAATATTATTCAAACAGAAATATCTGATGTGAGTATTCTAGAACCTAAAATTTTTGGAGATTCTAGAGGATTTTTTTTTGAAAGTTTTAATCAAAAAAACTTTGAAAATTTATTAAAAATTTCGCCAAAATTTGTTCAAGATAATCATTCTAAGTCAGAATATAGTGTCTTAAGAGGATTACATTATCAAATTAAAAAGCCTCAGGGAAAGTTAGTTAGGGTAACTTTTGGTGAAGTTTTTGATGTTTGTGTTGATTTAAGAAAAAGTTCTAAAACTTTTGGTAAATCTGTTTCAGTTATATTATCAGCTGAAAACAAACGTCAATTTTGGATTCCTCAAGGATTTGCCCATGGTTTTTTAGTATTAAGCGAAAGCGCTGAATTTTTATATAAAACTACAGACTACTATGCTCCGGAATTTGAAAGATCACTTTATTGGAACGATCCTGTTTTAAGAATAAATTGGCCTGAAAACATCTCACCTAAATTATCTAAAAAAGATGAAGAAGGTTTACTTCTAAAAAATGCTGAGGTTTTCGAGTGAAAATATTATTAATTGGAAAAAATGGTCAGGTTGGTAGTGCTTTAGAAATTCTTTTAAGAGACTTTGATAATTTCGTTGCTTTAGATAGAAATGATTTAAACTTAAAAGATTTAGATTCTATAAGAAGAATTATTAAATTAATTAAACCAAATCTTGTAATTAATGCAGCAGCTTATACTGCTGTAGATTTAGCTGAATCAGAAGAACAGATTGCAAAAGTCGTTAATGGCGAAGCACCTGGCGTTATTGCTGAGGAATTAAAAAAGATAGATGGTTTTTTTATTCACTACTCGACAGATTATGTATTCGACGGCAAAAAAATTGGTTCTTGGATCGAAAGTGATGAAACAAATCCTATTTCAGCTTATGGAAGAACTAAATTACTTGGAGAAGAATTAATAAAAAAAACAGGTATTCCGCATTATATTTTTAGAACAAGTTGGGTTTATGGTAACTACGGGAAAAATTTTTTAGTTACTATGAGGAAACTGGCTGAATCAAAAAAAGGGCTTTCAGTAGTTGACGATCAGATTGGAATTCCAACTTGGTGTTATACAATTGCAAATTCTACTGTTAGAATTATAAAAAATATTAGAAATTTGAATGAATTAAAAGCAAATTCTGGTATTTACAATTTGTGTCCAAATGGTAATACAACTTGGTATGGATTTGCAAAAAAAATCTTCGAGCATTCATCTTTCAAGAAAACAATTCAAATAAATCCTATCTCTACTGATAAATATCCAACACCGGCCAAAAGACCAAAAAATTCAGTTTTGGATAATAAAAAATTTTCAAGTGTCTTTTTTTCTTTACCCCAATGGGAAGAAGAATTAGACAAATGTCAAAATCAAATTTAGGGTGCGATACTTCTTCATAAATTATTAAACATGAGTATAAAAAAAGAAACTTTAAGTGATTCCATTTTTAAAAAATATGATATTAGAGGTGTTATTGATGAGACCTTAAATAAAGAAATAGCTTTTTTGATAGGGAAATCTTTTGGAAGTATGGTATTAGAAAAAAAAGAAAAAAGTATAGTAGTAGGCAGAGATGGAAGGTTATCTGGGCCAGTGATTTCTGAGGCCTTATGTGAAGGGCTTCTTTCGGTAGGATTAAAAGTTATTGATATTGGAGAAGTCGTCACACCTATGTTATATTTTTCTACTAATGAATTAGAATCAAAAAGTGGAATAATGATAACAGGCAGTCATAATCCATCTAATTATAATGGTTTTAAAATGGTTTTATCAGGAGATGCAATATTTGGAAACTTAATAAAAAAAGTTTACCAAAAAATTATAGATAATGATTTTTATAGTGGTTCTGGTGAATTAAAATATCTAGAAATAAAAGAAAAATATTTTGAAAAAATTTTGTCTAATACATCAATTTCAAGAAAAATGAAAATAGCTATTGATTGTGGTAATGGTATTGCTGGTAAATTTGCTGGAGATTTATTTAGAAAATTAGGTTGTGATGTTAAAGAGCTATTTTGTGATGTTGATGGTAATTTCCCGAATCATCATCCAGATCCTGCCCAACCAGATAACTTATTAGATTTGATAAAAGTCCTTAATGAATCAGAAGCTGAAATTGGTCTAGCTTTTGATGGTGACGGAGATCGTCTTGGAGTTGTTACAAAAAAAGGAGAGATCATTTTTCCTGATAGACAATTAATAATGTTTTCAAGAGATATATTAATGAGTTTACCAGGAGCGAAGATAGTATTCGATGTTAAGTGTAGTAGACATGTATCAGAAGAGATAAAATCGTCAGGTGGCGTTCCAATAATGTATAAAACAGGACACTCATTAATCAAATCTAAAATGAAGGAATTAAATTCTCCATTTGGTGGAGAAATGAGTGGGCATCTTTTTTTTAGAGATAGATGGTATGGTTTTGATGATGGTTTATATGCAGGTGTCCGCTTATTAGAATTAGTTTCTAAAATGAAAGATATTTCATCTGAATTAAGTGCTTTACCACAGTCTATATCAACTCCTGAATTACATATCAAATTATCTGAAGGAGAAAATTTTGAAATAATTAAGCGCCTTAAAAATGAAGTAATTTGGCAAGACGCTATTCAGATTATTGATATTGATGGATTAAGAATTGAATATAAAGATGGTTTTGGTCTTGTTAGAGCTTCAAATACTACTCCTGTTTTAGTTTTAAGAATTGAGGCTGAAAATAAAAAAGCTCTTAAAAGAATAAAAGATACTTTAGGTTTAGCTATTAAAAAGATTAAATCAGATGTCTTATTACCATTTTAAATTTTTAGATAACATTAAATTAAAAATATATTCAATAATATGTTGGATTTTATTACCTTTTGCTTTAGTTAGAATTATAGGTAAAGGCTTAAGAGAACCAGGATATTATAAAAATCTAGAAGAGAGATTTGGTTTTTATACAAATAAAACAAAAAAAAATATTTTTTGGGTGCATGCGGTATCAGTCGGTGAAACTAAAGCGTCAGAGCCGCTTATAAAAGAATTACTTATTAATTTCCCAAAATGTAAAATTCTGATTACGCATTTTACTGCTGCTGGAAGAGATATCGGTATTAATTTATTTAAAGGTAACTCAGATATCATTCAATCTTTTCTTCCCTATGATACGATTTGGATGACAAAAAGATTTTTGCTTTTTTATAAACCGAAAATATGTATCCTAGTTGAAACTGAAATTTGGCCCAATTTAATTACTTCTTGTAAAAAATTAGATATTCCTGTAATTCTAATTAATGCAAGAATATCTAAAAAGTCATTCAAAAAAACAGTTATAGTCTCAAGAATTTTCCCTCCAATTTTTAATAAAATTAAATTAGCATCTGCTCAAACTAAACAAGATGCAAAAAGATTAAAATTATTAGGAATATCAGATGTTCATGTAACAGGTAATTTAAAATTTGATAATAATCCTCCTGAAATTTTGATGGAAAAAGGATTAAATTTAAAAAAAAGAATTGGAAGCCGTTCAATTCTACTTTGTGCAAGTACAAGGTTAGGTGAGGAGTCATTAATAATAGATGCTTTTAAAAATAGGAAATTTTGTGAAAATTTATTTTTAATTATTGTTCCTAGGCATCCGAATAGATTTGGTGATGTTTCAAAATTAATTTTAAAAAGTGGCCTAAAATTTGTTAGAAAATCTTACTTAGGATCCTCTAAAGTAACATTTGATACTCAAGTTTTACTTGGAGATACTATTGGAGAAATGTTTTTATATTTTTCAGCTTGTGATATTTCATTTATTGGTGGAAGTTTATTGCCAATGGGAGGTCAAAATTTAATAGAAGCTGCATCGTGTGGTAAACCGATTTTAATAGGAAAATATACCTATAACTTCTTAAAGATTTCAGAGGATGCTATTAACCACAGAGCAGCAATGCGTGTTGACAATGGGGATGATATTTTTATAAAAAGTCAAGAAATCTTAAATAACAAAAATTTATTCAAGAACATGAGTGCGAATTCAAAAATTTTTTCTAAAAGTTATAAAGGAGCTACAGCTAAAACAATTAAATTGATAAAAAATCTAATAAATGAATAATTAATTGTTTTAATAATCAAATGCTTTCTTTCTGTTAAGGAGTTTAAATAGATCTTATTTAAATATCAAAAATATGAATTTTGAATTCTTATAATAATTAATTTTTTTAATTTTATTGTAAATCATTTTTTTTAGACATTAGTCTTTTTTTTCTATCACTATCTTTAAAAATTCTTCTGATGACAACAAAAAAAATAGGAACAAAAAAAACAGCAAATACTGTTGCAGTAATCATACCACCCATAACTCCGGTTCCAATTGCACGTTGACTTGCTGAGCCAGCACCTGAAGCAATAACCAGTGGTAAAACTCCTAAGATAAAAGCTAATGATGTCATAATCACTGGTCTAAAACGAAGTTTAACTGCTTTAAGAGTAGCTTCTTTTAAATCCATACCTTGATATTGAAGATCTTTGGCATATTCAATAATTAAAATTGCATTTTTAGAAGATAATCCAATTATAGCGATAAGACCAACTTTAAAGTAAACATCATTTGGCATATCTCGTAATACTGTAAAAGCTACTGCACCTAAAACTCCCAAAGGAACTACTAATAAAACTGAAATTGGTATAGTTGTACTTTCATAGAGAGCTGCTAATACTAAATAAACAGCAATTAATGATAGTATAAATAGAGCTGTTGCAGAAGAACCTGCAGTTTTTTCTTGATACGACTGTCCTGACCACTCAAAACCAATTCCATTTGGAAGGTTTAACATTAGTCTCTCTACTTCAGCTATTGCTTCTCCAGACGATGAACCTGGAGCAGCACTTCCTTGAACTGTCATAGATGGATAACCATTAAATCGTCTTAATTGTATCGGTCCCTTTATCCATTTCATTGCAATAAAACTTGAAAATGGGACCATTACTCCTTTGTTATTTTTAACATATAAATTTTCAATATCTTTTGTTGTAAGTCTATTTGGCGCATCCGATTGAACAATTACTCTTTGTTGTCTTCCTTGGTTAGGAAAATCGTTTATGTACCTTGATCCAAATGTAGAGGATAAAGTTTTATTTATTTCTGAAACTGATACTCCCATTGCATTTGCTTTATCTCGATTAATTTTAATTTTTAATTGTGGTGAGTCCTCTAAACCTTTTGGTCTTGCCCCAGTAATTAAATCACTATTTGAAAGCAAAGCTAAAAGTTGATTTCTTGCAGTTAATAAGCTTTTATATCCCATACCTGCTCTATCTTGAAGTTCAACTGTAAATCCTGATGCACTTCCAAGTTCTCTTATTGGTGGAGGATTTACAGTAAAAACTACTGCATCTTTAATTGTTGCCATCATGACCAATGCATTTTTTGCTAAATTATTAGAACTTAATTCAGGAGATTTTCTATCGTCCCAATCTTCAAGTTGAGTAAAAATAAGACCACCATTTTGTCCGTTTCCAGCAAAGCTGAAACCAAGAACTGAGACAATTTTATCTATGCCTGATTGATTTGAAAAATATTCTTCGGCTTGTTTCATAACAGATAAGGTTCTACTCAAGCTTGCTCCTGGAGGAAGTTGAACATTTGAAATTAAATAACCTTGATCTTCTGCAGGAATAAATGATGATGGCATTCTTGAAGCTAACCAAAAAACACAAAAAACTATTAATGTATATATGATCATATACTTCCCAGTATTATTAAGCATTTTGGAAATTCTTTTTTGGTAAAAATCAGATGTTTTGTCAAAACCAAGGTTAAATAATCCAAAAAAACCTTTATATTTATCTTCACTATTACTCACTGGTTTTAAAATTGTTGCGCACAACGCTGGAGTAAGAGTTACTGCCATTAAAGCAGAGAAAAACATAGCTGAAATCATTGACACTGAAAATTGTTTATAAATAGCACCAACTGAGCCTGAAAAAAAAGCCATCGGTATAAATACTGCTATTAAAACTAAAGTTATTCCAATAATAGCATTAATAATTTGTCCCATTGCCTTAATAGTAGCTTCACGAGGTTCTAGACCTTCTTCACGCATAATTCTTTCAACATTTTCAACAACAACAATGGCATCATCAACAAGAATACCGATTGAAAGAACAATTCCAAACATTGTTAAAACATTTATTGAATATCCAAAAAGAGAAAGTACTGCAAAAGTTCCCATCACAGCTACTGGGACAACAACTGCTGGAATAATTGTATATCTTAAATTTTGAAGAAAAATTAAAATTACTAAAAAAACTAAAATAATTGCTTCAATAAGAGTTTTTATAACTTCTTGGATAGAAATTTTTATAAATTTAGAGGTATCATATGGAACACCATAAGATATACCATCAGGAAAATATTTTGATAAATCTTCCATTTTTTCTTTTATCAGTTCAGCTGTTTTAAGTGCATTAGCAGTAGGAGTTAACTGAACTCCAACTGCAGAAATTGATTTACCATTTAATCTTGCTTGAAAATCATAATTTTGTCCTCCAATCTCTACTCTACCAATATCTTTAATTCTAATAGTTGCTCCACTAGGTGTTGCACGTAAAGTAATATTTTCGAATTCTCTAACAGTTGATAATTGACCAGAAATAATTATTGAGTTTGCAGTTTGCTGAGTTTCAGGAGCAGGCAAATCGCCTAAAATTCCTGCAGAGAACTGAGTATTTTGCTCTTTAATTGCTCCTATGACATCTGATGGCGTTAAGTTAAATCCCATTAATTTATTAGGATCGATCCAAATTCTCATTGCTCTTTCTGTACCGTACAGACTTGCGACTGCAACGCCTGGAACTCTTTTTATTTCGTTTACAATATTTCTGGCAAGGTAATCTCCAAGAGCTATTGGAGAGTGTTGTCCATCATCTGAAGTTAAATTTAAAAAAAGAAGTAAATTACTTCTAGCTTTTTTCACTGTAATACCTTGCTGAACAACCTCTTGTGGAAGTCTTGCTTCAATTGTTTTGAGTCTATTTTGAACATCTACACTTGCTAATTCTGGATTAGTACCAATTTTAAAAGAAACACTTATTAGAGATTGTCCGTTAGACTCGCTCTTTGATTCAATATAAAGCATATTTTCAGCACCATTCATTTCTTGTTCGATTAAGCTTGTTACACTTTTATCTACTGTTTCAGCAGAGGCACCTGGGTAAATAGCCTTAATAATTATTTTCGGTGGAGCAATTCTTGGGTACTGAGAGACTGCAAGATTTGGGATTGCTAAAATACCTGAAAGCAATATAAATAAGGCAATTACCCAAGCGAAAACAGGCCTATCAATAAAAAAATTGGCCATTAAACATCCTTATCTGTTTTATTATCTTGCTTCCAAATTACTGTATTTACAGTGATACCTGATTTAATTTTTTGAATTCCTTCTACAACTATGACTTCACCTACTGATAAACCTTCTTTGATAATCCAATTTGTTCCATAAGTCTTTCCAATTTTTACTTCTCTTCTAGATACTATATTTTTAGAATCAACTAACATTACATAAGACCCATCGTTAGTTAAATTCACTGCTTGTTGAGGGACCATAATATTTGATTCGATACTGCCATGTTCTAATTTAACTCTGATATACATTCCAGGAAGTAATTCCCTATTTGGATTAGGAAATAAGCCTCTTAAGATTATAGATCCTGAGTTAGGGTCCACAAGAGCTTCTGTGAAAAGAAGTATTCCTTTTTTTTCATACTCCCTTCCATCTTCAAAAAATATTGTTAATTTAGCTTTATCATTTTTGACTTTAATTTCTCTTTTTAAGCGATTCATTTCATTAGCTGACTGTAAAAGAGTTACATAAACTTTATCAATTTGTTTAATAACAGCTAACTTAGTTGCATCTTGTTGACTAACTAATGCACCTTCAGTTTTTAAAGATTGTCCAATAATTCCTGATATTGGAGCAGTAACTCTTGCATATGAAAGATTTAATTTATTTATCTCTAGTTCTGCTTTAGCAGACTCCACATCCGCTAAAGCAAGTTGTTGTTCACTCAAAATATCATCAAATCCTTGTTTACTAATAGCATCACTTTTAACTAATAATTTATAACGTTTTAATTTTGTGTTCGCTTTTGCAAGTGATGCTTCTGCTTTAAAAAGTTTTGCTTTAGAATTATTGAATTCAGCTTGTAAAGGCTCAGGATCTATTTCGTAAAGGACATTTCCTTTTTTTACTTCTATACCTTCTTTAAAAATTCTTTTTCGAATAATTCCAGTTACTCTTGCTCTAACTTCGGCAGTACGGATAGCATCTATTCTTCCTGGAAGCTCAATAATATTTTTAATTTTCTTTGGAGAAATTGTTATCACTGAAACATTTATTGGCACTGATTTTTTTTTAGGATTATCTAAATTCTTTTTTTTGTCACAAGAAAATAAAAAAATTATTAGAAAAATTTTAATAAAAAAAATTTTTAAATTATGCTTTTTCATATTAAATTTACTTTAAAGTTATTATTTAATTTTTTATCAACTAAAAATTATTAGTTAGAAAGCAATAAATTGATTGCTGCTAAATCGTCTTCGTCAAGTTTTCCAGATGCTGCTTTTAATTTTAATCCACTCATTATTGTTTCGTATCTTGCTTTAGCTAAATCCTTTCTTGTTGAATAAAGCTGTTGTTGTGCATTTAAAACATCAATATTTATTCTTACTCCAACATCATAGCCTAAAAGATTAGAGTCTAGAGCTGACTGGCTTGAAACTTCAGCCGCTTTTAAAGCATTTATTTGAGACAAACCACTTTGTATTCCTAGAAATGATGTCCTAGCTTGATGTGCAGCATTTCTTTTTGCTGTTGCAAGATCATATATTGCTTTCTTTTTTAAAAATACAGCTTCTTTAATTCGACTGGAATTCGAAAAACCCGAAAAAATTGGCAAATTAAATTCTATCCCAATAGAGTTTTGTACTAATTTACCAGGGAAAAATGGATTTACGTTCCTAGCATTACTGTAGTTAGCAGTAGCATCTAATTTTGGCCAAAAAGCAGATTTATTTTTTATTATTTCTAATTTCGCAATTTCTGTTTTTAGTTGTTGTATTACTACTTCATGGTTAAACGACATGGCTGCTTTAATCCATGACTTAATTGACGACGGCTTTGGAAGATTTAGTTCAATTTCACTTTTAAGACTTTTTAAGATAGGCGGAAATTTACCAGTAATCTGCATCATTGAATTTCTTTTTACCTCTAGTTTGTTTTGAGCTAAGATTTCTTTCGATAATGCTAAATCAAATCTTGCCTGAGCTTCATGCGAATCAGTAATGGTGGCGGTTCCTATTTCGAAATTTTTCTTTGCTAACGCTAATTGTTCTTTAATCGATTTTTTTTCCGACTGAATAAATCCAATTTCATCTTGTGCAACTAAAACATCAAAATAGGCATTTGCAACTTTTAGAGCCAGCTCAGTTCTGGCTTTATCAAATTGAATTTCACTAACAGAGACTTGGATTTTACTTTGCTGATAAATTTTTAAATACTCTCTATTGTAAATAGGTTGTATTAGTTGAATTTGATAGGAGCTAGAGTCATAGTTAAAATCAAAAGTACCTCTATTTCCATCGATTTGTCTAGTAATAGCATTTAATGAAATTTTGGGTAAAAGAAAAGAGCGACTTTGAATTCTTTTTTCTTTATTTGCGTCAAAAAGGGATCTTTCACTGGCAAATTGACTTTCGTAATTTTGAGCATAAATAAAAGCTTTTAATAAATCATAAGAAAAAGTTTCTCCCGAAATAGAAACTGCAGTAAAAAAAAATATTAAAGATCTTAATTGTAGTATTTTTTTTAAAAAAATCATTTTAAAAATTAAATTTAGAATAAATTTCAGCTGAGTAAAGGTTTTTTATTTTTGTTTCAAATAAATTATTAATTATCCATGAAACATCAGATTTTTTTTCTAGAATACAAGCAGACATTACTAATTCATTACCAACAACTGCTACTATTCGACCATTAATTTTAAGTTGCTCAATCATATTATTGGGAATTTTGTTAAGTCCACCTGAAACAACAATAACGTCCCAAGGAGTTTTATTTTCTTTTGAATTACACCATCCATTTGATCCGTCACCAAGCTCAACTGTTACATTTTTTATTCCATAATTATTGAGATTTTGTTCAGCAAATAATTTATTTTTTTTTGAAATTTCAACCGTAGTAACTTTTTCTGCGTGCTGAGCTAGTAAAGCAGCCATATATCCCGATCCAGTTCCAATTTCTAGCACGGTATTATTGTTTTTAATTGATGCTTCTTGAAGAAACTTTGCTTCCATTTTTGGTGATAACATATTTTCACCATCAAATAATGGAATCTCAGTGTCAGCAAAAGTAAGATTTTTATACTCTTCGGGAACAAATTCTTCCCTTTTAATTTTTTCTAAAGTTTTAAGTGCTTTTAAGTCGTAAACTTCCCAAGGACGAATTTGTTGATTGATCATATTCATCCTAGCTTTTTCAAAATTCATTTTTTTTCAAAGTAAAATAATTAAAACAAGTTATATAAAAATTAACTTTCAGATCGAAATACTGATACACACCAATTCTTTAAATTTTCAAGCCAAACATATATCACTGGAACAACAACAAGAGTTAAAACTGATGAAGTGATGATACCACCTATAACAGCTTGTCCCATTGGAGCCCGTTGTTCCGATCCTTCTGTTATTCCTAAAGCTAAAGGGAGCATCCCAAAAATCATTGCTAGTGTTGTCATAAGAATTGGCCTAAAACGAACTTTTGCTGCTTCAAGAAGTGCATTCTCACAAGTCATACCAAGTTTACGAGATTTATTAGTAAAATCAACTAAAAGTATTGCATTTTTCGTTACCAAACCCATTAACATTATAAAACCTATTATTGAAAATAGGTTTAAGGTTGATTTAAAAATGAGTAGCGAAATAAAAACACCAATTAAAGTTAAAGGTAATGCTGACATAATTGCAATTGGTTGAAGAAAGCTTGCAAATTGCGATGCTAAAATCATATAAATAAATATTATTGCCATTAAAAGAGCTTTTAATGCGTACCCAAATGATTCATTCATTGATTTTGATGAACCTCCAATTTTATATTTGTAGCCAGGTTGCCATTTTATTTTTTCTAAAATTGATTTAATCTCTTTATTTATATCTCCAACAGGTCTATTGACAACATTAGCAGAAATTTCAACTTCTCTATTTAAGTCTCTTCTTTTTATTGAATTTGCTCCAAGAGCTTCCTTGATATTGGCTACTTTACTTAGAGGAACCATAATACTTAAACCTGATGAGTCAATTTGGTTTGTTGGGAGCATTATTCTTGATAAATCTGAGATATTATTTCTATCAGAAGGTGGCAATCTGACCATAATATTATGTGTTGAATTGTCTGGGGCTTGCCAAATACCAGCGGATTCTCCTGCTAACAAAGGTCTAACAGCATTACCAATTTGTGAAACAGAAATTCCTAAATCAGCAGCAATTTCTCTATTAGGTTCAATCCAAACAGCTGGTTTTTGATTTTTAAGACTCGTATCTATGTCAACAATTCCATTTATACTTTTAATCTTTTTTAATGCTTCATCAGCGAACTTAGCTAAGATTTTTAAATCAGATCCAAGGATAAAGAGTCTAACTTGTTTTTTATCTCCGCCAACGCCATCTAATGATCCTACATGAGTAACAGTTAAACCTGGAATTTTTTCAATTTTGTCTCTAATAGGTTTATTTAGTTCAAGTGAACTAATTTTTCGATCTGATTTTGGAATTAGACGAATATAAATTGTTGCATAATTTTTCCCCTTGGTTGCACCAGTATTAATAAGTGTCGTTAAATCTAAAACTTCAGGGAAAGACATCACAATTTTTTCAACTTGTTTTGCTTTTTTTTCAGTAAATTCTAAAGAAGAACCTGGAGGTGTATAAAACTCAATTCCGGTTTCAGAATAATCGGCTTTTGGAACAAATTCGGTACCAATAATGCCGTAGAAAGGCATTAATAGTCCTCCAAAAAAACTAAATAAAGCAATCACTAATGTTAAAATCTGGTTTTTGAGTGACCATTTTAAAGATATTTGATAAATTTTTGATAAAAAAAATGTAAAAATTTCGAATTTTTTCAATACCCATCCAATTGTCTTGTCAAACAAAACTTCACTGAAACTTTGTTTATTTTTATTTTTTGGTTCAGCCCATATTGACGAAAGCATAGGGTCTAAAGTAAACGAAACAAACATTGAAATCAAAACCGCAACTGCAACAGTAATTCCAAATTGATGAAAAAATCTCCCAATTATCCCTCCCATAAAACCTACAGGTAAAAAAACAGCAACAATTGAAGATGTGGTTGCCAATACTGCTAAGCCAATCTCTTTTGTTCCATCTAAAGAGGATTCGAAAGGAGTTTTGAAGTTACCATTTTTTTTTAATCCTGAGTGTCTAACGATATTTTCTCTCACAACTATTGCATCATCAATAAGTAGTCCTACACAAATTGACAAAGCCATGAGAGTAATAGTATTTATTGTAAAACCAAAAAGATCCATGAATAGAAAAGTGCCAATTAGAGAAACTGGAAGAGTTAAACCTGTAATGACTGTAGATCTCCATGAATTAAGAAATAAAAAAACAATTAAGATTGTAAGAACTGCTCCTTCAATAACAGTTTGGCGGACATTTTTGACACCAACTTCTATTTTTCTTGACTCATCTACGATTAATGTAAGTTTAATTCCAGGATAAAGTGCGTCTAAATTAGGCTTTAATTCTTTAATTGCTTTTTTTAAATTTTTTGATACTTCAATAGTATTTTCATTTTGGGCTTTTAAAATATTAAGAGCTAGTGTTCTTTGACCATTAAATAATGCTAAGTTTTGTTGCTCTTCTTCACTATCCACAACGTTTGCAATTTGACCCAATAGAATGGAATACCCACCTCTTTTTGCAACAACAATGTTTTCAAAATCATTAGGACTTTTGATTTTTCCTCTAATTTGAACAATTTTTTCATTTAATACTGTTTTTATTGAGCCTGATGGTAATTCTTGATTTTCATTTCGAACTACATTTAAGACTTGTTCAATACCGATACCAAGAGCTTCCATTTCTGAAGGATTTATATAAATTTGAATTTCTCGCTTAATACCACCAGTTATATAAGCTGAACCAACACCTTTGACATTTTCAAGTCGCTTTTTAATAATACTATCAGCTATTGTTGTAAGGTCTTTGATAGAGTATTTTTGACTCTTTTCTGAATTATTTATTGCTAATATTAATATTGGCTGATCAGCTGGATCATACCTAGTAATTTTTGGTTCCTTTATTTCTTTCCTAAATGAAGATTTAATCAATGCAACTTTTTCACGAACATCTTGTGCTGCTTGAGCTGGATCTACTAAAAGAGAAAACTCTATGATGACTATTGATCGATCTTGATATGAGCGGGAAGTAAGGCTATTAATACCATTTATAGTATTTACAGCTTCTTCTATTTTTTTTGTTAAATCATTTTCAATTGTTTCTGGTGAAGCTCCAGGGTACTCTGTTTGCACTACTACTACTGGAAATTTTACGTCTGGAAATCTATCTACGTTTAGTCTTTGATAAGAAAAAAGGCCTAGAACAATTAAAACCATCATCATCATTGTTGCTAGAACTGGATTACCTATACTTATTTTTGTTAACCACATTTTCTATACCAAATATAAGATAATATTAAATTTCTTTTACAAGTGTTCCTGATTGTAACTTACCCATATTATTTTTTATTACTTTATCTCCTAGTTTTACTCCAGATAAAATTTCAATTCTATCTTCATTATTAGTTTTACCGCTAAAGCCAGATTTAATAAATATTTTTACAATTTTATTATCTAAAACCGCATAAATGAAAGTTCTATTTTTATCTTTTCTAATTGAATTTATAGGTAAAGCAATAATATTATTTTTTGATTGTAAAATCAGTTCTACTTCTGCAAACATTCCTACTTTTAATAAATTATTTTTATTTAAAATTTCTACAAAAATTAGTATAGAACGGGAGCCTTTTTGAGTAGAAGGATTTACTCGAACAACTTTCCCAGAAAAAAATTTATTTATACCATCAACTTTAATTTTAACTTCTTGGTTAATAAAAATATTTTTTAAATGTTTTGTTTGGACTGCTACTACGAGTTCTAATTTTTTTAAATTTACAATTTCTAATAATTTATTGTCAGGAGAAACTTTCTCACCTGGTTGAGCATTACGATATGAAACAACTCCTGAAATTGGTGCTAATATTTCAGTGTCTTTTAAAATTTTTTTTGCCAAATCTAGAGATCCCTTTGTGGAAGCTAATTTTGCTTTTGCAAAATTATATTCGCTTAAAGAATTCTCTAGAGCATTTTGGGAAATAAACCCTTTTTTTTCTAACTTCTTATTATTTTCGTGAGTATTTGCTGCAATTTCTAGTTGAGCTTTTGAGGAGTTATAATTACCTTCAGCTTGAGCTAGTCTTGCTAGATATTCTGAAGAATCCATTTTAACCAATATTTGATTTTGTTTTACTTTTTCTCCCTCTCTAACAAGAATTTCTTTAATTTCTCCTGATAATCTGGCCTTTATACTTGCCATACTGTACGACCTAAGCGTCCCAGATAAATTAAGTGTTTTTTTTAATTTAACAGGAACCACTGTTAATATTTCTGAACTGAGGAATTCTTTAGTTATTTGTTTATTTTCCTCCCTAGTTTCTTTTTTTATATTAATGCGATCTTTAGATTGCGTCATTAAAACAATCGCACTAAAAAAAAATACTAAAATAATAGCCCAAAATAAAAACCGCTTTGACATAATTAAAATCTTAAATAGAAAACTCAAAATTCTAACAAATATTTAAAAATTTAATTGTTTTTAAATTTTAAGTTTATAAGTAATATAGAATTATATAAAAAATATAGAATATTGTATTTTATACTTTCTTGTTAAAAGGTTATATTTTTATTTAGTATGTTAGTTAATTTTTTTAAGATTTCTGATGGATATATATCTTTTTTTAAAAGTAACTATTTTGGGTATTGTAGAGGGTTTAACTGAATTTTTGCCAATTTCCTCAACAGGACATTTAATATTTGTTGGACATTTGTTGGATTTCAATGACGAAAAATGGAAATCATTTGAAATAGTTATTCAATCTGCTGCAATACTTGCAGTTTGTTGGGAGTATAAAAGTAAATTAAAAAATATATTTTTTAATATTTTTATTAATCGATCAAGTAGAGATTTTTTACTAAAAGTTTTGGTTGCTTTTCTTCCTGCAGTTTTTTTAGGATTAATGTTTGGTGAGCATATTAAAAGATACTTATTTTCTCCTGAAATTGTTGCAACAACATTTATTTTAGGTGCAATTGTTATAATACTAGTTGAGAAATATAAAAAAAGTATACCTTCTGATTCACTTAAAAATGATATTGATAATTTGACTATTACTGATGCTTTTAAAATTGGATGTTTACAATGTTTTGCACTTATTCCTGGAACAAGTCGATCAGGCGCAAGCATTATTGGAGCGATGATAGTTGGATACTCCAGAAAAGTTTCAACCGAATTTTCATTCTACTTAGCCATTCCAACTATTTTTGGAGCATCTGTTTATTCCCTCTATTTAGATAAAAATTTGATAAGTATTTATGATTTACCTTCATTTGGAGTTGGCGCTGTAGCTTCATTTTTTTCTGCTTTTTTTTGTATTAGATGGCTAATTCGTTATGTAAGTAATAATAGTTTTTTTATTTTCGCTTGGTACAGGATAGCTTTTGGGATATTAATTTTGATCTCCGGATGGTTTGAACTAAACATCTGGGAATAAAGTAAAAAAAATTATAATTTTTTATAATTAAAATCCCAAATATTATGGCCTTGTTCTAAAGCTTTTTTTTCAAATTTAGTAGTAGGTCGAAATGCAGGTTTTAAATTACAATTATTTAATATGTTTTCAAGAGACCTTTCAAGATTGAATAATTTATTTATTTGATCAGCATAATCTTTACAGTCTGTTGTACAGTGGATGTAACCACTTTTTTTTAACCTAGATGAAATCAATTTTATAAACGGTGTTTGTATTAATCTCCTTTTATTATGTTTAAATTTATGCCATGGATCGGGGAAAAAAATATTGATACCTTCTAAAGACATAGGTGGAATCATTAAATCAAGAACATCAACAACATCTTGATTAATTATTAAAATATTATTAATTTCAAAGTCTTTAATTTTTTTTAATAAACTTCCAATACCTGGTTTGTAAACTTCGACGCCCAAAAAATTTTTATTTGGCATATCAGCCGCCATTTTAGTAATAGTTTCTCCCATACCTGTGCCAATTTCTAAAATTACATTTTTTTTATTTTTAAATTCATTTTCGTAATTTATAAAGTTTTTTGAGAAAGGAATACTAAATTCTTTAGAAAAATTCTTAATTGCATTTTTTTGCCCTTTGGATAATCTGCCAGATCTTCTGACAAAGCTTTTAATTCTGAAACTATTTTTATTGAAGTTATTTGAAATATTCAAACTAAATATTCTAAAAAAATAAAAATTTATAACATAATTTATGTTTTTTAGTAAATTTATAAAAATTTTATTTTTTGTTGTGTTGCTTGTTTAATTAAATTTGCTATGATTACCCAAATGAAATTATATAAAGTAACCGCTTATAAATACTGTTATAACAATGAGAACAATCAAGATATTATTAATATACTGATTCATAAAAAAACCCACGTTAATAATTAAACTTGGTTTGTTTAGTTTTTAAAGTGGGCAGCGCATAAGAGATAAGAGTTATCATTTTAAAAAAATTGCCCATTTAAAGTTTTCAACTGAAGGGAGAGTGTTTAAAAAATTAAATGGGCGCGCTAAATCTACTTAAACTTATATTTCAAACCAATCATAATATTTCTGGAAATACCTCTATATATACCTTGTCTTAAACTGCCTATGTAGTGTTCATCTGTAAGATTTTTTACTGTCGCAAATACGTTTAAATTTTCATCCACTTTATAACTTGTATTTATATCCAAAAGCGTATAAGCATCTAATTTTCCTAAGAAAAAACCACTGGTCATTTCAGTTAATTCTTCAGTATTTTCTGGGTCTGTAAACTGTGAGCCAACATAACTTAGTATTACTGAAGACGTCTGCTTTCCTTTTTTATAAACTAAAGATACATTACTTACAACTTCTGGAGTATAGGTAATTCTATTTCCCACGAAATTTCCTTTAGTGAATTCAGCCTCAGGTATGAAAGTTATATTACCTTGTATACTCATATTTTCGCCTATTTTCATACTTCCGCTTGCTTCAACTCCACTATGTTGCGTCTCTCCTGCATTAGCTAAACTAAAACCAGGATTACTGTTTGAAGGAATTACTTGATTACTAAAATCCATTAGAAATGCTGTTAACTCGTAAGAAGACTTGTCATCTCCTCCTCTTATACCAATTTCATAATTCATAGAGTGTTCAGAGTCTAATTGTTGATCAACTCCACCACTTGAAATGGCATCAGAAATCCTTGGAGGGGCAAATGCTTTATAGGCTCCAGCATAAAGTTGCATATTTGGACTTATTTCATTTGTAACGCCAATACCTGGAATAAATTCGGTACTAGAGTCCGAACCACTTTTTCCAGATTTTTCTCTATCTATTTGATAACTCTCAGTTCTTATTCCTGGAGTTATTGCTAAAGTTTCACTAATTTTAAATCTATTTTGTGCAAATATTGCTGTATTAAGAGCCTCTTGAAATTCTTGGCTAGTTTTTACTCCATGTCTTGGAGTAGCCCTAGGAGCTTGAATTTTTCGTTTATCCATATCTTCAAAAGCCACCCTAACACCAATTTCAGCTTCATTTCCATTACTTTGGTTAATTTTCATTCTTGAGTCAACACCCATTCTGGTGAAGTTTCGATTATTACCAAAAATTGTATCTGTAAATATCCAATCACATGCAGCTAAGCTTGCAGCAGAACTAACACCAAATCTCCAATAATATCTGTGATATTGATTCCAATAAATTAATGTTTTAAGTTTTCTGTTAGAGTCAATGTCCCAAGAGTGATTTATGTCAAAAGAAGTTCTTCCAGTAAGAAAATAATCATCTGGTGCTGGATTATCACTATTCTTATTTCTATATTGATCAATAAATAAACCTCTGTAGGAAATATTTGCATCATTATAATAATAAGTGAGTTTGCCACTTAAATATTGATTGTTGCTTAATGCCATACCTGCTTTAAGCATCACATCTGTCATCTCGTAGTCTTTATTTTGGAATCCATCACTTGAAGCCGTGACTAAATTAATACCGTAAACTTTATTTCCATCCTCACTTCTTCCCCCAGCTTCTAGTAATGCTTCTCGCATGTTAAACGATCCTATTTTTGAAGTTATTGCTACTCCATCATATGGTCGTTTAGTTTTATAATTAATTACTCCACCGATTGTATTTGGTCCGAATCTTAAAGATGACGCACCTTTAAGAACTTCGATACTTTCCATTCTTTGAATTCTGGGATTGTAATATCTGTTGTTTCCAGTAAACGCTCCTGGGGCAACCGGTACTCCATCTTCCAAAATTAGCAGCTTATAATCTTGAGCGCTTAGTCCGCGGATACCAATATTAGCCACTACTCCAGTTTCTTCTTCACGTTTGATTACAATGCCAGGCACCATTCTGAGAACATCCTCGGTAGAAATAGGTAACTGTGCTTCTATTTCCTCTTTTGTAATTACTCTTATAGCACCAGGAATTTTTTTAATATCTCCCTCCTGTTCACCAACCACATCAATTGTTGGTAGCATTTTATCAATTGATTCTTGAGCATAAGATGTTGATGAAATTGCTAATAGTATAACAATTGACGAATATATTGGATTAAGCTTAAAAGCTTTTTTAGTAATTTTTTTTCATATTTTTTTCATATTTTTTTCCCGAATTTCTAAAGTATAATAATAATATTAATACAAATGAGAATTATTATCAATTAAAAGTTACGAAAGTCTATATTTTATTTTCTAATTAGTCAATTTTTTTCTGTTAGAACCTGCAATGATCTTAAATAAAAAAAGTTTGCATTCTATTGTTCCGTTAAACAAAGAAATCTTTTTTGCCTCCTTGAATCTTAGCATTTTAGGTATATCAAAATCAGCTGTAAAAAAAAATACATTCCAATTGATAAAACGTTTTTTTAAAATAGAACTAAATGATTTATAAAAATTTAATTGAGAATCATTAATGTCTTTTTTACTCTCACCCTTCATATTTAATCTTTGACTATAAGGTGGGTTTGTAAGTATGATTCCAGATTCACGAGTTGGTGAAAGAATTTCTTTTGCATTTATTTGTTTTACTGGTATATTAAATTTGATCTTAGCTTTTTCAATGTTATTTTTAGTAACTTGAACCATTTCTTTTGAAATATCACTACAAAATAAATTTGGATTTTCAGGTAAATTTATTGAAGACTTTTTTGAGTCTTCTTTAATTTTGTTCCACAATCTATAATCAAAGTTCAGCAGATTTTCAAAACTAAATCTTCTATTTATTCCAGCAGGAATTCCTGACATAATTTGAGCAGCCTCAATTATTATTGTTCCCGATCCACACATTGGATCAATTAACGGAATACCTGGAACCCAACCGCTCAATTTAAGTAACGCAGCAGCTAAATTTTCTTTTATAGGTGCATCGCCTTTTTCTTGCCTCCAACCTCTTTTAAATAAAGATTCACCTGATGTGTCTAAATATAATGTCACTTCTTTGTTATCTAAAAAAGTAAAAATTCTTAAATCAGGAAATTTCGTTTTAACTGATGGTCTTTTTTTTAATATCCTCCTGAACCTATCACAAATTGCGTCTTTAACTTTTAATTTAACAAAATTTAGACTTTTTAGAGGCGATTTAACTGCTGAAGTTTCTACTTTAATAGTCTTGTCTGCATCAAACCATGTTTCCCATGCTAGAGATGTAGCAAAATTATATATTTGTTTTTCTGAGGTATAGTTTGATCTACCAATTTTTAAAAGAATTCTAGAGGCTATTCTTGAATGAAGATTTAATATCATTATGTCTGAAAGTGTGCCTTTGCACATCACACCCCCGGAACTTACTTCATCTAAAGATAGAGTACTACTTCTTTGCGCAATAGTATTAATTTCATCTGCAAGAACGAAACCTAAACCTTTTGGGCAAGAACAGAATAAAAAATAACTTGTCACTAATTATAAGAACTTTCAAAAAATAATTTATATTTTTTAATCATTTAATAATTCTCTTTCAAGGAAATCTAATCTATCTTGTCCCCAAAAATTTTTTTCATTTATTCTATACCACGGAACTCCAAAGATATTTGTTCTTATGGCTTCTTCTGTATTTTTAATATAAGCATCATTAACAGTCTGTGAGTTCATTTCTGTTAAGAGTTTTTCATCAACAAGATTAAGTAAATTTATAAGTTTTTGAAGAGTTTTTAGATCATCAATATTTTCTTCTTCTTCCCACATTGCTTTTGAAATTAATCCTAAAAGATTTAAAGTTATTTCAGATTCATATCTAAATTGGGCAGCTATTAATAGTTTAGATGATTTTTCGTAATTTACAGGAAAAAATTTTGGATTTAATTTTATTGGTATTTTTAAGTAAGAACTCCACATATTAATTTCGTTTAGTCTGTATATTTGTTTTTGTTTTGGACGATCTTTCACTGGAACTCCACCTGAAAATTTTAAGACTTTCAAAAAATCAATTGGTTTAAAAATTATTTTAGTGTTATATTTTTTTAAAATTTTTTTTAGACGGCCATAACCAATATGTACCCACGGAGAATGCGGAGCCAAAAAAAATTCTATTTCAGTAGTCACTTTTTTCCTTTTTAAATTTATTCTTAAGCTGGTTTAAATACTACTAAAAAAATAATAATTATTAAAATTATTACTGGTATTTCATTAAACCATCTAAACCAAACATGAGAACGCAAATTTTTTCCATTTTCGAAATTTAATAAAAGATATTTACAATAAATATGATAAATAATCAAAATAAAAGTTAATAGTAATTTAACATGCATCCAAATACTATTCTGCCCAACTCCATAATATACCCATAGCCAAATGCCAAATCCCAATGCTGGAACCATAAGAATAGTCATAAATTTATATAGTTTTTTTGACATCAAAATTAATCTAGCTTTAGACATCTTATCATCTTCTAATGCTAAATTTACGAAAATTCTAGGTAAATAAAAAAGACCTGCTAACCAAGAAATGATAAATATTATATGAATAGACTTTACCCAAAGCATTTTCAAACTCGCACTTGTCCATTCCCCAAGACTATAAACTTAAGCGAAGTTAATCCCTGAAGTCCAACAGGCCCTCTTGCATGAAGCTTATCATTCGATATTCCAATCTCAGCCCCTAAACCATATTCAAATCCATCTGCAAATCTAGTAGATGCATTAACCATTACTGAAGCTGAGTCTACTTCTCGAAGAAATTTCATTGCGTGATTATAATTTTCAGTTACGATTGAATCCGTATGGTGCGAAGAGTAATAATTAATATGATCAATCGCACTTTCTACATTTTCAACGATCTTGATAGATAAAATTGCATCAAGATACTCTGTAGACCAATCATTTTCAACTGCTTTTTTGAGTTTAGGATAATTTTTTATCAAACATTCTACTTTTTCATCTACCCTTAATTCAATGTTTTCTTGCTCATATAAAACACATAATTTTGGAAGAAAATCGGAAGCAATTTTATCATTAACTAATAAGGTTTCCATAGTATTGCAAGTGCCCAGTCTTTGGCACTTTGCATTGAATGCAATTTGCTCTGCCTTTATAAGATCAGCATTATCATCAATATAGACATGACAGATACCGTCAAGGTGTTTAATCATTGGTATTTTTGAATTTTTGATAAGAAATTCAATTAGTCCTTTCCCTCCTCTCGGTACGATAATATCAATTTTAGACTGCATATTTATCAAATAAGTTATTGCTAATCTATCTGTTGTGCTAATAATTTGAACAGAATCTTCAGGAAGATCAGCCTTTTTTAAACCAAATTTTATAATTTTTGCTAATTCTAAATTACAGTTTATAGCTTCTGATCCCCCTCTTAGAACTGCAGAATTTCCACTTTTAATACAGAGAGCAGCAGCATCAATTGTTACATTTGGTCTAGATTCATAAATTATTCCAATGACGCCTATCGGAACTCTCATCTGACCAACTTGAATGCCTGTTGGTCTGTATTTGATGTTAGTGATCTCACCAATTGGATCTGGTAAAGAAATTATTTGTTCTAGTCCATCAAGCATATTATTGTATGCAATTTCATTAATACTTAATCTATTAATTAAAGCTTTTGAAATGCCATTTTTTTTTGCTTGATCTAAATCAAGTTTATTTGATTCGAAAAGTAGATTTTTATTATGCCTAATCCCATCAGCAATAAATTTTAGAGCATTATTCCTTTTGTTTAGATCAGATTTTGCAATTAATCTTGAGGCTTTTGAAGTTCTTTCGCAGATTTCTTCAACATATTTTTTTATATCCATAGTGAATTAAATTAAAAAATTTTAATACTTAAATTAATTATTTCTTCCCAACTTCCGCCTACAAATTTATTACTTTGAAGACCTTTAACAATTCTATCAATTTGAGCAAAATCCTTTAGAATTTTCTCTAATTTCTCAACCTTAATCTTTTTCATAGAATTTTGGACTAGCTTTTGTTTCGATCCCCAAATTTTTAAATTTTTAAAAAGATAATGAATATTTTCTCCTTTTAAAATTCCATTTTTGAATTCAATCAACATTCTTATTTCTTGAATAATTACCCATAAAACAATCGGTAAAGGTTCTCCTTCGTTTTTTAGACCATAAATCATTTTTGTCAATCTTGTTTTATCATTTGATAGGATTGCTTCAGATAAGTTGTATACATCATATCTTGCTACGCTTAAAACTGCAGATTTTATTTCTTTTAGTGAAAGTTTTTTTTTAGGATAAATTAAACCAAGTTTAATAATTTCTTGATTTGCAGCAAGCAAATTCCCTTCTAATTGAGTATTTAAATATTCAATACCTGAATCATCAAGTGTTTGATTTTGCAATGACATCCTCTGCACAATCCATTTTTTTAGTCCAGATCTTTCTATTGATGGAATTTCAATAAAAATCGCATTTTTTTGTAAAGAAATTATCCAGTTACTATTTTTCATTTTCCAATTTAGCTTTGGCAAACTAATTAACATTATCGCATTATCAATAAACTGTAATTTGTTCAAATAACCCAGTAAAAATTCAGTTCCACTGTTATTAATTTGCCCAGAAAAAAATCTTAAATCAATTATTTTTTTATCTCCAAATAGAGAATTTTCGGAAGAAATTAAATTTAACTGCTCCCATTTGAAATTTTTATCAATATAAAAGGTTTTACGATCAGTATATCCATAGCTAATAGCAAACTTTCTTATACAGTCAGCTGCTTCTAGCAACAAAAGTTGCTCATCACTTGATATAACATAAACTTTTGAGATGTTCTTAGATAAATGATTTTTTAATGACTCTATTTTTATTAACATTTTATATTATTGATTATACGAAATTTGTGACAATTGTCTGATAATCTGACTTACAGCATCTCTTCTTAAATCATTGTAAATCATTTTTTCCTCAACTTCTTTTGCTAATGCCTGAGACTCACTAAAACTCATAAATGTTTGAAGAGCAAGTTCTGTTGGAGCTAATAATTTTTCTTTTTTTCTATTTTCTATTTCAAAGATAAGTCTATAAATTAGACTATATTCTCTTACTTGACCTTGTGAATTGAGAGTTAAAATTTTCTTTTCTTTTTTTTCTGAAAGGATTCTAATAATAATTTCTGCTAATGCATCAGTGTTGACTAAAGACGCAGATCCATAAGAAATAATTGCTCTTTTTAATTCCCTATTTAGAGATTTCCCACGACCAGTTTCTACAAAAATAGTATTGAATTTTAATTCATTGGTACCACTTGATCCTCGAATTTTAAAACCACATCCAGATAAAATGAAAATAACTATTAAAATTTGAATTAAATATTTATTTAGATTGATCATAATAAATTAAATAACTATATTCACTAATTTTCCAGGAACAATAATTATTCTTTTCGGTTTATTTATAATATATTTTTTTATTTTTGAGTCGTTTAATACAGTAGATTTTATTAAAGATTCATTTAAATTTTTTTTAACTACGATATTTCCTCTTAACTTACCATTTATTTGTACTACTAATTTTATTTTAACTTGCTCTAATGCATCTTCATCAATTTTGGGCCAATTTGTATCTAAAATTTCTCCGAAATTTTTTTGATAACCAAGCTCTTTCCAAAGAGAGTGAGTTATGTGTGGTGAAATTGGATAAAGAATTCTTAAAAAAATACTAAAGCACTCAGTCATTAATAATTTAGATTCATTTTCAATACTTTGGTCAATATCTTCTAAAACATTTAACATTTTCATACATGCAGAAACTACAGTATTATATTGAACTCTTTCATAATCAAGATTAGCTTGAGAAAAAATTTGGTATATTTGTCTTCGCGTTTCTTTACTTTTTTCTGATTTAAATTTTGAAAATAATATTGATCCAGATATTTTAGATTTATTCTTGTAGGCAAAACTCCAAGTTCTTTTCAAGAAACGATGAGCCCCTTCAACGCCTGATTCCGACCACTCTAGTGTTTGTTCTGGTGGAGCAGCAAATATCGTAAATAAGCGTGAGGTATCTGCACCATACTTATCAATAATTTCTTGAGGGTCAACACCATTATTTTTAGATTTGGACATTTTTTCTTTGCCACCTATTGTTACTGGTAGCCCATTAGATAAAAGTTTTGCTGAAACTAGTCTCCCTTTATCATCTGATTCAATAACTACATTTTTTGGATTATGCCAAGTTTTTTTTCCAGATTTGTCTTCATTGAAATAAGTTTCATTTAAAACCATTCCTTGGGTTAATAAATTTTTGAAAGGTTCATTAAATTTAATTAAGTCAAACTCTAACATTACTTTTGTCCAAAATCGTGCATATAATAAGTGGAGAACAGCGTGTTCAATTCCGCCAATGTAATGGTCTACTGGCATCCAATAATTTACATTTGAATCAATAATAGAGTTTTTGCTTTTTGGTGAACAATATCTCATATAGTACCAAGAAGAATCTACAAAAGTATCCATAGTATCTGTTTCTCTTCTTGAAGGACTTCTACAAACTGGGCAATTTACTTTGAAAAAATCCTCATTTTTTTCTAGAAGGTTTCCACTACCATCAGGAATGCAATCTTCAGGCAATATAACTGGTAAGTCTTTTTCAGGAACAGGCACATCACCACACTTTTTACAGTGAATTATTGGAATTGGAGTACCCCAATATCTTTGTCTAGATATTCCCCAATCTCTTAAACGATAAGATATTTTTTTTTCACCTAATTGATTTTTTTTTAAATCAGAATATATTGATTTAACAGCATCTTCAAGTGAAAGCCCGTCATACTTCCCAGAATTTATACATTTTCCTAAATTTTTGTGACTATAATAATCTTGCCATTTATTAAAATCATATTCTTTATTATTAATTTTAATTACTGGCTGTATAGGTAAATTATACTTTTTTGCAAAATAAAAGTCTCTTTCATCGTGAGCAGGAACTCCCATTACAGCGCCATCTCCGTAGGTCATCAAAACATAATTACCAATCCAAAGATCAATTTTTTTTTCAGTTAGGGGATGAATTACTTTAAGTCCAGTAAATACACCTTTTTTTTCTTTATTAACATCTTTTTGTTGCGATTTTGATTCAAACGAACATTGTTTAATAAAGTTTTTTAATTTGAAATTATTTACTGAAATTTTTTTTGATATTGGATGTTCAGGTGAAATTGCACAAAAGGTTACACCCATAATAGTGTCAATTCTAGTAGTAAACACCCACATTTTACCGTCGTCAATTATGTTACCTTTTTCATCTTTAATATTATGTTTAAATGCAAACCTGATTCCTTCAGATTTTCCAATCCAATTATTTTGCATAATTTTTACTTTTTCTGGCCAACCAGACAAGTTACTATTTAAAGATTTTAAAAGATCCTCGGCATAGTTAGTTATTCTGGCAAAATACATTGGGATCTCTTTTTTTTCGATTAAAGCTCCAGATCGCCATCCTCGACCATCAATTACTTGTTCATTTGCTAGTACAGTTTTATCAACAGGGTCCCAATTTACTACCCCAGTTTTTTTATAAATAATATTTTTTTTAGCATTTTTAAGAACATCCACTGATTCCATCTATAATAATCAGGACTACATGCTTTTAATTCTCTAGACCAATCAATGGCAAAACCCATAACTTCCATTTGTTTTTTCATTGAATCTATGTTTGATAAAGTCCATTTTGATGGAGATACATTATTTTCAATTGCAGCATTTTCAGCAGGCATTCCAAAAGCATCCCATCCCATTGGCATTAAAACGTTATAACCATTCATTCTAAGATATCTGGCCATAACATCATTAATAGTGTAATTACGTACATGACCCATGTGCAATTTTCCTGAGGGGTAAGGGAGCATTGAACAAGCATAAAACTTTTTTTTGATATTTTTTGGATTTTCTTTTACTTTGTAAGCATTAATCTTTCGCCAATAATGCTGAATTTCTTTTTCAATAAGATTTGGATTATATTTTTCTAACATTTTTTGTTAATTTAAATTGTTTTAATAAATTATTAAATAAATTAATAAAATTTTTTAAAAAATATTAAAGTTTGTAAATTGATTATGATTAAAGTCTCGTTTTAATTTTTAGGTTTTGTTACGAAAGCAATTTTAGATAAACCGCTATCTTTAGCAGATGAAAGAATTTGAGCAACAATTCCATAACGTGTCATTTCGTCTACACGTAAATAAAGCTTTGGCTGCGGATCTTTGATTGATTCTATTTCAAGTAGCTTTTTAAGAGCATCACGATTAATTGCCTCATTGTTCCAAAAAATCTCATTATTTGAATTTATTGTTAAAGTTATAGTATCAATATTTTCTGGAGCTGGTTGAGAGCTTGCTGTCGGTAAAGTTAATTTTATTGCGTGAGTGAAAAGAGGCGCGGTAATAATAAAAATTACTAAAAGAACTAACATTACATCAACCATTGGCGTCACATTTATTTCTGACATTGGTGTTTGATATTTATTGTTTTTAAATTCGCCAAAGGACATTTTTAAACCTAAATTTTATTATCTATTCCTAAAGATTTTACACGATTTCCAGTAGTAAAATAAGCATGAAGATTATAAGCGAAAGCATCTAGTTCGGCTAAAGTTACTCTATTTACTCTCGTAAACGCATTAAAACCTAGCACAGCTGGAATAGCAACAGCTAAGCCGATACCTGTCATAATTAAAGCTTCTCCAACTGGTCCCGCTATTTTGTCTATTTGGATAGTACCTGAATTAGAAACTGCAACTAAAGCATGATATATTCCCCAAACTGTTCCAAAAAGACCTATAAACGGAGCTGTTGATCCAACAGAAGCAAGTAATGTCAATCCATTTTCTAATTTTGAGGAAACGTTATTTATCTGTTGTCTTAAAGTTATTGTAATTAAATCAGAGCGATTTACAGAGGATTTTAGAGAGTTACTGTCTAATTTTAAATTTATTATCTCCAGCGTATGTGAAGCAAGAGGTATATAAATCTTTTCTGAGTCATTTTTTTTTAAAACTTTTAAAGCCTCTTCAAATGTTCCCTGATTCCAAAAATACTCAATTTTTTCTGCACTTTTTCTAATTTTCCATGATTTCCAGGCTTTAAAAAAAATCAAATACCATGATGAGACTGACATTAAGAGCAAAATATAAGCAACAGTATGAGTTACTGCATCGCCCTGAGACCAGTAATATGCAAGTCCTAAGTTGTTGTTAATTGTATCTTCCATAATAAATTAAGTAAAAATCATTTAAGTTTAAATGAAATAGGAACTTGATACCACTCATCAATAGAATTTCCATTTATAGTTGCTGGGTTAAATCGCCAATTTCTTACAGCATTTTTAGCAGCATTATCTAATCTTAAAAATCCACTAGAATCTTTAATTTCAATTTTACCTGCCGTTCCATCTTTTTTAACTAAAACTCTTAAAATTACAGTACCATGCTCATTCATTCTCCTAGACATTCTAGGCATTATAGGTTTTTTATTGCTATTTCTATAACTTGCGGAAATACTCACATTAGTTTTCTTATCTTCACCAAAAGACAAATTATTATCTATTTTTTTAATTTTGTTATTTAAATCACTATCAAACTTCATTTTTTTGGGAATTGAAATATTATCACTTTCTTGTTTGATATTTTCTGCAGGTATATTTAGTTCTGGTTCAGGGAGTGGTTCTGGTTGAGGGAGTGGTTCTGGTTCAGGGAGTGGTTCTGGTTCAGGGAGTGGTTCTGGTTCAGGGAGTGGTTCTGGTTCAGGGAGTGGTT
>MDTB01205100.1_pt1 | contig 81633 bp, 81 predicted proteins | sample 811161 | NCBI WGS metagenome assembly MDTB01 (sample SAMN05326650, study PRJNA326480) | marine metagenome | isolation source: seawater | place: Mediterranean Sea | collected 2009 | reverse complement strand
AGTGGGAAACTCACCTCAAAACTAGTTCTTCCTTTAGAGCCGTAGTAGACCACTACGTTGATAGGCTGGATGTGGAAGCGTCGTAAGACGTGCAGCTGACCAGTACTAATAGCTCAATTGGCTTGATTTATGCACTGAAAAGAATTTTTAAATTGATATTAAATAAAAAAAACCGCTAACAAAATTAGCGGTTTTTTTATTTGTCTATATTATTTTATTGAGTTCGCTATTCACCTTTTTAAGTTTGGCATATCTTTAAATGAATTCCAATTCTTAATAGGAGTTTTCCAATTTTCACCATACATATAAACTAAATATTCATTAAATTTTTTAGGTATACGAACTTCAATCCCATAAAAGGAAATCTTATGAAATTCTTTTAGCAGATCAACAGGCTGGTTGACTAAGACAGCATTATAGAAAAGTTCATTTTGAATTAAATAATTTTTAAATTTATTAAAAAAACTCTCAAAAAAATAAAACATTTTGATTAAATTCTTAAATTTGCCATTATACGTTTTTGCGAAAGATAACGCTTCAATTACTTTACAGAAAAAATTTTTAGGAACATGAAAAGTTAGGTATCCAATTTGTTCATTATTATTCTTGGTTTTTCCAATTTTATAAAAATTTATATCTACTATTTTGCCTTCTTTTTTTGTAAAATGTAACGAGCTATCTTTAATGTCTTTTGTTCTCAAAGCGAAGTTTTGGGTTGTCATAATATCGATAATTTTTTCTTCAGAAACATCATCAGCCCAAACAGCTATATCAATATCATGATCCCAAGGTATTAAATCTTTATCTCTTATTACTCCGAGCAGTGTAGCGTGACAAATCCAATACTTTATATTGTATTTATTTAAAATATTAATAGTTTCTATAAAATTTTGATCTTTATTTGAAGAGTGCATTCGGTCCTATAAGATTTTGAATGTCTTATACTTAACTTTGTAATTTTAAATATTTATCACCAACGTGATGAGTGTATTTTTCTTTAAATCTCGCAGGGTTATTTTTCTGTAACATTAAATTGGCTTCTACGTTTAATCCATCTACCCATTCTTCAATTTCCTGAGGGTTAGAAAATCCATTAACTTTGATTAATGAAGACCTTTTCATCATGTCATCCAATCCTCTGTCAGGCCACCAAAGTTTTTCTCTCACTACTTGACGATAAATTGGGGTACCAGGCAAAGGTTGTAATATAGCAAAAGAGTAGCTGTCAGCTCCACTATTAACTGCGAATTTATAAGTTCTTTCCATTTCCTCGTAAGATTCACCTGGGTAGCCTACAATCCAAAGTGTGTGAACAAGCATTCCAGCTTTTTTTGCTCTTTCTATAGCTGGATAAACAGTTTCCAATGGAAGTCTTTTATTTATTAAAGTATCTAAAACTCTTTGAGTGCCTGATTCTACAGCTAAAGAAATTTGATAACAACCTGAGTCAGCCATTCTTTGATACATGTGTTGCTGGTCTTTTAAATGATAATTAACTTTTGTTCCGTTTGGAGTACACCATGGAAGGCCAAGTTTTTCTAACTCATCACACATTTGAAATAAATGGTTTTTATCAAGCGTCAAAGTATCATCAAGAAATTGTATTTCTCCAATGTTATATTTTTTAACATCTTCGTTTACCTCTTGCATAATTTTTTCTACAGGTCTCCATCTAATGCTCTGGCCCCACATTTGAGGCGTTGTACAGAAAGTACATTTTTCAGGACATCCTCTGGAACACATTATGCTCAAAACTCTTGGAGACTTTGGCTTTCCTCCTTGAAACGCTCCTATTTTAAAATACCCCTCCATATCAACAAGATGTCTTGCTGGTCTTGGTAGCGTACTTAAATCGGTCGATCTATTTTTAGGATTGATTAAATATTTTTTTGGGCCAAGTTTTTTTACTAAACCTGGAACTTTAGTTATATCTTTGTTGTTGACTATTGCATCTGCTAACAGAACCATAGAAAACTCGCCCTCACCAACCATTGCTAGGTCAATGTTATCATCTTCAAGATCTGGAATATAATCATGCAAATTTGAACTAGGATCTTTAGAAAAACCATAATCAATTACCGAATTAGAAATATGGTTTCCACCTAAAATTGTTGTAGTTTTTTTATTTACTTCTTTTGTAATTCTCGCAACTGTATGAGCCGAGTCTAAAAAATTCGAGAATAAAACTGATATAGCAACTATGTCAGGAGAAAATTCTTGAATGTATTTCTTAATGTCTTCATCTGACTGTCCTATTTCTACTTTTTTTGGATCTTTTATAGGATCAATCACTCTTCTATTCTCCCAACCTGCTAGACCTGTGTCGTGAATTCTAACCTCATGTCCGTGCTCTATAAGCACAGAAGCAATTAACATCAAACCCAAAGATGGTTGAATTCTGTTTAATCCATCACTCATTCCCACCATATTAGGTGCAACTAGTAAAACTTTAGCTTTTTTATCAGACATAATTTTAGGCTTTTAATAATTTTGATTTGTAAATCTTGTAACAAGTTTCAATCAAAATTGAAAACAATAAAGTTGAAATTATACTATATGTGAAAAATGGTATAGCAGCTATATAGCAAGTAATTATGCCATTTATTGAATATCCGTACATACCCGTTGTCCAAACACCGAAGTTTGTTATTGTGAAGAAAGTAAATGCACCCAATAAAGCACCACTTAACCGCCAGTTTAAATTCTTGTTAAAATATTGAGACATCAGTCCAATTACTAAAACGCTGCCCCAAGTCCAATGAGTACCAGTATGATAGCCAATTATTAAATCAGTTATAGCAAAACTAATTATAAGAAATGGGAGATATCTCAAACCTAGCAAGGCAGGAATATAAAAACTTAAAGCCAATAAACTTGTAAAATTTGGCGGATGTGGAATAAATCTACTTGCAGCTAAAGATGTAAATATCCCTAAAAGTATAAATATTTTTTTTTCCATATATCAAAGAATTAATATACACTTTTAAATCCTACATTTAAAGTACGACCTGGAGCAGAATATTCCCATGCATAACCATAATTTTCATCAAATACATTGTTTATGTTGAAAAATAGATTGTAAGAGTCGAAAAGATTATAGCTGTTAACTATATCTACAACCATAAAAGATCTTAATGTTTGGTCTCTCCAATTATCATTATCATTTCCAAAGTCTCTAACTCTACTTTGAAACTTAGTATTGATTGAACTAACTAATTCTTTATTAACCTGGTAGTTAAGTCTAGATTGTAGTGCATGACGAGGCACTCTAACTTTAGCACTAGATAGCTTTCCGCCTTGGTTACACTCAAAATCTGCCCAAGATGCTTTTTCAAGTGCGTCACAACTATTTGCATCGTATGTATCAGTAAAGGTATACCCAAAATTTAAATTAAATTTTTTATCCGTTGGTTTCCATTTACCGCTAAGTTCTACACCCTCACTAGTATTAGTACCGTTTGTGTTTCTCATTACCCATTCTGTTTTACCAGTGCTTCTAAGTGAATTTTTTTGTTCGGTTCTAAAATATGTCATACTTAAACCTAAGTCTAAAGTAGACAAGAAAGTATCATAACCCAAATCAAAACTTAATCCTCTTTCTGATTGCAGTTCTTCAAGGGGTGCTCCTTTATTTGCAATAGTATTCCATCCATAAGCATAATCATACATTGCAGGAAATCTTACGCCAGCTCCGAAAGAAGATCTAATTTTGCTATCACCATCTAATTTATAAGCAAGAGTACCTCTTCCACTTGTTTTTCTTCCAACAGTAGAATGATCATCACTTCGCAAACCAAAACTAGAATATAATTTTTCCATTGGTCTAAACTGATAATCAAAGTATTGAGAAATTATACTTTCATCATGTTTTTTTTCATACTCTCTTGAGCTTCTATTGTATCTTGAAGCATCAAACTCAGAGTCAACTCCGTAAACTATTTTATTATCTAAATTAAAATTATATTCACCTAAATAGTTAAAAGCGTCTCTGTAACCAAAAAAATTTTGCCTTTTACTGTCAAAAGGCGTCACATATCTTTCGATTTGAAGCTTGTTGTAAGATAATGTATTTTTAAAATTATCTTTTTCATGAATTAATTTTAAAGTATTAGATAATTCAAAATTATCTGTGCTATTATCATCAGAACTTGTTTTTACGACCGTATCATAATCATAAAAAGTGTCAGCTATCCTAAAAGAATTTTGAAGTGAAAAATTATCATTAATTTTATAACCAAAATTTCCAACTATGTTATCATTACGATACTCATCTTGCTCATCATTATCGCTCATTGCAGAAATACCATCAGTCACATATTTGTTTAAGCCAACAAAATAATTAACTTTTTCATCTGCACCGTGCAATGAATAGTAAAGATTTTTAGTATTTTTTGATGCACTTTGAATTTCAAAATCTGAGTGATTCCCTTTTTGCCCTTTCTTAGTAAATATATTTATTGTTCCGCCAATTGCATTGCTTCCATATAAAGAGCTTTGCGTTCCTTTTAAGATTTCTACTCTTTGAATTCCATTTTTTGTCAAATTGTCTAGATAAAAACTACCATCTGCAGATGAGGGATCCATCATTTTTACTCCGTCAAGATATACAGTTGAGTATCTTTTTTCTAAACCCCTAAGTTGAATGGCTGTATTACCACCTGAACCACCGGTTTGAAAAAAATTGCTACTAGTTGAATTTTCAGCAATTACTTCGCCCAACATAGAATAAGATGAATTGTTAATTGTTTCGTTGTCAATTACTTCAATAGTACTTCCAACAGTATCCATTGACTGTAGAGTTTTTCCAGGTGAAATAACTATTACAGGAGTGTCCTCAGCAGCTATTGTTTGCAAAGGTACAAAAATTAGAGAAATTAATAAAAATATGTATGCTTTTTTCATTTCGGCCTTTCAATTTGTGTAAAGCTATCGCTTTACTAGTTTATAAAAGTGCCGATGTTAATTAAAATTGTAGAACTAGACTTTTCCTGGCCTTTGTTCACAGCGGGCTATACTGGGTGGCGCTCGGACTTAACTTAAAGTTTTACCGTTGCAGGAACAGTTAATGATTTACACATTATTCCCCACTCACTTATTCAGTACTATTAACTAGTAACAAATACGCTGGTATTGTCAATCATAATAAAATTAACAAATAAGAGAATATAAGCGTTCAAATATTGAACACTTTTAATGTTCAAATATTGAACATTGCAGTTTTTTGTGCTATCTACTTACAAATTAATAAAACTAATAATATTTAATTTATGAAAGTTTATCTCGGAGATCTTTTTCACACTTGGACTAAAGGTGGTACCTGGACTATACCGTTAAATATTGGATACGTAGCTGCGTACTTAATTAAAAGAATGAACGATCACAATATTAAAGATGTACAAGTTAAGTTATTTAAAGACCCAGAGAAAATGCTCGACGCTATTGACCAAGACCCACCAGATATAGTTGCATTAGGTTTTTTTGTTTGGAATAATGAAATAAATAAATTTATTTTCAATCACGTTAAAGAAAAGCACCCAAAAGTATTAACAGTCGGTGGCGGACCTAGATTCACAAATATAAACGCAAATCTAGAGGGAGCAAAAGTTTTTTTTAACGAACATAGAAATTGCGATGTTTTTACTATCAATCAAGGTGAAAAAGGTTTTTTCAATGTAGCAAAAAAATTTTATGAATGTTCATTTGAAATAAAAAAGTTAAAAAAAGAATCCATACCAGGGTCAATGGTTAACGATGCGTATGAAAAAAAAATACGTATAAAAAATTGTGATAGCAATTTACATTTAGGTGAAAATATAGGGACCATAGAAAATTTAAACGATATCCCTTCTCCTTACCTGACTGGGCTTCTTGACGAGTTTTTTGAAGATAGGTATGCACCAATCATAGAAACAAATAGATCTTGCCCATACAGATGTACATTTTGTGCATGGGGAATTGGAACACAGAAGCTCCAAAGGTTTGATGAACAGAGAGTAATTGATGAAATAGAATATATAGGAAAAAAATGTAAGCATAGTAAAACATTATTTATTGCAGATGCTAATTTTGGAATTCTGGAAAGAGATGCACTTTTCGCCAAAAAACTTTATGAAAGTCATAAAAAAAATGAATGGCCGCAGAACGTAGCTGTACAATGGAATAAAACTCGACCAGACAGAGTTTTGAAAGTAGCAAAAGAGTTTAAGACTATCGCTGCTGTTGGTGCATCCATGCAATCCTTAAACAAAGATGTACTTGAAGCAATAAAAAGAAAAAACCTTACATTTGAACAAGTAGTAGGACTACAAAACGATTTAAAAAAAATAGGTGTTAATGAAAAATCATTTACAGAACTAATTTTAGGACTTCCAAACGAAACTAAAGAGACCCATTTGTATGGAATAAAAACTTTGATTGATTATGGCTTCGAAGTTTGGAACTATTTTTTACATTTGCTGCCAGGAACTGAAATGGATGACAAGAACTATAGAAAAAAATATTTTAAAAAAACAGTATTTAGATTACACGATAACTCTTATGGTATCTATAGAGGTAAAAAAGTTTTTGAGAGTCAAGAAACTGTAAGCGAGACATCCACAATGACTCATGATGAATTTAAGTATTTTAGATTCTTTCATTTTTTAATACAAATGATGTGGAGTAAAAAGTGGTATTATTATTTTCTAGTATTGTTAAAAAATAGACACGATATTCATCCAGTAGAATTTATCAAAAAAGCTGTAGAAATGGCAAAAAATAAAGACTCTGAAATACATCATGTATATAAAGAGTTTATTTCAATCTATGAGGAAGCTGAAAATTTTAATTCAGAGGAAGATTTGCAGAAGTATTGGTCCATCAAAGAAAACTTCGAAAGATTAAGAGACGGTACCTACGGTAAGCTTAATATGTTGTTTACCTATAAAATAATTCTAGACAATAAAAATGAATTTTCAAATTTCTTGTTAAGAGTTTGTGAAGAATTTGCAGATATCAAAAAAATTAACAAAGATATTTTTATTAGTGAGTGTAAAGAAATAATGAAGTTTCAAAATTGTAAGTTTCTAGCGTTTAAAGATAATGATGAATTAGTCCATGGTTTTGAACAACATTTCAGTTTTGATGTGATTAAGTGGATTAATAGTGGATATAAAGTTTTTAATAAGAATGACAATTCAAAAAATTATAATTTTTATTTAACAGAAAATAAAAAACAAACTTTAGAGACCCAGCTTAAAAATAACAAATCTACAAGCCTTAACGCAAAGTTTAGAGATATGACTGTTTACACTTCTACAGATCAATTTTTTTATGATGTACGTTAATATTGAGCGATAAAATGAAAAAAAACGAAGAAATATTAAAAATTTTAATTGGAATTAAAAAAAAACCTAATAGTTCACAAAGAGAACTTGCTAAAGATTTAGGATTTAGCATAGGTAAATTAAATTACTGTGTAAAAGCTTTGCAAAAAAAAGGCTTAATTAAGTTGGATAATTTTAAAAATAATCCAAAAAAAATTGGTTACGCATATATTTTAACCCCTAAAGGAATAGCTGAAAAAGCAATGCTATCAATGAATTTCATAAAAAAAACTATGCAGGAGTACGACGAAATAAGCAAAGAAGTTGCTAATTCATTAAATTTTGAAGAAATAAAAAAAGAAGTCGATGACGCTCAAAACTTAAATTAAATAATGAAAAACAAAATTTTTAGTTTTGAGCTTAAATCAAATGTATTATCTGGAAAATTAAGCATTTTTAAATTACAAGAATATTTTAAAAAAAACAACATTTCTAAATGCCTCTTTATTTTTGACAAAAATCTTGTCCAAAAATCAAAATATATTAAAAAATTTCTTGGGATTTATAAAAAAAATAGAAATATAAGAATAGTTTTTTTTGAAGGTAAAAAAGAGCCAACATATCAAATGGTTGATGAAACCTACAATAATCTTAAAAAAATAAACAAAATAGATTGTGTGGTAGCATGCGGTGGAGGAAGTGCCATCGATTTTGCTAAGGCTTTAGCGGTCGTTATAAAAAATAAAAAACCTAGTCTTAATTTTAAAGGTTTTCACAAAAAAGAAATTAGGTCCATACCAATAGTTGCAATCCCATCAACTGTTTCTTCAGGAGCAGAACTAGCATTTAATGCACCATTGATAGATGAAGAAACTGGTATGAAATTTGGTATTAACGTGAAATCGAACACGCCCTCTCTATCTGTTTTAGACCCTATGGTAGTTTTTAATTCGAGTAAAAAACTTGTAATAACTTCTAGTTTAAGTGCCTTATTTAGGTGCGTTGATACAATGTTTAATTCACACTCAACCACTATATCAAAACTTTTTTCTAAACTATCTTTTAAATTACTTTATGAAAATATCTTAATTTATCAAAAAAATAAAAACAACTTAGAGGCAATTTCGAAACTACAATGGGGAGCTTATTTTTCTATAGCCTCACTACTTAATTCATCTAGCGGTATTCAGGGTTCAATAGCTTACTATTTTGCCTCAAAAGGAGTTCCTCAAGGACTAACTCATGCTATAGCAGGCATGAAATGTTTAGAAATGAATTTCAATAAAGGGTTTTATGATTTCGCAGAACTTTATGAAGAAATAAGTTTTAAAAATAAAACTAAGCAACTAAACAGTAAACAAAAAAGTAAACTCTTAATTTTAAGTCTTAAAAAGTTATTCAAAATTAATCAAATAAATTTAAAAAAATTTAATTTAAAAAAAAATGTTAATGAAATATTAGATTTTTTTCCTAAAGTTTATAGCAAGAATTATTTAAACAATCCAATAAATGTTGGTAAATCAGATTTAATTAAATTAATAAACTCAATAGCTTAGTAAATGAAAAAAATAATTCTAGTGGGTGGAGCTGGATATATCGGACGAGTTGTTTCTAGAAAATTGACAAATAGCGGGTATGAAGTTACCGCATTTGATAACTTAATATATTCACAAGAAAATTCAGTTCAACACATAAAAAATAAAAATTTATATAAATTTGTATATGGTGATGTTAGAGAATATGATAAAATTAATTCTCTCATAAAAAAATTTGATATAGTAATTATTTTAAGTGGTTTAGTTGGTGATCCGATAACAAAAAAATACAAAAATGAAGCTTTTGAAATAAACAACAAATCAATTATTAACATCATAAATTCATGTAAAGACTCCAACGTAGAAAGACTTTTATTTATATCCACATGCTCAAATTATGGACTACTAAGTGATAAAGAATTTGCAAAAGAAGAAACCACACTGAATCCTTTATCAGACTATGCAAAAGAAAAAATTAATATAGAAAAATTTATTTTATCATTAAAAAATAAAGTTAATTTTTCACCTACTATTTTGAGATTTGCAACAGCTTTTGGTTTATCCCCTAGAATGAGATTTGATCTAACAGTAAATCAATTTACCAGAGAAATATATCTTAATAAAAAAATCTTAATATATGATCCACAGACTTGGAGACCGTACTGCCATGTTGAAGATTTTGCCAACTTAATTCATCTAGTTATAAATTCTGATAAAGATAAAATTGATTTTGAAATATTTAATGCTGGTGATCAAAAAAATAATTTTAATAAAATTGGAATAGTTAATTTGATCAAAAAATATATTCCTAAATTTGAAATTAACTACAAAGAAAACGGAGGAGATGCCAGAAACTATAAAGTTGATTTTAATAAAGTTAAAAAAAAACTAGGTTTTGTAGCTGATTATAGTGTTGATAAAGGTATCAGCGAAATAATAGAAGTGCTTAAAAAAGGAAAATTTGCAGACATTCAAAATTATAAAGATAAATTAGGAAATTATAAAATTAAATGAAAAAATATTTAATAGATATTTACAATACAATAAATAAATTACCTGCTGCGAATCAAAGGGCCAGACTTCATGAGCCATTTTTTTTCGGTAAAGAAAAAGAATATTTAAATGATTGTATTCAAACAACTTTTGTCTCAACTTCAGGTAAATATATTAAGCAATTTGAAAATAAATTAGCTAATTTTACAAAAGCAAAAAATGCTATAGCAGTCATTAATGGACAAGCCGGGTTAGAAATTTCATTAAGAGTTTTAGGCGTAAAAGATAACGATGAAATTTTAATTCCATCAATTACATTTGTAGCTACCGCTTTTGCTGTCTCACACTGTAATGCAATACCTCATTTTATAGACTCAAATAAAAACAATTTAGGCATATGTCATATAAAATTAAAAAAATATTTAAGTAAAAATTTAAAAAAAAAAGGAAATTATTATGTAAATAAAAAAACTAAAAGAAGAGTTTTTGCAATTATTCCAGTTCATGTTTTTGGTCACATAGCTAACATGGATGAAATAAAAAAAATTTCAAAATTTTACAAACTAAAGGTTATAGAAGATGCGGCTGAAGCAATTGGAAGTTATTACAAAAACAAGCATGCTGGAACAATCGGAGATGTTGGAGTAATAAGTTTTAATGCTAACAAAACTATAACAAGTGGGGGGGGAGGTATAATTTTAACGAACAATAATAAACTTGCAAAAAAAATTTCTTATATTTCAAACAACTCTAAAGAAAAACATAATTGGAGTTACTTGCATAAGGAAATTGGCTGGAATTTTAGACTTCCTAATCTTAATGCTGCCGTTGGTTTAGCGCAACTTAAAAACTTAAAAAAAATTTTAAAATATAAAAAAGATTTGGCTAGTTATTATAAAAAAAAATTTACACATATAAAGAATATTGAAATAGTTAAAGGTTCAAACAAATGTAAAAGCAATAATTGGCTAAACGCAATAAAAGTAAATTTTAAAACAATCAAAGAGAGAAATAATTTTCTTAATGAAATTATAAAAAAACATGAATGCAGACCGTTGTGGACCTTGTTACATAAGCTTCCAATGTACTCACGATGTCCCAGAGATAAAATGCAGACCGCTATCAGTCTGGAAAAAAAAATTATTACTTTACCTAGTGGAGCAAAGTATGGAAAAAATTTATTAAAAGCAAAAGCATAATTTTATGAAAAAAAATATATTCAACTGGAACGTAAATTTAATTAATAATAATAAAAAAATATCTCATGCAATTAAATTATTGGAAGAAAGTTACTACTCGATTTTACTAGTCGTAGACAATAAAAAAAAACTAATTGGAACTATAACAGATGGAGATATTAGAAGAGGTTTATTGAAAGGTTATAAATTAACAGACTCAATAAAATTGATACTAAACAAAAAACCAATCACAGTTAAAAAATCTACAAAGGAAAGTATTGTTAATAGATTGATGAAAAAAAATAATATCAAGCAAATACCGGTTATTAACGCATCTGGAAAAGTTTTGGATCTATTGGATCAAGCTGATTATACTAATAATAATTCTATCAAAAATAAGTTAATTTTTATAGTGGGAGGAAAAGGAAAAAGAATGCTGCCATTAACTAAAAATACTCCAAAACCAATGTTAAAGATTAATGGCGTACCAATTCTGGAAACTTTGGTTTTAAAGGCAAAAAACGAAGGTTTTAAAAACATTATATTGATTACAAATTATTTATCAAAAAAAATTGAAAATTATTTTAAAGATGGTTCAAAATTTGGCTTAGAAATTTCTTATGTCAAAGAGAGAAAACCTTTAGGAACTTGTGGGGGTATAGGCTTAATTAAGCAAAGACTTGATGAACCAGTTATAATTTCTAATGGAGATATTTTATCGAATCTTAGTTATAAAAAAGTATTAAATTATCATTTAGAACAAAAAAACGAAGTGACTATTGTTACAAAAAAAATTGAGAATCAGAATCCTTATGGAATTTTAGAAATGAGCAAAGACAATAAAGTAAAAAATTTAATTGAGAAACCAATTGACAATTTTTTTGTTAACGCTGGAATTCATATTTTAAACCCTGAGATCTACCAAATGATTAGGCCTAATAAATTTTTAGATATGACAGATTTCATACTTCAAGTTATCAAAAGAAAGAAAAAAGTTGGTGCTTTTGTGTTGCATGAAAATTGGCTTGATGTAAGTGGTCAAAGAAACTTAAAAATTGAAAAATAAATGCCAGGATTTGAATTAATAGATAAAAAGGAAAAGGATGCAGTAAATAAAGTTTTTAAAGAGGGTGGAATCTTATTTGCGCATGGATTTGACAAGGTACGAAAAAAATTTCATGTCAGGGAATTTGAAACAAAATGTGCTAAGTATTTTTCTGCAAAGTATTGTTTAGCTGTAACTTCAGGTACAGCCGCTATTAAAATTGGTTTGAAAGCTCTTGGAGTAAAACCTGGTGATGAAGTTATAACTCAAGCTCATAATTTTATTGCTACTGTTGAAGCAATATTAGATTTAAACGCTGTTCCAAAAATTGTAAATATAGACAAATCTTTGAACATGGATCCTAACGAATTAAAAAAAATAATTACCAAAAAAACAAAAGCAGTAATTCCTGTGCATATGCTTGGGGTGGCATGTGAAATGACAAAAATTAAAAATATTTGTAGGATGAAGAATGTAAAAATTTTAGAGGATAATTGTGAGGCCATAGGAGGAAAATTTAAAAAGCAACATTTAGGAACTATAGGAGAAATTGGTGCTTTTAGTTTAGATTTTGGAAAAATGATTACTACAGGAGAGGGAGGTTTAATTCTAACTAATAATAAAAAATATTTTAAATTTTGCAAAGAATATCACGATCATGGTCACGAAAATAATAAAAAATTTCCTAGAGGGAGAGATACAAAAAAAATTTATGGATTTAATTATAGAATGACTGAGTTACAAGGAGCTATAGGAAAAGTTCAATTGTCAAAACTAAACTTCATTCTTAAACAAAATAAATTAAGGTATAAAATATTAGAAAAAATTATCTCTAAGGAATTCAAACTTAGAGAGATACCAAAAAAAAGCAATCCTAGTTATGATACGTTTATTTTTTTTGTTGAGTCAAAAACTGAGAAATATAAAGCCCTTAAGGCTATTAAGAAGTGTGGATTTGGGACTAAAAATATACCAGATGCGATTCAATGGCATTGTAGTTCATTTTGGAACCACGCCTTGAATAAAAAAGAAATAAAGAACAGTCTTAAAACAAAAAAAATTTTAAATGCAAGTATTGCGATACCAATAAATTTAAAAGTTTCACCCAAAAAATATGAATTATTAGCAAAAACTATTTTAAAATCGAAATGAAAAAATTAAAAATACTTGGTTTCATACCTGCTAAGGGATCTTCACGTGGATTAAAAAACAAAAATATGCTTACTTTTTCTAATAAACCTCTAATATTTCACTCTATTGAATTATGTAAAAAAATAAAAAATGTTACTCCATTTGTCTCAACAGACTCAAATAAAATACTAAAATTTGCTAAAAAAAATAAAATTAATTTTGATTATATAAGACCAAAAAAATTATCAAACTCGAAAAGCAATGTAGTTGATGCTATTTTACATTCTTTAAAGTGGTTTGAAAAAAAAAATCTTGTATTTGATTTAATATTACTTCTTCAACCTACTTCTCCTTTAAGGGATTTAAAAACTGTTAATAAAGCATTAAGATTATTTCAACGTAAAAAATTAAGCTCATTAATTAGTGTTACCAAAGTTAAAGAACATCCCTACGACTGCGTAGAGGTATTAAATAAAAACTGGAAATTTTTAAAAAAAAATCCTAATAAAAACCTCAATAGACAAGGTTATAAGAAAAACTTTTATTTTGTTGATGGGTCTTTTTATATTACATCGACCAACTTTCTTAAAAAAAATAAAAAACTTACTATAGAAAATAAAACACAAATTTATATAACACAAAGTAATGTTAATAATGATATTGATAATTTTGAAGATTTTAAGATTACAGAAACTTTATTTAAACTAAAAAAAAAAATTTAAAATGAAAAAAAAAATTTTATTAGCTGTCTGGCCGTATAAATTTACTAGCTTTACATATAAAAAAATGGAATTTGATTTGTTAGAAAAAAAATTTAATATTAAAGTAGTTGTTAGTGATCTTTCAAATATTATAAATAAAAACTTTAGAAAAACATTTAAATTAAAGAACGCTGTTAATACAAAAAACTTTGACTCAATAAAATCCTGGTCAATTTATTTTAAAAAACTTAAAAAAAAGAACAATGTTTTTATTTACAACTGGATTGATGACTCAGGGCTTAGCGCGCTTAAAATTACAAACATTATCAAAAGCTCCAAACTTCCTACCATCATGCTTGCTTCACCTCAATTAGCAGACGGCAAAAGGAAAAAAAATTTACAATTTTATAAGTATAGAATTAAAACCTTTTTCAAACATTTTGGTTTAGTTTTATATTATTTAAAAGTTATTTTTTTTAAATTTTGTTTTAATTTAAACAAGTTTGAAAATTTGTTTCTTTTCACTGCTGGAAATACAAAAAAAATCAGAACTATAGAAGCAAAAAAAAAAACAATTATACCTGTACATTCAAACGATTATTCTAATTTTTTGGTTTTAAAAAAGAAGATTAAGAGAAGAAAAAATATAGTTTTTTTAGATATGCCCCAACCCTTTTTCAAAGATGATAGTGCTTATTTAGGTTTTAGTTATAATTATAAAACTATTGAATGGTATAATGATCTTAATAAATTTTTTGACTTTCTAGAAAATAAATACTCATCTAAAGTTATAGTCATACCTCATCCAAAAGTCAGGAATGTAAAAAATCCTTTTTTTGGTCAAAAAAATAAAAGAATTGTAGATCACTCTCTGGATGCTGCACAAAAACAGATACCTAATAGTAAATTTATAATATCTCATTCAAATGTAACTACAGCAATATCTTTTGCTATTGCCTCATATACGCCAATTTTGTTTACATACTGTGATCAAGTTAGTTCAAATTATAAAATAATGAACGATTTAAAAGATGTAAGCAATACTACTGGTTCTCCACTGATGAGTATAAATAATTTTAATAAAAAAAATTTTGGAAATTTTAAGGTAAATAGAAAAAAATATAACCATTATAAGTATCAATATTTAACTTCAAAGAATGTAAAATATGACTCTAATCACGAAATTATCGGAAAATTAATCAAAAATTATTACAAGCACTAAATGTTAGAAACAATTAAAAAATTAAACTTTATATTAAGCACAAGTCATAAAAAGAAGATATTATTTCTTTTAACTTTACTTATTATTACAGTTTTTTTTGACATGATTGGTATAGGTCTTTTGTATCCAGTTATTGGCTTAATAAATGGAGGAACAATAGATAGTTTTATTAATTTAGATTTCCTATTTAAAATTTTACCGAAAGACTTCAATTATGAAATTAATATTTCGATATTATTAATTTTTCTTTTATCAATTTATATTTTAAAAACTCTTGTAACCTTATTAAGTGCATGGTTTGAGACAAAACTAATCGCAAGACTTCATCAAGATATCTCAAAAAGATTATTTTCAAAGTACCTTCATCAAGATTATTTATTTTTTTTAAATAAAAATTCAACTAAATTAATTCAAAATTTGACAAATGAGCTTGACAAACTTTTGACTGGATTTTTATCTTCGTTTTTTTACTTTATTACAGATCTTCTTATAATTGCAGGAATTTCTATAATATTAATTACAATACACCCAAAAGGTTTTTTATTAATATTATTTTTTTTTGGAACAATCGGCCTAGTTTTTTTATTGCTTACAAAAAATCAGATAGGAAAACTAGCTATACAAAGAAATATAACTCAATCTTTTATTTTAAAAAATCTAGCTCAAAGTTTTAGAAGCATTAAAGATATTGTAGTACTTGGAAAGCAAGTAATGTTTATTGAGTATTTAAATAAACTTGTTAAAGGACTTTCGTCCTCTATACAAAAAATTTCTTTTTTGCGAATGTTACCAAAGCAATTTTTAGAATTATCTGTAATTATTTTATTTTTTTTAGCAATAAACTATTTAATAATTATTAATTACGACTTACGAAGTATAATACCCATCGCAGGAGTTTTTTTAGCGGGTGCAATAAAAATTTTACCTTCACTTAATAGAATTATATCTCACTATACTAATATGAGTTTTTGCGCTATTTCAATAAATTTAATTTATAAAGAATTAATTTTAAAAAATAAGAATTTTATTAAAAATCAAAATACAGATAAAAAGATAGGATTTAATAAATATATTGAATTTAAAAATATATCTTTTAGTTACCCTAATAATTCAAAAAAAATATTTCAGAATGTTAATTTTAAAATAAAGAGAAATTCTATAGTTGGGTTAGTTGGTGACAGCGGATCAGGAAAAACAACATTTATAGATATAGTTCTCGGTGTTTTGAAACCTGACACCGGTAAGATAATAGTTGATGGGTTAGATATAAACAAAGATTTGCTGAGTAAAAGAATGTGGCAAAACAATATAGGATATGTTCCACAGGATAGCTTTTTATTGGATGATACAATTAGTGCAAACATTGCTTTTGGGGATGATATTAAATCTTATAAGACCGATAGAATAAAAGACTCTCTTAAATTAGCTCAAATATGGAATTTTACTCAAAGTCTTAGACTAAAACAAAACTCTATAGTTGGTGAGTACGGTAAAAAGATTTCTGGAGGACAAAGACAAAGAATTGGTTTGGCTAGAGCGTTTTACAATAATCCTAACCTTCTAATATTAGATGAGGCAACTAATGCATTAGATAGCAAAACAGAAAAATTGATACTCAAAGTAATATATAAAATGGCTGGCAAGAGGACAATTCTAATAATTTCACACAACAAAAAAATACTGCATAAATGCAACTCAATCATTAATTTTAAAAAAGGAAGTGTTAAGATTTATAAAAATGTTAATTCAAAAACATTGCTAAATTAGATAATAGTATTTAAATGAATTTAATTTTATGAAAGTAATTATATTAGCCGGCGGTTTAGGAACTAGACTTTCTGAATATACGAAAACAATACCAAAACCAATGGTAACTGTTGGTGGAAAACCTTTAGTCTTACATATTATGCACCAGTATGCAAAATATGGTTTTAAGGATTTTTATTTAGCAGTTGGATATAAGGGACACATAATAAAAAAATTTTTTCAAAATAAAAAAATTTTAGATTGGAAAATAAACACCGTCGAAACTGGGCTTAAAACAATGACCGGTGGACGGATTAAAAGATTAAAGAAGTATATTGGTAATGAAACTTTTATGATGACCTATGGGGATGGGCTTTCTACAGTTAATTTGAAAAAACTTTTAAAATTTCACAAAAAAAATAAAAAAATTGCGACGTTAACAGCTGTAAGACCTCCAGCGAGATTTGGAGGTATTAAAATTATAGGCAACAAAGTCAAATACTTCAAAGAGAAGTCTAAATTAGATGAAGGGTGGATAAATGGAGGTTTTTTTGTTTTAGAACCAGAAATTTTTAAATATATTAAGGGAGACTCAACTTTTTTTGAACGCGAACCACTTGAAAGACTTACAAGTCAAAAGCAGCTATCTGCATTCAGACACTTCGACTTTTGGAAATGTATGGATACTAAACGTGATAGAGATTTGTTAGAAGAGTTTTTTAAAAAAAAGAGAAAAAAATAAACTGAGAAAAAATAAAAATATATTAATTGTTGGCGGAACAGGTTTTATCGGCTTTCATCTAGCCCATAAATTGAAAAAAACATTAAGTGTTGATATTTTGTCTTCAAGAAAACCAAAAAAAATTAGATTACTTAATAATGTAAAATATATTCAGTGTGATATTACTAAAAAAAAAAAATTAGAAAAAAAAATTACCAAAAATTATGACTTTGTAGTAAATCTTGGTGGTTATGTAGATCATACTAATAAACAAAAAACTTTTGAAAGTCATTATAATGGCAGTGTCAATCTTGCAAACATTTTTAGAAAAAGAAATGTTAAATCTTTTGTTCAGATTGGTAGTAGCGGAGAATATGGAAATAATAAATCTCCACATAAAGAAAATTCAAAATGTAACCCAAGATCTAACTATGCATTAGCAAAATATTTATCAACAAAATATATGATTATGTTGAGTAAAAAATATAAATTTCCAGTAAAAATAATTAGATTTTATCAGATATACGGCCCAAGGCAGGATCTAAATAGATTTTTGCCTATAGTAATAAAAAATTGTTTGAGAAAAAAAAAATTTGATACATCTGATGGAACTCAATATAGAGATTTTTTATTTATAGATGACGCAGTTAAAGCAATAATAAAGTCTATTTATAGCACAAAAGCTAATGGTAAAATAATTAATATAGGTTTTGGCAAAGCATTTAACCTAAAAAAAATAATTCATAAAATTCAAAATATCACAAAGGGGGGTAAAATAAATTTCGGAAAAATTAAAATGCGACCAGAAGAAAATCAAATAACCTTCCCTAGTATTACAAGAGCTAAAAAAATTTTGAAATGGAGACCAAAAGTCTCATTAAATAAAGGTTTAAATTCAACAATAAAATTTTTTCGTGAAACAAAATAATAAACCGCTAGTAAGCATATTAATGAATTGCCACAATGGAGAAAAATTTCTTGTCGAGTCTCTCAAATCTGTTCTTTCACAAACTTACAAAAATTGGGAATTAGTATTTTGGGATAATAAATCTAATGATAAAAGCAAAAAAATTTTTAAAAAGTTTAAAGATAAAAGATTTAAATATTTCTATTCAAAAAAATTTAATACTCTTTACAAATCAAGGGAATTAGCTTTGAGGGTATGTAAAGGAGACTATATTTCTTTTTTAGATACTGATGACGTATGGTTGCCTAAGAAATTAGAATATCAAATAAAACTTATTTTAACAAAAAAGTACGATTTTATTTATACAAATTTTTACTTACAGAATAAAAACAGAATTATTGCTTATGAAGAGTTACCAGAGGGTAATATTACCTCAAAATTAATGCAACACTATAACATTGCAATACTTACAGTTATTTTTAAAAAAAATATTTTAAAAAAATATAATTTAAAATTTAGCTCTAAATATAATGTAATTGGTGATTTTGATCTGTTTATAAAGTTGAGTCAAAAAATGTATTTTGGCTGCATTCAAAAACCATTGGCAATGTACAGAGATCATATCGACAGTTTTTCTAATCGAAATTCATCAATGCACATTAAAGAATTAAGTGATTGGTATGAAGAAAATTATAAACTTTTTACTTTTATAGATAAACTAAATTTCAAATTATCTTTTTACAAAGCTAAACTAAAAAGCTTCATCAATTAAATTTACTTAATTTTCTCTCATTATTTAAAAGTGACATTATCAAAAATAAGTACGTTGCTGATTGAGTTGAAAAAAAACTTCCAGAAGATTTAAAAGGGAATAAAGTAATTAGAATAATAATCACAAATGCAATATTATAATAATTCTTTTCTGAATATTTGAAAAAAAATTTTATTTTTTTAAAAATTATTAAATAGATAAATAATAAAAATATTAGTAGACCAATTAAACCACTATCAGAAATAATCTCAAGATAATAATTATGTGGATGAGTATTGCAAACTCTATTAATTTGTCTTTCTCCGGTTTCATAATTAATGAATTTATTACATTTTATCCTGAATGACCTTATACCTTGTCCAAATATAACATTATCTTTTATAATATCTAAACTTGTAAGATAGGTCTGAATATGACCGCTACCCATATTATAATTTTTGTGCGCACTTGCTTGATTCACAACTTTATTGGCGACAATATATTCAGGTTTAGATCTCTCAGTATTGAAAATTTCCTTTTTTAAAATTTTTGCAATAAAAATGGAATTATCAAAAAAGCTTAGGTAATAAGTCTTAAAATTAGAATTTGTATTATAAATAAAACCAAAAATTATTGAACAAATAATTAAAGAAACCAATGAGTGGTATCGGACTTTTTTAATAAAAAAAATAATTATAAATGTAAGAATAATTATCATTATAAAAGGCATTCTGTTCCCTGCTAACATTATTGCAGTTGAGCAAATAGAAAAAAAACTAACAAATATTAGTGAAAAATACTTTTTAATTAAATCTGAAAATATAATTAAAGCAAAGATACCTATTGGAAAAAAACTAATTAGATATCCTCCCGCCATTGCTTCTTCATTAAATGGTCCAGGGTAATGGTATATTGTTGCCTTACTGTTAGCAGATGCAACAGGTTCAAAACCAAATATATCATAACCATAATTGTACTGAAACAAAATATCTAATGAAACTAAAGAGGACAAAATTAATGCTGATAAAAAGAAAAAATTTAAATTAAGCATTTCATTTTTTAACAATATTGAAGTGATTAAAAAAAATAATAAATATCTTAAAAATAATAATGATTTCTCAATTTGTTGATTATCTGTATCGTGATAAAAACTTACGATTAATAAATAAATAAAAAAAAAGCAAATTAATATAATTTTTTTTTCCTTGAATATTTGTAAATCTACTTTTTTAATTAAAAAAAGACCGAAAATACAAAATAAAAAAAGATTTGCATTTACAAAAAAATTTCCTCCAATATAGGTGATTGGAAATAAGGCTAAAAGTAGATTTATGATTAAGTTTTGCTTTTTTAAAGATATGAAGTAATTCATTGTTTATTAATATATTATTTTTATATTATAATTAAAAATTATGAAACATTAATTAAATTATTGTAATTAAGAATTATACTTTATGTGGGCATGTAGTTCAGTGGTAGAACGCTACGTTGACATCGTAGAGGTCGCAGGTTCGATCCCTGCCGTGCCCACCATTTTTTAGGGCATACGTACTTAAGTATTTTAAAGATAAAAGCACAAAATAAGTTAACTTGATTCAAAAGTTCAATACTAGATATATGTTATATTAATTGATAAAATAAAATATGTTAAGTGAAAATCTCATAATTATTAATAATGAAAAAGTTTACGAAGAAGAAGGCAATTTTTTTTGTGAAAATCTCGATTTAAAAGTTTTACCAGAGGAATTAAACAACTATCATAAAGTAAAATATATTGTAAGAAGTTCAAAGAAAAAAAATCATCAAAAAGTAAATTTAAAGAATATTGATATATCGTCAAATATTATTAATTTTCTTTTTAAAATTTATAATACATTTAAGAATAAAAATTCCAGTTATTTATTAATTTCAATAACACCTTATACTTTTTTATCATTTATTCTTTTATATTTTTTTAAAAAAAAAATATTTATTTATCTATTTAGTAATGGTTATGAGGAATATAAACATATTCTAGGGAATTGGTCTGTATGGATTTATCATATTATGTATAAAATTGTTACTTCAAATTCAGAAGTTATAGTTTGTCATGAGAGACTTTCTAATAAAAATAATAAACATATAGTTTATATTTCTAGGTTGGACAATGAATGGCTAACCAATCATAAAAATGCATCTCTAGAAAAAAAAAATTTTTTATATGTTGGTAGAATAAGTCCTGAAAAAGGTATCGAAGATTTTTTTAAGATATTTGAAAAACTAGATTTTGATGCTAGATTGTCCGTAGTAGGAAATTTAAGCACTGAAGAAAAAAAGATTAAAAATGTAAACTTTTATGGTTATGTGAGTGATCCCAAGACGCTTATTAGTATATATGACAATCACAATATAACGATTTTACCTTCTTATACTGAAGCAACACCATACGTAGTAGATGAGTCTTTAGCAAGATTGAGACCAGTAATAATTTTTGAGGACATTAAGTATATCAAGAGAAACAAAGAGGGTATTTTTATATCAAAAAGAGATATAAATTCATTCTCTCAAAATGCAAATTTTATTATTAACAATTATTCAAGTATTCAAAAAAAAATGAGCGAAAATAAATTACCCACTAAAGATAGCATGATTCAACAGTTGTCTAAAATTATAAAAAATTAACTAGAATATGTTTTTGATTGAAATAATTTAATACGCATGAAAAAAAAAAAATATTTAATTAGTGGTTGTGCTGGGTTTATTGGATCTCATTTAACGAAAGAACTATATAAAAAATTTGATTTAATTCTTGCAGATGATCTTTCCTCTGGAAAAGTTTCAAATTTACCCAAATCATTAAGAAAAAAAATTATCAAAAAAAAAATAGAGAATATTCAAAACTTAAATGTAAAAAAATTAGATGGAATTTTTCATCTTTGTGCCCAAGCTTCGGTACCAATATCAATTAAAGATTTTTACAAAAGTAGTACTAATAATTTGAATAGCTCTTTAAAAATTTTTGAAATTGCAAAAAAATTTAATGCCCCTATAGTTTATGCATCTTCATCTGCTGTTTACGGAAATTTACCCTTTGGTGATGATACAAAAAATTTAGTTTCAATATCATCTCCATACGCTCAAGACAAACTAAGCCTAGAACATTACGCAAAAGTTTTTTTTCAATTATTTAAAATTTCATCTATCGGTCTTAGGTTATTCAATGTTTATGGACCCGGCCAATCAGCAAAAAATGCCTATGCGTCGGTAATACCAATCTTTATTTACAATATGTTAAATAAAAAAAAAATTACAATTAATGGTGGATACCAAACAAGAGATTTTATTTATATCAAAGATGTTGTAAAAATTATGACTAAATCCATGCTCAGTTTAAATACCAAAAAAAATTGTGAAGTTTTTAATTTAGGAACGGGAAAATCTGTTAGCATAAATTACCTTTTTCAAATAATAAAAAAAATTACAGACTCTAAGCCAAAAGTTATTAAAAAAAAATTAGATCCTTTTGATCCAAAAAAATCTTATGGAAAATTTATCAAGATTTCAAAATTTTTAAAATTAAAAAAATACAAATACACTAAGCTTGAAGAAGGATTAAAACAAACAATAGAGTATTTGAATTTAAGAAATTAATATATGAAGTTATACGATTGGGCGGTTATTGGAGGAGGCATAGCAGGAATATCTTTGTCTGAAATTTTGACTAGAGAGGGTCATTCAGTTGCACTTTTAGAAAAGAATTCAAAACTTGCCTCATCTACATCAAGCGAATTTCATGAATGGGTTCACACAGGTTCATTGTACACCTTATTAAAAGATGACATGAAAACTCTAAAATATATTTTAGGTTCTTTAGATGATCTTTTAGAATTTTATTCAAGCTTCAACAATATGAATTTAATTCCAACATCAAAAGGATTAAAAATTAATGAAACCAATAAACCTTGGTTTAATCCAAGCTACATTAATTTTAGATACAGAATAAAAAATAGAAAATTCATTTTGAATTGGATTTATGCTGCGGCTAGGTCTTTAACTTTAATTGAAGAAATAAGAAATCATGATTGGCTTAGACGTAGAGCAGGAATATTGGACAAAGTAACTTCAGAATATTATTTGCCAATATTAAAAAATTTTTTAAAGCTGATTAACTCCGACATGAAATTTTTTGAAATTGAGTCTACAGATTTTACAACAAACTCAAGAAACCTCATTAGGGACATGATATCTACGTCTTGCAATAACGGATTAGACATCTTTACAGAAGCTGAATTAATAAAAATTGATAAATCTGATAAATACAATGTAATAAATACATCAAAGGGTGATTTTAATGCTAAAAATGTTGTTATTAGTTTGGGCGGTGAATTAGATAAATTTTCAGATGTAAATGTGAAAAAAAATTATGCACCAATGATTGTTGTAAAAAATGTATCAGACCAAACTAAGTCTTTTGTAGAATTAGATTATTTTAAAAATAATTGCATAAATATTATTAGAAAATCTAACACTTATGGTTTAATAGGTGGAATTAGTTTAAAAAATGAAGAAGATTTAGAAAAATACTTTGATTATATGATAAAAGAACATAAAAAAAACAATCCAGAAATAGAAGTTGTTAAAAAGTATGTGGGTATTAAAAATGAAATTTCAATTGAAAAAGAAAGCAGAAATTATTTATTTCATATCAATCAAGTTCAAGGTTATAAAAATGTTTGGTCAGCAATACCAGGTAAGTTTACCCTTGCTTTTAGTATGGCCCCAGAATTTTATAGAATTGTGTACCAGAAAAATCCAAGAAAATTTTTTCAAACATTTGAAGATAAAGGAGAGACTCCTAATCTTGTAGCAGAGACTGTTTGGGAAGATAGTAAAAACTAAAAAATTATGAGCTTAATTAAATTACCAAAAGACTCAATAAAATATTTTAAAGCTAATCAAGACCAGATTTTTAAAACTGGAAATCTTGCAGAAGGAAAATGGAATTTAAAATTATCAGAAAAAATAAAAAATATAACTAAAACAAAAAATGCTGTTTGTGTTAACTCAAATGGAAGTGGTTTAGTTTCATTATTATTACTTTACAAAGAGTATTACGGTAGAAAAAATGTAATGATTCAATCGAATACAATGTATGGAGTAAAAGTTTTAACCGGAGCAGCTGGGTATAATCTTGTGGGGTATATCAATTGTAAACTTGATACTTTAATGCCCAACTTTACAGATTTTAAAGCGAAAATTGATAATTATAAAGGAGATTTAAAAAAACTTGTAATACTATTGAGTGATATAGGAGGAATTATAAACCCAGATATAGAAAAAATTGCAAAATTTTGTAAAAGTAAAAAAATAATTTTACTAGAGGATGCCGCCCATAGTTTTGGATCAACATTAAAAGGAAAGTTTGCAGGTACTTTTGGTGACGCTGGAGTTTATTCTTATTATTCTACAAAAGCTATTTTTGCGGGAGAAGGAGGTGTGGTAGTTACAAACGATAATAACATTGGAAAATTAATGAGAGATTTTGTAGCGTACGATCGCTTTAACCAAAAAATGAAAATAGGTTGCAATAATAGACTTCCAGAACTTCAAGCTTTAATGATTTACTCTGTAATAAAGAATTATAAAAAAATTATAAAAAATAAATTTGATATCGCAAAAAAATATATTAAAGTTTGTAAGAACTTTAATATTGATTATATCAATCAAGTCAACAAAACCTCAGAAGGAAATTATTATAAATTTACATTAATTTCTCATAAAAAAGAAATTTCAAAATTACTACCAAAAGTCAAAACAACTACTTCTAAAGTGTATGATTATGCATTAGGAGGCAGCAAAGATCTTCCAGGAAAACATTTATGCTTACCAATCTGGTATAAACTAGATAAATCCATTTCTGATAAAGCTGTTGAAGAAATAAAAAGGTCAGCAAATATTTAGTAAAATCAGGTTGTGACTAAAGCTTAAAACCCCTAAAAACTGTATAAATATATCGCTATCTTCTATTTACTTGAGCAAATAAAAATATTATAAGCTCTTGCCTGGTAATTATTGCGAAGGGGCCACACCCGATCCCATTCCGAACTCGGAAGTTAAGTCCTTCAGCGCCAATGGTACTTTGTCTTAAGACATGGGAGAGTAGGTCGTTGCCAGGCTAATAAAATTATGAAAATAGCTAGTTCACTTAAATCATTAAGAAAAAGAGACCTTAATTCTAAATTAGTAAAAAGGCGCGGGAAGGTATACGTAATCAACAAAAAGAATCCAAGGTATAAAGCTCGTCAAGGATAATATGAGCGATAAAGATTATAAAGAAACCTGGGTTGGATTTACTAAGTTTGTATTATGGGGAACAGTAGCTGTGATATTAATTTTAGTAATTCTAGCACTCACTCTGCTGTAATTTAATTCTATAGATATGATAGTAGGCTCAATTAAAGAAGATATATTATTAGAAAAAAGAATATCAGTCACACCTGAGGCAGCTAAAAATATAATTGCTTTAGGTTTAGAGGTTTGTATTGAAAAAAATTACGCAAAACATTTAGGCATCGAAGATAGTTCTTATGAAAATTTAGGAGTAAAAATTTTAGCTAACTCTGATGATGTAATTAAAAATTGTAATTTATTGGCAAAAGTAAATTGTCCATCAGATAGTGAAATTCAAAAATTAAATGAAAAAATGATTTTGATTGGAATTTTTAATCCACCTAAAAACACAATTAAACTTAAAGAAATCTTAAAAAAAAATGTTAATATATTTTCTTTAGAATTACTACCTCGTATATCCAGAGCTCAATCAATGGATGTACTATCTTCACAATCAAATTTAGCTGGATACAGGTCAGTAATTGATGCTATTTATGAATTTGAAAAAGCTATTCCAATGATGATGACAGCAGCTGGAACAGTTCCAGCTGCAAAAGTTTTAGTGATTGGTGCAGGTGTTGCGGGCCTTCAAGCTATAGCAACAGCTAAAAGACTAGGAGCAGTTGTCTCCGCAACAGATGTAAGAGTAGCATCGAAGGAACAAGTTGAAAGTTTAGGAGGAAAATTTTTAACTGTGGAGCAATCGGAAAATCTAGAGACAGAGGGAGGCTACGCAAAAGAAACAGGTGAAGATTTCAAAAAAAAACAAGCTGAATTAATGAAAGATGCACTTAAAAAAAATGATATAGTTATTTGCACTGCATTAATACCTGGTAAACCAGCACCGAGGATTTTGAGTGAAGAATTAGTTAAATTAATGAAACCAGGATCTATTGTTTATGATCTTGCTGCAGAACAAGGAGGAAATTCTGCTTACTCAGAAATTGGAAAAATCAACACTATTAATGGGATCAAAATAATAGGAGTTAAAAATTTAATGAACAGATTGCCTTTAACAGCATCAAGTCTTTACGCCAAAAATCTATTTAGTTTTATCAGAAATTTATATAGTAAAGAGAAAAAAGATTTTAATATAAATATGGAAGATGAAATTATCGAAAAAACATTAATTAAGGAGATCAAATAATGGAAATAGATCCGTTTATATTTAGATTTAGTATATTCATTTTGTCAATTTTTATTGGTTATTATGTTGTTTGGAGTGTAACTCCATCGCTGCATACTCCCTTAATGTCAGTAACAAATGCTATTTCATCAGTAATTATTGTTGGAGCTATAATTGCTGCTCTAGCAGGTACTTCTAGCAGTATTTTTAATACTTCAAGTATTTTTGGATTTTTAGCCATTATTTTAGCCTCTGTAAATATTTTTGGTGGTTTTTTAGTTACTCAAAGAATGCTGCAGATGTACAAAAAAAAGAAAAAAAATAAAAAATAATGACAGCAAACTTATCAGCAATATTTTACTTAATTTCTGGAATACTTTTTATACTTGCATTAAGAGGACTATCGTCACCAGAAACATCTAGACAGGGTAATTATTTTGGAATTTTGGGCATGGTAATTGCTGTAGTTGTTACTTTTCTGTCGGTAGGTAATTTTTCTATAACTATAGTTTATGTCCTTTTTTTCTTAGTAATTGGAGGTGCTATAGGAGCTTATATTGCTTTTAAAATACCTATGACTGCTATGCCAGAATTAGTAGCTGGTTTTCATAGTCTTGTAGGTCTTGCTGCAGTATTTGTAGCAATATCAGCTTTTTTAAACCCACAAGCTTTTGATCTAGGAATGCCAGGAAGCATTAAACTTGCAAGTTTAATAGAAATGTCAATTGGAGCTGCAGTAGGTGCAATTACCTTTTCAGGTTCAATTATAGCTTTCTTGAAGCTTAGAGGAATAATGTCAGGTTCTCCTGTTACATTCCCTGGACAACATTATTTAAATTTAATCTTAGGTATCACAATTTTTGTATTAATTTTTTATTTATGCAAATCTCAGTCAGATAGTTTTTACTGGACTGTAATTGCAATTTCTTTTTTGATTGGAATTTTATTGATTATACCGATTGGTGGTGCTGATATGCCAGTGGTTATTTCTATGCTTAATTCTTACTCTGGTTGGGCAGCAGCCGGAATAGGATTTACTTTAGAAAACACCGCATTAATTATAACAGGGGCGTTAGTTGGGTCTTCAGGAGCTATCTTGTCTTATATAATGTGTAAGAGTATGAACAGATCTTTTTTTAGTGTGATACTTGGGGGATTTGGTGGAGAGACTTCATCAAATGAAAAAAAAGATCAAAAAGAAAAAAAGCCAGTTAAGAGTGGTAACGCAGAAGATGCAGCGTTTTTAATGAAAAATGCTTCTTCTGTAATAATTGTTCCAGGATATGGAATGGCTGTTGCACAGGCTCAACATGCGTTAAGAGAGATGGTAGACAAATTAAAAAAAAATGACATCAAAGTAACCTATGCAATTCATCCTGTAGCAGGCAGGATGCCAGGTCACATGAACGTATTACTAGCTGAAGCGAATGTTCCCTACGATGAAGTATTTGAGTTAGAAGATATAAACAATGATTTTGCTAACACAGATGTCGCATTTGTTATTGGGGCTAACGATGTAACAAATCCAGTAGCTAAAACTGATCCTAAAAGCCCAATTTTTGGCATGCCAGTATTAGATGTAGAAAAGTGTAAATCTGTATTGTTTGTAAAACGAAGTTTATCTCCAGGATATGCAGGTGTTGATAATGAATTATTTTACAGAGGCAATACTTTAATGCTATTTGCAGATGCTAAAAAAATGACAGAAGATATTGTCAAGGGATTGGATTAATGAAAAACTTAAAAGGTGAAAATTTATATTGGGATAGTTTTTATAATAATTTCGATCCACCCAAAAACCCAACAGCTTTTGCCTCGTACTGTAAGAAGCATTTAAATAATTTTAATGGAACGATTTATGACATTGGATGTGGAAATGGAAGAGACACAGCCTATTTTAACAAAAATAATATGCCTTGTGTTGGGTTGGATTTAAGTAAAGATATAATTTCAAGAAATAAAAGAAAATATAGTAATTATAAAAATTTATATTTAAATAAAAATTTTACTAAGTTTAATTTTAATAAATCTAAAAAAGAATTTGCTGTCTATTCAAGATTTACTTTACATAGCATAAATAATAAAGAAGAAAGTTTACTGTTTAAAAATATAAAGAAATCTAAAAAATTTAAAATTTTTATGATAGAAGCTAGAACTGTTTATGATGAACTATACGGAGTAGGAAAAAAAGTTGGTGAACATGAGTATGTTTCATCTCATTACCGAAGATTTATTGATCCAAAACAACTTAAAAAAAAACTTGGGAAGTTATTTAAAATTAAGTTTTTCAAAGTAGGAAGAAACTTTGCAAAATACAAGAAAGAGAATCCTAAAGTTTTAAGAATTATTGCAGTAAAAAAATGAAAACCAAAATATTCTGTGACATTGCTGATTTTAAAACAATTAAAAAATACGCCAATTTAAATATAGTTAAAGGTATAACTACTAATCCAAGTTTGATGAGGTTGGCTGGAGCTAAAAATTATAAAAACTATTCCTTGAAGATTTTAAGAGTAGCAAAAAAAAAACCAGTTTCTTTTGAAGTATTTGAAGACAACGTTAAGGTAATGATTGAACAGGGAAATAAAATCAAGTTATGGGGAAAAAACGTATATGTTAAAGTCCCTGTGGTAAACTCTAAAGGTAATTTTACAGGCAAAGCTATTAAGAGCTTAAGTGATAATGGCATTAAATTAAATATTACTGCTGTTTATAAATTCAGCCAAGTTAAAAAAATTGTAAAAGTGTTAAATAAAAAAAATAAATCTATAATATCAATTTTTGCAGGAAGGATGGCAGATAAAGGCATAGATCCAATGCCTATTTTTAAAAAAAGCATTTTGCATGTCAAAAAATATAAAAATATTGAAATATTATGGGCAAGCACAAGAGAACCATATAACCTAATCCAAGCTCAACAAATTAATTGTAATATAATTACAATGCCTCCAAAAATTATAGATAAAGTAATGAAATTTGGAAAAAGCTTAGACGACTTAACTCTGGAAACAGTAAAAGGATTTTTAAAAGATAGTCGTAAATCTAAATTTAAGCTTTAAGAAGCTTTTGCTTGTCTCTTTCTTTCATGAGGATTAAGTGTTGCCTTCCTCAGCCTACAAGACCTAGGTGTTATTTCTAATGCCTCATCAGTATTTAATATACTTAGTTGTTCAGCAATCGACATTTTTCTGACTGGTGTTAAAACTACATTCTCATCAGTCCCTTGAGTTCTCATATTTGTTAATTTTTTTCCTTTCATGACGTTTATCTCTAGATCACCACTTTTAGAGGCCAACCCAACTATCATTCCTTCATAAACTGGATCGTTATGTGTCACAAACATTTCTCCTCTAGCTTGTAAATTAAAAATTGCAAATGCAACTGCTTTTCCATTTTCCATAGAGATTAAAGCTCCATTTCTTCTTCCCTCCATATCACCAGTATACTTTCCGTATGAATGAAATAATCTATTAATTACACCTGTACCTTTTGTTAGTGTTAAAAATCTACTTGTGTATCCCATTAATCCTCTAGTAGGCGCATGAAAAATTAAACGTTTTTTATTTTTACCAGTATCTTTAAGATTAATAAGCTTAGCTTTTCTTCTGTTCATAGAGTCAATTACTTTTGATGAATGTTCTTCATCAAGGTCCATCGTAATTTCTTCTATAGGCTCTAATTTCTCTCCAGATTTTTCTTTTTGAAAAAGAACTTTTGGAGGACTCACAGTCATCTCAAAGCCTTCTCGTCTCATTTGTGTTAATAGTATCTCTAACATTAACTCACCTCTACCACTAATTACAAAAGCATCTTTACTATCATTTTCTTCAAATGTAATACCCACATTATTCTCAGCCTCAGAAATCAATCTCTCTCTTATTTGGGTACTAGTTAATTTTTTTCCTTCTGTGCCAGCTAAAGGAGAACTATTTACTGTAACTGTTATTGACATTGTAGGAGGGTCAATAGGTGTAGCACTAATAGGTTCGTTTACCTCTAAATCACAAATTGTATCAGCTACATTAGCTTTTTCTAGACCAGCTATTATAACTATATCACCAGCCTCACCAGTTTCTATAGGAACTTTTTTTGTACCTTCGTATCTAAATATCTTAGTTAATCGACCTTCGTCAACTTTTTTACCATTTAAATCTATAGCCTTAATTTGTTGATTAGCTTTTGCAGTTCCTTGAGAAATCCTTCCAACTAAACTCCTGCCTAAAAAACTGTCTGCATACAAAAGAGTTGATAACATCGCGAATGGTTTTTCTTTGATAGACTTTGCAGGTTGTACATGTGAAATAATCAAGTCTAATAAAGGATTTAAATTTTTTCTCGGACCATCTACTTCTTTATCAGCCCAACCTGATCTACCACTGGCATACAAAACTGGAAAATCTAATTGTTCTTCATTGGCATCTAAATTTACAAACAAATCAAATGTTTCATCTAAAACTTCATTAGCTCTTTGATCAGCTTTATCAAGCTTATTGATTATAACTATTGGCTTAATACCTTGTTTAAGAGCTTTTGCTAAAACAAATTTAGTTTGAGGCATCACTCCCTCAGCAGAGTCTATTAATAATAAAGCTCCATCAGCCATATGTAATACTCGCTCAACTTCAGCAGCAAAGTCTCTGTGACCAGGAGTATCAATAATATTTATTCTCGACTCTTTCCAATTTATTGAAGTAGGTTTTGCTAAAATAGTAATTCCTCTTTCTTTTTCTAACTCACCTGAGTCCATAACTCTTTCTTCAACTACCTCATTTTCTCTAAATGAACCGCTTTGTTTCATAAGCGTATCAATCATAGTTGTCTTTCCATGATCTACATGGGCGATTATTGTTATATTTCTAATTTCTTTTGTCATTTTTCTGAATTCTGGTTGCGGGGGTAGGATTTGAACCTACGACCTTCAGGTTATGAGCCTGACGAGCTACCAGACTGCTCCACCCCGCGATTATAAGCTAAATTTTTTTCAAATTTATTGCTTGTAACTTTTCTTTATCTTTTTTAATCTCAAATTCAAGTTTTTGATCCTCTTTTAAGATTCTTAGTTTCGACTCTTCTAATGCTGAAACATGTAAGAATATATCTTTTTCTGTCTCTTCATCCGTAATAAACCCGTAACCTTTTTTTGAATTAAACCACTTAACTTTACCTTTTGGCATCATAACCTTTTAAATTGTGAATAAACTAATATCTATTTTTAAGCTTTTGAAGCTTTTTAACTCTTTTAATATTCTCTGTTTTAATTCTTTTTTTTCTTTCAGATGGTTTTTCGTAGTTACTTTTCATTTTTACAACTTTAAAAAACCCTTCTTTTTGAAGTTTTCTTTTTAAGACTCTTAAAGCTTGTTCAACGTTATTGTCTTTTACTTCTATTTTAATAAAAACCTCCTGTTAAATTAAGAACGGTAGGTAGCATCTTAATTATGAATTGTCTAGATTGAATTGTAGATCCTTTTAGTGGTTTTAAGTACTTAATTCTCTACTTTTTCCTCTAATGCCTTTTTTAATTTTTTTTCTTCTCTAAGCTTTGCTTTTTTCTCTCTTTCGACTCTTCTTTTTGCCTTTTCTAAGGCCTTTTCAAAAATACTTTGCGTACATAGTCCTAAGATCACAGGATCTCTTGGTTTTAAACTAGAAAAATTCCAATAACTTCTTTTCCTTATTAATCCCACAGTTCCGGTTGTGCTACCTACAAGTTTAGAAATTTGACCATCGGTCAATTCTTGATAATTTTTTAAAAGCCATAGAATTGCATCAGGTCTATCTTGTCTTTTTGATAATGGTGTGTATTTAGGCTTCTTTCTTTCTTTCACTTTTACTTCTTCTGATCTTTTAATTAAAGACAACTCTTTAGTCGTATCTTTTGAACATTCGTCAATTTCATCCCTTGTTAGCTGGCCAGCCAAAATAGGATTGTATGCTTTGATACCTCTAGCAACATCTCCATCTGCAATTCCTTTGACTTCTAATTCGTGTAATTTACAGAAGTTAGCTATTTGTTTAAAAGTTAACGTTGTGTTTTCTACTAGCCAAACAGCAGTAGCCTTTGGCATAAAAGGAGTTTCTGACATATATTTATTTGTTTTTATTTCTTAGATTACTAAATTTTTTATTATACTTACTTACTCTGCCTTTATCTAAAATCTTTTGAGTACCACCAGTCCATGCAGAATGTGACTTAGGATCTATATCTAATTTTAAAACTTCATTTTCCTTCCCCCAAGTAGATTTTGTTTCAAATTCACTACCGTCAGTCATAACAACTTTAATTTTGTGGTAGTTAGGGTGAATATTTTTTTTCATGAGAAATCTTCTATATTATATAAGTATTTTACTCAATATTTTTTTTATTCAATGCAATTTGTAATTCACTATGAATCTCTGAGTTAGTCGCAATTATATTCTTTTTTACTGAGATTTTTGAGGTTTGTTCCATAAAATCAACATAACCACCTGCCTCTTTTAAAATAACTAGCCCAGCAGCAATATCCCAATAGTTTAATTCCCATTGCCAAAATCCATCAAATCTTCCAGCAGCAACATAGACCAGATCGAGCGAAGCGCTTCCGAACTTCCTTATTGGTGCCTCAACTAAGTTTGACATTTTAATGTATTCCTCAAGAATAATTTTTTTCTTTTGACTGTTAAACTTAGGTCCACCAGTAACCATACTCGAGTCTTTTATTTTTTTTTTCTTTGATACTCTTATTCTAGAATTATTTAAGAATGCTCCTGAACCTTTTTCTGCAAAAAAAAGTTCATTTTTTATTGGATCAAAAACGATGCCACAAACTATTTCCCCATTTTCCTCTAATCCAACTGAGATAGCGAAATGTGGTATACCATTTAGAAAATTAAAAGTTCCATCGATAGGATCAATGATCCACCTATGCTCCTTATTATTTTTATTTATTTCGCCGGCTTCTTCACTTAAAATTCCATAATCTGAATGTGCTTTTAATAGTTCTTCTATAATAATTTTTTCTGATTTTTTATCAGAAGCAGTGACAAAATCTCCTGGGCCTTTAGTAGAAACTTGTAACTTTTCTATTTCTCCAAAATCTCTTATTAATACCTTTGAAGCTTTCATACAGGCATTATAAATTATATTTAATCGAGGAGAATTTAGTCGCATTAATTAACTTTCTTGACATACTCTAATGAACGAGTGTCAATAATAATTTTTTCACCAGATTCTATAAATGGAGGGACGTTAATATTAATTCCACAGTCCAAAATTGCTGGTTTATAAGAAGATGAAGCAGTCTGATTTTTAATTGCAGCATCTGTAGTTTCAACTATACATTCTATATTGTTAGGAAGTTCTATAGATATAGGTTTCTCTTCCATAAAAGTGATGGTTACTTCAAGATTCTCTTTTAATAATTTATATTTTTCTTCAGTTAAAGATTTAGGGATGGATACTTGTTCAAAAGTCTTATTGTCCATAAAATGACAATTATTTTCATCTAGGTATAGAAAATTAAATTTTTTATCATCAAGTTCTGCTTTTTCAACATTTTCATTAGATCTAAATCTCTCATTTAATTTAGTACCTTTGGTAATACTTTTTAATTCAACCTGATTAAATGCACCACCTTTTCCTGGCTTTACATGTTGAGTTTTCAGAACGTTCCAAAAGTCATTTTTATATTCAATGATCATACCTGGTTTAATTTCAATAGCTGTAATTTTCATTTAAATTTTCGAATTGCAAATTCTGGTTTTAATACAGGGTTATCCCAAATAAAACTTGATATTGCAATATAATTGGCTCCAGCTTTAATTATTTTTTTATAATTTTTATCAGTAATACCGCCTATTGCAACAATAGGTTTTTTGATATTTTTTTTCGCCCAACTTAAAATTCTTATATTTGCTTTTTTTGCGTTTGGTTTTAACTTTGAACTATAAAAAGAACCAAATGCAATATATTGAACTTTATTTTTAAATGCTATTTTAGCCAGTCTTCTTGAATTGTGACATGTCACTCCAATAATTTTTTTATTTAAAATTTTTTTTGTATTTTCAATAGATCTATCTGATTGACCAATGTGACAACCGTCTGCCCTAACAATTTTTGAAATTTCAGGACTATCATTTAAAATAAATTTGACTTTATATTTTTTAGTAATTTTAGTAATTTTTTTGCTTATCTTTATTATCTCTTTTTTAGAATTTTTTTTAAGCCTTAGTTGAAAAAATCTTACCTTATTAGTCTTTAAAACATTGTTTAAATCTTCATAAAAATTATTATAGATTTTATCGGGTGAAATTAAATATATTATTTTACTCAAATTGACTAGGCCACTGCTTCTTTTTCAAATTTTTCAGACCATTCTCCTTTAGACGAAAGACTGTTCATTTTTGCTCTATGCTCAAAAACTTTTTGAATTTTTTTTATATCTTTTAAATCTTTACCAAAGGCTTTTAAAGCGCTTGCCTGTAATCCTCTGCCATACGAAAAAGTGATAAGAAATTGAGTGTCGTTTATTTTGTTTATCTCATTTAGATTTTTACTTGCTTCTATTTCAGTTTGTCCTCCTGATAGAAAAGCAATTCCAGGCACTTCACTTGGTACATTTTTTTTTAAACAGCCCAACGTTTTTTTTGCTATTTCTTCAGAGTTAACTTTTTTTGAACATTCTGCACCAGGAACAATCATATTAGGTTTTAAAACTATTCCTTTTAAATTCACCTTATGTAACATTAATTCATTAAAACATTCATTTAAAACATCGGTTGTGACTTGATAACATTTCTCTATATCGTGTGACCCATCCATTAATACTTCAGGTTCAACAATAGGAACCATATTTGTCTCTTGAACTAATGCAGCATATCTTGCTAAAGCATGCGCATTAGCTTTAATCGATTGCGCTGAAGGATATTTTTCTCCGATATTATATACTGCTCTCCACTTGGTGAATCTCGCGCCTAGTTGAAAGTATTCTTTCAATCTATCTCTTAATCCATCTAAACCTTCTGTTACAGTTTCGTTAGGAGAACCTGCAAGTGGTTTTGCCCCCTTATCTACTTTAATTCCAGGGACAGAATTATTTTTTGTTATCAATTCGGGAATAGACGTACCATTACTTGTTTTTTGTTTTATAGTTTCATCAAATAAAATAACTCCACCGATATAACTTTTCATAGCTTCTGCACTAAATAGAGTTTGTCTAAAATTTAATCTATTTTCTTCTGTGTTTTCTACGCTAATGCTTTTAAATCTTTTGGCAATTGTGCCTGTGCTTTCATCCGCAGCTAGTATACCTTTACCCCTTGCGCACATTTTTTTTGCTATTTCTTCTAAAGACATAAAACAGTATTTATTTTAAAACACTAAGTCCAGGCAAGTCTTTTCCCTCAAGATATTCTAAAAATGCACCACCTGCTGTTGATAAGTGAGTAAAAGATAATTTAAGACCACTTTTATTTATAGAAGCAACTGTATCTCCACCACCAAGAATTGAAATAAGTGATTTACTCGACGTATTATCTGAAATTTTTTTTGCTATTGCATTAGTTCCTAAAGCGAAATTTTTGTTTTCAAAGTAACCAGCTGGACCATTCCAAAGCACCGTATTTGAAGAGTCAATAATTTGTTCGATATTTTTTACCGTTTCCGGTCCTATATCTAAAATTATTTCGTTTTTTTTAATTTCATTAGCTTTTTTTGAAGTTGCAATTCCTTCAATCTTATCGGAAACAAGGCAATCTGAAGGAATTATAATTTTACAATTATACTTATTAGCTTCAGTGTATATTTTTTTAATTATATTACTTGAGTTATCTTCACTGAGTGATTTTCCTATCTCAAATTTGTTGTAAGCTAAAAAATTATTTGCCATAGCTCCTACTATTATAATATTATTTACATTTTGCATTAAACTTGAAATAACATTAATTTTAGTTGAAACTTTTGCTCCACCGATAATACAAGTTACTGGATCTTTTTTATTGTTAATAACCATACTTATTGACTCCACTTCTTTTTTTAATAATGGACCTGCATAAGAAGATTTAATAAATTTCGTAATGTTGTGAATGGAAGCTTGCTCTCTATGAGAACAAGAAAAAGCATCATTTATATAAATTTCGCCAAGTTCTGATAGTTTTTTTGCTAAACCTTCATCATTCTCTGTCTCACCTTTATTAAACCTAATATTATCTAACAAAAGTATTTCTCCTGCTTTTAAATAGGAGCTTTTGCTTTTTATTTTACTGTCTATTTCGCCTGTAAAAAAATATATATTAGTTTCCAAATTTTCTTTTAAAAATTTATATACAGGAAGTAAAGACAGTTCATTTTCTTTAACCCCTTTGGGTCTGCCTAAGTGAGATATAATCACAATCTTAGCTTTTTTCATTATAAGTTCTTTTAGAAACGGAAGGGCCAACAGTACCCTTGTGTTGTCTAAAATTTTTTTATTTTTTAATGGAACATTTAAATCTAATCTTAAAATTATCGTTTTATCTTCAACGATTAGATCTTTTGGAAAGTATTTTATTCCAGCCATTTTAAGTTTCAAAAACTAATTTCTAAGCATCTTTTGAACTAAATTTACTATTTTATTACTAGTTAAATTAAAATGTTTGTACACCTCTTTATAAGGTGCGCTTTCACCAAATTTATCAATACCTAATGAAAGTCCTTTGGCGCCTATATATTTATTCCAACAATTAATACTTCCAGCCTCAATCGTAATAATTATATTATCTGGTTCAAGAATTTGATTTTTATACGCTTCATTTTGTTTATCGAATATTTCGTGACAAGGAATAGAAACAACTTTAGAATCTATATTGTTTTCTTTTAATTCTTTTTGAGTTTCTAAAGCTAGTTCTACTTCGGAACCAGAAGCTATTAACGTTACTCTACTTTCATGAGAGGTTAAATTAACCTGATATGCTCCAAGCGCACATTTATTTTCATTTTTTAAACTAGGATTAATGTAAGGCAATTTTTGTCTCGATAAAGCAATTACACTTGGTGTGTTTTTACTTTTTAAAGCTATTTCCCAACACTCAAGAGTTTCATTTATATCTGCTGGGCGAAATACATTTAAGTTGGGGATAGATCTTAATCCAGAAAGTTGTTCAATAGGTTGATGAGTAGGACCGTCCTCTCCAAGTCCAATTGAATCATGAGAAAAAATATATATTACATTTAATCCCATTAAGGCTGAAAGTCTAATAGACGGTTTACAATAATCAGAAAAAATTAGAAATGTTCCACCAAAAGGAACCAACCCACTATATAAAGCTAGACCATTCATTGCTGCAGCCATTCCATGTTCTCTAACACCGTAGTGTATATAATTACCGTTAAAATTCTTTGATGAAATTACTTTAGAATTTTTTGTTTTAGTGTTGTTTGAGCCACTTAAATCTGCTGAACCTCCTATTAATTGCGGCATAGACTCTGAAATACTTTCTATAACTAATGAAGAGCACTGTCTTGTCGCCATGCTTGGTTTAGATTCATAGTATTTAATTTTTTCGTCATTAATAATTTTTTGAATTTTATCAAAGTTAGAATTGTATATAAAGTTTTTCAATTCAATTTTAATTTTTTCATTTTTTTTTGAAAGTATTTGATTCCACTCATCCTCTAGTTTCATTCCTTTCCCCCCGATCTCGCGCCAAGATTCTAAAATGTTATCTGGTATTTCAAATGGCTTATTATTCCATTTGAGTTTTTTTCTCACTAAAGCTATCTCATCATCTCCTAATGGAGATCCGTGTGAGGAAGCTTTTCCAGATTTATTTGGTGAACCAAATCCTATAACAGTCTTACAAGATATAATATTTGGCTTATTTGATTTACATGCTTTCTTAATGGCATTAGATATCTGCTTTTCATTGTGGCCGTTTATTTCCTGAAAATTCCATCCATATCCTTCAAATCTCTTTTTAAAATTATCTGAAACACTCAATGTAGTTGACCCATCAATAGAAATTTTATTATTATCAAATAGAACAATTAAATTTTTCAATTTTAAATGACCAGCTAAGCTCATTGCTTCATGACTTAACCCTTCCATTAAATCTCCATCACTTGCGATAACATAGGTTTTATTATTAATTAAACTTGATCCAAATTTTTTTCTAAATATTTCTTCTGCAATCGCTAAACCAACAGAATTACCAAGACCTTGTCCTAATGGTCCAGTAGTTGTTTCAATACCAGTTCCTTTTTTATATTCAGGATGGCCAGCACAAATTGAATTTAATTTTCTAAAATTTTTGATATCTTCAATTGAAACACTTTTGTATCCAGTTAAATAAAGCAAGGAATACAAAAGCATCGAACCATGACCAGCCGACAAAACAAACCTATCTCGATTTATCCATTCAGGATTTTTTGGATTAAACCTCAGGTGGTATTTAAATAAAACAGTAGCAACGTCTGACATTCCCATTGGCATACCTGGATGTCCAGAATTAGCTTTTTGCACAGCATCAATAGACAGGAATCTAATTGCATTTGCTAATTGATTTAATTTCGTGTTCACTATTTTATAACCTATATAAATTAAAATTTATGATTTCAATTATATGATTTAAATGAGTAATTTAGAAAATAAAGAAAAAAATTTAAACACACTTATTGAAAAACTAAGTAATTTGTCAAATAGTTATACACAAACTACTTTTGAGGCAAAAAAGATTAAAAAAGAAAGAGATTTTTTAGAAAAAGAAAAGAGTGAAATTGAAAACAAACACAACGACCTTCTAAAAGAACATAAATATTTAAAAAATAAACTTGCAGCTTTACAAGCTGATCTTAATAAAAAATCTGAGAAACAAGAAAAATTTAATAAAGAAATTGACGAATTAAATCAGGAAACAGAGGAGTTGGTGGAAGAGATAGAAAAATGGCAAACGTAAACATTAAATTTAATAATAAAGACTATCTTCTTTCATGCGACGATGGCCAGGAGGAGTCTTTAAAAAAACTTGTTAGCTTCCTTAGTAAAAAATATAGTGAGCTTAAAGATCAGCTTGGAAACATAGGTGAAAATAAATTACTTTTAATTACTACTATTCAACTTATAGATGAGTATTTTGAATTAAAAGAAAAAGTAAGTCTCCAAAAAAATAAATTAGACGAATTATCAAATAAATTTTTAGAACTTAAGACGCTAGCTATTGAGTATAAAGAAAAAAAAGACTTAGAAATTTCTGATTTAAATTTAGAAATTGATAAATTTAAAAATATTGTTGAAGAAAACAACAGTCTTTACGAAACGATGCTAGATAGGACTACGAAATCATTGGAACAAATAATTGAAAATACTGAGTCTAAATCAAAAGTTCAGTAAATGTTAGATAAAAACTCTATAAGAGAAAAAGCTCAAAAACTAAGAAAAAAAAAATACTTTGAAATCAGTGAAAGCTTTTTTAGTCCTTTAGCTAGAATATTAAAAAAAAGGTTTGGAAATAAACATATTTACTTATCTCTTTATCATCCAGCTAATTATGAAGTTGATGTATTAAAAATTTTTGACAGCAATTTACTAAAAAAAACAAAAACTCTTTTACCTGTCATTACTTCTAAAAATAAAATTAAATTTGTTGAATGGAAAAATTTAGATCCATTAATTATAAATAATTTTGGGATTTTAGAGCCAAGTAACGAAAAGTCGTACATACCTCACGTTTTGCTAATCCCAATGTTAGCATATGACAACAATAATAATCGTTTAGGATATGGGAAGGGTTACTACGATAAATTTTTAAACAAATATTTACGATTAAAAAGAAACATTTTAACTATTGGCATTGCTTTTTCGTTTCAAAAATATAATAAACTTCCCATATCAAAATTTGATGTAAAATTAGATTATATTTTAACAGAAAAAGGTATTAAAAAATAATGAACATTTTAATTTTAGGAGATATAATAGGTGTCTCTGGCTGCAAAGCAATTACTTCAAATTTAGAAAAAATAATTAATTCAAAAAAAATTGATTTTACTATTGTAAATGGTGAAAATGCTGCAGACGATGGCAGGGGAATTACTAATAAAATCGTTGAAGATTTATTTAATAAAGGTGTTGATGTAATAACTTCAGGAAACCATATTTGGGACAAAAATGAAACAACAGATTTAATATCTAGAGAAAAAAGATTATTACGACCGCACAACTTACCAGAGGGTTCTCCAGGGAATGGATTTGGTACATTTGAAAGTAAAGATAAAAAATTTAAAGTATCGGTAATAAACTTAATGGGTAATGTATTTATGAGAAAAACCGAAGATGTTTTTAAAGCTGCAAAGAAATTACAAGAAAAAATTATTTTAAGAAAAAATTCTGATTTTATTGTTGTTGATTTTCATGGAGAAATAACCAGTGAAAAAATGGCGATAGGCCATTTCTATGATGGTAAAGCAACTGCATTAGTTGGTACTCACACCCATGTACCTACTGCAGATACAAGAATTTTAGAACACGGAACTGCCTATCAAACTGATATTGGAATGTGCGGTGATTATAATTCTGTAATTGGCATGAATAAAGAGAATTCAATAATGAAATTTTTTAAAGATGAAAAAGCAGAAAAACATTTTCCTGCTACAGGGGAAGCTACACTTTCAGGAGTTATAGTTGAAGCCAACAGTAACACTGGATTAGCTAACAAGGTTGAAAGATTTATATTTGGAGGAGTTTTAAGTAATTAATATGGCGGGTCACTCACATTGGGCTGGGATTAAACACAAAAAAGGAAGACAAGATAAAGAGAGGTCAAAAGTGTTTGCCAAATTATCTAGAGAAATAACTGTCGCTGCCAAGTTAGGAGCCAAAGATCCAGAAAGCAATCCAAGATTAAGATCGGCTATTCAATCAGCTAAAGAGTCTAATATGCCAAAGGACAATATTCAACGAGCTATAAGCAAATCCGAAATTGACATCAATCAAAATTACGAGAATTTAAGGTACGAAGGTTTTGGTCCTTTTAATGTTGCTATGATTATTGAAACTTTAACAGATAATAAAAATAGAACAGCATCAAATTTAAGAAAAATTTTACAAAAAAATGGAGGGAGATTGGGAGAGAGTGGTTCAACCGCACATTATTTTTTTACTTGTGGAGTAATACATGTTTTAAAAAAAAATTTTTCAGATGAAAAAATCCTTGAAATAGCAATTAATGCAGGTGCTAAAGACTGTGATAGCAGTAAAGATTTTCATGAAATTATTACTGAAAGAGAAGATTTTTATAAAGTAAAAAATGAAATTGAAAAAAAAACGGAGACTTTTATTTATTCTGGGATAGAGTGGAGGCCACATAATTATTTAAATATTACTAAAGATAAAAAAGACTCTATTATTGAGATTTTAGAAGCTTTAGATGAGGATGACGATGTACAAAACACTTTCATTAATTGTGAATTTACATCTAAAAAAATATGAGAATTATTGGTATAGACCCAGGACTTAGTGGAGCGATTGCAATTTTAGATGAGCAAAAAGTAGTTGAGCTGTTCGATATGCCAGTAATGTCAGATGGTAAAAAGAATAAAAGGCAGCTTAATAGCGCCCATTTAGTTAAGTTAATTAAAGATAATATCAAAAATATGGATGACACAGTCGTTGTAGTTGAACAAGTTAATGCAATGCCTGGACAAGGTGTTACTAGTATGTTTAACTTTGGCCAAACTTTTGGGGCCATTAAAGGTATATGTGCAGCTCTTGGTTTACCCATTTTTTTTGTAAGACCTGCTAAATGGAAGAAGCATTTTGAATTAATTAATTCCTCTAAGGACGCCAGCAGAACGAAAGCTTTAGAGATGTATCCATCCATATCAGAAAAATTATCCAAAAAAAAAGATGTCAACAAGTCAGATGCTATTTTAATTGCCAGATATTATAGTGAAACTCGATTTAAAGACATAAATTGAACTAATATAATCAAATCTATAATAAAAGCGCCAAATTCATGACACATTCTAAAAGTATTCCATCTTAATGGAACAAGAAATAGCAGCACAGGTAGTTGGCTTAGGAGGAGCAAATGATTTTTCTTTATGGCAGTTATTTGTTAGAGCTGACTTTGTAGTTAAATCAGTGATCATACTTTTGCTCGCAAGCTCAATTTTTTCTTGGGCGTTAATTTTTGATAAATATAAATTATTTAAAAGAATAAACAAAACATCAGCAGAATTTGAAGAAAAATTTTGGAAATCTAAATCAGCGGAAAGTTTTAATAATAGTTTACCTGCAAAATCTCAAGATCCTATGGTTCAAATATTTCAGTCAGCTATGCAAGAAGTAGTTAAAACAAAATCAAAATCTAGTGCTGTACAAAGTGCTAGAGTAGAGAGAGTAATAGAAATAGTTGCAGATAATAAGATAAAAGATATTGAAAAAAACTTTACTTTTTTAGCTACAGTAGGATCAACCGCTCCGTTTATCGGTTTGTTTGGTACTGTTTGGGGAATTATGAATTCTTTTCAATCAATCGCAATATCTAGAAATACAAGTCTTGCGATAGTGGCTCCTGGAATTGCTGAAGCTTTATTCGCTACCGCATTAGGTCTACTTGCAGCAATACCTGCAGTAATAGCTTACAATAAATTTAATAGTGATTCTAAAAGATATACAGCAAGAATTGAAAATTTTACTAAAAGATTTTTATCTATAATTTAAATTATGGCTTTTAATTTAAACCGTTCTAAAAATGAACCGATGAGCGAAATTAACGTTACTCCTTTCGTAGACGTAATGCTCGTACTTTTAATTATATTCATGGTCACAGCTCCTTTATTGACAGTCGGCGTTCAAGTTGATCTACCTGAGTCTGCAGCAGATTCTTTGCCAGATGATCAAGAACCTTTAACAGTTAGTATCAATTCAAAAGGAGAAATTTTTATTCAAGAGCACCAAGTTTCTTCCGAAAAAGTTGTACCAAAATTACTTGCTATTGCAAAAAATAGAACTGATACTAGAATTTATGTTAGAGGAGACAAAACTATTAATTACGGAAGGGTTTTAGAAGTAATGGGAACCCTGTCAGGTGCAGGTTTCTCAAAAGTTGCTTTAATATCTGAACCTTATAAGAATTAAATGAACAATGACAAAAAGTGTAATCTATTCAATTTCTTTTCATGCTTTAATTATAATGTTAACTATTCTTAGTCTGCCGTTTATGATGAGAGAGCCCATTGATCTTCCACCTATAATTTCAGTAGAGCTTATACAAATCTCAGACAAAACAAATATTCCTTACGCACCTAAAGCTAGAAAAGTTATTGAAAAAGTAAAAGAAGAGGAAAAAAGAGTTGTGTCGGAACAAGCACCTCCTGCTGCGAAAGCTAAAGAAAAACCAGATAGAATTCCAATGCCTAAAGAACAAGATAAAAAAAAAGAACTTAAGAAAAAAAAGCAAAATCCTGAGGAAATTAAACCTGAAATAAGACAAGCATCTGAGTTTGAAAAAAAAGAAATTATAGACACCAATGAAATAGCGGCTTTAATTGATAAAGCCAAGGAAGAAAGAGCTCAAGTAGAAAAAAAATCTAATAAAGTTACACAAAGTAGCGTTAAAAATTCTTTTGCTTCTGGCCTTACTCTTTCTGAAGAAGATGCACTTAGAGCACAAATTTTTGGATGTTGGAGTGTGCCATTAGGCCTCCCATATGATGATAATCTTTTAGTTCGTATTAAATTACAATTAAAAAAAGATGGTACAATTTTAAAATCAGAGGTATTAGATCATGAAAGAATGAACAAACCGGGACAAAAATTTTACAAAGTTTTAGCTGAAAGCGCACTCAGAGCAGTAAGAATTTGTCAGCCATTAAAAGTACCACCTACAGGATACGAAAAATGGAAAAATATACAATTAAATTTTAATCCAACAGAAATGTTAAAAGGCTAATTAAAATGAAAAAAATATTAATCATTATTCTAACGTTTTTGTTTAGTTTTAATTATGCTTATAGTTTAATAACTGTTGATATTACCCGTGGTAATTTAGACCCCTTGCCAATAGCAGTCTCACCTCTTCATGTTGATCCAAAGTCTGAAAATGTTGATGATTTAAAAGTTAAAGAACTTGGAGATTTAGTATCAAGAATTATAGAAAAAAATTTTAAGTCTACAGGATTATTTAATCCACTAAATAAAGATGCTTTTGTTCAAAAACCAGATATTGCACATTTAAAACCTAGGTTTGAAGATTGGAGATTAATTACCGCACAAGCTTTGGTATCAGGCAAATTATTGGTTAAAGACGGAAATCTTAAAGTAGAGTTTAGGCTGTGGGATCTTACAGCTTCAAAAGAAATATTAGCTTTAGGATTTACTACTACGCCATCTAATTGGAGAAGAGTAGCACACATAATATCTGATAAAATTTATGAGAGACTTACGGGTGAAAAAGGTTATTTTGATACAAGAATAATTTATGTAGCCGAGTCCGGACCTAAAAATCAAAGAGTAAAAAAGTTGGCAATTATGGATCAAGATGGCGCAAATACTAAATACCTTACTTTAGGGAATGAATTAGTTTTAACTCCAAGGTTTAATCCAGAAAATCAATTAGTTACTTATCTTTCTTATTTTAGAAATCTTCCAAGAGTTTATTTATTAGACATAGAAACAGGCGTGCAAGAGGTGGTAGGAAATTTTCCTGGAATGACTTTTGCTCCAAGATTTTCACCTGACGGTAAAAAAATCATCATGAGTTTCGCAAAAGATGGTAATTCTGATATTTACACTATGGATTTGGAAACTAGAGAAGTTGAAAAAATTACGGAGGACTCATCGATCGATACATCACCTTCTTACTCTCCAGATGGAAAATATATTTGTTTTAATTCTGACAGAAGCGGCCTTCAACAAATTTATGTAATGAAAAGTGATGGTTCTAATGTAAAAAGAATTACTTTTGGCGATGGACTTTATGGAACGCCAGTTTGGTCTCCAAGAGGAGATTTAATTGCCTTTACAAAAGTTAGAAAAGGAAGGTTTTATATTGGTGTAATGAGGTCTGACGGAACAGGAGAAAGACTTTTGACAGAAAACTTTTATCAAGAAGCTCCATCATGGTCTCCAAATGGCCGAGTTTTGGTTTTTTATAGAGAAACTAAATCAAAAAAAGACGGCACGGGTTTCTCAGCTAAACTATGGTCAATTGATATAACAGGGTATAATGAGAGACAAATAAAGACGGAAACTGATGCTTCAGACCCATCTTGGTCCTCTTTACTGTCAAAGTGAGGTAATTATTATGTAATTAAAGCTTGAAACCTATTACAAGATTTGAAATATTCCAACTAACTTTAGGAGAAAATAAATGAATTCAATACAAAATTTTAAAAACTTAATCTTAATACTTATAGCAGCTTTTGCTTTAAGCGCGTGTTCTACTAAGAAATCAGGCCCAGCTTTATCTGGTGATGTTTACACTGGAACAGAAACAGTTGAATATTTAGCTAGTGGAGTTCCTGATAGAGTATTTTTTGCAACAAACAAGTCAGGATTAACTTCTGCTTCAAGAGACACTTTAAGAAAGCAAGCAACATACTTGAGAAAAAATAAAGATCTTAATGTTACAATAGAAGGTCATGCTGATGAAAGAGGCACAAGAGAATATAACTTAGCTTTAGGTGAGCGAAGAGCGAATGCAGCAAAAGACTATCTTATGACCTATGGTATTTCAGGAAAAAGAATTTCTGTAATTAGTTACGGAAAAGAAAAACCTGTAAATCCAGCATCAAGCGGACTAGCTTGGTCTCAAAATAGAAGATCAGTTACAGTAAAAGTCAAATAATTAACAATATTTCAAATTAGACCTCTTAAATAAATTAAGGGGTCTTTTTTTGGCCATTTTGTATAATTAATAATATTAATTATGAAGTTTTATAAAGTTATTGTCTTAAAATTTTTATCTGTTCTTTTTTTATTAACCTTACTTCAAACTCATTCTATAGCAGAAGAAGAAAAAATTAACGCAGTTGTGGACCAACTTGAAATCATTACCCAAGATTTAAAAACATTAGAAAAAGCAGTATACAAGAAATCAGATATAACTTTGTCAACTAGTTCTTCAGATAATTTAAATGAGGACGTTTTAACAAGGCACCTTTTAAAACTTAATGAAATAGAAAATCAATTTCGACAATTAACAAACAGATTTGAAGAAGTAAGTTTTAAATTAGACAAACTGTCTAATAGAGTATCAAAAATGCAATCGGACGCTCAACTACGTTTTTCAGACCTAGAGTCAGGAAATGTAGGAGATGTTACATCAACAACAAAACAAAATAATAAATTGAAAAAAGCTAAATTACCTGGCACAGATAAACCTCAAGATTTTGGAGCTGCTCCAGCTTATGATGTTAAAAAATCAGGTACAGTTCAAGAAACTCAATCTATTGAAACTGCAGCAACTGTGATTACAGAAGAAGCAGAAAAATCTACTTCACTTTTACCTAATAAACCACCTAAAGCTCAATATGAGTTTGCCGTAAGTTTTATGAAAATAGGAGATTACGAAACTGCTGAATTTGCATTAAGAGAGTTTATAGATAAAAATAAAACTCATGAGTTAGCAGGGAATGCACAATACTGGTACGGGGAAACATTTAGAATTAGACAACTTTATTCTGATGCTGCTACCGCTTATTTAGATGGATATCAAAATTATCCAAAAAGTCAAAAAGCTCCAGAGAACCTCTTAAAATTAGGAACTACTATGGTTCAATTGGGAGAAAAAGATCAAGGCTGCAATATGATTAGTGGAATAAAAAAACAATATCCAAAAGCAAGCCCTTCTGTGCTACAAAAAGCTCAATATGAGCAAAAAAGATTTAAGTGTTCTTAAAATTAAAAAAGACTTTAATTTAAATAATCAAACTCTGAGGATTTATTCTGAGTTTAGCAATTCTTTAAAAATCATAACAAAATCAAAACCATTTCTTGTAGCAGTTTCAGGTGGGCCTGACAGTTTAGCTTTGGCAGCGCTAAGTAAAATTTATATGAAATATCAAAAAAACAAAGTACAATTTGTATTAATTGACCACGGAATTAGAAAAGAGTCATCAAAAGAGGCACATTCAGTAAAAAAACTTTTAGCAAAAAAAAAAATCAAACTACAGATATTAAAAAATGATCAAAAAATTGAAAAAAATGTTCAAAATCACGCTAGAAATATAAGATATAATCTTCTAATAGATTACTGTAAGAAGAAAAAAATCCAATATATATTAACTGCACATCATAGCGAAGATCAAATAGAAACATTTTTCATTAGGCTTTCGAGAGGAAGTGGAGTTCAAGGTTTATCTTCAATGAATAAAATTACTAAACTCAATAACAATATAAGGTTATTAAGACCACTGCTTGATCAACGAAAATTTGCATTATCAAATATAGCCAAAGAGTATTTTGGAAAATTTTTTAAAGATCCAAGTAATGCAAATAAGAGGTATTTAAGAACAAGGATTCGTGACCTTAAAAATCAATTGGAAAAAAGTGGTATTAGGCATGAACAAATTATTAAATCCATTAATAATTTAGCGTCGACAAGAGATACGCTTAATGATTATTTACTGAGAGTTAAGCAAAAAGCTATTATAAAAAAAAAAAAGAATTTCTATTTAGATATTACCTACTTATCAAAGGAAACTCGGGAGATTTTCTTAAGAGTATTAGGAGATACAATTAGAGAAACTTCAAAAAGTTACTACCCTCCACGAGCAAGCAAGGTTTTGAAGCTTTTAAACACTATAGAAGAAAAAAGAGAATTCAAAGTTACACTAGGAGGCTGTATAATCTCACGTAAAAGAAATTTGCTTTTTTTATGTAGAGAGAATTTGAAAAAAAAGATTTAATCTCAATTTCTCAAAAAATATGCTAAATTGCCTCATTTATAATCAAAATTGACATTATTACCACTTGTCAATTTTAAAAAAATACCTAATTATACATATATGAATTTTAAAAATTTAATAATGTGGGGAATAATCATTTTCCTATCAATAGGACTATACAATTTATTTCAGGACCCCAACAAAGTTAAAATTGCAAAAAACAAAGTTGCTTTTTCTCAATTTTTATCAGAAGTAGATAATGGTAGAGTTGTAGAAGTAGAAATCCAGGGAAATAATATCAATGGTGTTTTGTCTGATGGTTCAACATTTAGTACTTACTCACCAAACTATCCTAATTTAGTAGAAAAATTATCAGACAAAAGTGTAAGCATTGTAGCTACACCTTTAGAGGACAAAATGCCTTCACTCCTTGGCATCTTACTATCATGGTTTCCAATGTTACTATTAATTGGTGTTTGGGTATTCTTTATGCGCCAGATGCAGGGCGGTAAAGGCGGAGCTATGGGTTTCGGAAGATCTAAAGCAAAACTTTTAACTGAAGCTCAAGGTAAAGTAACATTCAACGATGTTGCAGGAGTTGAAGAAGCTAAAGAAGAAGTTGAAGAAATTGTAGAATTTTTAAAAGATCCAAAAAAATTTAGTAGACTTGGAGGCAAAATACCAAAGGGTGCATTGTTAATTGGCCCTCCAGGTACAGGTAAAACATTATTAGCAAAGGCAATAGCTGGAGAGGCTAACGTACCTTTTTTCTCCATCTCAGGTTCTGACTTTGTTGAAATGTTTGTTGGGGTAGGAGCTTCAAGAGTTAGAGACATGTTTGAACAAGGAAAAAAAAATTCACCATGTATAATATTTATTGATGAAATTGATGCTGTAGGAAGAAGTAGAGGTGCAGGACTTGGTGGAGGAAACGATGAAAGAGAACAAACTTTAAACCAGCTATTAGTTGAGATGGACGGTTTTGATACTAATGAAGGAATTATATTAATAGCCGCAACTAACAGACCGGATGTATTGGATCCCGCATTGTTAAGACCTGGAAGATTTGACCGTCAAGTGGTTGTCAGTAATCCTGACATATTGGGAAGAGAAGCTATTTTAAAAGTTCATATTAAAAAAATCAGCACTGGCCCGGACGTAAAATTAAGAACCATAGCGAGAGGTACACCAGGATTCTCTGGTGCTGATCTAGCTAACTTAGTAAATGAGTCAGCTCTTCTTGCTGCAAGAAAAAATAAAAGAGTTGTTACTATGTCAGATGTTGAGGAAGCAAAAGATAAAGTTATGATGGGCGCGGAAAGAAGATCTATGGTAATGAGTGAAGATGAGAAAAAATTGACAGCTTACCATGAAGGTGGCCATGCGATTGTAGCGCTTAATGAAAAAGTTTCAGATCCTATACATAAGGCAACTATTATTCCAAGAGGTAGAGCTCTAGGTATGGTGATGCGACTTCCAGAAAGAGACCAACTATCTGTCACAAGAGAAAAGATGTATTCAGATATTGCAGTTGCAATGGGGGGCAGAATAGCTGAAGAATTAATTTTCGGCCACGATAAGGTTACATCTGGCGCTTCATCAGATATTGATATGGCGACTAAAATGGCAAAAAATATGGTTACTAAATATGGAATGAGCAAGGACTTAGGGCCAATTGCTTACGGGGAAAATGAAGAGGAAGTATTTTTAGGTAGGTCAGTTACAAAACAGCAAAACATGTCTGAAGAAACAGCAAAAAAAGTAGATACAGAGGTTAAGAAAATTGTTGAAGCAGGATACAATAGAGCAAGAAAAGTTTTAACAGAGAAAATAGATGATCTACACAAATTAGCTAAAGCTTTGTTAATATACGAAACATTAACAGGAGATGAAATTAGAGACTTAATTCTTAAAAATATATCTCCCGCAAAACCATCAAACTCTAACGATAATGAGGACAAAGAGTCTTCTGCTTTAGATTCCTTAGGCCTTAAACCAAAGCCAGCAATTTAGAAAACTATGAGAAAATATTACACGCGGGCGTGTAATTTTTACTATGGTTCCATTGCTAAAGAATTAATAAAAAAAAAGATAGCATTACCACTATGTGGCAACAACAAAATTGCGTTTGATAAAATTGAAATTTTAGCAAAAAATAAAAAAATTAAAGATAAAATAGTAAAAATAAATGAAATTAAAAGATTAAGATCAAGTATAAAAAAAGTAGTTGAAAAAGATATTAAAAAAATTATTAGCAAAAGAAAAAAATTATCTAAAAATTTAGATTTTTCAGAACCTCTGATTATGGGAATTTTAAATTTAACACCCGATAGTTTTTCAGACGGAGGAAAATTTAATAAAAAAGATAAATCTTTTAAGCATATAAAAAAGATGATCGTATCAGGAGCCAATATAATAGATGTTGGAGGAGAGTCTACAAGACCAGGTTCTAAAAATGTATCACTAAATAATGAGTGGAAAAGAATTCAAAACGTAATCAAAAATTTCAAAAAAAAATATCCAAAAATTTTCCTCTCTGTTGATACAAGAAAATCTGATATTATGGTAAAGGCCATAGAAAACAGGGTCAATTTAATTAATGATGTATCAGGATTTGACCACGATAAAGATTCTTTAAAAAAAATTAAAAGATATAATGTTTGGAAAGTCTTACACCATATGCAAGGAACTCCAAATACAATGCAGATAAATCCTAATTACAAAAATGTTTTATTTGATATATATGATTTTTTTGAAGGTAAAATAAATAATGATTTTAGTGACTTTAAAAATAAAAATATAATTCTCGATCCTGGCATTGGTTTTGGAAAAAATTTGAAACATAATTTGATGCTAATGAACAAGATTTCTCTTTTCCATTCTCTTGGTTTTCCTTTATTAATAGGCACATCTAGAAAAAGATTTATCAATCATATTTCTGGAAATTTTGATACTAAAGAAAGATTAGGAGGAACTTTAGCTTCAATTTTATATACTCTTCTGCAAGGTGTTCAAATTTTTAGAGTACATAATGTCAGTGAAATAAAACAAGGAATATTAGTTTTTAATAGAATTATTTTAGGAAAATGAAAAAAAAATATTTTGGAACAGACGGAATACGTGGAACAGTAAACAAGGGAAATATTAATGGAGAACAGTTTTTTAGATTTGGCATTGCTGCAGGTACTTATTTTACTAATTTAAAAAAAACTAAACAAACAGCTATAATAGCTAAAGACACAAGGTTGTCAGGCTACTCGCTGGAACCTGCGTTAGTATCTGGCTTAGCCTCAGTAGGTATGCATGTTTTTACATTAGGTCCTTTACCTACTAATGGTTTGGCTATGCTAACTAAACTAATGAAAGCTAATATGGGTATAATGATTACAGCCTCTCACAACCCTTATCATGATAACGGTTTAAAATTATTTGGCCCAGATGGCCTCAAACTATCTGATAAAATAGAAAAAAAAATAGAAAACTTAATTGATAATAACCTTGAACAATATTTGTCCAATCCACAGATACTTGGAAGAGTTAAAAGACTAGAAGATGGTAATGACAGATATATTCAAATTTTAAAAAAGAATTTCCCTCGCAATTTTAGTTTAAAGGGTATGAAAATTGCAATAGATTGTGCTAATGGAGCTGGGTATAAAGCAGGACCTAAATTACTAGCCTCTTTGGGAGCAAAAGTAGTTGCGATTGGTTCAAACCCAAATGGTTTAAATATCAATAATAGATGTGGATCTACTTTCCCTTCCAAAATACAGTCTGTAGTTAAAAAACACAAAGCAAACCTGGGCATATCTTTAGATGGAGATGCAGACAGAATTATTTTATGTGACGAAAAAGGTAAAATTATCGACGGCGATCAAATCATTGCATCATTAGCAAGTAGATGGAAAAGTAAAAAAATTTTAAAAGGGGGCGTAGTTGGTACATTAATGTCTAATTATGGCCTAGAAAAATTTTTAAAATCAAAAAAAATAAAATTTATTAGGTCGGATGTTGGCGATCGATACGTGAAAGAAAAAATGAGAAAACATAGATTCAATTTAGGTGGAGAACAATCTGGCCATATTATATTGGGAAAATTTGCTACTACAGGCGATGGTCTTCTTGTGGCTTTGGAAATTTTATTTTCTATTAGAAAAGGGAGAAAAGCTAGTAAATTACTAAATATTTTTAAACCAATCCCCCAACTTTTAGAAAATATTGACGTAAAAAATAAAAAAATTATTAATAGTTTGAAAGTTCAAAGTGCTATAGAAAAAGCTAATAAATTAATTAAAGATCAAGGAAGATTATTAGTTAGAAATTCAGGTACAGAACCAAAAATAAGGATAATGGGCGAGTCAAGTAATAAAAAACTTTTAAGAAGTTGTATAAAAATAATTAAAAATTCAATTAAGTAGTGAAATTAAAATCAAAGATATTAATAATTGCTGGATCGGACTCTTCAGGAGGAGCTGGTATTCAAGCAGATATAAAAACAGTTACTACGCTGGGATCTTATGCAATGACCGCTGTTACAGCAGTTACAATTCAAAATACTACTGGAGTAAGTTCTATAATACCCATAAGCCCTAAGGAAATTTCAAAACAAATTGAATTTACTTCAAGAGACATAAGGCCTGACGCTGTGAAAATTGGCATGCTACACTCTTCAAATGTAATTGCAGCAGTAATTAAATCTTTAAAAAAAATTAAACTTACTAAAATTGTTTTAGATCCAGTGATGATAGCTAAAGGTGGCGCAAAATTAATTGATAATAAGGCTATAAAAATGCTAAGAGCAACGCTTCTTAAGCAAGCATATTTAGTAACACCTAATATTCCTGAGGCTGAGACATTAACCAATATAAAAATAAAAAATACTCAAGACATGATCAAAGCAGCTAAAAAATTGATAGAATTTGGTGCAAAAAATGTTTTAATTAAAGGTGGACATTTAAAATCCAATTTTATTTATGATATTTTAGTAAACAGGAAGCAAACTAAAATATTTAAGAACATAAAACATGCAACTAAAAATACACATGGTACCGGGTGTACTTTATCCAGTGCTATAACAACTTATTTATCATGTGGAAAACTATTAAATAAATCTTGTGAGCTAGGAATTAAATATGTTAACAAATCTATAAGATCTAACCCTAATTATGGAAAAGGTCGAGGCCCAATTAACCACTTAAGTTCAATAAAAATAGAAAAAATATTTAGATAATGAAAAATGTAGTAGTCATAGGATCTCAATGGGGTGACGAGGGAAAAGGAAAAATTGTAGATTGGTTATCTAGCCAAGCAGATATTATAATAAGATTTCAAGGAGGTCATAATGCTGGCCACACACTAGTAATAGATGGAAAAGTTTTTAAATTGAGATTATTACCTTCTGGTATTGTAAGGCCAAATAAAATTTCTATTATAGGTAATGGTGTAGTGGTTGACCCTTGGGCTCTTTTAGAAGAAATAGAAGAAATTAAAAAACAGGGTGTCGATGTTTCAATTCATAATTTTATGATTTCAGAGGCAGCTACGCTTATACTTCCTTTTCATAGAGAGATGGATGAAATTAGAGAGGATAGTGCTGGTAAAGCAAAAATAGGAACTACAAGAAGAGGTATTGGGCCAGCATATGAAGATAAAGTTGGAAGAAGGTCTATCAGAGTTATGGATCTAAGATCTGAGTCAAATTTAGACAAACGTCTAGAAAATGTTTTGCTACATCACAATGCTATTCGAAAAGGCTTGAATAAAAAAATTTATAAGAAAGATGAATTAAAAAAAGAGTTATTAACTATGGCTCCAAAAATTCTTCAATATGCTCAGCCAGTTTGGCTTAAAATAGACGAGTATAAAAAACAAAAGAAAAAAATATTATTTGAGGGTGCACAAGGAGTTTTATTAGACGTAGATCACGGAACTTATCCATTTGTTACCTCATCAAATACTGTATCATCAATGGCTGCTACTGGATCAGGTTGTGGACCTAACACAATAAATTATGTACTAGGAATAACAAAAGCTTATACAACAAGAGTTGGTAGCGGGCCATTCCCTACAGAACTTAAAGATAAAATTGGAGAAAGTTTAGGCTCAAGAGGTAAAGAATTTGGAACTGTTACTAGTCGTAAAAGAAGATGTGGATGGTTTGACGGAGTATTAGTTAGACAAACTATAAAAATTTCAGGAATAAACGGTATAGCCTTAACAAAACTTGATGTTTTAGATGATTTAGATGAAATTAAAATGTGCATTCAATACGAATTAAATGGAAAAAAACTAGACTATTTACCGGCCGCTTCCGAAGATCAATTTAATGTTAAACCTATTTATAAAACTTTTAAAGGTTGGAAAACTTCCACTCAGGGTATTAGAAATATAAATGATTTACCAGACGCTGCCAAAAAATATATTAAAGAAGTTGAAGATTTTATAGAAGCAAAAATTTCTAGTATCTCTACAAGTCCTGAAAGAGAAGATACTATTCTTGTTGAAGATCCATTTTACAACTAATTTTTTGGAAGTAAATTTTGAGATTTAGTTGAATTAATCATAGATTTCTGAAGTTTTTCAAACGCTTTAGTCTCAATTTGTCTTATTCTTTCTCTACTAATTTTATATTTTTTACTTAACTCTTCTAAAGTTTTTGGATTTTCTGTCAATCTTCTTGCCTCAAGAATCTCTTTTTCCCTGTCATTTAAAATATTAATTGCGCTGTAAAGTAGTTCTTTTTTGTCATCAAACTCTTGTTTTTGAGACATAACTAATTCTTGGTCTAAGCTATCATCTACTAACCAATCTTGCCACTCATCAGTTTCTCCTGCTTTAATTGGATCATTTAACGATTTCTCATGGCCCATCATTCTTCTATTCATATTTATTACTTCGTTTGAGTCCACATTTAATCTTTTAGATATTTCTTTGACTTGATTATCTTTTAAGTCACCTTCTTGATGAGGTGCTATTTGTTTTTTTAATTTATTTAGATTAAAAAATAATTTTTTTTGTGCTGTTGTAGTTCCCATCTTGACCAAACTCCATGATCTAAGAACATATTCTTGAATTGCCGCTTTAATCCACCACATTGCATATGTAGCTAGTCTAAAACCACGATCTGGATCAAATTTCTTAACTGCTTGCATTAATCCAATATTACCCTCAGATATTAATTCATTTACAGGTAGACCATAGCCTCTATATCCCATAGCTATCTTTGCTACAAGTCGAAGGTGGCTTGTAACTAATTTATGAGCTGCTTTTAAATTACCACGCTCTTTCCAGTTCTTTGCTAGCATATATTCTTCCTCTGCATCAAGCATAGGAAACTTTTTAATCTGAGCTAAATACAACGAAAGTCCACCGACCGTCGGGGTTGGCAAGTTACTCACATTAGTTTTTTTATTCATAACTAATCAGTTATATATTCTACAAGCACATTTTTTCAACCACTTAATTTATACAACAAATCCAACAATTTTTTAAAATCATTTGGTATTTTAGACTCATAGTACACAGGTTTTTTTGTTTTTGGATGAAGGAACCCTAGAGTTTTTGCATGCAAGGCTTGTCTATTTAATAAATCTAATTTTTTTTCAAAAAGCTTATTAATTTTTTTAAATTTCAGTTTTGATTTACCGTACTGCTTATCACCAAGAAGTGAGTTGCCTTTATAAGCCATATGAACTCTAATTTGATGTGTCCTCCCAGTTTCAAGATTACACTCTACGAGACTAATTCTTGGTATGTCTTTAATATTAAAGACTTTTAAAGTTGAATAGTTAGTTGTTGCTTTCTTACTATTTATTTCTGTGACAGTCATCAACTGCCTGTTCCTTTTATTTCTACCAATTGGCTCTTTAATTTTTCCATTTAAAGGTCTTAGGACTCCCCAAATTAAAGCTTGGTAGGTTCTTTTTATGCTATGGTCACTAAACTGTTTACCAAGTTCAGAGTGAGCTTTATTATTTTTAGCAACTACTAATAATCCACTTGTGTCTTTATCTATTCTATGGACAATTCCAGGCCTAGTTTCGCCACTCATATTTGAAAGTTTACTTTTATATTTATAAACTAATGCATTAACTAAAGTATTTTTATAATTACCAGCACCAGGATGAACAACTATACCTGAAGGTTTATTGATTATTAATATGTCATTATCTTCATAAACTATATCTAACTTCATTTTTGATGGTATAATAGTATTTTTTGGTTCTAAAATTAAATTTATATAAATAGTATCTTTGTGTTTTATTTTTTTAGAAGGTGAAGTAATGAAAGAATTGTTAATTTTTACTTGTTTAAGCTCTATAATTTTTTTCAGGTTTGACCTTGATAAATCTGGTAACCTTTTGACAAGAGTTAAATCTAATCTTTGCCCTACTTCGTCGTTGTTAGCTAAAAATTTGATTGAGTTATTAGACATTTAAATTTAGATTATAATCATTTGCGCTTGTAGCTCAACTGGATAGAGCGCCTGACTTCGGATCAGGAGGCTGAGGGTTCAAATCCTTCCAGGCGCACCAAATATTTTCCTACAAGATCCAATTTTTAAACTTTTCCTTATTCTTAAATATATATTCTGGATAGCTACTATCAATTGCAATCTTTTTATACTTTATGTTTCTATCAAAAAGATCTTTGCCAGAATCAATTTTCTTTGCAATTTCTTTTTCATCAATAAATTTATCTTTATTAAATTCCTGGTGAGAATAAGCTATGATTTTCTTTTTTATATCTTTTGGATTTTTTAAAAAACTAAAATGCCATCCACCATTTTGAATTATTTGAGGTTCTTTTGGTTTATAAATTTTCCAGAATGGTCTTTTTTTTGTTTTTATATTTCTAAGCCACTGAGGTGATCTTAAATATTTTTTTTGGCATATTTTGGTTCCAGCCCAGTAATTATTATTGGCATTTAGCAGGTTTAGTTTTGATTGAAAATTTTTTTGTAAAAAACATGCATATCTATTTTTAATATCAAAATCCTCAATTTTTTTTGGATTTGGTATTTCATCTATATCTGAAATCATAATTAAATCATTTTCGTTACAATCTGCATAACCTCTAAAAAGTGCATTTCTTTGGTGTTGATCTCTAAAATGATTGTCGTGCCAATTTTTTTTTGACGATTTAATGTTAGTTGGAATATCATCAATTACCAAATATTCAATCTTTGATTTAAATTTAGGAAAATTTTTATAATCAAAATTAAGTTTTTTGTTTTTTCCAGAGTGATCTTTAGTTGCTTCTGCAATAATAAATTTATCTACAACATTATTCAAAACATGTAATCTTATATCTAGAACAAGGTCCTCATCAAAGTACATAAAACAATCGTAAATTTTCATTTCAAATTTTAATAGTTAATGTCGTAAAACCAATTTTTTTGTTTTTAATATTATTAGAGGAACAATGTAGACTAGTCCTATCAAAAATCAAAATTTCACCTAATTTCCACTCATAAATCATGTCAACTTCCATGCCTTGCAAATTATCAATGTTTTCATGTTTGAGGTAATCTTTATGTATGTTTTTATCAAAAGGTTTTTTATTATAAATCTCAATGTGTTCAGAAGATCTTTTATTAAATCCTTTTGCTCTTAATTCTTCTGGGTCTAAAGAAAACGTAGTAGAACATCCATAAAATTTGTTTTTAAATATTATAGTTTCACCTTCAGATGAAAGTGGAAGTAAGGTTTGTTTATAAATTATTTTTTCAAAATCAAATCCAGTATCTACATGTAAATTTACGGGAGCAAAACTCTCTTGAAAAAGTCCAAGGCTGTTAAAACCCTCTTTAGTTTTAGGGTTGTCCATAGCAAAATTTCCTATCAGAGATTTTAATTTATTTATATATTCTCTCTGCAACTCTACTTCAAATTTATCCGCCCATTTCTTTTTAATTATATTTTGTCTTTTATTATTTATCTCGACTGGTAGTGAATTATACAAATCTAATAATCTTTTTATTTCATTTTCAGAAAATAGATTTTTTATAACTTTAGGAGAACTTTCTGAATTTTTTATAGCATCTAAATTTTTATGCATCTATTCACCGATATTAATTAAAGTTCCTCTCATTCTAGCTCCGTAGTATGACCAGTAAAAAATAATTACTCCAAACATAAAATAAGCGAAAGAAATAGCTATTGCTTTAAAAATTTCAATATAGTTTACAACATCATTTATTAAAATATTTCTCATTTCTTCAAATATATAAACTAACGGAAGTAATTTAGAAAAAGTTTGAAGCCAATCTGGTAAAATCTCAATAGGATAGTATATGCAACCCAGTGGGGCCAAAAAGAATAAACTAGCCCAAGCTATGTTTTCAAAGGAAGGTCCGTATCTTAATAATCCTGAAGTAACCAATAAACCTAGTGTTACTCCAAAAACATATAGACTAATTAGTAAAAATACTAAAGGGGGTCCAATTTTAAAAATAGAAACTCCAAAGAGAGGAATCGCAATTAAAGCTGCTGGCACTAGACCAATTAATGTTCTTAGTATTGCAGTAAAAGTAAGAGCTGCTATTATTTCACTAATTTTAATTGGAGCTATAAATAAGTTAGTAAAGTTTCTGCTCCAAATTTCTTCAAGAAACATCATGTTATAACTAATACTTGATCTAAACAAAAAATCATAAAGTATTGCAGCTGTTAGTATAATTCCAACAGTATTGTTGTAGTATTCAGAGCTTGCTGTAAAAAACTTTGAAATAAAACCCCATAAAAATATTTGTATTGTAGGCCAATATATTAAATCCAAAATTCTTGGAAAAGAACTTCTAATTAAGTAAAGATGCCTTAAACTTAGCGCATATATTTTATGCCAGTTCATTTTTACTCCTTACAATTTTTAAAAAAGTTTCTTCTAAATTATTTCTACCATGCCTATTTATTAATTCTTCGCATGTACCTTCGTCTTCAATTGCACCGTCTTTCATCATAATTATACTGTCGCAAAGTCTTTCAACCTCAGTCATATTATGTGACGCAAGTAATATGGTAAGTTCATTATTTTTTTTATAGTTTTCTATGTAACCCCTTACAAAATCACCGATATCAGGATCTAAACTTGCAGTGGGTTCATCTAAAAATAAAACTTTGGGTTTGTTAATTAGAGATTTTGCAAGTGATACTCTATTTTTTTGTCCAGATGATAACTCACCTGTTTTTTTATATAGAATTTTTTTTAAATCTAGATCTTCAGAAATATTAATTATTCTTTTCTCAAATTCTTTTACTCCATATAATCTAGCGTAAATCTCAAGATTTTGTTTAACAGTTAACTTTTTTGGAAGCTCTATATACGGTGAAGCAAAATTCATCATACTTAAGATTGGTATTTTATTAAATCTATTAATATCTTTTGAGTCTACAAGAATTGTTCCATTAGTTGGTTTAATTAAACCAAGCATCATACCAATGGAAGTAGTTTTGCCACAACCATTTGGACCTAAAAGACCTAAAGTTTTATTTTTCTCAATAGTAAAACTAACGTTATTTACTGCAAGAAAATTATTAAATCTTTTTGATAAATTTTTAACTTCAATTTTCATTTTAATTTGATGCTTTCAATAATCTATCATTTATTGCTACACCAATACCTTTGTTAGGAATTTTAACAACATAAATTTTTTTATATTTTAATTTTTTGATCTTGTGAAATATCTTATAAAGATTTTTTGCCGCTTCGTCTAAATTAGATTTCTCACTTAAATTAAATGTATTATTAGTTTTTTTATATCTATTTCCGAATATAATAAAGGCGCAATTTTTCTGGGCTTTTTTTTGATTTAGTTTCATAGGTATTCCTGGAGAGTAGTGCCTTTTGAACAAACCAGGTGAATTAGATATTTTGCTAAAGTTAACAGTTGCCAGTTTACTTTTAATTACTCTTCTGATCTGAGAACTAGTTATTACACCTGGTCTCAAAATTTTGATTTTGTTGGTTAAATCTACTACAGTAGACTCAATCCCAATTTTACAATCACTCCCATCTATAATTATCTTTAATTTTTTACCAAACTCTTCAAATACGTGTTTCGAATTAACTGGACTCACATTGTTTGAAATATTTGCGCTTGGCATAGCTAAAGGAAAACTTAAATTTTTTAAAATTTTTCTTGTGACTTTGTGGCTAGGAAATCTAATCGCAACAGTATTTTGTTTAGCTAAAGCAAAATTAGAAATTAGAGATTTTTTCTTTTTTTTTAAAACAAAGGTTATAGGCCCTGGACAGAAAACTTTGTAAAGTTTAAAAAAATTTTTATTAACGACTACATCATTTAAGATTTCTGAAGAGTTAAAGTAATGAACAATCAAAGGATTTGAAAGAGGTCTTTTTTTAATTTTAAAAATTTTCCTAGTAGCTTTATTTGAATAAGCATTTCCACATAGCCCATAGACAGTTTCTGTAGGTATAGCTATAAGTTTATTATTTTTTAAAAAGCGTAGTGCTTTAGATATATTTTTGTTATTATCTTTTAATATATTTGAATAGAAATTTCTCATAATGTAATTATTATACTTTTAATGAAAACTAAAAATATTCTAGACATAGATAAAAGTAAATCAATAAAAGAAGCTAGGCAGGAAATTAATGATATTCTTGAAAAACTTGAAAGTAAAGATGTCGATTTAACAGAGTCTATAGAGGACTATAAAAAGTTAATTAAACTCAATAATTATATAGATGGGCTTTTTAAAAAAAAAGTAAAAGAAATTTCAACAATTGGAAAGAAAGCTAAATAATTTTAATCATAATGAGTATTAAAAATTTAAACGAAAATGCAAAAAAAATTGATAATTTTTTAAAAAATTATTTTACCAAGCAAGATTCTTCAGACTTAATAAAACCAATGAAATACGGAACCCTATCAGGAGGAAAAAAAATTCGATCTTCAATAATTATTGCAACTGGCAAAATTTATGGAATTAAAATAAATAAATTAATTAATATATGTGGAGCAGTTGAATGTATTCACTCATATTCATTAATACACGACGATCTTCCTTGCATGGATGATGATAAGATTAGGAGAGGAAAACCTTCAACTCATATAAAATTTGGTGAGTCGACAGCTGTTTTAGCAGGAAACTCTTTACTTACATTAGCCTTCGAAATGATAGGACATAGTTCATACGCAATTAAAGAAAAACAAAAAGTTGAAATTATAAAAGAATTAGCAAAATTTTCTGGACATACTGGAATAGCTGGTGGTCAATATTTAGACTTAAGTTTTGAGAATAAGAAAAAAAATTTTAAACAAATTTTAAATATGCAAAAAAAAAAGACAGGAAAATTATTTAATTTTTGTTGTTATGCAGTTGGAGTTATTGCAAACAAAAATAAAAAAGAAAAACTTTTTTTAAGTCATTTAGGTGAGGATATTGGACTTTTATTTCAATTAGCTGATGATTTTATGGACGTTAAGGGAACCAGTAAATTAGCTGGGAAACCAACTAAAAAAGATAAAAAAAAAGGTAAATCTACACTAATAAGTTTGGTAGGATATAATAAAGCTCTTAATTTTGCCGAGCAGCTTAAAAAAAATATATTGAGAAAATTGGTAAAACGTGGAAAAAAAGCAAAAGATTTAATTAATATAGTAGAATTTATATTAGAAAGAAAATATTAATGAGTGAAAAATTACTTGATAAAATAGTTTATCCTGCTGATTTAAGAAAACTAAAAAAAAATCAGCTTACACAAGTTTGCAAAGAGTTAAGAGATGAACTTATAGATGTAGTTTCCGAAACCGGTGGGCATTTAGGTGCAGGACTTGGTGTAGTTGAGCTTACAGTAGCTTTACATTATATTTTTAATACTCCAAAAGATAAATTAGTTTGGGACGTAAGCCATCAATGTTACCCTCATAAAATAATTACTGGTAGAAAAAAAGAAATTAGAACTTTAAGAAAAGGGGGAGGTCTATCTGGATTTACTAAAAGATCTGAAAGCGAGTATGATCCATTTGGAGCTGCACACAGTTCAACTTCGATTTCATCTACTCTAGGAATGTCTGTGGCAAAGAAACTATCGAATGATAATAATAATGTAATAGCTGTTATAGGAGATGGCGCAATGAGCGCTGGTATGGCCTATGAAGCAATGAATAATGCTGGAGCTTTAAAATCGAAAATAATTGTTATCTTAAATGATAATGACATGTCAATAGCCAGGCCTGTTGGTGCAATGAGTAAATATTTAGCAAAATTACTCTCAGGTAAATTATATTTTAGTTTTAGAGAGACTTTAAAATTAATTACTTCTGCATTTTCTAAAAGATTTAGTCAAAAAGCAGGAAAAGCAGAGGACATTCTAAGAGGAATAGTTTCTGGAGGGACTTTATTTAGTGAACTAGGCTTTTACTATATTGGCCCAATAGATGGTCATGATGTTGAAAATTTAACATCTGTGCTTGAAAATGTAAGAAATTCTAATCACAAAGGTCCAATACTTATTCATACTATAACAAAAAAAGGAAAAGGGTACGAACCTGCTGAAAAATCAGGCGACAAGTATCACGGAGTCTCTAAGTTTAATATTTTGACTGGAGAACAAAAAAAAACAACTTCAAATAAGCCTTCTTACACAAACGTCTTTGCGGAAACTTTAATTAAACATGCTCATCAAGACACTAAGATAATTGGTATTACTGGAGCGATGCCCTCTGGAACTGGATTAAACAAATTTGAAAAACAGTTTCCGGATAGAATGTTCGATGTTGGAATTGCCGAACAACACGCAGTAACGTTTGCAGCTGGAATGGCAACTGAAGGATATAAGCCATTTGCTGCAATTTATTCTACTTTTTTACAGAGAGCTTATGATCAGGTCGTTCATGACGTTGCTATACAGTCTCTACCAGTTAGATTTGCTATAGACAGAGCAGGATTGGTCGGAGCTGACGGTCCAACACACGCTGGTTCCTTTGATGTTACCTATCTTTCTACTCTACCCAATTTTGTTGTTATGGCTGCAAGTGATGAGGCAGAACTTGTTAAAATGATCAATACATCAGTTAAGATTAACGATCGCCCTTCTGCTTTTAGATATCCAAGAGGCAATGGAGTTGGCACCAACCTCCCTGGGATTAATGAGACGTTAGAGATTGGCAAGGGAAGAATAATTAAGGAAGGAAAAAAAGTTGCAGTATTAAATTTTGGAGCAAGATTAGAAGAGTGTAAAAATGCTTCAGAAATTTTATTAAAAAAAGGTATAGATATTACAATTATAGATGCAAGATTTGCTAAACCATTAGATGATAAATTAATTTTAGAAATTGCAACTACGCATGAAGTCGTAATAACTATCGAGGAAGGTTCTATAGGTGGGTTTGGCTCTCACGTCATGCAATTATTATCAGATAGAGGAATTTTTGATAGAGGTTTAAAATTTAGATCGATGATTTTGCCAGATTTATTCATTGATCAAGATACTCCAGAAAAAATGTATGAAAAAGCAGGTTTAGATAGTCAATCTATAGTAAATAAAATAAAGGAAACTTTAGATACGAATATTATTTTTGCTAAAAATAAAGTTTAGCCACACTGGGCTCTATTTAAAAGAAAGTGATCTAATAAAACACAACTTATCATAGCCTCTCCAATAGGAACAGCTCTTATACCTACGCAAGGATCATGTCTCCCTTTTACAGAAATATTTGTATTTTTACCTTTTTTATCTATAGTCTCCCTCGAAGTCACAATTGATGAAGTAGGCTTAACAGCAAATGAAGCAATTATTTCTTGTCCAGAGGAAATACCCCCCAAAATACCACCTGCATGATTTGATTTAAATTTTACTTTACCTGATTTAATTCTCATTTCGTCTGAATTCTCCTCTCCACTTAAATATGCAGAACTCATCCCTGATCCAATATTAACACCTTTGACTGCATTAATACTCATTAACGAAGCAGCTATATCAGTATCTAATTTTGAATAAATAGGTGCACCTAGACCGACAGGAATTCCAGTCGCTCTTAATTGAATAACAGCACCGCATGATGAACCAGATTTTCTAATAGCCATCAAATACTTTTCCCAAAGTTTTACAGATTTTTTATCAGGACAAAAAAATGGATTTTTCCTAATTTCAGCATTGTTCCAATTTTCTAGATTACAAGACATTAATCCAAGCTGTGTGACAGCTCCTATTACACTAAACTTAGATCCAATCAATTTTTTTAGTATAATTTTTGCTACTGCTCCTGCTGCTACGCGACAAGCAGTTTCTCTAGCTGACTGTCTTCCGCCACCCCTAAAATCTCTAATCCCATATTTCTTAAAATATGTAAAATCAGCATGTCCAGGTCTGTATTTATTTTTTATAGACTCATAATCTCTTGATCTTTTATCTTCATTGTAGATTATGATTGATATAGGTGTCCCAGTAGTTTTGCCTTGAAAAACACCAGATAGAATAATTACCTTATCCGACTCTTTTCTTTGGGTAGTAAATTTTGATTGCCCGGGTCGTCTTCTATCCATATCCTGTTGGATATCTTTTTCAGATATAGGAATATTAGGCGGAGAACCATCAATAACACAGCCAATAGCTGGGCCATGAGACTCACCCCATGTTGTAAATCTAAATATTTTACCAAAAGTATTAAAAGACATAGTTATTTAATGTATAAATTATTTTACATAATATATGAATCAAAAAAATGGCAAAAATTCAATTGGCTTAGACAGATGCTTTGAAGATCTGGATAACCCTATAGATTTATTCAAAAAATGGTTTGATAAGGCAAAAGAAACTGAAATTAATGACCCAAATGCTGTTGCTCTCGGGACAGCCAGTGCCAGCAAACAACCCAGCGTTAGAATGGTACTGTTGAAAGGTTTGAGTGATGAAGGATTTGTTTTTTATACCAATTTTAACAGCAAGAAAGGATCAGATTTAAAAAGCAATCAATTAGCTTCTATGTGCTTCCATTGGAAAAGTATTAGAAGACAAGTTAGAATTATTGGAAAAGTAAAGGAAGTTTCCTCAAAAGAAGCAGATGATTATTTTAATTCAAGACCCTATGGGAGTAGAATTGCTGCCTGGGCATCTTCACAATCTGAGCCAATGGAAAGTAGAGATGTTTTTTTAAAAAAAATTATTGAATTTAAAAAAAAATTTTCTGATGAAAAAAAAGTTCCAAGACCAAAGCATTGGTCAGGTTGGAGAATTAATCCAAAAGAAATAGAATTTTGGGTTGATGGAGACAATAGAGTTCATGAAAGACTTAATTATATTAATGATAACGGAAAGTGGATCAAAGAGATCCTTTATCCTTAAAAAGATCTGTTAAGACTAAATCCTGTTAAGTTTTGTAGAATTTTTTTATCTTCACTGTCTTGAAATATACCAAGTGAATCATAAGACACATTAACAAAATATTCTGCTCTTTTTAAACTTGCATCAACTGCTTTATATTTATTTATTAATGCTAATATTTCACTAAAATCATCCTCGTTTCTTTTTTCTTTTTTCATAATCTCTAGAAGAAAACTTCTTTCTTCATCATTACCCTTTTGAAATATAATTATTAAAGGCAAAGTGGTCTTTCCTTCATAAAAATCTTTACCAATCTCTTTTCCAAATATTATTTCTTTTGAATAATAGTCTAGAGCATCATCAGCAATTTGAAATGCCAATCCTAAATTTTTACCGTAAGATTCAAGTGCGTTTTTTTCTTTAATATTACATCCAGCAATTACTGCACCAGTTTTAGTTGCTGCTGAAAAAAGTGCAGCAGTTTTTAAACTAATAATATTAATATAAGTTTCTTCTAGAAGGTCCGCTTCTCCTTTATGTTGTAGTTGAAGAACTTCTCCTTGAGCAATTTTAGCAGAAGTCGAAGACAGAAGTTTAAGAATTTCTAAATCTCCATCATCAACCATAATTTCAAAACATCTACTTAGTAAATAATCACCAACTAGTATTGATGATTGGTTTCCCCAAATTGAATTTGTTGTTTTAACTCCTCTGCGAAGTGAACTCTCGTCAATAACGTCGTCGTGAAGTAAAGTAGCTGCGTGAATTAATTCAACACATGCAGCAAAATTAATATCTCTGTCTCCAAGGTTGTAGCCAGATAATTTTGCAGAGCCCATAGTTAGAAGTGCTCTTAATCTTTTCCCGCCCGATTTAAGGTGGTGATCGCTCATTTTTTTTATTAATTCAACTTCGCTAAAAAGCTTCGATACTATTAAATTTTCAACTTTTGAGAGCTTGTTACCAAGATTATTTTTTAAATCTAAGTAAGCTGAATTAGCAGATTTTTTAAGTGGTATTACAGATCCCATTTGACCAATTATAGTTGTTTTTTATATTAATAAATTTTTAAATTAATCCCTGGTGACGCACCTTTGATTCAACTTCAAGTAGCGAAATAAATTAATTAAAATTTAAAACTGTTCCTGATATAAGAATATTATTAAAAATCTTAAATTATGTTTTCAATCTTTAAAAAAAAGACAGTAATACCCCATGTAAGACTAACTGGCATTATAGGTTCGGCCGGGAGATTTAAGCAGGGAATTGATTTAGCAGGACAGAGAGATCTGATTAAAAAAGCATTCTCCTTAAAAAAAGTAAAACATGTGGCTATTTCTATTAATTCTCCAGGTGGTTCACCAGTGCAATCTCATTTAATTTATAGCTACATAAGACAATTAGCTAAAAAAAAAAACATAAAAGTTTTAATTTTTGCTGAAGATGTCGCTGCCTCTGGTGGCTATTTAATATCTTGTGCGGGTGATGAAATTTACGCAAACTCAAGTTCAATTATTGGCTCAATCGGTGTAATATCAGCTTCGTTCGGTTTTAAAGAACTAATTAAAAAAGTGGGAATAGAAAGAAGAGTTTACACTGCTGGAAAAAATAAAAGTACTTTAGATCCTTTTATCGAAGAAAAAGAAGAAGACATAAAAAGACTTAAAAGCATTCAGTTAGAGTTACACTCAGATTTCATTAAAGTAGTAGAAAAAAGTAGAGGTACAAAATTAAAAGATCCAGAAAAAAATAATATTTTTACAGGAGAATTTTGGACCGGTGCTAGCGCTTTAAAATTAGGATTGATTGATGGTATTGGTAATGCGGATCAAATTCTTAAAGAAAAATTTGGAGAAAAAGTAATAATTAAAAATTTCGAGAAACAAAAAAGTTTTATTGCTAGAAAGCTTTCTTCTTCTATTAAAGACCCAGTGAGTAGCTTTGCAAATATTTTAGAAGAAAAATCTATATGGCAAAAATTTGGTTTATAGATGCCAACTAAATCTAAAAAAAAAAATAAAATAAAAAATAAATTATCTTTTCAAGATATTATTATGAATTTACAAAAATTTTGGGGAAAGTATGGTTGTGTAATTCTCCAACCATATGATTTAGAAGTTGGCGCAGGAACATTTCATCCAGCAACCACATTAAGATCTCTTGGCCCTAAACCATGGAAAGCTGCTTATGTACAACCTTCAAGAAGACCAACTGATGGAAGGTATGGAGAAAACCCAAATAGACTTCAACATTATTATCAATTTCAAGTAATTATAAAACCTTCACCAGAAAATATAAAACAAATTTATTTAAAAAGCTTATCATCTATCGGCATAGACATAAAAAATCATGACATTAGATTTGTAGAAGATGATTGGGAGAGTCCAACACTAGGAGCTGCAGGGCTAGGCTGGGAAGTTTGGTGCGACGGAATGGAGATAACTCAATTTACTTACTTTCAACAAATGACAGGTTTAGAATGTAAGCCTGTTCCTGTAGAATTAACATATGGCTTAGAAAGATTGTGCATGTTTGTTCAAGGCAAAGACAATGTTTTCGATTTAGACTGGAATAATGATGGCATAAAATATAAAGAAGTTTTTTTCCAAGCAGAAAAAGAATTTTCAGCTTATAATTTTGACAATGCAAACACAGATAGTCTATTAAAAAATTTTGAATTAGCAGAAAAGGAATGTATTTCGTTATTGGAAAAAAAACTTGCTTTACCAGCCTATGATCAGTGTCTTAAAGCCAGCCATATTTTCAATTTATTGGACTCGAGAGGTGTAATAGGTGTTGCTGAAAGAACAGGCTATATCAATAGGATTCGAGAGCTTGCAAAAGGATCTGGAAGCGCGTGGTTAAAAACACAAGTTTAATTGTATGTCAGAATTTTTACTAGAGCTATATAGTGAGGAAATACCACCTCAAATGCAGATTAATGTAAGAAAAGAACTCAAGGAATTAATTGAAAAGTCTTTAGAGTCTGAGGGCTTAAAATTTAGTTCAATAATTTCATACTCTTGTCCTACTAGATTAGTTGTTCTGATCAAAGGTATTCCTGAAAAAATCATAATTGAAGCTAAAGAGCTTAGAGGACCAAAAGTTGGAGTTTTGGAGGATATTCTTAATAGATTTCTGAGATCGCAGAATGCATCTAAAAAAGATGCTTATGAAAAAGAAACTGACAAAGGTAAGTTTTATTTTATAAAGACTAAGTCAAAAGAAATTCTTACAAAAGATCTTCTAACTAAAGCAGCTCTTAACTCTATGGCTTCACTTAGTTGGAGAAAATCGATGAAATGGTCAGACAAAAGTTTAATGTGGGGTAGACCATTACGCTCTATTTTAGCAATATTTAATGGAAAAATTTTACCATTTAATTATGGACATATTAAATCTACTGACAACACTATTATAGAAAAAGATCTAATAATAAAAAATAAGAAAATTAAAAATTTTATAGAATATCAACAATTATTAAAGTCTAATAAAATTTTTCTTAATCAAGAAGAAAGAAAAACAAAAATTCTAAAAAAATTCAAAACTATTTGCCAATCTAGAGGGTATAAAGAAATTTATAATGAAAAACTTATAGAGGAGGTGGTAAATATTGTAGAAGATCCAAATGTACTACTTGTAGAATTTAATAAAAATTACTTAGAGATACCTAAAGAAATAATTATTTCTACTTTAGAAAAGAATCAACGGTATTTTCCATTATTAAATAATAATAATAAACTAACTAACTTTTTTCTTGTTGTGGCTAACAAAGCTGATAATAAAAAATTTATTAGAGAAGGTAACAAAAGAGTAGTCGAGGCTAGATTGGCTGACGCTAAGTTTTTTTGGGATAAAGACAAATCAAAAAACTTAATTAAACAGATAGGTAGATTAAAGGAGATTATATTTTATTATAAAGTTGGAACTATATACGATAAAACACAAAGATTGAGAAAATTAGCAGCTCTAATATCTGATGAATTAAATATAAATAAAGAAAAAATTCAAATCGCTGCGTCAATTTCAAAATCTGACCTATGTTCCGATCTAGTTAGTGAATATCCAGAGTTACAAGGAGTAATGGGAAAATACTTTGCTATAGCTCAGGGGTTTGAAGAAGATGTGGCAAATGCGGTAAGTGAGCATTATTTACCAATCGGTATAAATTCTGTTGTTCCAAAAAAACCGTTAAGCTATTCTATTTCAATTGCAGACAAGCTTGATAGTTTAACGGCATTTTTTTTGATTAATGAAAAACCGTCAAGTTCTAAAGACCCCTTTGCATTAAGGCGTGCAGCTATAGGGCTACTAAGAATATTAATTGAAAATAATTTAAGAATAAAATTAAAAGCTTTAATAACATATTCTATTAAGTTGCTTGAAGAACAAGGAGTCGAAATAAAGAATGCCAAGGCAGAAAAAGAGATATTAGATTTTTTAAAGGAAAGAATGAGAAATATTTTAAAGGATAAAAAAATTAATGCTGATATAATAGAGGCTTCAATAAGCTCTCATTTTGGCGATAATTATTTGGACCTATTTAAAAAAAATGTTTTAATGCAGAAGTACATTAATAAAGAAGTAGGAAAAAATGTTATTAGCTCATACAAAAGAGCTTCAAATATAATTGAAAGCACTCGTAAAGAAACTATTGGAAGGCCAGATGCAGTTTTGTTTAGAAAGGATGAGGAGAAAATTTTATTTGAAAAAATAAATGCAATACGGAAAGCTTTTACAGTAAAAGAGGATAAAAAAGACTATGAAAACCTTCTAATTCAGCTATCTGAAGCTAAACCGTACACAGATAATTTTTTTGACAATGTTAAAGTAAATGATGAAAATCAAGATATTAAAAATAACCGATTAGAATTACTTAGAATGTATTGTAATACTTTTGACAATTTTATGAACTTTTCAAAGTTAGAAGGATTATAATGAAGCAATTTGTATTTAGCTTTGAGGATAAAAAAACTAAAATTCTAAAAAATAAAAAAAATATATTAGGAGGTAAAGGCGCTAACCTAGGAGAAATGGGAAGATTAGGTTTGCCAGTCCCTCCAGGATTTACTATTTCAACAGAGGTATGTGATATTTTTTATAAAAATAAAAAAAAACTTACTAGCAAAATAGACTCAGATATTAAAAAAGAAATAAAAAAGATTGAAAAGAAAACGAAGAAAAAATTTGGAGATTTAGACAATCCACTGTTAGTTTCTGTAAGATCAGGTGCAAGAGTATCGATGCCAGGAATGATGGATACTATTTTAAACTTAGGTTTGAACGATGCCACAGTTAAAGCGTTAGCACAAAAAAGTTCAAATGGAAGATTTGCCAAAGATAGTTATAGAAGATTTATTCAAATGTATAGCAGTGTAGTTTTAGGAATTGAAAGTCATTTATTTGAAGAAATGATAGATAATTATAAATTAACCAAAGGTGTCTTATTAGACACTGAGTTGGATGAAAATGATTGGGATGGATTAATAAAAAATTTTAAAGAACTTGTGAGAAAAGAAAAAAAAGTAGACTTCCCTCAAGATGTTGAAAAACAACTTTACGGAGCAATAAATGCAGTCTTTTTATCTTGGGAAAGTCAAAGAGCAAAGACTTATAGAAAAATAAATCACATACCCGATCATTGGGGAACAGCAGTCAATATTCAAGCCATGGTTTTTGGTAACATGGGAAATAATTGTTCAACAGGAGTCGCTTTTACTAGAAATCCGTCTACTGGAGAGAAAACATTTTTTGGAGAATTTTTGATTAATGCTCAAGGTGAAGACGTTGTAGCTGGCACAAGAACACCTCAACATATTACCAAAAAAGCAAAAAAAGATTCTGGATCCAAAGAACTTTCTATGGAGGAGGTAATGCCCAAAGTTTATAAAGAATTAGCAAAAGTTTTTACAAAATTAGAAAAACATTACAGAGACATGCAAGATATTGAATTTACTGTTGAAAATAACAAACTTTGGATGCTTCAAACTAGGTCTGGAAAAAGAACAGCAAAAGCTGCAATTAAAATTGCTGTAGACATGGTAAAAGAAAAATTAATTTCAAAAAAAGAAGCTATTCTAAGAATTGACCCTAATACATTGGATACATTGTTACATCCAACTTTAGATGAAAAAGTAGAAAAGAAAATTATAGCTTCAGGTCTACCCGCTTCGCCTGGTGCAGCAAGCGGTAAGGTGGTTTTTTCTGCAGATAAAGCAGAGAGATTAAATGGGATGATGCAAGATACGATATTAGTAAGATTAGAAACCTCGCCCGAAGACATTCATGGTATGCATGCTGCAAAGGGAATTTTAACAGCTAGAGGTGGAATGACAAGTCATGCAGCAGTAGTTGCAAGAGGGATGGGAAGACCATGCGTGTCAGGTTCAAGTGAAATTACTATAGACTATGAGGCTAAACTGTTTAAAGCAGGCGAGGAAATTATTAAAGAGGGAGATGTTATCACTATCGATGGAGGGAATGGAAAAGTTATGAAAGGATTAGTGCCAACAGTTCAACCAGAAATATCTGGATATTTTTCAACACTAATGAAATGGTCAGATAAGTTTAGAAAACTAAAGATAAGAACTAATGCTGAAACAGAAAACGACAGCAAAACAGCAAGAGAATTTGGAGCTGAGGGAATAGGGCTATGTAGAACTGAACATATGTTTTTCGATGAGGAGAGAATTTTATCAGTAAGACAGATGATTTTGTCTAAATCAAAAGAGGATAGAGACAATGCTTTGAGTAAACTATTGCCATATCAAAAAAATGACTTTAAACAAATTTTTAAAGTTATGTCCCAGCTACCAGTTACTGTTAGGTTGTTAGATCCTCCTTTGCATGAATTTCTACCTAAAACAGAAAAAGACATTGAAGAAGTAGCAAGATCGCTAAATTTAGGAGCTAAAGAAGTAAGAGATAGAATAGCAGAGCTTCATGAAGAAAATCCAATGTTAGGGCATAGAGGATGTAGGTTGGGAATCTCATTCCCTGAAATTTATGAAATGCAATGTAAAGCTATTTTCGAAGCATTAGTCGAAATTAGAAATGAAAAAGCAAAGTCGGCTTTTGTTGAGATAATGATTCCTTTGGTTTCAACTGACACAGAATTAAAAATATTGAGAGCACTTGTAGACAAAACAGCTAAAGTTATTAATATTAAATATAAAATTAAATTAGATTATACGGTAGGCACCATGATTGAACTCCCTAGAGCTGCTTTACAAGCAAAATTAATTTCAAAGTATGCAGATTTTTTTAGTTTTGGAACCAACGATTTGACACAGACAACTCTAGGTATTAGTCGTGATGACTCAGGTAAGTTTTTAAATGATTATATTAATAATAAAGTGTTCGAGATAGATCCCTTTGTAAGTATAGATCAAAATGGAGTAGGTGAGCTGGTAGAAATTGCATCTCAAAGGGGACGTAAGACTAATAAAAAATTGAAACTAGGAATTTGTGGTGAACATGGTGGTGACCCAAGAAGTATTGAGTTTTGCTCAAGAACAGGATTAGACTACGTTTCATGTTCACCCTTTCGAGTACCAATTGCAAGGTTAGCAGCTGCACAAGCAGAAATTAAAAGATAATTCAATAAATAAATGAGCGAACCAATAGATATAAAAACAAAAAAAAAACTTAGTCCCTCAACTGAAATAAATTTTGATAAAGAGATAGTTCTTGAAATAGTACAAAATTCTTTGGTAAAAACCTATGACGAATGGGTTAAATTTCAACAGACTTGGGTTAATAAAGCATATGCAACTTTTCATGATTTTGATAAATATTTAGTGCTTATTTATTTAATCAAAACCGTTTGGCAAGATTTATCTGATAAATTTAAATTTCAATCGATTGACGAATTTTATAGTCATGATCAAGTTAAAATACCAAAAATCAATTTAATTAAAATATCGGAAGAATTAAATATTCCAAAAGAAACTATCAGAAGAAAAGTAAATGACTTTCAAAAGGTAGGAATTTTAAGAAGAGAGGGAAAATCAATAATTTTAAATAGATCATTAATGATATTTCAAAAACCTACAAGTAGCTTAGATCAATTATGTAAATTTATAGAAAAAACATCGGCCTTAATTCCTAAAGAAAAACTATTTAACAAAAATTATTCAAGAGAAGAGTATAAAATTTTTATCTGTAAACATTTTACAGTTTGTTGGTCACGTTTTTTTAATTTACAAATTCCTTACTTAGTGAGAAATAGGAATACATTTAGAACTCTTGAAACATGGAATATTTGGGGAACGATAGCAATAAATCATATGATAAATGTAATAAAAATGGATAAAAAAAGATTGTTAGATGAAAATATAATGCCGAATAACTTTGTTGATCAATTAATAAACGTCAAAATAAAACATGGTATAAATGCGTCGACTATTTCAGATATGTCTGGTATCCCAAGAGCTACGGTTATAAGAAAATTAAAATGGTTAACTAATCAAAATGTTATTAAAAAAGATAAAAATTTACAATATTTCATGACAGACAAAGGTAAATTGAATAAACAAATTAATAAGAATATTTCTAGACTTCATCAAGATATAGCGTACTTTTTAACAGATATAATTGATCTTATAAAAAATTCAAATTTGAAGATTTAGAAACATCAATTAACTTCCCTTTTTTTTATAGAGAACATTCTAATTATTTACTTAATTCTAAGCTGAAGTCAAAATTTTTAGAACTATGAGTAAGAGAGCCGATAGATATTCGATTTATTTTAGTTTTAGCAATTTTATTAACATTTTTGATATTTACGTTTCCAGAATACTCTGTCTCATATTTATTTTTACATATTTTTAGACATTTTCTTAATATCTTAATATTCATATTATCAAATAAAATTCTTTTAAATCTCATACCCAAAACTTGTTTTAGCTGAATAATGTTTTCAATTTCAACTGTGATTACTTTTTTAGTTTTAATGGCTTTTTTAATGAGGTCTCTAAGATTTTTAGAGGCATTTATGTGATTATCTTTAATCATAATTTCATCGCTGAGATTATATCTATGATTAAAACCTCCTCCTTTTTTTACTGCATATTTTTCCAAAAACCTCAAGTTTGGAGTAGTTTTTCTCGTACAACATATTTTTGTTTTTTTATTTACTTTTTTTACAAATTTATTAGTTAAAGTTGCTATACCTGAAGCATGACTAAGAAAATTCAGGGCTGTTCGTTCTGCTATTAATAATGTTTTTGTATTAGCTGAAATACTTGCTACCAAATCTCCTTTTTTAATTTTTTTTCCATCTTTAACTTTCTTTAAAAAATTAGTCTCTTTTCCAATCAATTTAAAAGCAGTTTTACAAAATTCTAAACCAGCAACTATACCGTTCTGATTTGCTATAATTTTTGCTTTACTTTTTTTGTTATTAACAAGTTTGGTTGTTATATCTCCATTAGGTCTGAGATCTTCATTAAGAGCTTCTCTTACAATTTTGTTAATATGTTTTTTATTAATTTTTTGCACTGAGTCTAACGACCAATTTTAGTCATTCTTTGTACAGATTTTCTTGCTAATAACGCTATTTTTTCTTTTATAAAAATTTCATTAGACTCATTTTCTAAACAATTTAGAATTTTATTTAAATTAATTTTTTTCATGTAGGGACAAAGGTTGCAAGGTTTAATGAAATCTACATTTGGATTGTCAGCTTGAACATTGTCACTCATTGAACATTCCGTAACAAGCATAACTTTTTTAGGTTGATTTTTTTTAACATATTCAATCATTCCTCCTGTAGATCCAGCAAAATCACAGGCTTCCAGCACATCTGAAGGACATTCAGGATGACCTATGACTTTAATACCTGGATTAGACTCCCTTATACTTTGAATTTCTTTAGCTGAAAATTGTTCATGTACAATGCAAGATCCTTTCCAAGAAATAATTTTGACTTTTGTTTGTTTGGCTACATAATTTGCTAAATGTTGATCAGGTAAAAATATAACTCTGTCTGTTTTAAGTGACTCAACAACTTTAACTGCGTTTGCAGAAGTACAGCATACATCAGTCTCAGCTTTTACGTCTGCGGATGTATTGACATAAGATACTACAGGTACACCAGGGTATTTTTTTTTAAGCAACCTTACATCTTTACCAGTTAAAGACTCAGCTAAAGAGCAACCTGCCGTCATATCAGGTATTAAAACTTTTTTATCTGGACTCATTAGTTTAGCAGTTTCAGCCATGAAGTGAACTCCACATAGTACAATTATATCAGCAGAGGTTTTTGCTGCCTCTACAGCAAGTGCCAATGAGTCACCTGCAATATCTGCAACGCCATGATAAATTTCTGGTGTCTGATAATTATGTGCTAAAATAACTGCGTTTTTTTCTTTTTTTAATTTATTAATTTTTTCTATTAAGGGAGCGTGCACCCTCCATTCAATTTCAGGAACATGTTTTGAGATTTTTTTATAGATCTCACCCGTACTTTTGTTTAGCTGTTCTTGTGCAGACATACTTATTCCAATCTATCAACTTGATCTTAAATTGTCATTCACTTATTGTCGCAGAATATAAGCGGTCGTGCTGAAATTGGTAGACAGGCACGCTTGAGGGGCGTGTGGGTTTTCCCGTGAGAGTTCGAGTCTCTCCGACCGCACCAAAACGTAGAGAAAATGTAAATAAATTTTCTAAAAAACACGTCTTTTTTAGATTCACTTTGCTGGAATTGTGCTCATTACAGTCTACTCTTGAAGAATTATTATAGTTCAAGCGCAGCGAGTAGTGACTCTCCGAGCTCGGATGCTTTTGACTGCACTAATTACTTGAGAAATTTGATGTAATTTGACTCTTAATTAAAAATCATTTTAACTATGTTTATGCCTGGAAAGCTAGTCAGCAGGATGTCGGAAAGAGAGTGTCACACTCTTAACGAGACAGATACAATTAAAATAGCAAGTCAAAAACTAGATGAAAAAAAGATTGGTTGTATGCCTGTACTTGATAAAAAAAAAAAACGTTATTGGTATAATTTCTGAAAGAGATCTTTCTCAATTTATTTACAAAGAAAGATTTAATTTGAGTATTTCAATTTCTCAAATTATGTCAAAGAATCTTGTAACTTGTGATTTAAATACCTCTGTAACAGAATTAATGGATGAAATGACAAAAAAAAAAATTAGGCATATATTGATAATGGAGGATAAAAAACTTCTAGGAATTGTATCAATTGGTGATGTGGTCAATCATTTGATAGCGAAAGTTAAAGAGGAGAACAAAAATTTAAAAGACTATATTAATAGCTACTAATAATTTTAACCTTGGCTTTTCCACAACTTAATTCTTTGTCTTTAAATTCAGAAAAATCTGGATCAAATAATTTTATTAACGCAAATGGATAAGGATTATCAATTAATATTTTTCCAACTTTTTTTTCATTAAATGTTAAATCATCACCAACTTGTATTTCTCTATCAATTTTTACGGCCAATAACCTTCTTCTAAGTTTATTTTTTAATTTCATTCTTGCCGTATTTTCTTGTCCTACATAGCAACCTTTTTTAAAGTCAATAGTATTCAACTCATCAAAATTTGCTTCCAAACCGAACAATTGTTCTTTTAAATTAATTAAACCTTTTCCAGGAATTCCCAAATTGTGTGCAAGACTGTAGTATCTCGAGCTATCAATTATTTTTAGATTAAGTCTTTTTATTGTTAAATGAAGTTTTTCTAATGAAGATAATACTCTTGCTCCAAGTTCTTTTTTTCTCGGGTCAATAAAAAAAGGGCTTTCTCTGTAAATTATTGTATTTGTTGATTTGTTATTTTCAGATTGAATTTCATTAAATTTTTTAACATTAAGAATTCCAATAACATAACTAGAAGATAAATCCCTTAGTTTTACTTTAGATCTTAATATGTACTTAGACAAGACACTGATTAGACTCTCTCTAGCTTCATTATCACAATCAAGCAAATAACCTCCATCTGCGTAGATAATAAAAAATTCATACAAGTATTTTCCCTGAGGACTAAATAAAGCAGTATGAATAGTATTATTCTGATCAACTTTTGCAATATCATTAGTAATAATATTTTGAAGATATTCTTTTGCGTCTTCACCAGTCACAAAAATTACCCCCCTATCTTCTAAAATTATGATTTGATCTTTTTCCATATTTGATAATATTGTATAATAAATTTACATAATATGTCTGAAAATTTTAGTCTTATCATTAAAAATGGAGCTTGCTATATAAATGGCAAATTAACTCAAACTGATATAGGACTATCAGATAATAAAATTAAAAAAATTGGTAAAATAGAACTTAATAGTTCAAAAGTTTACGATGCTACTAATAAAATTGTTTTACCTGGCATTATAGATACTCAAGTACATTTTAGAGAACCAGGCTCAACTGATGCTGAGGATTTAGAAAGTGGTAGTAGAGCAGCTGTTTTAGGGGGCGTTACTTCTTTATTTGAAATGCCTAATACAAATCCTCCTACATCTAATTTAATTGAATTTGAAAAAAAATTGCAGGCAGCAAAGAACAGAATGCATAGTAATTATGCTTTTTATTTTGGTGCGACTCCTGAAAATACCGAACAATTATCCAAGTTAAAAAATATTGAAGGTTGTTGTGGGGTAAAATTGTTTGCAGGTTCTTCTACAGGAAAATTATTAGTTGATAAGGAAGCTGATATTGAAAAAGTAATTTCAAGCAGTGATAGAGTAGTATCTATTCACTCTGAGGATGAAGAAATCTTAAGATTAAGAAAGAAATTAATCAAAGAAGGCGATGTTCATTCTCATCCAGAATGGAGGAATGTTGAATGTGCAATGTCTTCAACAAGAAGAGTTGTTAAAATTGCAGAAAGATACAATAAAAAAATTCATGTTTTACATGTGACAACTAAAGAAGAAGTTGATTTTCTAGCAATGCATAAAAAAAATGTTACTTTTGAAACTACTCCACAACATTTAACTCTTTATGCTCCAGATTGTTACGATAAATTAGGAACCTATGCTCAAATGAACCCACCTTTAAGAACAAAAGAGCATTATGATCGACTATGGTTAGCAATAAAAAATAATATAGTTGATGTACTTGGATCTGATCATGCTCCTCATTTAAAAATAAATAAAGAAAAAAGATATCCAAATTCACCTTCAGGTATGCCGGGAGTCCAAACAATTTTCCCAGTAATGCTTGACCATGTAAATAATGAGAAGCTTACACTAAAGCAATTAATAAATCTGATGTGTGAAAATCCCTGTAAAATTTTTGGTATTAAAAATAAAGGATACCTAAAAGAAGGTTTTGACGCTGATCTAACTATCGCAGACATGAATAAAGAAGTTATTATTAAGAATGAGATGATTGCTAGTAAATGTAAATGGACTCCTTTTAATAACTATAAAGTAAAAGGCTTTCCAGTAGGAACAATTGTAAATGGTAATTTAGTTATGTCAGATGGAAAAATTGTTATCGAGTCTAAAGGAACACCATTAGAGTTTTAATATTTTATTTTCAATTAAGTCAGCTTTAATTTCATCTAAGATTGCAGGATCATCAATAGTAGCTGGCATTTTATAAGGTTCATTATCAGCAATTTTTCTTACCGTTCCCCTTAAAATTTTTCCTGATCTAGTTTTTGGTAATCTTTTAACTACAACCGCCAACTTAAATGCAGCTACAGGACCTACTTTATCTCTAACCATTTTGACACATTCATTAATTATTTCTTTTTTATCTTTTGTAACGCCAGCTTTTAAAGCAAGTAAACCCATTGGTATTTGTCCTTTCAATTTATCAGCGATTCCTAGAACAGCACATTCAGCAACATTCTTATGTTCTGCAAGAACTTCTTCAATGGCGCCCGTAGACAATCTATGTCCAGCAACATTTATAATGTCATCAGTTCGAGACATTATCCAAACATATCCATCTTCATCTATATGACCTGCGTCGTAAGTTAAATAATAGCCAGGGTAAGTTGACATATAATTTTCTTTATAACGCTTGTCTGCACCCCATAAAGTAGGAAAGGTGCCTGGAGGTAAAGGTAGCTTAACGACAATGTCTCCCATCTTACCAGGCCCAACTTCTTTACCTTCTGAGTTTAAAACTTTTAAATCATAACCAGGCACTGGTTTGAATGCTGAGCCATATTTTACTGGGAAAGACTCTATTCCAGTACAATCAGATGTTATTGCCCAACTTGTTTCTGTTTGCCACCAATGATCTATAACAGGTGAATTAGATAATTTTTCAAACCACTTTATAGTATCTGGATCTGCACGTTCTCCTGCAAGAAATAATTTGTCAAATTTACTTAAGTCATATTTTTTAAAAAAATCTCCATTAGGATCTTCTTTTTTTATAGCTCTAATTGCAGTCGGTGCTGTAAAAAGAGATTTAACTTTATGCTCAGATATAATTCTCCAAAAAACTCCAGCATCAGGAGTTCCTACAGGCTTTCCTTCAAATAACACTGTTGTGCATCCATAAAATAAAGGAGCGTATACGATGTAAGAGTGACCAACAATCCATCCAATATCACTTGCAGACCACCAAACATCATCTGGATTAACATTATAAATATTTTTCATTGTCCATTTAAGCGCAACTATGTGCCCACCAATATCTCTCACAATACCTTTAGGTAATCCTGTTGTTCCAGATGTATAGAGAATATATGCGTAATCATTAGCATTCATTGGTTCACACTCAGCAGGCTTTACATTTTTAAGAGAGTCTTCCCAGGTAATATCTATTGATTGGTTTAACTCGGCTTTATCTTTTTCTCTTTGAAATATAATACATTTATCCGGTTTGTGATTTGCTAATTCAAGAGCTTTATTAACTAAAGGTTTATAATGAACAGTTCTACCAGGTTCATAACCACAAGATGCTGTAACTATTAATTTTGCTTTTGAATCATCTATCCTGCTTGCAAGTTCGTTAGCAGCAAATCCACCAAAGACAACAGAGTGTACTGCTCCTATTCTTCCACAAGCTAACATAGCAATTATTGCTTGAGGTATCATCGGCATATAAATAATTACTCTATCTCCTCTATTGACTCCTTGCTTTTTCAAAGCCCCAGCAAATAAAGCCACTTGATCTCTTAACTCAGAGTAAGTGATATTTTTTTTTGATCCAGTAATTGGACTATCATAAATTATTGCAATCTTTTTACCTCTTCCTTTATCAATATGAAGATCTAAAGCATTGTAACAGGTGTTTGTAACACCATCTTCGAACCATTTATAAAAAGGAGGATTGTCAGAGTTTAAAATTTTTGTAGGTTTTTTGTACCAAAAGATATCATTTGAAATATCTTTCCAAAAATTCTCTTTATTATTAATAGAATTGTTATAAATTTGTTTGTATCTTTGAGTCAAATCGCTCTCCATTAAATGTTAAATTATAAGTAGTATTTCATAAATATCCCCAAAAAAAAATAAAAAAACCAATAAAAATGGGGGTTTTTAGTTAAAAAAAACACTTCAAAGTAACTTTTTTTTTTATTAAGGTCCTGCATATTATTTAGTAATGAAAAGTAAATCATTATTTAAATAGTTTAATATATTAAACTAAGTAGAAAACTAACAACGAGGGAGGTTTTCATGAGTAAATTTAAAACGCTTGCACTAGCAGCTGTAGCCGTACTAGGCTTAACAGGCGTAGCTAATGCAGCAACCCCTATGCTTGAGACAGGAGATTTCGTAGGAATATCTTTCTGGCTTGTGTCTATGGGAATGATCGCAACTACAGTATTCTTTTT
>MDTB01062795.1_pt1 | contig 81679 bp, 84 predicted proteins | sample 811161 | NCBI WGS metagenome assembly MDTB01 (sample SAMN05326650, study PRJNA326480) | marine metagenome | isolation source: seawater | place: Mediterranean Sea | collected 2009 | reverse complement strand
ATATTAGATAGAATTTTAAAGAAAATATAGCATGTTGATGATTGCAATATAAAATATGATGTAATATTATTATTTATATTGTATATACAAATTCTTTAAAAAGATTGCCATATACTGTTTTTAATCTTCTTCATCATTTTTGAATGTTTGTCTATCTCGTCTTTGTCTAAGACTATGAGCCGTAGATTATCTTTTTCTAAATTTATTTTATGATTATAATTTATCTCTGTTTTTTGGGGGTTTAATTGCAGAGCTTGTTGTTTGCCACCTAGAAGTTCATTATAAACTTGCATTAATAGAAAAGAATCTGTTAGAGCACCATGTTTTTCTCTACTGTCGAGGCTTATGTCAAATCTTCTGCATAATGCATTAAGATTATTTTTACTACCAGGAAACTTTTTTTTTGCTATTTCTAATGTGCATAAGGCAGAGCTTTTGTCTATTTCTTTTTTAGATAGTCTCTTAAGTGAGTGATTAATCATGTTTAGATCGAATTGTGCGTTGTGAATAATTATTTGGCAATTGTCTATGAAAGATAGAAAATCCTCTATATCTTTGTCAAATGTTGGATATTGAGATAGAAAATTATTATTTAACCCATGAATTTCTTCAGATTCTTTTGTTATTAAGATATTATCAGGTTTGTAGTACCGATGAAATTTTTTTCCGGTGTAAAGATTGTCTATTAATTCAAGACAGCCTACTTCGATAATCCTATCATTTTCGAAATCTAGTCCAGATGTTTCAGTATCAAGAATTATCTGTCTCATTTTACTTGGGCCTCCATTTGAGCTTGTCAATAACCGGCTGAATTTGATCTAAGGTTCGATAAAAAATAGCGAGATTACCGGAGTTATTACTTTTGTTTGAAATAATCACTTTTAATCCCAACAAAGTAGTTAGTTCTCTCTCTAAGTGCTCTATATTTGAATCTTTATTTCTCTGACTCTGTGCAGAAGTCATTCCACTAAGATTTGGCGATAGTTGAGATTTCTTTATATCGTTAACTATTTTTTCCGCTCCTCTGACGCTCAATTGCTTTTTTATGATTTCATCACAAACGTCGATTGCTTGATCTTCATTTAATGTTATAAGTGTTCTTGCGTGACCAAAGGAGAGATCACCATTCATTATATGTTTTCTAACATTTTTAGGAAGAGACAATATTCTAAGCACATTTGCAATATGACTTCTACTTTTTCCTAGATGAGATGAGAGTTTTTTCTTGAGTGTATTCAAAAACATTCATCATTGTCCTGTAACCTTCGGCCTCCTCAATTAAATTTAAATCGGCTCTTTGAAGGTTTTCTATCATCGCTACACCAATGGTGGTTTCATCGTCAAAGTCTCTTATTATTACCGGTACCTCGTGAAGTTTTGCAAGTTGTGCGGCTCTCCATCTCCTTTCTCCTGCAATTATTTCAAAGTTTGAACCTTGATTGGTTAATGGCCTCACTAGTATAGGCTGTAGGACTCCATTTGATTTTATAGATTCTGCAAGTTCCTCAAGTTCTGTTTGGTCAAAAACTTTTCTAGGTTGAAATTTGCCGCTTCTGAGATTTTGGATTGGAATCTTGCCCTGGTTGTTCTTCTCGTTTTTATCAACTTGCCCTTTTAGTTTAAGATTAATTATTGATAACTTGTTATTTTTATTTTCAGACACCTGCGGCATATTAATTTTAAGAGGTGTGGATTGAATTTTATCCTTGATCTTTGATTTTATTACAGAAGCTAATTCTTGGTCTTTCGATAATAAAGACGACAAACCCATTCCAAGTTTTTTTTTTGTTTTGGGAGTTGTTCTTTTTTTTTTGGTGGTAATAGAGCTAACAGATTTAGTCTTTATTTTTGATTTATTTGGTCTACGAGTTTTTTGTCCCATGTTTTTTTCTTAATTTGAATCGCTCAAGCCACCAAAATTTCCTTTTCCTAATACTTCTGCGGCTAGGTTGACATATGCTTCGGATCCAATACATGAATGGTCATATAATAATACTGGTTTTCCGTGAGACGGCGATTCTGAAATTTTTATATTTCTTGGAATAATAGTCTTATAAACTGCTGCCCCCATAACCTCACGAACGTCTTCTTCAACTTGTATACTTAATTTATTCCTTGAATCATGCATAGTCAATAAAATTCCATCTAAATCCAATTCTGGATTTAGGTCAGAATTAACTTGTTTGATTACTCTTAAGATCTGACTCAGTCCTTCTAATGCAAAAAATTCACATTGTAGAGGAATTAAAACCTTATTAGACGCTGCTAAAGCGTTTATGGTTAGGAACCCTAGTCCTGGTGGACAGTCAACTATTATAGCAGAGTATTGATGTGGTAAATTGTCTATTGCTTTTTTTAGTATAAATTCTTTATCCGTAACTGAGTGAGGAATTTCAGATTCCGCGTTTGCCAAGTCAACTCTTGAGGGAACCAAGCCTAGTCCATTTACTTCTGTAGACTTTACGGCATCAACCATGGGAACTTCTTTAGTTAAGACTTCATAGGTTCCCGGCATTCTTCTGTCTGAAGGAATTGCAAAACCTGTGCTAGCATTACCTTGTGGGTCTAAATCTACTACTAAACATGATTTCCCAGAAATAGATAAAGCCGTAGCAAGGTTCACAGCAGTTGTTGTTTTACCAACTCCCCCCTTTTGATTAACAATTGAGAAAACCGTCCTCTTCATAATTTCCTTTTTACCTTTGAAAAAATCAAAGTAACCCCACCAGATTCATCAAATTCTTTATTATTCTTAACAACATTGAGCTGGAAGTACCACTTCTTTTTTAATTCAGTTGTTTCTTTTTCCCAATTCTTTCCTTTAGGAAACATAAAAACCGTTTTTTTCTTGGCTAAATTCCATGTTAAATTCATCAATTTACTTAAAGGTGCGACGGCACGTGCTAATATTATATCAAAACAATCATCCAGCAACTCAGCTCTTTTGTTATTTATGTTTACCTTCAATTTTAGTTTTCTTGAAGTTTGAATTAAAAAGTTAAATTTTTTAGAAGTAGACTCGACAAGTGTAAATTTAATATTTAACCTTTTTTCTTTGTTTAATATTGCTAAAACCATTCCTGGAAAACCAGCTCCTGTTCCTACATCAATAATAGAAAATGTCTTTTTTGCATCTTTTAAAGTTAATTCTTCAATATGTTTGAATAGTTTGGCAGAATCACTAAAATGTCTTAACCAAATCTTATCTTCTGTTGATTTCCCTATAATGTTTACGTTATTTAACTGTGTGAGAATAAGATTTTCAAATGATTGCAAAGTATGCATTGTTTCACGTGAAACATTAAAAAATTTAGAAAAGATTAATTTTTCATTCTTGGTACCCACCTTTGCTATTTTTTAATGAATCTAAGCAAAATTGATGCTGCAGCGGGTGTCATTCCGGGAAGTTGACGTGCTTCCATTATATTTTCAGGTTTATGATAGTTTAAGATTTCCTTTACCTCATTCGAGAGGCCGGAACATGACATAAAATCAAGTTTTTGATCAATTTTTAAATATTTATCTTTTTCAAGCTCTTCTATTTCTAGGTTTTGTTTGCCTGAATAACGATTATAGAATGAATTGGCTTTAATTTGTTTTTCTATAACTTGATCCGTTTTTAAATTTTTGAGTTCGGGCCACATACTTTTTAGGTCTTTCCATGACACTTCTTTGTATCCCAATATCTCAAATGCTGATCTTTTTTTTCCATCTTGATTGATTTTGATATTAAACCGTGAGTATTTCTGTGGTGAGGCGGTTAACTTATTGAGTAATTTGTATGTTTTCTTTAACAATGATTTCTTGGCCAGCCACTTTTTTTTTCTATCTTTTTCGATGAACCCTGATTTTATTCCCAAATCAGTCAAACGCTCATCAGCATTATCTGCTCTTAGCAAAAGTCTATATTCTGCCCTTGAAGTAAACATTCTGTAGGGCTCGATAAGCCCACCTTTTGTTAAATCTGACGTAAGAACTCCTAGATATCCCTGCGATCTTGAAATAACTAGTGGTTTTTTTTCTAATATCTTGTATGCAGCGTTTATACCAGCCATAAGTCCTTGGGCAGCTGCCTCTTCGTAACCTGTGGTACCATTAATCTGCCCTGCTAAAAAAAGACCTTTAATTTTTTTAGTTTCAAAAGATTTTTTTATTTCAATACTGTCAATACAATCATATTCAATTGAATATCCGTATTGTTTTATGACTGCATTTTCAAGACCTTTGATTGAAAAAATAAATTCATCTTGAATTGTCTTTGGCAGAGAGGTTGATATCCCATTTGGATATATGTTCGTACCGTCTATTGTCTCTGGTTCCAAGAATATTTGATGACTATCCTTATATGAAAATCTATTAATTTTGTCCTCAACAGAAGGACAATATCTCGGTCCTTTGGATTTAATAGAACCATCAAACATGGGGGAATTATTCAGGTTATTTTTTATGATTTTGTGGGTTTTTTGATTTGTATGTGTTATGTAACAATTTATTTGTTTTGTCTTAATTTTATCGGTTAGAAAAGAGAATGGTTCCGGGACTTTGTCCCCTTTTTGTTCAATGCAATCTTTATAGATTATAGAATTCCCGCAAAGTCTTGGCGGAGTTCCTGTTTTAAGACGAAGCATTTTGAATTCATTCAATTTGAAGAAATTGGATAATTTTATAGAAGGTTTGGCGCCTATTCTGCCAGCAGGCCAACTTTCCCCCCCCTGATAAATCATTCCTCCGAGAAAAGTTCCAGTTGTAATTACAAGAGATCTGCACAAGATGTCACCAGCAACTTGTAAGGTCAAGCCTTTCACAGTTTTTTGATTATACTCTGTAGAAATTTTAATATCTAAGACTTCATCCAAAATGAAATGAATGTTCTCCCTATCTAATAACTCTAGCATATTTTTTTTATATTTATGTCTATCTATCTGAGCTCTTGGTCCCTGAACAGCTTCGCCTCTTGTCCTATTTAAAACCCTAAATTGTATTCCTGAAAGATCGGATGATCTTCCAATCAAGCCACCAAGTGCATCAATTTCTCGGATTAGGTGACCTTTACCCAATCCACCCATAGCCGGGTTACATGATAATGTGCCAATGTCTTTTTTGTTGAAGGTTACAAGAGCAGTTTTCATGCCTAGCCTAGAGGACATAGTAGCGGCTTCTACCCCAGCATGTCCGGCGCCCACAACAACAACGTCAAATGTTTTATTTTGTTTCACGTGAAACATTTATTTTCCAATACAAAATTTATTAAAAATTAACTCTAATTTATCCTCTTCGTCAAAATGACCATAAAGATGGTCAAGATCATTTATCGCGTCTCTTAAATATTTTGCACATATTTCAACTTCGCCAAAATTGACAACTGCTTTTCTAAGATTTTCTATTAAATTTTCTAAATTCATTTTGTGCCTTAATTCAGAAAAATAATAATCATTGCTTTTGGTGTCAATCGATATTAGGTTTTGTTCAATAAATTTATGAAGTTTATTCAATATTTTGTGGTCATTTACGTCTTTTCTACATGATATTGAGAACGATTTTATTTTTTTAATTTTATCTATTCTTTTCTTCCACTTTGAAAATTTTATATCGGAATTCTGTAAATCTTTTTTGTTAAATATGATTACAGCCTTCTTCTTTTTTATTTTGTTCACCAAATCTTCAACAATCTTAACGTTAATATTATTATAGGAATCAGGCGATACCACTAAAATAAATTTATCCAACATCTTTACATTATCTAATGACTTTTTAACGCCTATTTTTTCAATAGTATTATTTGAGTTCCTAATCCCAGCTGAGTCGATTATCTTTACCTTGTGGTTTCGAATCTCTGTTATTTGCTCTGTTTGGTCGGTAGTGGTTCCTTTCTTGTTGGACACAATCATTTTATCCTCTTGTATCATAAAATTAAATAAAGACGATTTTCCAGCGTTAGATGGTCCCACTATCATAATACTGATACCATGAACAAGATTATTAGAGTTATTGATAGATTTATAAACATTCTCAATATCCTGAATTGTAAGATTTATTTTATTTTTCATGTCAAATCCTTCAATTCCATATAGATCATCTGAAAATTCGATTTGAGCATCAACGGTGGACAAGAATTCTAGTATCTGATTTTTCCAAACATCACATTTGTTAGCCCCTTCACCATATATCTGTTTATTGGAAATTTCCCTTTGAGTTTCAGTTTCTGAGTTTATGAGATTATTAATTCCCTCAAAATAAAGCATGCTACCCTTACCATTAAAAAAAGCTCTTTTTGAGAACTCACCTGGCATTGCGGCCCTAGTTCCGGGGAATTCTTGCAAGGTTTTTGTTAATTTCTTTATAATTGCAATGCTACCGTGTATGTGAAACTCTAAGATGTCTTCACCTGTAAAAGATTCAGGAGATTTAAAAAAAATAATAATTCCCTTATCTATAAGATTAAAATTCATATCATATATGTTGGAATAGTTCGCATATCTATTTTTAGGATTTTTTAATTTACAAAGTGTTTGTGCTATTTTCTTGCTATTATTTCCTGATACTCTGATAATAGCAACTGCCGATTGCGCATAATTAGTTGACAGAGCAAATATTGTTTCCTTAGAGGAGTATTTCATAATGAATAATATATATTGATATTTTAAAAAAAGAATTTTAAAAGTCATTATATTATCATTAATTAACAACTTGATAAGAAACTAGTTCTTTTAAGAAATGTTTATAAAGAAAAATTAAAAAGTTATCAGAAACACAGTGACCAAGTTTAACCAATATGGTAAGAATAAATTAAAATACTCATTTGATATTTGAGAAAGGTTTAAAATCATTATTTTAGATTTAAATGAAACAGCTAAAATTCAAAAAGAAATTAATTATTAGTAATACGGATCAAAAATATTAAGCTAAACTATTTAGATATTTTCTAGAAATTAAATTAAATTAATATTTTATAAAGTACCGGTAATAGTGCTTGCATTTTGAAATTTTCATTCTCATAAAAAATCATCTCCTTGCTTTAAGATCTAATCATAACATTCACACAATATCGTAATTCAATTTCCGAGTATTTCTAGTGTGTTTAAAGAATTTAAAAATAAAAACAGTTTACAGAAGTAAACAATAAATTTGTTTTATTGAACACAAAATTCAGTGATATTCGTGATTTTATTTTGTTCAAAATTACTATTACCGGTACTTTTTATAATTTTGTTATATCTACTCTTACTGTGAATACGAAGCCAAAAACACCCTACACATATGCCAAGTGATTGTTAAATCATAATAGAAACTCTGGCTTTAAGTGATTATTCCATAAAATTGATTTAAAAAACCACAAAATTAATCAAAAAAAACAATAATTCAAGTTACCACGACGGATAATGTCATAAATTTACTATAACTTTTAAATTAAGATCTTTTATAATCGAATTTGCATTTAAGGATGATGTAAGTAATCTATTAACATGCTTGGCCTTTTAAAATCAGAAAAAATAAGATCATGGTGCTTATTCGATTTTGGAATTTCAAGTTATCCAACACTAATAATTACATTTTTCTACGGGGCCTTCTATGCAAAGAAGATCGCTAGTAGTCCTTTAGTGGGTACTAGCCTTTGGGGATTCGCTTTGTCGGTTGCTAGTGTGATAAGTTTTATATTGATGTCTCTAATATTAATTTTTGGAAGATTAGTAGAAAAAAAAATAAATACGACTTTTTTCAAAAATATATTTTATATGTTAATATTTTCTACTTTTTGTTTACTTATTTTTGATGAAGGCTCAAATCAATATTTGCCATTACTATTTATAATAATTTCGTTAATTTCTTTTGAATTTGTAAACCTATTTTATAATATTTCTCTTTATACGGTAAAACAAAAAAAAAAGAAGGAGCTATTTCTAACTTGGGATGGGCTTTTGGGTATTTAGGAGGTTTATTATCATTATTCTTCGTCTATCTTTTATTACAAATAACCAGAAGCAATGACTACGAAATTCTAAATTATTCAGTTTTCCTCTTAATAGGACCTTTTGTGGCAATTTGGACAGGCTTGTTTAGTTCGTTTCATTTCATAAATATGAAGTCAAAACATTTTGATTTGCCAGAATTACAACAATTATTTAAAAACATCAAAAAACAAGGCCTTGTGGCATTTATGGTGAGTTACTTCTTTTTTAATAATGCAGTGATCTCGATTTTTGTTTTTGCAAGTATGATTGCAGCTTTTTTATTTGATCAAACAGAAACTCAAATTCTGTTGTTGGGAGTTTTCATAAATCTATCAGGTGTTTTTGGATGTATAATACTGGGCCAGATAGAAGATAGGGTTGGATCCTTGAGAATGGTCGTAATAAGTATCATTTTCTTGATGTTATCTACTATAGTGCTTTATTTTGTGGAAAATATAAAAGTCTTTTGGATAATAAGCTTAACAATCGGATTTTTTATAGGTCCAATTCAGGCTTCTAGTAGAAGTGTTTTAGTCAAAAGAATTAAATCATCTAATCAGATGCCTATGTTTAGCTTATATTCAATGTTTGGAAATCTGTGCTCAATTTTAGGGCCATTCATAGTAAGTTTTACAATCGATCAAACCAACTCTCTAAGGTTGGGATTACTAGTCATTCCCAGTTTTTTGTTATTATCACTTTTGCCATTTTTATTTAAATATTTAAGAAATTAATGCTTAAAATGTCTTATACCCGTGAAAACGAGAGAAATATTATTTTTGTTAGCTGTTTTGATAACGTTATCATCGTTTTTAGACCCTCCTGGTTGTATAATCCCAATTATTTTATTTTTTGCACATAATTTAACTATATCAGAAAATGGAAAGAATCCATCGGAGGCCATTACAGAATAGGCTTTAAATTTCTTTTTTTTCTTTTTTTTTATTGCTTGTTCAGCTGCTTCTAATCTGTTGGTTTGACCAACTCCGATAGATATTGTCGATAAATTGTTAGCAAGAACAATTGAATTAGAATTTATGTATTTTGCAACAATAAATGCAAAAATCATGTCTTCTAAGTGTTTTTTTGCTGGCTTTAATATTGATCTTATATCTAGTTCATTTTTTTTTATAATCTTGACGTCTTTAGATTGTACCAGGAGAAAATTATTGGTGCTTTTTACATGTATCTTTCTATCTTTTATATTTGGTTTGTATTGGACTAAGATTAAATTCTGCTTGCCCATTAAAATGTTCTTTGCTTTTTCGGAAAACTTTGGTGCTATTACAATTTCCGTGAAGATTTTATTAATTTTTTGTGCAGTTTCGTATGAAACTTCTTTATTAAAAGATACAATACCACCAAAAGCACTTATTTTGTCACAATTCAGAGCTTTTGAATATGCTTTATCTTGTTTTTGATCAAGTGCTACACCGCAGGGATTTCCATGTTTAAGTATCACACAACAGGGTTTTGAGAATTGGTATGATAGTTCAGTAGCAATTTCGATATCATTAATATTATTATAGGATATATCTTTACCAGATATTTTTAAAAAATTATTAGGATAAAATTCAAATAAAGAGGCAGACTGATGAGGATTTTCACCATATCTCATTTTTGCAATTTTTTTGGCGGGAATTGTAAGTTTTTCGCTACAAAATTGATCATCGTCTTTATTAAACCAATTTGAAATAACGGACTCGTAATAAGATGTGTGTTCGAACGCTATTTTAGCACATTTCTTTCTAAATTTTAATGACACAGTGTTATTATTATTCTCAACTTCATCAACAAAGCTTTGATACAGGTTCGGATTTGATAGCACAGTAATATTTTCAAAATTCTTGGCCGCCCCTCTTATCAAAGTTGGTCCCCCAATATCAATATTTTCAATACAATTTTCGAACATAGATGAATCTTTGTTAATGGCCTCCTCAAAAGGGTATAAGTTTACAACAACAAGATCTATGAAATTGATATTAAATTTTTCTAATTGTTTTTTGTGACTTACTTTATTTTTTTTGGCAAGTATACCGGCATGAATAAAAGGATGTAGCGACTTTACTCTCCCATCTAAAATTTCTTTGAATCCAGTATATTTTGAAATTTCTGAAACTTTAATTTCTGAATTGTACTCTTTAAAAAATAAGTATGTTCCTCCAGTTGAGAGAACCTCTATCCTGTTCTTTAAAAAATATTCAGCTAAAACACTTAGATGATTTTTGTCATAAACAGAAACAATAGCCCTTTTAATATTTATATTTTTCATTTTTTATACTCTGGGAGTAATTTCTCAAACAATGAAATAGGAATAGTTAATTCATTTGACGATATATTTGAAATTATCTTATCAAATTCTGATTTAGAAGGAGTGAATAGTTTGCTGTTTGTTGATAGAATTCCTTCAATGTTGGTTTTAGTTATTATTTCATTTTGAAAAAATAATTGTTCATTAATTTTTTCTCCTTTTCTTAATCCAGTATACTTGATAGAAATTTCCTTCTCACTTTTTCCAGAAAGATTTATCATCCTCTTTGCTAAATCTTTTATATAAATAGATTCACCCATCTCTAATATGAAGATCTCCCCATTTTTATTAATTTTTAATTGTGAAGAAATTAAAACTAATTCAACTGCCTCTCTTATCGTCATAAAAAATCGTTTGATTTTTGGGTGTGTGATTGTGATAGGACCTCCATTATTAATTTGTTTCTCAAATAAAGGGACTACAGAGCCCGTTGACCCTAACACATTGCCGAATCTTACAATTATAAAAGATGTATTTTGCGATTCTGAGGCAATTTTTTGAATATATTTTTCACATAATCTTTTTGAAGCCCCCATTATATTACTTGGATTAACAGCCTTGTCAGTAGAAATAAAAATCATTTTCTTAAGTTTCAAAACTTTGCACAAATTGCACAATTTAACCGTAGCTAAAAAGTTTGTTTTTATAGCCTCATTAGGATCCTCCTCTACAAAAGTAATATGTTTTAATGCCGCGGTATGAAAAACATAATCTGGCTTGTATTTTGAAAGAATTTTTTCTATTTTCTCATAATCTCTTATATCAGTTAAACTAGCTATCGTATTTGATTTAAATTCAGAAGAAATTTTAAATAAATTATATTCATTTTGTTCTACAAGTATTAATAATTTTGGTTTTAAATCATAAACTTGTTTACTTAATTCACTTCCAATGCTCCCCCCCGCGCCGGTTATCAGAACAGTCTTTCCTGATATATTATTGAGTAGATCTGTATTGTTGACTTTTTGTTTTCTACCCAAGACGTCTTCAATAACAATAGGATTGGCAACAAACTGAGTTGAGTTCAATTTAGAGAAATCAGAAATCTTGGGAAGCATTCCGAGCGCTAAACCATTTTTTTTACTAAAAATATAAAGTGATTCTAATATATTATCTTGGATTTTAGGGTCAGAAACAATAAGTCTCTGAGGAAGCTTTTTTTCTTTTTTTAATTTTTTGGTTAATGAGTCTATTCCGCTTACAGAGCATATAATTGGAATATTATGTATCCTTCTTCCAACTGATGATTGTTTTAAACTAATTATTCCAATTGATTCGTACGGAGAATCATTATTTTGCCTTGTATAGCGAATAAAATTTTCTGTGGAAGAGCTGTCCCCAACAACAAGAATAGGTATTTTTTTTATTTTATTCTTTTTAAAATTATCTTTTAAAATCCTATAAAAAATACGTGGGCTTGTTATCGAAAAAATTGAAATTATAAATAGAAGTAGAGGGAACGATCTGGGAACATTTTCTAATCGTAAAATCAAGAATAAGAATCCTAATAAAGCTAAAATTGATATTGATACACTTTTTATTATTGATTTGATTTCATGAATAGAGGCGTATCTCCATATCCCATGGTACAGCCCCATATAATTTAACAGAATAATATTAAGAACAGAAAAGAAAATTAAAAAGTACCAAAGCTCGACAGTTAAATCTACTGCCATATTAAAATCTAATCTAATCCAGAGCGCAATAAAAAAAGATGCACTGAGAAAAAATATGTCATGTAATATTGTAAATAATATTCTAGTGTTCATTTTGACTTCTTAAAATTAAATATACCCAGTAGTATGGTTGTAAATAAAAAAGCTAAGACTGTCGAGATTAAAGGCCAATAAATAGAAGCAATAGAAAGAAAAAGTAAAAGAAAATTTAGGCCTAAAATTTTATTTAGTACATAGGAATGACTATAGCCTTTCCTTATTACTTTTTGATAAAAATGATCACTGTGAGCCCTAAAGATATTTTCCCCTTTGAATAGCCTAATCGAAATGGTACTTATTGAATCTACTAAATAATACATAATGATGATTAAAAATGGAAAAATTATTTGTGAGTGTATTATGTTATAAATTACAACAAAACCAGATAAAAATCCAATCGGGATAGAACCAACATCTCCTAAGAAAATTTTTGCTGGAGGTCTGTTTACTGAATAAAATGCAATAAAAGTTGCCAGAATAACTAAACTGAAATAAAGAAAATTCTGATCAATAAAACCGGTTATTGCTAGAATATTAGAACATAGTGCTAGTGAACTTACTTGAACGACAGTTATTCCGTCCATTCCGTCCATAAAGTTGAACATATTAACGATCCAGACCCAAAAAAAACCGAAAATTATTAAGAATAATAAAGTTAAAGAATCCTTTTCTTCATTTTCAAAAAAAAAATTAATTTCCTCGACTTCGATGAATAATCCAATATCTTCTTTAAATATAATTAGTGTAGAAAAAACACAAAAAATTTGAAAAGTTAATCGAATTTTTGAGCTTATATTTTTTAAATCATCTAAAAAAGAAAGTAAGGTTAAAATTAAGCAAAATCCAAAAATTATAAACCAATGGTAATTTAAAATTTTCTCTAAAAAAAAAACTAATAAAGTTGCAAATATAAGGAGCGGTATTAATATTAAGCCAGCACCTTTGGGTATAGGGGTGCTATGATTGCTTCTTTTACTTGGAATATCGAGCAGAGCGTTGTCTCTAAAATAATCTAATGATCTTTTCAAAATAAAAGAAACAATAAAATATAAGGCTATTATAATTATAAAACTCATAATCAACTTAAATTTACTACATTCAAAGTAAGTGATAAAAGAAAAAAAAATTGCAATATTAGGTTTAGGGTATGTTGGTCTTCCACTGGCTGTAGGATTATCTTCATCTTATAAAATTTTAGGTTTTGATATCAGTTTGGAGCGGATTAGTCAACTGATGAAGGGAATAGATAAGACTCTTGAAATAAAAAAAAAAGATCTATTAATGTGCTTAAGAAACAATTTACGTTTAACAGCAGACTTTAAAGACCTTAAAGATTGTAATATTTTTATAGCCACTGTTCCTACTCCGATCACCAATAAATGTAAGCCTGATCTAAAACCTTTAAGGAACGTTTGTAAGATAATTTCAAAGCTCTTGAAACCAAATGACATTGTGATTTTTGAAAGCACAGTATTCCCCGGAGCAACTGAAGAAATTTGTGGTCCAGAATTAGAAAAGAATAAACAGTCTTTAAAATCTGGAATAGACTTTTTTTTAGGTTATTCACCAGAAAGAGTTAACCCTGGAGATAGAGTGCATACTATCGATAAAATAGATAAAGTTGTATCAGGCCAAAATAAGATGGTTGAGAACGTTCTTAAAGACATTTATTCAAAACTGACGAAAGGAACAGTTTACTTAGCAAAGAATATAAAAGTTGCAGAAGCTTCAAAGGTTATTGAGAATTCTCAAAGAGACATAAATATAGCCTTTATAAATGAAGTTGCAAAGATTTGTAACAAGCTTGACATAAGTGTTTACGACGTTTTAAAGGCCTCATCAACAAAATGGAATTTTTTAAAATTCACTCCGGGCCTGGTTGGGGGTCATTGTATAGGTGTTGACCCTTATTATTTATCATATAAATCTCTAAAATTAAACATAGACCCTAAGGTTATTTTATCTGGAAGAAAAACAAATGATGAGATGCCCTTATTCATTGCTAAAAGAATAAACACAAAATTAAAAAAAAAATCAAAAATTCTTTTTTTAGGTCTTACATTTAAAGAAGATGTTCCTGATTTGAGAAATTCAAAATCATATGACGTAATTGAATTTCTAAAAAGAAAAAAGCATTTTCTGGATGTTCATGATCCATTTGTTGAAATAAATATTAATCATGTAAGTTTTAATAAACTTCAAAAAAGATACTATGATTGCATAGTTCTAGCTGTAGCGCACAAATTTTATATTGATAATTCCAATAAAATCTTTGAGCTTCTTAAGCCTAACGGAGTTTTTTATGACATTAAAGGAAGATTTGATTTTAGAAAAGATGAGAGTATTGATTATTGTTCACTATAAAGTTATTTTATGAGGCGAAATAACCACTTTATTTCTTTTGTTTTGTCGATTTCATCTGTAATTAATATGTGTTGATTAGACTGAACCATTTTTTTTTCACCTAAATAAATTCCATCTTCAATCTTAATTCTTGCTTCTGAACAAATAAATTCCCAGCCTACATTATTTTTTAATTTTAATACAACCTTTCTCTTACTTTTTGTTGCACTAAGTTCCACACTTGGATGAATGTGAAACCTTAAAAAATATTTTTTTTTTGCATGATTCTCCTTTCTATTTAAATCAAACCTGTCCTCTCCTCTAATTAAGATATTTTTTAGGTCTATATGAACTGATCTGTTATGTATTATGCCAAATAAATCTTCATAACCGGTATGTGATGAATTTATTAAAATGTTGTCGTCCTTTTCAATATGTTCTGAAAAAGTATCTGCAATTCGACTTATGGTATCTCTATCAAAAAAAATATCTGACGAATTAATTTCATTTATGTTAAGAGTACTATGCGCTGCAGTTGATCTCATAGCATCATTCCAATTCTTATTGTTTATAAAAGGTGAACCTGAATTCACAACAATTTTTTCAGATAAATATGAGAATTCGAAAGATAGAGTGCCAGCATGAGTCTTTTTCCTTCCGGGTTTACCACAATCCATTATGAAGGTAAGCTTATTTTTTGAAACTCTATGAAATCCCGAACAATTAGAAACCTTCGGTAGTTTAAATTTGAGTCCAACCTTTTTTAAGACATTATCAATTTTATTGGGACTTACAAAATCATACTTATTGAAAATTGATAGTTGACCATTACCAATCCTGAAAAATTTTAAAATGGTAGACATTTCGATAATTGTCTTATTTATTTGAGGTGGTATTTCTTTGTTGTAACTACCCATGAAGTTTTTAATGTCTAATAAAGAACAAAGAAAGAAGAAATGTTCACTGGGAGATCTTAGAGAATGCATACCATTTTTAATTAAATTATTTATTATATTTTGCACAAGGATAATAGAAAATTGGTAGTGGCTCTCAAGATTTTCAAAGCAAATTGACGATAATAAGATAGATTTTATAATAAATATATTATCGTTAAGCTTTTTGTCTTTTATTTTATTTAACAAAATTATGCATTGTTTATTAATATTTTCTGAAAACTTTTTCTGAAAATCTTCATCTGCAGTTTCAAAGAAAAAAGAGAGATTAGTTAAAAGAAAAAAAATTCTTTTTGCCAAAACATCATCTTCCCATAATTTCGAATCTTTATAATCAGAATGATCTATCCATGATAGTATTTTTTTTCTCGCAAATAATCTTGCCTGATCGCTACCCAAAACTCTTACATCAGATATCCACATAAAACTATTAAGATAATTATTCCATGATTTACTACCGTGATTCTTTGTCCAAATATGATCATCAAAAAATATTGTTTCTTTCTGGTAGTCCAGAAAACCGTCTACAATTTGTTTTCCAATATACTTATCTCCTTTCCAAAGACTTTCGGGGGTACAAAGTATTTTTTTATCGAAATTTTTCGAAAAAAAGAAGTTAAAAATCTTACTTTTAAATAAGAGCAAAATTAATATTTTTTTTTTAAAATTAAGCATTCATTTTTTTTGTATCAAAGAAATAAAAAATCCGTCAAGTCCACCTTTAATTTCTATTTCGTCAGGAGTGATTAAGATAACTCCTTTTTTAAGAGTTCTTCCAAAAGAGGCGATCTCATTGTTTATTGAAACTAATTCAAAATTCTTGTTGTTCTTTAAGAAATAATTGATTTGATCTATCCCTTCTTTTGATAGAATTGAACAAACACAATATACAATGTATCCACCAGGTTTAAGAATTTTGGCTGATTTTTTAAGCATTTTTTGTTGTTTAGACTCTAACTTTTTTAATTCTAATCTCTTGTCTTTAATCAATATCTCAGGTTTTTTCTGAATCAATCCAGAGGCAGTGCACGGTGCATCTATTAATATACAATCAAAATACTCACTAAATCTATAATTCAAATAATCATCATGGATAATTTTTGATTTAAAATTCAGTCTTTTTAAATTCTCATTTAAACGTAAAAGTCTTTTTTGAGAAATCTCTATGGATGTAACATTAAATTCTTGTTCAATCAGTTGAAAAGTTTTGCCTCCTGGCGCGGCACCTACATCTAGAACTGAAATATCCGCTTTACTTCTTTTCTTATAGATATCTTCAATGATTTGAACAGGAAATGAAGATGAGAAACTTTGTATCCACCAAATTCCATCGTAAAAGAAAGGTTTTTTTTCGATTTGCCCTTCATTTTTAATTCGTATCATATTTTTGAAAATAAATTTTCCTTCAAGCAAACTTGCCCAATTCTCTTTTTTTAAATACTTTGATTTTATTTTTATGTCTAAAAAGGGTTCTTTGACAACAGTTTCAGAAATTCTTGTTAATGCTATTTTTCCTAAAGATTTTTTAATATCTTTAGAAATCCAACTCGGAATATTTAATTCTAATTTCAAAGACTTTATGATATCGTCTTTATTTCTACAAATATTTCTTAAAAGTCCGTTTACAAATTTATCGAATTTATAATCTTTAGCTATTTCAACCGCTGTGTTAACAATCGAGTACTCCTTGATATCCAAGAATAAAATTTGACAAATTGAAATTCTAATTAAGTTTAAAACAAAATAATCTTTTTTCATTAGAGGCTTTTTTACAAAATTATTTATTACTCTTTGAATTTGACCGTTTCTTCTCAGAGTATTGTAAATTAAAAGTTTTACGAATGCTTTATCTCTTGCATCAAGCCGATTATATTTTTTGTTATTATTAATTGAAATCTCAAAGAATTCGAGTTTATCATAAATATTAGATAATATTTGTGTTGCTATTTCTCTTGTATTAGACAATTAATTATGGAATAAGATATAACATTGCTTAAATTATATATATGAATAAAATAATTAAATCAAAAAAAACTAAAAATCCAAAACTGAAGAAAGTTAAGGAAATAGGTGGGCCATCTGGCTTAGAACCAACTAGATATGGTGACTGGGAAAAAAAGGGTATTTGTTACGATTTTTAATTCTTAGATTCTATTTTTTATAAGCTCTTTTACTACTTCAGGCTCATTCAGAGTTGACACGTCCCCGATAGTATTTTCATCCTTACAAGCCACTTTTCTCAGAATCCGCCTCATTATTTTTCCTGATCTAGTTTTTGGTAAGTTTGGAGCCCATTGAATTACATCTGGCGCAGCAATCGGCCCTATAACCGACTTAACCCATCTTACGAGTTCTTTCTTGAGCTCGCTGTTATATTCCTGACCTTTCATCAGTGTTACATAGGCATAAATACCTTGTCCTTTAATATCATGAGGATAACCAACAACTCCAGCTTCTGATACTTTTTCATGCAAAACAAGTGCGCTTTCGACTTCCGCTGTTCCTAACCTATGACCTGAAACATTGATAACGTCATCAACACGACCTGTAATCCAATAATAACCATCTTCGTCTCTTTTACAGCCATCTCCTGTAAAGTATTTGCCTTTGAATGATGAGAAATAGGTATCAGAGAATCTCTTATGATCATTATAAACAGTTCTCATCATTCCAGGCCAGGATGTTTTAATACACAGATTACCTTCACAAGGACCATTTAATAATCTACCTTCATTATCCAGAATTTCTGGTTCTATTCCAAAAAATGGAAGAGTTGCAGATCCAGGCTTAAGCGGAGTTGTTCCCGCAATTGGAGAAATAAGCGTAGCTCCTGTTTCTGTTTGCCACCACGTATCAATTATAGGACATTTTTTATCACCTACAATCTCATAGTACCATTTCCAAGCTTCCGGATTAATTGGTTCACCAACAGTTCCTAAGATTCTTAAGGAAGACCTTTTAGTTTTTCTAACTAATTTATCTCCCAATCCCATTAGAGCTCTAATTGCAGTAGGTGCGGTATAAAAAATGGTAACCTTAAACTTATCTACTATCTCCCAAAATCTTGAAGCTGAAGGATAAGTTGGAATACCCTCAAACATAAGTGTTGTTGATCCATTGCATAAAGGTCCATAAATGATATATGAATGTCCAGTTACCCAACCAACATCTGCTGTACACCAATAGACATCGTTATTTTGAAGATTGAAAATTATCTTGTGACTCAAGGACGCATGCAACAAATATCCAGCGGTGGTATGAAGGACCCCTTTTGGTTTTCCAGTAGACCCCGAGGTATATAGAATAAATAAAGGATCTTCCGAATTTTGTTCTGAAATTTCGCAAATATGTGCTTGATTTGAAACTAGGTCTTCGTACCAGATGTCAGTTTTACTATTAAAAAAATCACTAGATTCTGTTCTTTTGACAACAATAGTTTTTTTTATTTTTCCATATCCATGAATGGCCTTTTTTACATTTGATAATAATGGAATCTTTTTACCGCCCCTGATTCCTTCATTGGCAGTAACTATAAACGACGAGTCACAATCTTCTATCCTGTTTCTAAGTGATTCAGGGGCAAATCCTCCAAATACCACTGAATGAACCGCCCCTATTCTTGAACAAGACAACATGGCAATTGCAGCTTCAGGAATCATTGGCAGATAGATTGTAACCCTATCGCCTTTTTTTACTCCTAATGATTTTAAACCATTCGAGAATTTACAAACTTCCTCGTATAATTCTTTGTAGGTGATTTTTTTTGATAAATTAGGTTCATCCGATTCCCAAATTATAGCCGTTTTGTTACCATTTTTTTTTAAATGTCTATCTAAACAATTGTAACTTACGTTTAATGAGCCATCAGAAAACCATCTGATTTCAATTTTTTTATCAAAACTGGATTCTTTTATTTTAGTAAATTTTCTAATCCAGCTAATTGATTCAGCCTTTTCTGACCAAAATTTATCTGGATTTTCAATGGATTTTCTGTAATCACGCTTGTAATCCTCGAATGATAAAGAATTAGCACTTAAATTGTTTGGTATAAATTTGTTCATCTTTACTCTTATTATTTAATAGAAACATTTTAAATTAATAACTTAATTTTAACTACAGGTTTATTAAGCGGTCAATACTAATTTATGATGATTGAGAACTATAAAACTCTCTTAAATTTAATTATATCAACTTCTTCAAAAAGTCCCACCTTGTTATATGGATCATTTTTGAGAAATAGTTCGACTTCATCAATAGTTTCAAAATTGACTACTAAAATTGTTCCAATAGGATCATTTTTTTTGTCAAGAATTGGTCCTGCAAGGATTAGTAAATCATCAATTAATTTTAGATATTTTAAATGTTTTTCTCTAGTAGAAAGTCTAATTTTTAGGCTATTCTTTTTATCTAAACATTTAATTAAATAAGCCATTAACTCTCAAATTGAAGTGGTCTTGATAGTAAATCAGATATAATTTTATCCGAACTTACACCTTCTATGATTTTCTTGACAGAATGACATAATGGTAATTCCACATTGTGAGTTTTCCCTAGATTACATATACTTTCACAAGAATTAACACCCTCTAATAAATTGTTTTTTTTAAATTTTGAAATTTCATCACCTTTTGCAAGATAAAATCCAAGCCTAGTATTTCTTGATTTTAACGATGAGCATGTCAATATGAGATCACCTATGCCTGACAATCCATAAAAGGTCTGTCTTTTTGCACCCATCTTTAAGCCAAGATCTACTATTTCAGACATTCCTCTTGTTACAGTGGCAGCCTTTGCATTTTCACCGAGATTTTTTCCTCTAATAAATCCACAGGCTATTGCGATAACATTCTTCATGGCACCACCTAGCTGAGTCCCAATAATATCGTTATTAAAATATGTTCTAAAATTTTTCTGAAATAATAGTTCCGATATTGAATATGAAACTTTATCTTTTGATGATGAAAGTACAGATGCAGAGGGTTTTTTGGAAATAAGCTCGGAAGAGAAATTAGGACCAGAGAGAATCACTATTTGATTTTTTGGAAAAATATCTTCAACTACTTCACTCATCAATTTATTGCTTTTCTTTTCAACCCCTTTGCTACAAATAACAAAAGTGAATTTTTTATCTTGCGTTTTTTTTCTCAGAAGGGTTAGATTTTGACGTAATGCTTGAGAAGGAATTGCAAGAAAAATTATCTCTGATGATTTTAATTCACTAAAATTTTCTGTAAAGATAATTTCATTGTTACCAAACTTCTTATTGTTGTCCGAAAGTTTTCTACATTTAACAATAATCTTCTGATTTATAAGTACTTTTGAGAGTGCTAAAGCCCATGAACCAGATCCAACTATACTAACTTTTCTCATATTTCATCAATTCTCCAACGTGGTTGAGGTGGCAAATGAATTTTATTTGCTGGTTTCTCAGAAAGAATTATCTCTAAACCAGCCCATGCAATCATTGTAGCATTGTCAACGCATAATTTTTTTTCTGGAACAAAAAATGACAATTGATTTTCGTCACATAATTTTTTAAATTGCTCTCTTATAAACGAATTTGAGGCGACTCCACCTGAGAGAACGAAATCTTTTATTCTTTTTTTTTTTAGATGTTTGATCGCAAGTTCAACTTTGCTTATTAAGCAATCTGAGACTACATTTTGAAATTCATTTGCAAGATCGTATTTTTGTTTGTTGCTAAGTCCTTTTTCAATTATTCTTCTAACTGATGTTTTTAAACCTGAGAAAGAAAAATTAAAAGTCTTATTCTTTAGTAGTGGTTTAGGAAGGTTAAATTTAAATTGACCCAAACTTTTTTTCGCTAGTTTTTCAATTATCGGACCACCAGGATAGCCAAGTCCAAGCATTCTAGAAATTTTATCAAAAACTTCTCCTACCGAGTCGTCAAGAGTTTCTCCAATAATTTCAAATTTTTTAAAGTTTTTCGCTAGTAAAATTTGAGAATGACCACCTGATACTAATAAGCACAAATATGGAAAAGTTATTGTTTTATTAATTCTCGGAGCCAATACATGACCCTGTAGGTGATTTACTGAAATGAAAGGTTTATTTAAGGCTAAGGACATCGCTTTTGCATAGTTGGTTCCAATTAACAATGCTCCTAAAAGACCAGGACCTGTTGTAGCTGCGATTGCATCAATACTTTTTAATTCAACTTTTGAAGATTCAATAGTTTTTTTAACTAATTTACTAATACTTTGACTGTGTTCTCTAGAAGCTAATTCAGGGACGACTCCACCAAACTTTTTATGTTTTTTAATCTGAGATAACGTCTGTTCAGATAAAATATGCCCATAAACATCCTTTTTACATTTTTTCACTATAGAAACCGAAGTTTCATCACAACTAGTTTCTATTCCAAGTACTATCATTATAATTAAATTAAAAATATTATTATAATATTTTTATAATAGTAAAATAAAATTAATACTATGAATTTTAATTCAAAAGATATCATAATCGGTTCCCGAACAAGTTTACTTGCTAGAAAGCATATTGAGATTTTTGAACAAAGTTTAAAAAAAAAAATTGATTCATCAATGAAAATTAAAATTGAAAAGAAGTTTTACAAAACAATTGGAGACAAATTTTTGACTAGTAAAATATCAGAAATTGGTAACAAGGGTCTTTTTTCCAAAGAAATTGATGAAGCATTATTAAATTTCGAAATCAATCTTGGAATTCATTCATTAAAAGATTTACCAACTTCATTACCAAAAGGGCTAGAAATTGCTGCAATTTTAAAAAGAGAAGATTTTAGAGATATAATTATTTCTAATAAAGAGCTTAATCTTAAGAATATGAAAAAAAATTCTATAATTGGAACATCTTCTATTAGAAGAGAAATGCAATTAAAAAAAATAAGACCAGATTTTATTTTTAAGCAGATCAGAGGTAATATAGATTCTAGAATAAATAAAGTAAACAAGAATCAATTCGATGCAATTGTGATTGCATATGCTGGTGTTAAAAGACTCGGAATTTTTAATTATAAAAAAACTATTAACCCGAACACTTTGGTTCCTGCGCTAGGACAAGGTGCAATCGCGTTAGTAGTAAATTCAAAAAATCAATTTATTAAAAATTTGATCAGACGGCTAAATCATAAAAAAACATTTATTGAAACTAATTGCGAAAGAATTTTTTTAAAAGCGCTTGATGGAAATTGTAAAACCCCAGTAGGAGGTTATGCCATTTTGTTGAAACAGGGAAATGAGAAAAAAATATATTTCAACTTTATAGCTTTTTCTCAAGACGGCAAAATTGTTGTAAAAGATAGTACTTACTTTAAACTTAATAGTTATGAATCAGAAAGTTTTGAATTAGGTGTCAAAATTAAGAAAAAAATTTCCAGATAATAAAGTTAATATTTTATTAACAAGACCTGAGAAAGACTCAATCAAACTATCCAAATCATTAGACGAAAATTCTTTTTCCTTTTTTATTTCCCCTTTAATTAAGATAGAGAAAAAAGAATATAGTTATACCTCAAAAAGAAAGTTTGATTTTGTGATTTTTACAAGTAAAAATGGTATATTAAACTTTGAAGAATCAATAGGCAATGATGTTAAAGTTATTGTTATAGGTGATGGAACTTATAACCTGGCAAAAGAAAAAGGAATAAAAAAATTAATAAATATTCAAGGAAATTCTGAAGATCTAAAAATTAAAATCAAATCCTTGTTAGAAAAAAATTCAAAAATTCTTCATCCAACATCAACAGATTTAAACGTAGATTTTAAAGATTTTTTTGTCAGCTTAGGTTGTTCCTATAATCCGGTCTCATGTTATCATTCAAAAAAACTCAATTCTAAACCTGAAATATTTGAAAATTTTTTTAAGTCATGCAAGGATGGAGTTATTACATTGTTTTCAAAAAGAACGGCTATATCCCTAAAAAATGAAATATCAAGATTTAAACTTTGGGAAAACTGTGTAGACAAAAGGGTCTTGGTGTTAAGTAAATCTATTGCTAATGAAATAAGGGAAATAAGAATTGGTGGATTATTTATTTCTGAACAACCTAATGAAGCAAGTATGTTAGAATTGATTAATAAAACAAAGAAAAAGGAATATTGATTGTCTGAAAATAATAAATCCTCAAAACCCAAAGATGAATTCATTGATCTAGATAAAGATCAATATAAAAAAAAATCAAATTTAAAAAGAAATATATTTTTTATTTCAATTCTTTTAGTAACAATTTTTTTTATAATTATTAAACTTGATAAATCCGATTTATTTGATTTTTTAGTAATAAAAGATAATACAACTTTACTAAACCAGGAAGAGCAACTAAAAGAAACGCCGTTTCAAAATAATGAAGATTATGTCAAGACTAATGAGTTTAAGGATATCCATTATAGGTTGAATAAATTAAATGAAGAAATAGTAGACAATAAAGTAAAACTGTCTCGAGCAGAGTCAATTATAAAAGGGCTAAAAAAAGAAATCAAAATAATTGAAAGTCAGAGACTTAATAACGAAAATTTTTTAAATACTGAAAAGTATGTTATTTTGAATGTCTTATTAAGTTTGAAGAATAAATTTAAGAAAAGAGAGGATATTAATCGTGAATTAGAAAGTCTTATTCTTAGATTTAATAATAAACCTGATATTAAAACTCTAATCATCTATCTTCAGGATATTGAAATTAGTAAAGTAACAAGATTGGAATTTCTGTTAGAAAATTTAAATAGTAAAATCAGTTTATATGAAAGAGATATTAACAGTTTCATCGAAATAAATTCCAGAAAAGAGTTAAAAGAAAGTGAAAGAATTTTAGAGTCCAGAGAAAATTTTATTTCATATATTAAACAATTACTGGGAAGTATTTTTAAAATAACAAAATTAAAAGGTGATTCGAATGTTTTACAAGATAATGCAGACCAAGAAAGATTTGTTAGTTTATTAAAGCAAGCAAAAGAATACTTGCTCTTAGGAAATAAAAAGAGGGCAGTAAAAATTTTGATGGACACAAACTTTGATGATTATGAAATAAATAATTGGGTGAATGAAGCAAATATTTTAGTTAGAACAGAAGAAAAAATTGAAATCCTAGAATCAAAATTACTAGATTATATAGGCGAGAATATTGATTAAAACGTTTAAATTATTTTTTTCAGTAATCTTAGTGTCTTCGATAGTTGTATGGTTGTCTAATAATCCTGGTTCTGTAGAAATTATCTGGGAAAACTATCTAATTGAAACTGATTTGTTTGGATTGACTTTGGTCACATTTGTCATAATCGTATCAATTTTAATTTTTACTTTTTTATTTTCCTCAATTAAAAATATTCCGAAAGATTTACAATCTAATAGGAATAAACGAAATTTAAATCTCGCGAATCAGAGCCTCGACAACATTGCTGAAGCATTTCTTTTAGGAGATTCAAATAGCATTGAAAGAAATTCAAGAAAATTGAAGAAGTTTTTGAATAATGATTTTTTTTCTGTCTTTATGCTTTTTAATACTTCACTTATAAAAAATGATTTAACAAAATCAAAAGAATACCTTAGGATTCTAGAATCAATACCTCGAGCTAAATATATTTCAAGAAGAGCTAAGGTGATCCTTCTCATGAAAGATAAGAAAACATTAGAGGTAAAGAGCGAACTATTGAAGATTTGTAAGGAATACCCCCAAGATCTATGGTTTCACGATAAATTGTCACGTATATATGCATTAGAAGAGAATTGGAAATTAGCCCATGATTCCATTAATAATCTTAAGAGTATTCCGAGTGAGTTAAAAAATAACCTAGCTGATCTTAAAATACTATCTGGAGCGTCCCCTCTGGATGCTTTTAAATTATCTAGTAATTCAATTCAAGTGGTTAAAGAAACATTAAGATTTTATATAGATCGAGATAACTTAAAAAAAGCGGTAAGTATTTTAGAACGGACATGGATGAATTTATTATGTTTGGAAATTATTGAGGTGTTCATGAAATACAAATGCAATAATGAGAAAGAGAAGCTAAAGAGATATAAATTAGTTTCAAAAATATTGAAAAAATATTTAGATGAGGAATCAAACGAGACTAAATTAGGTTTAGCTTTTGCCAGTTATGAGGCTAGTATATGGGGAGAATCGCAAAATTTTTTAAATAAAATTAAAAGTGAAGAATGGGACGAGAGAGCTTTAGATCTTTACAAAAAAGTATCTACTAAAACTACTAAGGAAGAAGAATATATCTTTAAGTCCAAAGTATTATTGAAACCTAAATGGAAATGTGTTTCCTGTGAGGCTCAAGAAGAAAATTGGCAACTTTTTTGTAAAAATTGTAGTGCTATAGGATCGTTAGTTTGGCCGAAAAGTAAAGTTAAACCAGATGAAGAGTCAAATTATTTTAAAGATTTTTTACAAAACCCTCTTGGACATTTTCCAAAGATGAAGCGAGAAAATTGATAGAAATGGAGAGAAGTTTTTAATATAGTTTATTTTTGTTCCCTCTTCTTCCTCTAACTTTAATATCATCTTTCTAATAATGAGGTCTTTCTTCGGAAACACATTAATTTTTTTTAAATAAAAGATCAAAAACATATCACAAGTCCATGGCCCCATTCCTTTGTGTTTTTGAATATTATTTCTAATCTCGTCTTCGTCCATTTTAATCAATCTATTTACATCTATCTTTTTTTTTAATATAGATTTGAATAGTTCAAAAATATATTTTTTTTTATACGATGCTACATTTACCTTGTTTAATATACGGTCTAGAAAGCGTATACTGGGAAAATTTGAGATTGATAAAAACTTTGTTTTACACTCTGTACACAACTTTCCCCATATTGTTTTTGAAGCTTTATCTGAAATCTGTTGGGAAATTATTATTTTTAGAAGAAAACTAAACAAGTCTAAGTTTGAATCTTCAATCTTAATTATACCATTATGCATAATTTCTTTTTTTATAAAGGGATATAACCTGCACTTACTTAAGATTTGCCTGTGAATGAGGTGAAAGTCTGGATCCACTAATTTACTTTCATAATTTTCGAGGGGTCATTTTTTTTATTTCGCCCCTCTTTCTTAATTAAATAAATATTTCTTGAGTATATTAAGAATCCACATGACTGACCAACAATAAAAACTGGGTCAGCTTTGTGAATAGCATAGCTAAGTAAGACCATACTCCCAGCTAAGCTAATCCACCAGAATATATTAGGTATTATACTTTTAGAGGCTCTTTCGCTTACAACCCATTGTACTAAGAAGCGAGAGGCAAAAATTGATTGACCAATAAAACCTATTATTAACCATATTTGTTGATTATCCATTTTTTTTCTCCTTTTTTAAAAAAATCCAAACATTAATTAAATCCATAATACCTATCCAAAACCTATTATGAAAAGAATATTTTGAAACACCAGAAGCGCGAGGTCTGTCATCCACTAATACATTAAATATTTTGCAATTATTGGCTTTAAATAAGGCTGGAAGGAATCTATGCATATTTCTAAAGTAACTAATTTTCAAATACTCAGACCGCATAAAAACTTTTAATGCGCAAGCAGTATCATCGCAATCATCATTTAGTACAAATTTTCTTACTAAATTAGCAATCTTCGAACTTAACCTTTTGGTTAATTTATCTTTTCTTTTTCTCCTATTACCACAAATCAAAAATTTATTTTTATCTGATTTGTCTAATTCGTTCCAAAAATTAATTAAATTTTTTACTTCATATGGAGGGTTCTGTCCATCTCCATCGATAACACATATCAGTTCATTTGATGAATTTGAAACTCCGGTAAGCATAGCTTTGCATTTTCCAAGATTCTTAGGATGAGTAAATACAGTTATATTTTTTTGAATTATCTCACTTGTTCTACTTATAAAACTATCTGTACTTCCGTCGTCTACTATTATTATCTCTGGAATTCTCTTAAACTCGACTTTGATTTCTTTTATCAATTTAAAAATTGATTCAGATTCATTAAAAATTGGTATTATAATAGTAAAGTTTTTCATTTTGGATGTTATGATATTTCTAAATCTAATCTAGTAAGCATATTAAGCAATGAATATTTCTTTTGATAAAAAAATTTTTTTCTTTTTGCTGGTTTGTTTCCTTATTTATTTGCAAGGAATATTTGAACTTCCTGTAATGGATAGAGATGAAGCAAGATTTGCGACAGCTTCAAAAACGATGCTAATTAATAAAGATTTTATAGACATAAAAATGGTTGATGAGGTTAGATATAAAAAACCTATAGGAATATATTGGTCGCAAGCACTTATGAATTCAATTTTTGGGGCTTACCCTTATGATAAAATATGGGTTTTCAGACTACCTTCAATACTTGGCTTTTTTATTTGTATGATAGTAGTTTATTCTTCAATTAGAAAGATAGAAAATAAAGAAATCGCGTTTCTGACAATTTTTTTTTTAATTTTTTCACTTTTGACAATTTCTGAAGTTCACCAGTCGAAGACAGACGGCCTTTTATTCTTATTTATTAGTTTATGTAATTTAATCATATATAGATTAATACTTTATAAAACAATTAATAAAGCTGACATTATTGCTTTTTGGATCTTTTTAGCATTCGGTGTTCTTATAAAAGGACCAATAATTTTTATATTTACTTTATTTCCAATATTATTTTTTTCATTTTACAAAAAAATACATATTTTAAGAAATATATTTTCATACTCTGGATTTACAGTTTTTATAAGCATTTCTTTGCCATGGTTTATATTAATAAATATAAAATCTGGTGGATTATTCTGGTATGAATCAGTCGGACACGATTTGTTAAGTAAAGTGAAGTCTGGACAGGAATCACATGGCTTTCCTCCAGGATATTATACATTACTACTTTTTGTTTTTTTTTGGCCTGGCAGTATTTTTTTATTAAACTTAATTAAAGACGCTAAATCAAACTTTAGAATAATTAAAAAGGATAATTTTAATTTTTACTTAATGATTAGTTTTTTAATACCCTTAATTATTTTTGAATTAGTACCTACAAAACTACCCCATTACATTTATCCTTCATATCTTCCCCTGAGTATTTTATTATCAAAGTTTATTTTGAAAAATAATTTTAATGAAAGATTATTAGATTTTTCTTTAATTCCATTGTTAATTTTCCCTTTTTTAATAATGTCTTTAATCGTTTTTGCTACACTAAAGTATTCTATTCCAGATAATTCATTTTTTGTAGTAATTGTTTTGTTACTATTGTTTACAATTCTTTTAACTTTCTCTAAAATCAAAAAGAATGTTAAATCTCTATTAATTGTCTCAGGTTTGTTTCAATTCTGCACATACTTTTCTCTTATTTACTTTCTAATTCCCAGATTGGATGAGTTTTGGATATCTGAGAAAATTAATGACATTATTTTAAAGTACGGAAATAATACAAATGAAATTTATACTTTAGGATTCAATGAACCAAGTTTACTTTTTCTTACTTCCCATAAAGCAAAAAGTAAAATTGAAGATTTAAATATTAAAAGCAGTGAGAAAAAAATATTATTTGTCATTACTGAAGAAATATATAGAAAATTAAATAATCAAAATTATTTGAATGATTATTCTTTACTAGAGGAGTTCACGGGTTTTAACTATTCAAAAGGAAAAAATATTAATTTTAGAGTTTATAAAAATTAAGATATGAAATATTTCAGAGACCTCAGTTTTTTAATTTCTTTTAAATTCTTATTTTTGATTATTCTGTTAACCGTTTTTATATTTAGTTTCCTAGATATTTATTTGTTCAAATTATCAAGATCCTGTCCCGGTATTTTTTTTCAATTTTTCCAAACTATAATTGATCCGTTTTCAGACTTAATTGATCCTTTTAATCTTATTATTCTATCAGGAATTATATTATTTTTTAATTCAAATATACAAAAGATTATTTCTAACGAGGCTAAGATGAATATAATTAAATCAAAGACTGGCTACAGTATCGAAAAAATAAGAAATCTTTTTGATTTCATTTCATTGATATGCAAACATTACTTTAGTTCTCTTATAATTGCAGGAATTTTATGCAATTTGGTGAAATATATTATGGGTGTTTCTAGGCCTAAGTATTATTTTTTGGAAGGATATGAAAGATTGAATTTTTTTAATATTGAACATAAAGTGAATTCGTTTCCTTCAGGTCACACTCAAGCTGCATTTACACTTGCAGTTCTGCTAATTATTTACTGTAATAAATATGTTTTTTATATTTTAATAATTGCTGTTTTGATGGGTTTATCTAGAATTTTTATGTCAATGCATTTTCCCAGTGACTTAATAGCTGGTGCCTACCTGGGTTCGGTGGTTCCATATCTGATTTATAAATATTATTTTAAAAAAAAATTAGAAGCAATTAGGAGTCAGTATGATTTTTCTTTTAAAGATCTTTTAAAGTTAATGTATTGGAGAATTTATATATGATTAATTTTAAATTATTTATTATCTTGGTGTTTTGTTTTCACTATTCACTAGCTGGAAATTGGTGCAAGGTGGTTTATTCACAAAAAACATCAGAGGGCCAGTTAAAAAGTCAACTTTCTAAGTGTAAAAATTCTGACAATATCTTTATTGCCATAGATTCAGGTTTTTTAAATTCTGGCAATTTATTAAATTCAATGATTGCTGAAAATTGTGATTTAAGACGAGAAGTAATTACTTCATTTCCAAGAAAATCTGATCCTTATTTTACAGCAGTATGTGAGTTTAGAAGAAATTTATTGAGATAAAATTAAACTTTTTCTTTTTGTGTCGTTTTTTTATATATGCTTAATCTCATACAAAATCTAAGGTTTGATAGAGATTCTCAAAAATCCTCTTATTCATTTAAGAAAGACCTAAATAATCTCAATACATCTGAGCTAGTGCCGAGGGAAAGTGAAAGTTTTATGGGTAACAAACTGCTTTCGTCTAACTGGCTAATGCTCTATAGAAAACAATAAAACCCTGACTATGCCAGGGTTTTATTGGAGGAAATTAAAATAGACTTGATATTGGTTGCATCAAAAATTGATGAGAATGTTAGAATACAAGTTTTTGTATATAGCAAACCAAATCAAATTCAATATATAGCATTTTTTTCCTTAAGTCAAACTATATATTGATTTATTTTGTTTAATTTATTTATTTTTTTCTTAAAATCTTCTCATGAATAAATCAAAAATTGCTATTATCGGAAGTGGTATTTCTGGACTATCATCAGCATGGTACTTGTCGAAAAAATATAGTGTAGATATATATGAAAAAAATAACTATTTTGGAGGACATTCTGACACACATACATTTGTTAAAAATAATAAAAAGATAAACGTTGATACAGGTTTTATAGTTTTTAATGATCTCAATTACCCGAATCTTTGTAATTTTTTTGAAGATCTTGGGGTCAGGTCTTATGCGAGCGATATGTCTTTTTCAGTTTCTATGAATAGTGGTGCTCTACAATATTCAGGCTCTTCTTTTGCTTCAATGTTTGCTCAAAAAAAAAATATTTTTAACTATAAATTCTTAAAAATGCTATTTGAAATTGTAAAGTTCTATAGAAATGCAGAAAAAGATAAGGAAATTTATACACAATTAACAATCGACCAATATTTAAAAAAAAAAAAATATTCTTATTATTTTAAATTAAATCATTTATACCCTATGGCGGCGAGTATTTGGTCGACTCCAATTGAAAAAATATCAAAGTACCCTCTTAAAGAGTTTGTTAATTTTTTTTCTAATCATGGACTTTTACGTATTTTAAACAGACCAAAATGGAAAACAGTAGAGGGTGGAAGTAAAGAATATGTAAAAAGGGTCTTAAATAATCCAAAAATTAGATCCTTTAAAAATAAGAAAGTAAAATTAGGAAAAAATATTGAAGGAAAGTGGGAAGTAATATTTGATAATTCAAAAAAAAAGTACGATCACTTAATATTAGCTATACATTCTGACCAAGTAAAAAATATTTTCACCAATTATAGAAAGGACTATTTTAAATTCTTTTCACAGATAAAGTATAGCAAAAACATTGTTTATTTGCACAGCGACGAGAGGTTAATGCCACAAAATAAAAATGTTTGGGCCAGCTGGAATTATCTTGAAAGTGACTCAACATTGTCTGTGACATATTGGATGAATTTACTGCAAAATTTAAATACTTCTCAAAATTTTTTTGTATCACTGAATCCAGAAATCAACATTGACAAAAAAAAAATAAGAAAAAAAGTCTTATACCATCATCCAACTTATACTTTTGAAACTTTCGACGCTCAAAAGAAAATTCAATTAATACAAGGACAAGATAATCTTTGGTTCTGTGGAGCTTATCTAGGATATGGTTTTCATGAAGATGGTATAAGTTCAGGATTAAAAGTGGCTAAGGATTTACAGAGGAGATTGTAGATTGAATAGAATTTCGTTTCTTAAAGATAGCCTTTTTGATGGCGTTGTTAAGCATTCAAGGACACTACCCTTTAACCATTCATTTAAATATTATGCTACATATTTTTGGTTCGACATAAAAAATTTCAGGAATTTAATACTTTTTAAAAAAAATAAATTTTCACTTTTTTCGTTTTTTGAAAATGATTACGGTGAAAAAAAAATAAAAAAGAATGGTTTGTATGAAAATATTATTAAGAATATTGATAGTTTAGGTAAATATAATATTCATTCAATTAGGATATTATGTCTTCCGAGAATTTTTGGTTATTCCTTTAATCCAATATCTATATTTGTTTGTTACGACAAACTAAAGAAAGCAAAAATAGTTGTCTTTGAGGTTAGTAATACTTTTAACGAACGACATTCCTATTATTGTAAAATTTCAAAAAAAAAAGATTTTTTTTTTTTCAAAAAAAAACTTTACGTATCTCCCTTTTTTGATGTTCGAGGATTCTACAAAATAAACTTACAATTAACTAAAGGGGACGTTTTAGTAAATATCGACTACGACGTAGATAAAAAAAATATTTTTAAGGCTAGTTTTTACGGAAAAGCATTAAACCTAAATTCTAGAAATCTTCTTAAAGTCTTATTAAAAAATGGATTTCAAAATTTAAGGATTACATTTGGTATATATTTTCAAGCCTTGAAACTGTATATTAAAGGAGCTAAATATATTAAAAAGCCTGATAAACCTAATAACAACTTTACTTCAATAGAATAAAATGGATAAAGACTTTTCTAAAAAATTAAACCTATTTTTCAGTGTTCTATCACAAAGTAAATTCGGCAATATTTCAGTTAAATTTTCTGGGAAAAATATTTTCACTCATAATGGAATATTTTCTGGTCCTAAAGCTGATATTGTCATAAATAATGAAAAATGTTTAGATGATTTTTTTTTAAAAGGAGATCTTGGCTGGGCTGAGAGCTATATTGAGCAAAACTGGGATACTTCAAATCTCACTAATTTTTTAGAATGGGGCGCTAAAAATTTTCATGAATTTTCAAAATATATAAGGGGAAAATGGTTTATAATTTTATATTTAAGATTTAAACACTTCTTTAATAGGAATACTAAAAATGGATCACAGAAAAATATAAAATTTCATTACGATTTAGGTAATAATTTTTACCGATCCTGGCTTGATAAATCAATGACTTATTCCTCAGCTATCTTCAATGAAAAAAAAGATAATCTTTATAATGCTCAGATTAACAAATATAAAAACTTAGCAAGATTAATTGGTGTCAATAGTAAAGATAGAATATTAGAAATTGGATGTGGATGGGGAGGCTTTAGTGAGTTTCTAGCAAAGAATTACGCCGCTAAAGTAACAGCAATTACGATCTCAGAAAATCAATATAGATCAGTAAAAGAAAAAATATATAAAAATAAGTTAAATGATCTTGTCGATGTTAAGTTGAGAGACTACAGAGATATTTCAGGAAAGTTTGATAAAATTGTTTCTATCGAAATGTTTGAAGCAGTTGGCGAGGATTATTGGTCTGATTATTTTAAAGTTTTAAAGAAAAACTTAAAGAATGATGGCTGTATAGGTCTTCAAACGATAACTATAGAAGATAAATTTTTTAGAAAATATAGAAAATTCCCTGATTTTATACAGACTTATATTTTTCCCGGAGGAATGCTTCCATCGATTGAAGAAATGAAGAGAGTATTAGGTTTAACAGGTTTGAGAGTTGATTCTCAATACATGTTTGGTGATCATTATGCCAAAACTATTGAGCATTGGATGGGGTCTTTTGATAGATCATGGGATAACATTAAGAATATGGGTTTTAACGATACATTTAAGAGAATGTGGAATTATTATTTGAGTTATTGTCAAGGAGGATTTAGGTCAGGGAATATTAATGTTGGTCAGTTTTTAATCAAGAAAATCTAAGTTGAAATTTAACTTTAGAGATATTTTTTATGCCTGCCCAGCATTTGCTTTTGCAATCCCAACATTTCCTGTAATGATTGTCCTGCCAGCTTTATATACAGAAAATTTCGGTATGTCAGTTGCAAATGTTGGATTGTTTCTATTTGTTGCCAAGATAATTGATATCCTAAGTGATCCATTGATTGGATGGATTAATGATAAAAAAATTATTTCTAGAAAATTTCTTATGATTGTTGGTTCATTTATTTCTGGCCTAGCACTTTGTAAATTATTTCTGATTGAACGGATTAACTATGAAGAATACTTATTGATATGGATAGGTTTTTTATACTTAGGATGGACTCTATTTCAAATACCTTATTTATCAATGGGATACGATCTTGAAGATAGTTATTACTATAGAACTAAATTAAGTGCTGTAAGAGAAACTTTTATTTTATTAGGTTTATTCACATCACTTTGTATTCCTATGGTCTTTTCAATTGATAATGCCGGGTTAGCTAAGTATTTAGTTAAATTAACATTGATTTCTGGTTTCATTGGGATTTTTTTTTTATGCTTTTTTATTAAAGAGAAAGATTCCAAAAAGAAAAAAATAAATTTCAAAGAGGTATTTTTTAATATTTTGAGTAATCAAAGATTGGTAAAACTATTGACGATCTTTTTAATTAATAGTTTCGCAAATGTTCTACCAATGATTTTATTTGCGTTCTACATTTCTTATGTTTTGGATGGTACAGACTATGACAGACAGAAGACCTTATTTTTTTATTTTCTCTTTGCAATAATAGGTGTTCCATTTTGGACAAAATTAAGTGAAATAACAAATAAAGCAAGGTCATGGTCTATTTCTTTGGTGGGTTCTTCTTTGTTTTTTATATTTGTAATATTTCTTGAACAAGGCGATCTCCTCCTTTTTATACTAATTTCATGTTTAACAGGATTTTGTTTGGGTGCTGATCTAGTTTTACCCCCCTCAATTCAAGCAGATATGACTGACATTCATAAACAAAAGTATAAAGTAGAGATATCAGGAGTGTTATTTTCATTGATAACATCTATAAACAAGTTGTCTTTTGCATTAGGTAGTTTTTTTGTATTTGGAATACTTGGGATATTAGGTTTTTCTACAGAATCAGAAACAAGCGAAAACAGTAAAAATTTCATTATTTTTGCTTACTCAATTTTACCGGTTATTTTAAAGACTATTTCTTTTTTCATGCTAAGAAACTTCAAATCTAGTCAGTCAGAAATTAGACAAATCCAAAAAAAAAATAATTAATGAATTTTTTCGAACAAATAGCTATATTTTTAAAGTGAAAAATTTTTTTATACTAATTCTTTTCTTAGTGACCTCTTGCACCAGTGATATGAACATTAACCAATACCAAAATTTAAAACCAGAATTTTCTCTTGAAGATTATTTTTCTGGAAAAGCTGAGGCGTGGGGGCTTTTTCACGACAGATTCGGAAATCTTAAAAGATCTTTCAAGGTAGACATCACTGGGGATATTTTAGATGATACCTTAACCTTAGACGAGAAATTTATATATGATGATGGGGAGAAAGATCAAAGAATTTGGAAGATAAAAATATTGGGCAATAAAAAATATTCAGGCACTGCAGACGATGTTTTAGGAGAAGCTTTAGGAGAGGCTAGTGGTAATGCATTAAATTGGAAATACAAATTAAATCTGAAGGTTAATAATTCTTTTTATAAAGTAGATTTTGATGATTGGATGTTTCTTCAAGATAGAAATATATTGATGAATAGGGCTGAGGTTAAAAAATGGGGATTTACTATTGGTGTAGTTACTATTACATTTCTCAAAATAAAATAATTATTTGTGAATTTTTTTAAATATAACTCCTAAAAATGGAATTTTGCAGTAAAAATTTCTTCCTGTATCCCAGAAATCTTCATGGTATATTACTAAATTATCCTTTACTTTGATTTCACTTAAACCTTCAAACTCTATTGATTTGCCAATAGCTTCACATTTAAATTTCCATTTCACAATTTCTTTTTCTTTATCTTCTATTGAATAAAGAACTTTAAATTGAGGATCTACTGTTTTTTTGAACATCAATAAAAGAATTTTTTTTACATTTTCTTTTCCTTTGACTTTATTAAAGGGGTCGATGAAAATAATGTTCTCGTGTAAACAAGTGATGAGTTCATCAACATTATCTTCTTCTAATTTTTCAAAGCATTTAAAGTAATTTTTTGTTATTTTAGTCATTGATATTTTTTTACAAAATTCTTCATTAAAAAAAAATAAATGGGGTAAGGTAGTATTCTTAATAGTTTCATTGGTAAAATCAGTCTTTTTGGAAAACTGATCTCAAAGGAATTTAAATCGATTTTTTTCATTATAATTTTAGCAGCTTTCTCTGCTGAAATTATAAAAGGCATTGGAAATGTATTTTTGTCAGTCATCGCGGTTTTAACAAATCCTGGATGAATGACTTGAACTTTTATATTATGTTGAGCGTATTCAATTTTTAGCGTTTCTGCTAAGAACGTAATAGCTGATTTAGTAACACCATACATTCCAGCGCCCGGAAGACCTCTAAAGCCTGCTGGCGAAGACACAAAAACAATATGTCCAGCTTTATTCTTTTTCATTAATTCAAGAGCTGGAGAAAGACAATTGATTGGTCCTATAACATTTGTATCAACAATTCTTTTGATTTTTATTTGATCCAATTCATCGAGAGGGCCAGGGTTGTATGTTGCGGCATTTAAAATAATTAAATCAATGGAATTAAATTTTTTTAATATGAGCCTTACAGCCTTAACACATTCCTTATGATTAGAAACATCTAACTTTATTGAATTTATACTCCCTGGATTATAACTTTTAACTTCGTTTAATTTTGAAATACGTCTCCCACTTATTACAACAATATAATTTCTATCGCTGAAACTTTTTGCTATTTCTTTTCCAATTCCAGTCCCACCGCCAGTAATCCAAACCACTTTTTTCTTAATTTTTATTGTCATATTTATCCAAAATATATTCAATTGTGCTGTCTTCTTTTATAAAAATCATCTTTACCCATTCTTTGGATTTATCGTACCAAATGTCAATATCAATAAATTCTCCTGTAATCTCTTTTCCTGTTAATTTATAATGATTGGTTGGCAAGTTATCATAAATTACTTTTTCACCAAGAAATTCAATTTTAAAATCAATAAAACTGCAATCTTGCGTATTTAAAACTTTGGTATTGGAATGTTTTATTATTTCGATATTCCAGTAGCTTGTGGGTAACGGAGAAAAATCTAAAATATCTTTATTTAATGAACCATCTAAAGCAAATTGAGAACCCTCTTTTTTTAAATTACAATTTAAGTTGTCGCCATTTTTATCAGTTCTAGATAATAAGTTAATCAATGAGTTATTTTCCCAAGTTTCGTTGTTCTTATGAAAATAATCATATACTAAAAATCCAAGAAATTTTACTTCAAATTTAATCTCTATATCTGTTTTTATTATATTTCTTTCGAAATAAAAATTTATTTTGTGATAACCGATTAAACTGTTATTTCTATACACATTAAATTTAATGTCTTTGTAATCTTGATATTTTGTAGCCGAGTATGAATGAGATGGAGTTGATAAAAATGAGAACAATAAAAGAAGTCTAAGGATCTTAGGCACTTTATAAAAAAAATAGGTTAATCACCTGTAAATCAAATGATTAACCTAAATAAACTATCTTCTTTGTCCGAAGAGCTGAATTAGCATTATAAAAAGATTAATAAAATCAAGATATAAAGTTAAAGAACCCATGATTGCTTTCTTACCTTCTTCACCTGATCCATCATAATACATAGCTTTAATGCGTTGAGTATCATAAGCAGTTAATCCCGCAAACACCAATACGCCAATCACTGATATTCCAAATTGAAGTGCAGTACTAGCAACAAAAATGTTCACAATAGACGCAATTATAATACCAATCAATCCAATAAATAAAAAAGAACCCCAACCGGTAAGATCTTTTTTAGTTGTGTACCCATACAAGCTCAGTCCCCCAAAGGCTCCGGCAGAAATAAAAAAGACTCTAGCAACCGATTCGCCAGTGTATTGAATAAAAATTGATGACAGAGAAAGTCCCATAACAGCTGCAAATGCCCAGAACAAAATCTGTACAGTACCTTCCTTCATTTTAGAAATACCCATGTTTATGGCTATTATAAAACCGAGTGGGGATAACATAATTATGAAAGCCAGAGGAGAACCATATATAGCCGCTCCAAAGGGTGTGTAAGTATTAGTTGAAAAGTTAAACGCTAAAGTTGATGTAAGGTGGGCAATTACACCGGTAAGTGCCAATCCAACTGCCATAAAGGAATAGACCTTATTCATATAGGCCTTAAGTCCTAAATCTATCTCAACAGAAGTGGTTTTGGATTTAAGATCTCTTTCATAGTCATAAGCCATTTTTAAACTCCTAATTTAAATGTTTACATTTAGCATATTATACTACTATTATTATTTAATAGTAAAATATGTTACAAAATTTTTTAATCAAGAATTAAATTGAAAAATGAAATATAAAACTCTTGGAAGCTCTGATATTAAAGTAAGTTTAATATGTCTTGGAACGATGACATGGGGTGAACAAAACTCTGAAAATGAAGGATTTGAGCAAATGGACTTAGCTATGTCAGAGGGAGTAAATTTTTTCGATACCGCAGAGCTTTATTCAGTACCGCCAAGAAAAGAAACTTGGGGATCAACTGAAAAAATTATTGGAAATTGGTTAAATTCCAGAAAATGTAGAGACAAAGTTATTATTGCTACAAAAGTTGTTGGAAGGTCAGGCATGAAATGGTTTAGGGGAAAAGAAACTAGACTCGATAGAAAACAAATAAACGAAGCAATAAATGGAAGTTTGAAAAGGTTAAATACGGATTACATTGATCTATATCAATTACATTGGCCTGACAGAAAATCAAATTTTTTTGGCAAATTAGGTTATTCGCATTCAGATAACGATGACTTTATAGAAATTTCTGAGCAACTTGAAATTTTATCTGAAAATGTAAAACAAGGAAAAATAAGATATTTGGGATTGTCAAATGAAACTCCTTGGGGGCTTATGAAATTTATATCAGTTTCAGAAAAACAAAATCTTCCAAGAATTGTTTCTGTGCAAAACCCTTATTCTCTTTTGAATAGAAGCTACGAAGTTGGTATGGCAGAAATATCAATTAGAGAAAAATGCGGATTACTAGCATACTCGCCATTAGCATTTGGCATGTTAACCGGTAAGTATGATAATGGTGCAAAGCCTGATGGTGCAAGATTGACCTTATATGCAAATATGTATACAAGGTATACGAAATCTAAAGGACTTAAATATTCAGAGAAGTTTAATGATCTTGCAAAAAAAAATAATCTTTCGCCTACTGATATGGCTCTTGCTTTCGTAAATTCTAGAGATTTTTTAACAAGTAATATAATTGGTGCGACAAACCTAGATCAACTGAAACAAAATATTGATTCACATAAAATTGAACTATCAGATGACCTCATCGAAGAAATTGAAAGAATTCATGACGAAAATCCTTATCCTTGCCCTTAGCTCTTTTTTTGTATCAAGAAACTTGTAAAAATTACAATTATAATTCCAAAAATATTTAATAAATATATTTTTTCTTGAAAAAATAAAAAACCAAACGCTGTTGAAAAAATTATTCTAGAATAACTTTGAATAACCACTTTGTTAGTGGATGAGTCTCTGTAAGATTCTGTATTGAAGAATTGACCCAACAAAGCAGTTATGGTTAGGCTAAAATAACTAACTAAATTTTTATCTATACTCAATGTAATCTTATCTGAGAACAAAACAATATAAATTAAAGTAGATAGAATTGAGTGATAAAAAAGGATTACTGTTGTTTTCTCAAGTTTACTGAGATATGAAATAGAAATGATTCCTCCAGAAACACAAATTGCTGAAAATAAAGACATGTAAATCCCAATTGTTGCATTTATCTGTGTTGGATTTGTTATACAAATTATACCAAGGAAACCAATGACGATTAAAGATATTGTTTTAAAATCTAGTTTTTCAGAGAAAAAAAATGATGATAGAAGACAGGTAAAGAAAACTTTTGTAAACCCTACTGTACTTGCTTGAGCCAAAGAAATATAAAGTAATGATTTATAACCAAAGTACATTGCGAAAATTCCGCAAACACTTCTAAAAATATGAACTTTAATATTTCGCGTTTTCAACACTACTAAGAATTTTTCCTTGCTTGAAAAAACAATAAAAAATAAGATTATTGATCCAAAAAAAGACCTAAAAAAAACGATATTTTCAATACTATTATCAATTAAGGAATTTTTTATTTGAACCCCGAGCAAGGCGAAGAAGAAGCAACTAATTATTTGAAAGTATGGTTTTAGACTTTTCATTTTTTTTTAAATTAAGAACTGTTAAGTTTGCGCAAAGTATTAAGCTGGAGCCACAAATTAATGTTATAAGATCAACTTTCTCCTCAAAAATAAAATAACTCAAGATAATTGTAAAAACTAATTTAGAGAAATCAAAGGGCATTAAATTTGTAAGTTTTGAGCCACTTAATGCTTTGGTCCAACAATAATTACCCAAGGTTGCTATAATTGCAATAGATAAAAGTAGGAACCAAACTGTATAATTAGATGTTTCAGACCATACGTATAATGAAGGGATCAACGTAATAGGTGTCATTAAAATTACCATACTAAACATTAGTACTACTACGGATTCGGAAGCAGAGATTTTTTTTACTAATAAACCAGTTATTGCGTGAGTAATAGAAGCAACTAAAGCAAATAGTGCTCCAATTTGTATTTCTAAGTCAGGTCGTATAATAACTAAAGTTAAAATAAATCCAATTGCGAGCATCATGGAATTAAATTTAGTCGTTTTTTCTTTAAAAAAAATTATACCACCTAAGTAAATAAATAGTGGAGTACTAAAACTAATTGCCATAGCCTGTGATAAAGGTATCATTGAATAAGAACAAAAAAGGAGAATCATTGTTATTCCTCCAAATATTCCACGTAATAATAGAAGCTTGATATTACCTCTATCTTTAATAATTTGTCTTGATCTTAGAATAAATGGTAATAATAGAAAAATACTTAATAAATTCCTAAAAAAAGCCTGCTCAATAGGGTGAATAAATTGAGAATTAAACTTAATAAGAACAGCTAAAACTGAAAATAAAAAACAAGAAGATATGAGAAGAAAGATTGAAAACATGCTTTATTTGAATTATAGTTTCTAGTATTTTAATCTCATATATGTCAATAAAGATAATGTATTTTAAATATCTAGTCGCTTTTACGATTTTTTTGAGTTTTCTTAATGTAGATTCAAAGGAATTAGGTAAATATAACGATTGGAGTGCTTATGCAGAAGGTGAAGGTAAAAATTTAGCCTGCCTAGCTGTGTCAAAACCTAAAAATTCTGAAGGTGATTATAAAAGAAGAGGAGAGGTTTTTGCTGTTGTCACACATATGCCAGGACAAAATAAATGGAATGAATTCAGTATAGTCGCAGGTTACAATTATAAGGCAGATAGCAACCCAGAAATAACTATCGGTGACGCCAAATTTCAATTATTTACGTCTGGATCAAGGGCTTGGAGTTTTAGTCCACCAGACGATGAAAAAATTATTAAATTCTTAAAATCGTCAATGAAAATGAAAGTTGTCGGAACTTCAACCAGAGGAACAATTACTACTGACACATATTCTTTGGTTGGTTTTAGTAAAGCATATAAAAAAATCAATGAAGCTTGTCAAAAGAAATAGAATTATTTTATGAAAAAGAAAAAGAAAGTAGTTTTAGCTTTTTCTGGTGGTCTTGATACTTCGATTATTTTAAAATGGTTAGAAAATGAAAAAGATCTCGAAGTGGTTACTTTCACAGCTGACATCGGACAAGGAAAGGAAATTGAAGATGCTAAAATAAAAGCTGAGCAACTGGGGGTCAAAGAGATTTATATTGAAGATTTAAAGGAGCAATTTGTAAAAGATTTTGTTTTTCCAATGTTCAGAGCCAATACCATTTATGAGGGAACTTATCTTTTAGGAACCTCAATTGCGAGACCGCTTATTGCAAAAAGACAACTACAGATAGCAGAAGAGGTTGGAGCCGAGTTTGTTTCCCACGGTTCAACTGGAAAGGGAAATGATCAGATAAGGTTTGAATTGAGTTACTATGCAAATAAGCCAAGCATTAAGGTTATTGCTCCCTGGAGAGAATGGAATTTGAAATCAAGGAATGATTTATTAAAGTATGCAAAAAAATGTGAAATTCCAATTCCTAAAGAAAAAAGAGATGAACCCCCTTATTCTATGGACGCTAATCTGTTACACACATCATATGAAGGTAAAGTTTTAGAAGATCCATGGCTTGAGCCAGAGGAGAGTATGTTTACCAGAACAGTATCGTGCGAAAATGCCCCTGACAAATCATTAAGCGTTGAAATTGAATTTAAAAAAGGAGATCCTATAGCAGTAGACGGTAAAAAAATGGCATCTTCAGAAATTTTAGAAAAACTAAATTTAATTGGCGGCAAAAATGGTGTTGGTAGAATAGACATAGTTGAAAATAGATTTATAGGTATTAAATCACGTGGCGTTTATGAAACGCCAGGCGGAGAAATTTTATTTATAGCCAGAAGAGCTATAGAGAGTATTACGCTTGATAAAGAGGCATCACATCTAAAAGATGAGCTAATGCCAAAATATGCTGAATTAATCTATAATGGTTTCTGGTTTTCTCCAGAAAGAGAAATGTTGCAAACTCTTATTGATAAGTCTCAAGAGAGAGTAGATGGTTTGGTTAAATTAAAGATATACAAAGGTAATGTTATTGTACTTGGAAGAAAATCAACTAATAGTCTTTATTCAAATGAGATGGCAACTTTTGAAGAGGATTTTGTTTATGATCAGAGCGACGCAGAGGGTTTCATTAAATTAAACGCCTTAAGATTAAAGTCAATCAAGAATAGAGGTTAAATCTGGAGTTTTTTCGTTGAACTGAGGATAAGATGCCAACAAGGTATTAAGAAGCAAACAAGCAATAGTCATTGGTCCAACTCCGCCAGGCACAGGAGTGATTTTTGAACATTTATTAAAACAGTCTTCAAAATCAACATCACCAACAAGTATTTTCTTATTGTCCCTTTCAATCCTGTTTATGCCAACATCAATAACGACAGCCTGGTCTTTAAGCCAACTTGATTTAACAAATTCAGGAATTCCTACAGCTGCTACAAGTATATCAGCGTCTCTGCATACAGATTCTATATTCGCTGTTCTGGAATGACAGATTGTTACGGTTGCATTCATACTAAGTAATAATGCTGCCATTGGTTTTCCCACTATATTTGATCTTCCTATGATTACTGCATGTTTTCCTGATAAGTCACTTAGAGTTTTTTTTATAAGAATGCTAGAGCCCAGCGGAGTGCAAGGAACAAGAGAATTCATTCCTGACCAGAGTTTGCCAACATTTACTGCATGGAAACCATCCACGTCCTTTTCAGGCTTTATTTGATCAAGAATTTTATCAGAATTAATGTGATCTGGTAATGGAAGTTGCACTAGTATTCCTTGCACACGGCCATCCTCATTAAGCTTGTTAACAAGGTTAAGTAAATCTTCCTCAGATACATTCTCTGAAAGTTTGTGTTCAATTGAATTGAATCCGACTTCCTTTGTTTTTTCAATTTTATTCTTAACGTAAACTCTACTTGCAGGATGTTCTCCAACTAAAACTACCGCGAGACCTGGTTTTTTACCTGTTTTAATTTGTAAATCATCTCCAAATTTTTTAACTTTTTCTCTTATTTGTGAGGATGCTAATTTTCCGTCAATTATTTTATTATCATTCATTTTACAGCCCGTATTTAGTCATAATATATTGAAATGCCTCAATAATAATTATTAGTATGATTGGCGAAATATCAAGTGCGCCGAAGTTTGGAATAATATTTCTTATAACTTTTAGAGGTGGTTCAATCAACCTAAATAAAAAATCCATTATAATGCTCACTATTTTGTTGTTAGTATTAACTATGTTAAAAGAAATTAACATGCTAGTGATGACATAGATTATTATTGCATATTTATAAATCTGCAATATTTGAAAAATGATATATGCAAAAAAATCAAAAAAGTACATGATTATTTGAATTTATAATGAAAGACCTAGGCAATCAATTAGATTTTGATTTTAGCAGGCCAATTGACTTGCAAAGAAATATTGAATTAGAAATAATAAATAATTGTGTGTCTGACCTCTTGGAGAGTCGGCAAAATCAAATTTTTGTAAAACATCTTAGGCTTTTAATAATAGAACTATATTTTTGCTGGTTAGAATCAGAGTCACAGTTTTTAGCCATCTCAATGTCTAAAAGAGGTTATTATTCCAAATCAAGATATAATCCAAATAATATTTCCTCATATCTAATAAAAATTGTAGAATTTTTAAAAAAAAACAAATTAATAGAATTCTACCCTGGTTTTTTTGATACAAAAACTCAAAAAAGTAGATTATCCAGGATAAGATGCTCAAAACTTCTAGCAAATTATTTTGGAAAAATTAAATTAAATGTACGAACTAGGTTTAATCATAATAAAAGAGAATTTTTATTAATTTATAAGAATAAAAACTTAAATGAATATGTTGATTCTTACGAAACAGAGGAGACGAGAGTTGTTCTAAGAAAATATAACCAGTTAATTTCTCAAACTCTATTCGATATTCCAAGTGTAGAAAAAAATTATGTTAAAAGGGGTGATAATAAAAAAATAATATTGTCACAATTTTTTTCTTGCACATATTCTTTTGATATTGAAAAACCTGATAAAGGTTTAATTGGTGGTTGTTGGTGGAATAAATTGGATTTAAAGTCATTTTTAGAAATCGAAAAAAAAATTACTATTAATGATAAATTTACTAGTTATTTTAATATTTTTGAATATTTTGGAGATTATTTGACAATGATTTTAGGATCTAAAATTACAATTCAATCAAAACTATTTTCAAAAGTTTTGAACCACGACCAGCTTTGTACCTTAATTATTAAAAGTTTTCAAACAAAGAACCCTTTAAACTTTATTAGATCAGTATACAAAGAAAAAAAGAGATTAATGTTAGAAGCATTTACAAAAAATGAAATTAACGATGCCATTGAAAATCTTATTATAAAAAATAAAGAGTTAAACAGTTTTTTATTTAAAAATAAAAAAATTGGTTGGCAAGAGTTTGTTTCTAAATTATTTTTACAATTAATAGGTGTTTTAAGCAATCTAAATATTCCAACTTATTTGGTAAGAAGTAGGATTTACTTCCCGTCAAAAATGGAATCGATTGTTTTGGAAAAAATAGAGGAAATTATGTCCAAAGAACTAAAAGTTAAAATTTCGAGATTAAATTGTGAGAAAGTCTCGAATTTAGAGGTAAAAAGTAGAAATTTTTTTAGTAAATTTGGTAAATCTGAATTAAAGTATTCCAAAAGATATTTGAACAACAAAAGATATTTTAGAATTAGTTAGAAACTATGATTCAAAAAATTGGAATTAATCAGCTAAAATTTAGTAAAGGAAAAAGAATCTACGCAAAAGGTGATACAGCAGAATTTGCTTACTATGTTCATTCCGGAAAGGTAAATATTTATAGTCCCGGTGGTTTGTTGTTAGGAAAAATTGGTGAAGGTGAAATTTTTGGAGAGAGAGGCCCTTCGCTTGAAGAGTCTAGATCCGTTACAGCGGAAGCTGCAACAAACTGTATTTTATATCCAATTAATGAGAAGACTCTAAAACTTAAACTTGAGGAAGCTGATCCGGTGGTGAGAGCCATAGTTAGAAGTTTGCTAATGAGGTTGAACGATATAAATTTAAAAAGTGAGGATTTCTGGAGAAGTTTAAATGTTATGACATCATTATCTGGGAATGACGACGATTAGAGAGTATTTTTTCCTTGACGATGCAGAGTATTTTCTTCGCCTTGAACAAGATTCCAAAATTCTTTCATATAATCTTCACTGAATCTATTGATGTTAAATTTTTTATAGTCAAACATTTTTGTATAATGAGCATCATTTAAAACTTCTTCTGCAATACTTTCTCCTAAAACTGGACAGTATTTCATAGCTTGACCAGAACCTAAGTTATGATAAAGATTATTAAAGCTACTGTCTTTTCCAAGAATAAATCTTAAGTCGGGAGTAATATCAAAGAAGGACCTATAACCAGAGGCATATACAGTTTTGTCAATATTGGAAAATCTTTTTTTGGAAATATCTTCATAATTTTTAATTTGATTGTATGCAAGAGATTGGTTCATTGGTTCGTTTAGATACTCTCCGCCATTGACGGACGTGAGATCATTGAGAAAATTTTTTGCAATTTCGTAAACAGATCTTTTTCTTGGTTGATGAGCATGCATCTTATTGCCTCTCCATGATCTGAAGTAACATAAGTTTGTGTAATCAGCAACAATAGGATATTCATATTTAATTTGTTTGGGACTTTCCATCCAATTAACCACTGAAACAGGCTCAATAGTGACTGGAATTTTTAAACCAATTTTTGAGAAAAGTTGGGAGCTCCAAGCCCCGGTAGCATTGACAAAGTTCTTAGCATTTAATTTGCCATTGTTGGTCGTGATTCCTACAATTTCATTACCTTTAATAAGAATGGTGTCGACTTCAGTTTTTTCCATAAGAATAACACCATTATGATCAATAGCGTCATAAAGAGTAGATCTAAGTATACTTGGGTCAAGTTGAAAAGCTCCTGGTTCGTAAAAATATGATTCATCTTCGTCAGTAACTAAAGTTTTGCCACATTTTTCTATTGCTGAATCGGTATCTATTTCTTGAAAAACAAGATCGATTTTATTCATTCTTTTAGACAATTCACTCCAAGCAGGGTTTTCACCGTCAGAATTCTTTTTAGCAATCCAGATGGCTCCAAACTCATCCAACTCCATGTCAATACCCCAAACTTTCGTGAGATCCTTCCACATCTTAGCGCTAATGGAAGCCATAATAGAAGCATCTGGGTCAGCATTCGCTGATCGAACGATACCTGAATGTCTTGATGATTCTGCAGCACAAAGAACAGCTTTCTCAATTAGACAAACTTTTTCATTGTTTCCAAGTTTGTTAAGTTTTCTTTGAAGCGAGATTGCTGCGGCAGCTCCTAGACAACCTCCACCAATAACTATTGTATGATAATTATTATTCATAATATAAATGTTTAAATTATTATATGACTAGGAATATAATAATAAAGTTATTTATTACAATGAATTTAATGACAAAATATAATACCAAAAAAGTCAATGGTCAGGGATTTACTGGATTGGTTATCAATATCGATGATAAAGATAATTTTGACTTGTTGGAGTTAGTAGAAACTTTTCCAAAAAAATATCCATTTTTTCTAGAAAGTTCTTCAAGAGGCAATAATCAAAATAGAAACTCGATAGCTTTTTTTAAACCAGAAGTAACTCTTATAAAGGGAAAAAATAAATTAGAATTAAATTTTTTGAGTAAGTTTAATCATCTCTGGAAAGAAAACAATATTCATCAAGATACTATGATTTATAATGATAAAATTATCCCTTTTTGTGGTGGATGGTTTGTTTACTTAGGTTATGAAATTGCAAATGAGGTTGAAGAAAAGCTTATAATCCCAAAGTCACCGTATTCTCTTCCAGATGCATTTGCTGCACGAGTTAATTCTTCGATTATTTATGACCACATTGACAAAACTTTAATTTTCACTAGTGACAAGCTAGATAGTAACTCTGACTTTGAAGAGATTTTAGATGATATGTCTAAAATAGGTAAAAAATCAAGGAAAACTATTTCTGGCTCAATAAGAATTCATTCTAAAGGGACTTCAATAGAACATCAGAAACAGGTAAAATCATGTATTGATTATATATATCAAGGTGAAATATTTCAGGCGAATCTCTCTAGACTTTGGAGATTTGAAATTGAAAATAATTTATCTGATATTGATCTTTATAGACAGTTAAGGAAGAAAAATCCGTCCCCCTTTGCTGGTTTAGTAAAATATAATACGAGTTCTATTATAAGCTCTTCGCCAGAAAGATTGATTTCAATTACTGGAGAACATCTTCAAACAAGACCAATTGCGGGTACAAGACCAAGAGGAAGGTCAGGATTATTAGACATTGAACTGACAAAAGAATTAATTAATTCTGACAAGGAGAAAGCTGAGCATTTGATGTTGGTAGATTTGGAAAGAAATGACATTTCCAAGGTCTGTGAACCTGGAACAGTTAGAGTAGATGAAATGATGACAATTGAAACTTATGCTCATGTCCATCATATTGTTTCGAATATTAGTGGTAAAAAAAAACCAAATATTTTACCAGGCGATATAATTAAATCAGTTTTTCCCGGTGGAACAATAACTGGTTGTCCAAAGGTAAGGTGTATGGAGATATTAGGTGAGTTAGAAAAAGAAGGTAGAGGACCATATACTGGTTCATTTGGGTATATTTCCCATAATGGGAATATGGATTTAAATATACTTATAAGAACTATGCTTAAAGAAAAGAATGATCTATTTTTTAGGGCGGGTGGGGGAATTGTTGCAGATTCTATCCCTCAAAATGAAACTTTAGAAACAGAAGCTAAAGCAAATGGTATGCTTAAAGCGGTTGGATCTTTCAAAAATGCATGATTATATTTCATTGATTAACGGTAAATTTTCGAAAAAAGTTTCAGTACTGGATAGAGGTTTGTCTTATGGTGATGGTTTGTTTGAAACAATGACGTGGTCACATACTATACATGACAATTTTGTTGGAGTTGAATTTTGGAGTAGGCATTTAGAAAGACTAAATACGAGTTGTTCCAAAATGAAAATTGAAATGCCCTTAAAAAAGGTATTAGAAAAGTATAAAATTAAAATTCTCAAAAAATCTCTTTCTACGGGACTGAAGGAAGGGATTTTAAAAATTATTATTACAAGAGGTGTAGGCGGTAGAGGCTACAAATTTGAAAAGAATATTGCTCCAACTATTATATTTTTATCTTTTCCTAAGGTACCAGTTGAAAAGAAATTTTTAAATAAAGGTGTAAATTTAAAGTTTTGTAAATCTCCAATTTTCATAAACAGTCAATTAGCTGGAATTAAACACTTAAATAGGATTGATTCAGTAATGGCTAGATCGGAATGGCAAAGCAAAAAATTTTTCGATGGCGTGTTGTTAGATGAATCTGAAAATATAATTGATGGAACAATGACAAACATTTTTTTTGCAAAAAATAATATTCTATATACACCAAATTTAAATAAATGTGGAATAAATGGAATAATGAGACAAGTAGTAATAGATAAGTCTGTTATGTTTTTTGATGACGTTCAAGAAATTATTGTCAATAGGAAAGATTTTACTTCGTATAATGAAATGTTTATAACTAACTCAATAATAAAAGTTTTGCCAGTAAAAAGTCTCGAGCAAAAAAAATTTAGAATTTCAAAATCAACTAGAAATTTAATGAACTATTTTCAGGAAATTAAAAACAAAGTCAAAAATCTTGAATTACTTTAAACTTAAATTTTTCCTTAATTTCTTCTATATATTTTATGTCGTCTTTCTTTAGCTGCTTTAATTCCTCAATTTCCTTTTTAGCTAATTTGTAATTTAGATTTGATATAAGAATTTCTATGAGTAATTCTCTTCCCTTTACATTTTCAGGAAATAACTCTTTTAATGTATTCAAAAGTTCTTTTGCACTTTTTGTCTGGTTAGTATTTTTTTTTAATATCGAATATTCAATAAGAACATTTTCATTATTTGGAAAGTAAGTCAGAGCTTTTTTATAATAAGCATCGGCTTTTTGATAGTATCCAGTAAAGATGCATGTTCGAGCTAAAATAAGCCACCCCTCAATATCCTCCGGTTCTTTTTTTAATTTTTTTTCTAAAAACATTATAAGTTTATTAGGATTAATTTGCTTAAACTTCTCTGGATCAAGCATTGCAATTTCTAATTCTTTATTGAGTTTTTTTTCAAAAAAATAGCTTTCGAAGTTTCCCTCAAATAAATAAATGGATAGAGTTGAAATTGAAAAAAATAAAAATAATAACAAAGATTTTTTTGTGCGTGTGTGTGATCCCATTATGTAAATTGTAATTAATATAATTATTATGAGTGATAAGGTAAAAGTAATAACTATCATTTGTGTCTGAAGAAAAGAAATGAAAGGATTAAAAAGAAAAGAAGAGGAAAGACCCACAATCCAATTGTGTCAGGCCTCAATGGAGGTGAAAAAAGAACAAAATCTCCATATCGTGAGTGAATATAATCTATGATCTCTGATTTTGATTCTCCTTCAACTAGCTTTTTTCTTACTAAAGTTCTTAAATCCTTGGCTATGTCAGCACTGGAATTCTGAATATCTTCATTTTGACATACCAGACATCTCAACTCTTTACCAATGTCTCTTGCTATTTTTTCTAATTCTTTATTTTCTAAAACTTCAAAGGGCTCGATTGCATCAACATAAAAAAAAAATAGGTTTATCAGGATAAATATTAATTTCATTTTAAATCTTGAACTATACTTCTTATTTTTTTTATATCTTTTTCTAATATAGGGCCAACGTGCCTATACGTAATAGACCCATTTTTATCAATTATGAAGGTTTCAGGTAGCCCATATACCCCCCAATTGATGCTGGTGAGTCCTTCATAATCCATGCCTATTTTTTTGTAAGGATTACCTAATTTATCAAGCCAGGAGGACAATTCGTTAAACTTATTTTTTTTAGCAATTCCATATAAAGGAATATTTTTACTCAGTTTTGTTAAATTTTTATGTTCAATACTACAGGGAGGACACCAAGAGGCAAAAAAATTTACCAATATTACCTCATTTTTTTTTAGGTCAGAATTAGTAAAGTATGAGCCAGAAAAACCTAAAAGGGAAAAATCAGGAATTTTCTTGGATATTAAATTAGAGGGAATCTCCTTAGGATCTTTTTGTAATCCTTCGTAAAAAATATAAAAAAACAAAACAAATATAAAAAGAAAAAAAAATCTCATTTTTTTCTTTTTATACTGTTGTAAAATGAGAAGGACCCTCCTAATGCAAGGAATATCACCCCAATCCAAATCCATAATGTAAATGGGTTAAACCAGATTCTAGTTGTCCACTGACTTTTGTTTTCGTGAATATCTCCAATTGCAATATAAAGGTCTCCAAATAGGCTCGAATGAATTGCAGCTTCAGTGGTTACTTGCTTTCCCGAGTTGTAAAAACGTTTTTCAGGTTTCAGAGTTGAGATAACTTTTTCATCTTTCTTAATTTTAAAAAAACCCATTTGACTAATATAATTAGGTCCTTCAACTTTTTTTACTCCAAGAAACTCGATATTAAAATTACTGATTTTTATTGATTCTCCAATCTCTTGAAATTGAATTTTTTCCTTCTTTAAAATGCTATTTCCCGTGGCTCCAATTATTAGCAAGCCAATTCCAATGTGTGCCAAGACCTGAGCTAATAATTTTGTAGGAATAATATTCTTGATTTTTAAAAATTGAAATATCTCAAACACTGAACTAAAAACTATAAAACTTCCTAGTGCTATAAATATTATCGCTAATACTGGGTCGCCGAAGTTTAGATACCAGATGATCATGGAAATTAAAATAAATAAAAATCCGAGAATTTTAATTCTATTCAGCAATAATTTAATATCATCTCTACCCCATCGTACGTAAGGTCCTATTATCATTCCTGCTACAAAAGGAAACATAACTGGCATAAGTATGGAATTAAAAAAGGGTGCGCCCACTGATATCTTAGCACTAAAAAGTACACTTGAAAATAGGGGGTAAATTGTTCCCAATAGAATAGTAAAAGATAAAGAAAGCATAAATATGTTATTTAAAGATATCATACCCTCTCTTGAAATAAGAGTTATCTTTGTGGGATTAATTTTAGTTTCTAAATTTTTTAAATAACTAAAAATACCATAGCCACTCACAGTTATTAAAAGAGCTAATATATAAACTCCTCTTGTAGGATCATTTGCAAAGGCATGAACAGAGATTAATACTCCAGATCTAACAAGAAAGGTTCCTAACAGGCTTAATACAAAAGTTAAGATGGATAAAGCGATAATCCAGTTGATAAATATTTTTTTTTTATCAGCTATTACTATCGTGTGGAGTAATGCAGTAGCAGTTAACCATGGAAGTAATGATGCATTTTCAACTGGATCCCAAAACCAAAAGCCACCCCAGCCGAGTTCATAATAAGCCCACCAACTGCCTAAACCAATTCCACAAGTTAAAAAAATCCAAGAAATAAAAATCCAGGGTTTAATTGTTCTTATAAGATATTGTTTAAACCCAGAAGATAGTCCAGCAATTGAAATAGAATAAATAATTGAAAAACCAACATAACCTAAATACAAAAAAGGAGGGTGGATTGCTAATCCTAGGTCCTGTAAAAGTGGGTTTAAATCTGCACCTTCAACGACCGGAGGAAAAGTTTTACTAAAAGGGTTGGAAGTAAATACAACAAATGATGAAATTAAAAATGACAAACTATTTTGAATTCTCAAAACGGCTCTCTTAAAGTCTGGTGGTGAGGAACTATTATTTGAAAAAATGAATCCAAAAAATGACATAACTAAAAGCCACAAGAGAATGGAGCCTTCGTGATTGCCCCAAACACCTGTGATCTTATATATAATTGGAAGCTGACTATTAGAATTTTCGGAAATTACATCCAAAGTAAAGTCTGATTTAATAAAAGAATATGTTAGGCACAAGAAAGAGCTTAGTATGAATAAGAATATAACATTTGTTAACCTTACCTGATCAAAATAGTCTGTATGGCTAACGAATCTTTTATATATCAACTCAAAAAAACTAAGGCTTGATGCGACTAGCCCCATGGTCAAAAATAGAAGTCCAATCTCAGATATCATTTTCCCCCCTCTTTATGGAGTTAATATTTTTTATTTCAGGAGGCATATAATTCTCGTCATGTTTAGCTAAGACATTTTTTGCGTCGAAGGTCATATTACCCTTAAATACACCTTCAACAACGACTCCTTGTCCCTCTTTAAACAAGTCAGGTAGAATACCAACATATAAAATTGTAATTTCATTTTCAAAATCTGTAATTATAAATGATATTTCCTCAAGCTTTCTTCCACCTATATTAGTTATTTTTTTTTTTAAACTTTCTTTTTTCACCATTCCACCAACTCTTATTATTTTTGTTGAGTTTACATTTTTCTCATATATTTCTGAAGGTGAATAAAAGAAAATTAGATTATCTCTTAGATTCGTCAATAAAATTAAACTTCCTAGAATTAACATAGAAAAAGAAACTCCCAGAGTTATGAGTCTTTTATTTTTTGGTTTCATTTTCTGAAAGTGTAATAAATTCTTTTTCAAGTCTTTTTGTTTTAAGCAAGCTTACAACAAACATTAGAAAAATAATAAAGAATACAATGCTATATGCTGAAAAGACGTAAGAGAAATGTTTCCCTGAATTAATAAAATTTAGAAAATAGTTCATTGTTCAAAATTCCTAAACTTAATTACGTCAATTTTTCTTTGAATGATTTCTCCTTTTATTCTTATCAACAAAGTTGAAATAAAGAAAAAAAACAAAGAAATGGTCATTACAAATAAAGGGATTAACATCGCGCTGTCTATTGATGGTGACGAAAATTTTGAAATACTTGCCGGTTGATGAAGTGTGCTCCACCAATCAACTGACCATTTTATGATTGGTAGATTAATCAAGCCAAAGATAGCTAAAATCGATGCATATCTTTCACCTTTAGATTTATCTTCAAAAGCATTATTTAGAATTATTAATCCTGCATATATAATTAACAATACTAATTCAGATGTTAATCTAGCATCCCACACCCACCACGTACCCCAAGTGGGTTTGCCCCAAATAGAACCTGTTAAAAGTGTAGCCAAAGTAAAGCAAGCACCAATAGGCGCACAAGATTTTGCAATGATAAAAGCTAAAGTATGTTTGAAAATTATCGAAACAAACCCACAAATTGCTATTATTGAATAAACCATAAGAGAAAACCAAGCACATGGAACATGGATGTACATTATTCTTACTGTTTCACCCTGTAGATAATCTGGGGGACTTTTAAAAAAACTATAAAAAAGTCCAATAAAAAGCATTGTAATAGCGAGGCTCAAAGTCACAGGTTGAAATTTCTCTGTGAACCTTTGAAATTGTAATGGGTTTGCTAATCTGAAAATCATTTGTTTATCTCTCTTATAATTAATTTACTTACATAAATGCATATTGGTAATGTAATAAAAAAAATTGCAATTAAAATTAAAAAGTTACTGTTTAATTTTTGTGTTTCATCTAGAAGATTATTCGAGGAAGTGGAGAATATTAAAACTGGGATATAAAATGGAAAAATTATCACAAATTGAATAATTTTATTTCTTTTTAATTGAATTGAGAAAAGAGAAGATATTACTGATATTAATGTAAGGCTTGGCGTTGCCAAAAAAACATTGATAAGTAGATTTAATGTATTGGAAAAATCAAGTTTAAAAAAAACTATTAACAAAGGAATTAAAAATAATGTAGGGACAATAATCATAACCCACATTACCAAGCATTTAGATAAAAAAATCGTTTCCTCACTGTATCCTAGAAACTGCAATTCTTTTAAACTGCCATCGTTAAAATCATTTTGAATGAAGTTTTCAGAAGTAAGCATTATCGAAAAAATCAATATTATCCAGACAACTGGTTTGTAAAAATTGTCAATTATTAATAAGTTTGATCCTAAACAAAAAATAAATATTAGAATCGAGGTAATAAAAAAAGTTGAAAAGGCAAATAGCATTGAAATATTTTTTATTCCGATATTTATTTCTCTAAAAACAAGATTAGTAAAGTCATTTATCATAATATTTCTTCCCAATTATCAAACTTTGGAAAAATACCTTCATTTGATTTTTTTGCTTGCAAAATATGTACTTTTCTTGATTTTTGAAATGATTGATTTGTATGACTGGAAAGGAGAACAGATCCTCCAGTTTTTAGATTATTTTTTATTAAACTTTTAACCTTTCTAACGGAATCAATATCTAACCCATTAAATGGTTCGTCCAAAAGCCAAAATTTGCAGCTCGTTAGTAACAACTTTGATAACATCACTTTTTTTCTTTGTCCTTGGGACAAATTACCGACATAATTATGCCTTAACTCGGTGATATTAAAATATGTAAGAGCTTTTCTTACTAACTCATTACACATTTTATGTTCAGATACAATTAACCAGTTTGATAGATTCTCTTGAATGGTAAGGTGGTTTTTTAAAGAATCTTTATGAGGGAGATATAAAAAGATTTTTCTTTTGGTATTTTCTAAATTTTCAATTGGAATATTATTTATTTTAATAACTCCTTTTTCAGGTTTTAAGATTCCTGAAATTAAATCAAAAAGACTACTTTTTCCTACTCCATTTTTTCCTATCAAAATCATTAATTGAGATTTTTTTAGTTTTAAACTAAAATTATCAAAAATTATTTTTTTATTTCTATAAAAGGATATTGAAATAATTTCTAAAATCATGAAAAACCTATATTATAAATTCTAGAGAAGAAAATGAATCTAACAACTACAAATTTTATAGACAACTTAAAACTTAAAAAAGAGCATTATGATTTTGTAAGTCTAAGAAAAGCCGAAGAAAAATTTAATTTTGATTTATTCAATCTCCCTTTTTCTTATCGCATTCTTTTGGAGAATTTAATCAGAAAAATAGATTCGATTGGTATAAACTTTAAAGACCTTCAAAATGTTATTGATCAGCAGACTGGAAAAGAAATTCTTTTCTCACCAAGTAGAGTGCTCATGCAGGACTATACAGGTGTACCTGCTGTTGCAGATTTAGCAGCAATGAGAGACCATTTAAAAAGTAAGGGAGATGATCCAGAGAAAATAAACCCAATCGTTCCAGTTAGTTTAGTAATAGATCATTCTATAAATGTTGATAGTTATTCGAAAGCAAATTCTCTTTTTTTTAACGTTAAGAAAGAATACGAAAGAAATTCTGAAAGATACAAATTATTAAAATGGGCACAGAGTTCTTTGAAAAATTTTCTTTTATTTCCACCCGGTTCTGGAATCTGTCATCAGATAAATATTGAGTTTCTAGCAAAGATTGTACAAGTGAAAGATAAAACACTTTTCATGGATTCAGTGGTTGGAACCGACAGTCATACAACAATGGTTAATGCCTTGTCCGTCTTGGGTTGGGGTGTTGGTGGAATTGAGGCCGAAGCAGTAATGCTTGGACAACCAATATCAATGCAGTTACCAAAGGTGGTTGGAGTTAAATTGTCAGGAAAACTTAAGGAAGGACTGACAGCCACAGATTTAGTCTTAAATATTACTGAAAGATTAAGAAAATTAGGAGTAGTTGGAAAATTTGTTGAATTTTATGGTGATGGTTTAGGTACATTGAACTTGTGTGAAAGGTCTACAATTTCAAATATGGCACCAGAATATGGAGCTACTTGTGGTATTTTTCCAATAGACAGTGAAACTTTAAATTACTTAGAAACTACAGGGAGAACCGAAGATCATATTAGAATTGTCGAAACATATTCTAAGGAGCAAAAATTATGGCACTCGGATTATGAAAGAATAAACTACAATGAGAAAATCAATATCATTCTAGATGAAATCCAACCATGTATTTCGGGACCAAAAAGACCTCAAGACAAAATTAACCTTGTCGATGTCCCTGAAAAATTTAATAATTCACTTGAGAAAGAAGAAAAGAAAACTAAATCTATCGCTGGCAAACTTTCACATGGTAAGGTTTGTATAGCAGCAATAACAAGCTGTACTAATACATCCAATCCTTCAGTTTTAATAATGGCTGGCCTAATAGCAAAAAAAGCTGTGAAACTTGGCCTCAAGGTTCCTTGGTGGGTTAAAACTTCATTTGCTCCAGGTAGTAAAGTTGTGGATGAATATTTGAAAGAGTCAGATTTATTAAAATATCTTAATAAACTGGGATTCAATATAATAGGTTATGGATGTACTACTTGTATTGGAAACTCTGGACCACTAGACAAAAAAGTAAATGATCTAATAATTTCTGAAAATTTAAATGTTTGTAGTGTTATTTCTGGAAACAGAAATTTTGAAGGAAGAATACACCCCAGTATTAAGTCGAATTTTTTAGCATCTCCACCGCTTGTGATAATTTATGCTTTGGCTGGAAGAGTTGATTTAAATGTTCAAACCGAACCAATAAATCAAATTAATGGAAAAAAAATCTATTTAAAAGATTTATGGCCATCGGATTCAGATGTTGAAAAAATTTTAAAACAAACTGTAAAAAAAGATTTTTACAAGAAAAATTATGCGTCGATCTTTAAAGGGGATAAAGAATGGGAAAAATTAAGTGTTAAGAATTCTTCGACTTATGAGTGGTCATTGTCATCGACATATATTAAGAAACCACCATTTTTAGAATTAAAGAAAAATCAACTTGATAAAGAACTGAAAGCTAGACCTCTTTTGATTTTAGGTGACTCTATAACAACTGATCACATTTCTCCGGCAGGAGTGATTAAAGAAGATAGTTCAGCTGGTAAATATTTGAATGAACGACAAATAAAAAATGAAGATTTCAATTCATATGGTGCAAGAAGAGGAAATCACGAAGTTATGACAAGAGGTACATTTGCAAATATTAGAATCAGAAATCTAATTGTTAATAAAACGGGTGGTTACACAAAGCATTATCCAACTTTCCACGAGGATGAGATTTATGCAATCGCCGAAAAGTATAAAAATGATGATGTTCCATTGGTTGTTATAGCTGGAAAAGAATATGGAACAGGATCATCCAGAGATTGGGCTGCTAAGGGGACGAAACTCCTAGGAATAAAAGCTGTAATAGCGAAAAGTTTTGAAAGAATACATAGATCTAATTTAGTTGGTATGGGCGTTCTTCCACTTCAAATTAAAAATTCTCAATTAGATAAATTGAAATTTGACGGAGAAGAAATTATTCATTTAGGAAAATTAAGTGATTATCTTATTGCTCCCAATTTAGAAAGAAAAATTAAAGTAGTAAAAAAGAGTGAAGATTTTTTTATAAATGTGATGTCTAGAATTGATACTGAAAATGAAATCAAATATTTTGAAAATGATGGAATTCTTCCTTTCGTTTTGAGAAAAATATAAGACAAAAAAAATTGTAATGACAAACAAAATTTCCGCATTTTTAGGTCCTACTAATACAGGAAAAACATATGCAGCAATTAATAAATTATTTAATTATGATTCAGGTTTAATAGGATTTCCTTTAAGACTTCTAGCTAGAGAAAATTTCGAATTTGCAAAAAAAAAAATTCCTACAAGTAAACTTGCTCTCATAACTGGTGAAGAAAAAATAATACCAAAAAACGCAAAATATTTTTTTTGTACAGTAGAATCAATCCCAGAAAACCTCAGTTTTGAATTTGTAGCTATAGATGAAATACAAATGGCATCGGACTATGAAAGAGGATTTATTTTTACTGAAAAAATAATGAATACTAGAGGTTCAAAAGAAACATTATTTTTAGGCTCTATGAGTATGGAAAAAATATTAAAAAAGATTTATCCGGAAATCAAAATTTACAAAAAATCAAGGCTGTCAAAATTAAATTACGTTGGTTACAAAAATATAACTAGACTTCCAAAAAGATCAGCAGTTATTGCTTTTTCTCAGATAGATGTCTACGAGATTGCAAATAAGATAAAACAATCTCATGGAGGCGTTTCAGTCGTGCTAGGTGCTCTTTCTCCAGAAGTGAGAAATGCACAAGTTAAATTATTTGAAGATGGAAAAGTGGATTATATTGTTGCTACAGATGCAATTGGAATGGGTTTGAACCTGGATATTAAAAACATATTTTTTTCAAGTATAAAGAAATTTGATGGAATAAATGAAAGGTATTTAACACTTGATGAAATTTCACAAATCTCAGGAAGAGCTGGCAGATATTGTAATAATGGTTTTTTTGGAACAACATGCGATTTGAAGAGTTTGAATAATGAAGTTGTTAGCTTTGTTGAGAATTACGAATATAATGAAATAAAGAAAATATACTGGAGAAACAATAAACTTAAGTTTGCTTCTCAGAAATCATTGTTAGATTCATTATCTGACAGGCCAAGAGAAAAATATCTAAAGCTTAAAAAAGATGGGAGTGATCATAGATATCTTAAGATATTTCTTGATGATAAAATGCTTAATAAAAAAACAGTAAATAGTTTTAATTTAAAAAAACTATGGGAAGTATGTACAGTCCCTGACTATTCTAAAAATTTGGATGAATATCATACCAGATTTTTGAAGAAAATATTTATATATTTGGTAGATAAAAATAGAAAGATTCCTGATTCTTGGATTACATCAAATCTAAAAGAAATTAAGAAATTTACAAAAAAAATATCAGAATTGAATTATAAAATTTCACAAATAAGAACGTGGTCTTTTATTTCTTTTAAGAGTGACTGGATTATTAATAATAAGATGTTTCAGAATGAAGTTAAAAGAATCGAACGTAATTTATCTACCAAGCTTCACGAAGAGCTAATGGTTGAGTTTATTGGTGAATTGAAGAATTTTGAACTACAAAACTCAAATAGTCTTATTGAAAAAAAAGAGGTAATACGAATCGAAGGAAGCGCGATCCACTTTGGAAAAGAAATTATCGGATTTCACGATGGACTCAGATTCAAACTAAGTCCAAACTATAAAAAAAGAAAAAATATTTTTAATAACAAAATTGTAGAAAAAAATCTCAATTTTTTTAGTAGTGATATTAAAAACAAATTTATTTCATCTAGCTTTAATTTATTTGAATTCAGGATTGATGGAAGCATTTTGTGGAAAAAAAGTTTAGTTGGAAAATTTGAAAAAGATAAAAGTCTTCACGATCCAAAAATTATTATTTTTGCTGATAAGTATTTTGCACCTTTTCAGTCAGAGATTACGCAGAAGATAAAAAATTTTTTTTATTTTGTTAAAAGCAAAGAGTTGCCATTCATAAAAGATTTAATGTCTCTTACCAATGCAAACTCAGCAACCAGGGCTATAAATTTCTGCTTATTAGAAAATATTGGTCATTGTCATAGACAAATAATAAATTCCTTCGTTAATCAACTAAACATCAATCAAATTAATAAATATAAAGAAATTGGATTTAAAATAGGCGTGAATTTTTTTTATTATAAAAGTAATAAAATGAGCTTTTTGAAACAAATGTTGATAAATATTTTTTTTCAAATTGAAATGAAAAATTTTATTGATGATGAAATTTTCATAATTAACAAAACACAAGGTATGAAAAATAAACTTACTTTCTTCAAGAAATTAGGATTTTATCCTTTAAATATCAATAATCAAAAATTTTTAATTCATTATCAATATTATGAATTACTATTGAATAAAGTATATTTCTTCAAAAAAAAGAATGAACTAAAATTTTTACCAAATAATAAGTTTGAAGAAATTTTTTATGTTAATCCTAAGAAGATTGCACAATAAATAATGTGATCTAATTTCTTGAATAACAACATTAATTGTTCTATATAAAACGATATGACTTATATAGTTAAAGATGCTTGTGTAAAGTGCAAATTTATGGATTGTGTAGAAGTTTGTCCTGTTGACTGCTTTTATGAAGGGGAAAATTTCTTAGTGATTCACCCAGATGAATGCATTGATTGTGGTGTATGTGAGCCAGAATGCCCTGTAGAAGCTATTAGTGATGATTCATGTGACGACGCACAGAAGTGGATTGATATCAATAGAGAGTATGCAGAAAAATGGCCTAATATCAATAAGATGGGTACACCACCTGATGACGGCGATAAATGGAAAAATGAAAAAAATAAATTTGAAAAGCATTTTAGTCCTAACCCCGGAAAAGGATCTTGATGTTTTATCTTTTAATTCTTACTGTTTTAATATACAATCCTTCAAGTTTAATTTGACTGGAGATAATCTTTGAAAAAAAAAGAATTAGAACTTGGAGTTGGCGACTTAGTGGTTTACCCAACCTACGGTGTAGGAGAAATCGAAAACTTCGATACTTATGATGTTGACGGTTCTATGCAAGACTTCATTTTGATAAACTTCAAACAAGATAAAATGAAGTTGAGAATACCAAAATCAAAGGCATCAAGCTCAGGACTTAGAAAGCTTAGTAACAAAAATCGACTTTCAAAAGCTCTGGATGTTTTAATTGAACAACCAGCGGTTAAGAAAGATATGTGGATTAAAAGAGCAAAAGAATATGAGAAGAGTATCAATAGTGGTGACCCTGTTTTAATTGCTGAAGTAGTTAGGGATCTGCACAAAAAAGAGGATTCTTTGGAACAACAATCATATTCTGAGAGACAAATCTATCTTACTGCTCTCAACAGACTAAGTAATGAATATGCCGCAGTTCAAAATCTCGAAAAAAAACTAGCAAAAAATAAATTAGAAGATTTACTCAATCAATAAACAGTTTTAATTTTTTTGCCACCTTGAAAACCTTTCTTATCGAGGTTGTTTAAGGTTTCGAAAACCTCATTTGAAAACATTTTTTGTATGTTTAATTTTTTTGAAACAACATTTTCTAAGTCATCTATATTTTGTGTTGATATTATTTTTATACGTGGAGGTGTTAGAGATTTAATTTCTAAATCAGATAGTTTTCTGAAACTGTATATAATATTTTGAAATTTTTTGGTAAAATTGGATGATTCAGATTCATTTGATATCATTAAAAACCTATAAATAATATCCTCGTTGCTTTTTAATAAACCAAATGTAATCAATTTTTTCTTTTTTTTAAAATCACCTGTTATGATTGAGAAATTTTTGTTGGAAAAAGATCTGAAGTTATTAACTTTTTTTTTTGATATTGAAATCCATTTAGATAGGTATTCTAAATCATTACTTTCTATCGTTTCATCGAGGTCAAAAATAACTTTTGTTTTTCCAGAAGTGTTTCCTATTAATGCTTTGGGATTATTAATGAAATAAAAATCTTCGTCGAATTCAAATTTTATTTTTAATGGTTTATGAATAAAAGTATTTTTTATAAAAAACCCTTCATTAGATTTGTGACCATAGATGACTCCTTCAATTTTCTTCAAAAAGATTTCCTCACCAATTATAGGATTTAAAGGAATATTACCTTGATAATTTTCGATTACCTCTAGAACTCTTTTTGATGAATTTGGGTGTGTTTGTAAAATTTCTGAAACTTTATTATCAATCTTAAATATTTTTTTTTGAAGATCTGCATGTCTTTCCATTAGTTTTAGGAAAGTCGCCATTTCCTTTGGATCAAAACCCGCCCTTACCATATACCTTACCGCGAGTTGATCAGCTTGGTATTCCTGAGACCTAGAGAATGATAGCAAATAAAGTTGAGCAGATTGACCTAAAATATTATTAATATAATAATTATTAGAAATAACATTTAATACATTAAGAATTACTCCTGTCCCAATAGTTTTTGTGTATCTTTTGGCTGAATGTCTTGCAGTAATATGACCAATTTCGTGAGCTATTACTCCAGCTAGTTGAGCCTCATTTTGACAAAGATAAATCAACCCTCTTGTAATGTAAACATAACCCCCTGGAAGAGCAAATGCATTTACAATTGGTGTGTCAAGTATTGTGAACTTAAATTTTTTATTTGATAGTTCGGAAGTGCTTACTAGAAAATTTCCAATGCTATCAACATAATTTTTTAATTTTTTATTTTCGTATTCTCCCCCAAATTGGTTAATAATTTTTTTGTGTTCATTTCTACCAATTAAGTCTTCCTCTGTTTCTGACATTAAATTAAATTCATTTTGACCAGTCGCTGGATTTTTTTGACAAGAAAAAGAAATATTTAGGAATAAAAAAATTATTATAATCTTACATTGAGTTATACTTTGGAATAAAATTTTATGTGGTATATTATTCATAGTATAATTATAATGTATTTCGAGAATGTTTAAAATTTTGTTTATTATAATATTGTTCTTTTGTTCAGATTTACTTGCTAATAAAAAAACAGGTAGAATTTCGTTTGGTGGTGGAATTCATAATTTCATGAAAAACGGATATGCTGTTTGTGTTAACCCAGCATTAGGAGGATGTGATCCTGATTCTAATTCTGAGGCTTCTCTTCCTGTCTATTTTAAAGATATTTCAACTGTTTTTAGTTTTGAATATTTTGCTAGTAAAAATATTTTTAAGATCATAAAACCACTACTTGGATTTAACTATACAACAGCTGATGCTAGTTATGGATACTTTGGATTAAGCACAGATCTTTTTTTTGGTGATTGCAAGTGCTTTATTGTCACACCAACTCTTGCTGCAGGATGGTATGTCAATGGAGATGAAATTAGATTAGGGCATAAAGTTGAATTCAGAAGTGGCGGTGATATCTATTACAGATTCAAAAATAAGGTTAGAATTGGAATGGGGTTTTATCATATTTCGAATGCTGGTTTGGGAGAATCAAACCCTGGTGCAGAGCAGGCAATTCTTAAATACCAAATTCCATTTTAATTTTGAGGATAAATAAATGTTTATAAAAAGATGTTTTAATTTTTTGATTTTTTTACTTGTAATTTCATCATTTTACGGATTGAAAGCAAAAGATTCTGCAAGGCTCTCAGTTGGGATTGGGATTTTTAATTACATGGAAGATGGCTCTCCTCCCCATAATGATCAGTCTGGGATGATGAATCTAGAGTTACACAGTGGCAAAAAGATGTTTAATTTAATAAAACCGTTTGCTGGTTTTCTTGGTACAAATGAAAGTGCATACTATGCCTATGGTGGATTTGGAATTGATGGATATTATGGAAAGAAGAAAAATTTCGTAATGACACCCAGCTTGGCATGTGGTTATTACAAAGATGGTAATGAGATTAAGGCAGGTAATCCTCTCGAATTTTATATCGGGATAGATATGTTTTATAGATTTAAAAATAACGCAAGATTAGGTTTTGGGATTTTCCACATTTCAAATGCAGATAGCGGAAAAAAAAACCCAGGTTCTGAAACTTTGGTCTTAAAATATCAAATACCAATTGGAAGGTAAATAAGGTCTTATAGTTAAACTGGATATAACAAATCCCTCCTAAGGATTAGTTTCTGGTTCGAGTCCAGATAGGATCACCAAAATATTATAATGAGCAAAGAGTTACAAAATTTTTTTTTATCTCAAATAGAAGAGCATGAACTTATCATTAAGAAAACTAAATTAAGTTTGCAGAATAATTTTCTTAGAGTTGTGGAAATATGTTATAAAGCTATTAAAAAAAAAAAAAAATTATTTTTTTTGGAAATGGCGGAAGTGCGGCTGACGCTCAGCATCTTTCTACAGAATTGACAGTGAGATTTTCAAAGAATAGAAAGCCAATATCAGCGATATCATTAGTTACAGATACATCCTCACTATCAGCTATAGGTAATGATTTCGGTTTTGATTTTATTTTTTCAAGACAAATCGAAGCAATTGGAAAAGAGGGTGATGTAGCTATTGGAATATCTACATCAGGAAAAAGCAAAAATGTTATTAATGCTCTTAAATATTCCTTTGATAATAGAATAAAAACGATTTTATTCACTGGAAGTATAACAAAGTATGCAGAAAATTTTACTAATGAAATAATTTCTATACCTGCCAAAAATACATCTAGAATCCAAGAGGCACATATTTTAATAGGTCAGATGCTTTGTAATGCGTTAGAGTTTAAGTTAGGACTTTGTCCTTTAGTAAATGAAGAAAAGAATTAAATTAAACTATGTTTAAAAAAAATACTTTAATACTCATTATATTTTCATTTTTCGTTATCTCTTCATGTAGAATACAAGAGAATTACTTTCCTCATAATGAGGGAAAACAAATCTTCTATGATGTCTTTTTTAAAGATAAAAATAATAAAAAAAGTTATTTCAGACAAAGTTATTATTTTTTGCCAAAGATTGATAATTCAATCCCAGTTTTAAAAAATGATGGAGAAGTGATATTCTATGTCTTTGAAAAAAACGGTATTTTGAAAAAAAGTATGGATGATTTTTTGTTGTCCAAACAAAATTATTCAAATGATATAAAATCAGAAATTTTACTAGCTTTCCCAATTGAAAATGAAACAGAATGGGAAACAGAGGATAAGACAACAATTCAGATGAAATTGGGTTATGACCGAACCTATAATACTAATTTACCATTCAAGTTAAAAAACAAAATTGAAAGTATTAATGAAACTCTTTCAATCAAGGGAGAGAAAATTAAAAACTGTATTAAGGTTTCTGGATATGGAAAAACTAGTTATTATCCTGATCCAACTTTGGGTAATATTAATATCGAGATCTTTACGACAACGTGGTTTTCAAAGGATTTGGGATTAATTAAATATGTAAGAGAAGAAAAATCAGATTCAGAAACAATGGGTGAAATAATTTACGAAAAAACCATGATAATAGATGGCTGATTTACTATATAATATGTAAACAATTATTTAACTTATAAGTGATAAGTATGATAAAAAGCATAAAATCGGGTCTTTACGACTCAAAAAATGATAAAGATTCTTGCGGAATAGGATTCGTAGCTAATATTTTTGATATCCCATCCAGGGAGATCGTTGAAAATGGTCTTAAAATACTTGGTAATCTAACACACAGAGGCGCTGTTAGCGCAGATCCTAAAGCTGGAGACGGCGTGGGTCTTCTAACCCAAATCCCCCACCAATTTTTCCAGAAAGATCTATCAAAAAAAAATATAATTCTTCCAAGGCCAGATGATTACGCAATTGGAATGTTTTTCCTACCAAGAGATGTTGAGGAAAAAGAACATTGCATAAAAATAATTGATAAACATTTAAATAAATTAAAGTTGGAAAACCTTTTTGTCCGCGACGTCCCTAGAGATACGAGAGTATTAGGTGAATCAATCAAAAGTAATGAACCTTCTATTATACAAATATTCGTAAAGCAGAAATTTCAAGCTAGCAAAATTAACGAATTCGAACAAAGGCTATTCATAGCAAGAAGGAGAATTGAGATAGAGCTAAAGTCATTTGATTTTTATATTTCATCTCTCTCAAGTAGAACTATCATTTACAAAGGTATGATAATGTCCGATAGTTTAAAATATTATTATTTAGATTTACAAGATGAAATGTTTATCTCATCTTTGGCCATAGTACACCAAAGATTCTCTACCAATACTTTCCCAAGTTGGGAGTTAGCTCAGCCCTTTAGATTTTTATGTCATAACGGAGAAATTAACACTTTAAGAGGAAATGTAAATTGGATGAACTCAAGAGCATCGATCTCGAGCTCAGAAATTTTTTTAAAAGAATTTCAAAATCTGGATCCTTTAATATTTGATGGCCTATCGGATTCTGCAGCATTTGATAATGCGCTTGAATATTTGATAATGGGCGGGTACGACTTAGAGCATGCGATTATGTTGTTAATACCAGAAGCGTGGGAAAAGCGAGATCAAGATATATTAATGAAAAATTATTATCGGTATTATTCTAATTATATTGAACCCTGGGATGGGCCAGCAGCGATGTGTTTTACTAACGGGAAAAAAATCGGGGCTATTTTAGACAGAAACGGTTTAAGACCTTCAAGATATGTCCAAACAAATGATGGAATGATTCTTCTGTCCTCTGAAATGGGTGTTCTTGACATAGAACCAAAAAAGATTGTTAAAAGATGGAGGTTGGAGCCAGGTAAGATTTTTCTGATAGATCTCGTTGAAAAAAGAGTTATCGATAACGACGAAATTAAGAATAGGTTGGCCAAAAAATATGATTACAAAAAATCGTTAGATAGGAATCAAGTGTTTTTGAATGATCTCAGAACAGAAAAAGAGAGCAATTTACTTGATGAATCTAAGTTAAAAAAATTACAGCATGCATTTGGATATAATAAAGAAGATATTAATTTTTTCATTGAACCCATACTTAAGCTTGGAATAGAGCCTATCGGTTCAATGGGAACTGATACCCCAATTTCTCTATTGTCTGATAAGCCTAAACTTTTATTTTCCTACTTTAAACAATGCTTTGCTCAAGTAACCAATCCTCCAATCGATCCAATTAGAGAGGAACTTGTAATGTCTTTGGATATGACTTTGGGAGAAAAACCAAACATTTTCGATTCTCCAGATGAGAATTTGAAAAGTAGGCTTGAGATTAGCCAACCAATTCTCAGCAACATAGAAACTAAAAAAATTAAATGTCTTGAACAATCCACCAAGGGAAATTTAAAAACGGCGGTTATAGATATTCTTTTTAAGAATTCTAATAATGCAAATGAACTTAAAGACAGTCTGGAGAGAATTTGCTTTGAAGCTAAATCATTAATACTAGATGGATATAACATTTTGATACTGTCTGATAAGAATATTTCAAAAGTAAATGCACCAATTCCATCGCTTTTAGCAGTTTCAGCTGTACATCACTATTTAATTAAACAAGGGTTGAGAATGAAAACAAGCCTCATCGTTGAAACAGGAGAGGCAAGAGAATTACACCACTTTGCAGTTTTATTTGGTTATGGTGCTGAAGCTTTAAATCCTTACCTTGTTTTTAATACTATTTCTAGTTTGGTTAGTTCAGATGATTATGAAGTTTCTGAAAAAAATTTTATTAAAGCATCAGGAAAGGCAATCCAGAAAATAATGTCTAAGATGGGTATTTCAACACTCAAATCATATTGTGGAGCTCAAATCTTTGATGCCATTGGTATATCGGGTGAGGTGATTGATCAGTATTTTCCAGGAACTGCAACTCCCATTGGTGGAATTAATTTGAAACAAATTCAAAGGGAAACGATTGATAGATACTCGAAATCATTCCGTATAGATGAGGAAACAGAAGCTCTTGACGTTGGAGGTGAATACGCTTTTAGAGTAAGGGGAGAGAAACATTCCTGGTCACCTTCTTCTATAACAAACCTCCAAAAGGCGGTTAGAATTAATTCGAAAGCTCATTTTTCAGAGTTCTCAGACCAAATTAATAACCATAATAAGTCAATGTATACAATCAGAAGTCTATTTGATTTATCCAATAAAAATAAAATTCCAATAGAAAGTGTCGAATCTGCAGCCGATATAGTCAAAAGATTTTCCACTGGAGCAATGTCTTATGGTTCGATATCGAAAGAAGCACATACTACCTTAGCATTAGCTATGAATAGAATAGGAGGAAAATCTAATACAGGAGAGGGCGGCGAAGAACCTGAGAGATTTGTATCTCTAAAAAATGGAGACTCAATGAAGAGCGCGATTAAACAAGTTGCCTCAGGTAGATTTGGAGTTACAACTGAATATCTTATTAACGCTAAAGATATTCAAATAAAAATCAGTCAAGGTGCAAAGCCTGGTGAAGGTGGTCAACTTCCTGGACATAAGGTTGATGAAAATATTGCGAACGTTAGATACTCAACACCGGGTGTTGGATTAATTTCTCCCCCACCTCATCATGATATTTATTCAATTGAGGATCTTGCTCAATTGATTTATGATTTGAAGAATGTAAACCCTCATGCAAGAATTAGCGTAAAACTTGTTTCCGAATTTGGCGTTGGTGTTGTAGCTGCGGGGGTGACAAAATGTAAAGCTGATCACATAACTATATCGGGTTACGATGGTGGCACAGGTGCATCACCTTTAACATCAATAAAAAACGCAGGAACTCCGTGGGAATTGGGTTTAGCAGAAACTCATCAAACTTTAGTTGTAAATAAACTTAGAGATAGAATCTCACTGCAGGTAGATGGAGGATTAAAAACAGGAAGGGACGTCATTATTGGTGCCCTCTTGGGTGCAGACGAATTTGGTTTTTCTACAGCCCCTTTAATTTCAGTGGGTTGTATAATGATGAGAAAGTGTCATTTAAACACATGCCCAGTAGGTATTGCAACTCAAAATGAAGAACTTAGAAAGAAATTCAAAGGAACTCCTGAAAATGTAATAAATTATTTTTTCTTAGTTGCTGAAGAGGTAAGAGAAATAATGGCTGATCTTGGCATCAATAAATTTCAAGATTTGATAGGAAGATCTGACTTTCTTCAAAAAAATAAAGCCATCAATCATTGGAAAGCTAAAAATATTGATCTCTCAAAAATTCTTCATACCCCAGAATACAACGATCCCAATCAAATTTTCAACTCATCTCAACAACAACATTCACTTGATGAGGTTTTAGATAAAGAGATCATAAAAGAAGCACAACAAGTTTTTGAGAAAAAAATATCTACAATAGAAATAAGAAAAAAAATTAGAAATACAGATAGAAGCTTTGGAGCCATGCTGTCAGGACATGTTGCAAAAAAGTTCGGACATAAAGGTTTGAGAGAGGATTCTATAGTTGTTAATCTTGAGGGAACAGCTGGTCAAAGCTTTGGCACTTTTTTGTCTGCCGGAATCACCCTTTCACTTTCTGGTGAAGGTAACGATTATGTAGGCAAAGGTCTTTCTGGGGGAAAGATTATAATTAAACCATTTGATGATACATCTTATGAGTCTAATAAAAATATTATTATTGGTAATACTGTTCTTTACGGCGCTATCTCTGGAGAATGCTATTTTTCTGGGTTAGCAGGTGAAAGATTTGCGGTTAGAAATTCAGGGGCTATTGCTGTGGTTGAAGGCACAGGTGATCACTGTTGCGAGTATATGACTGGTGGAGTTGTTATGGTACTTGGAGATACTGGCGTAAATTTTGGCGCAGGAATGAGTGGCGGTATAGCCTATGTGTATCAAAATAAGGAAAAATTCAAAGATAAATGTAATTTATCAATGGTAAATATGACAGAAATAAAAAAAAATAAGCACATTCTACCAGAAAAACTTTTTGACAAGTATAATTTTCTATTCAATGATGATTTAAGAATAAAAGAAATGTTAAAAAATCATGCTAATTATACAGGCTCATTGGAAGCGAAAAGAATATTAGAGAATTTTGATGAAGAGCTTAAAAATTTTGTTAAAATATTACCAATAGACTTTGAAAATGTTTTAACAAATAAGATTGAAAATGAATTAGACTCCAAGGTGGTTAGTTTATGGCAAAAGTAACTGGTTTTTTAGAGCATGAAAGAGCTGAAATAAAATCTCTTGCTCCACAAAAAAGATTAAGAAACTTTGATGAGTTTGTCCTACCATTTCCGGAGAAGACATTAAATGAGCAAGCTTCGCGTTGTATGGACTGTGGAATTCCTTACTGTCATAACTCATGTCCTATAAATAATGTTATCCCTGAATGGAATAAACTAGTTTATGAAAAAGACTGGAAAGTGGCACTCGATGTTTTACATTCCACCAATAACTTTCCTGAATTTACTAGTAGAATTTGCCCAGCTCCTTGTGAAGCAGCTTGCACATTAAACATAGATGATAGCCCAGTTACAATAAAGAGTATCGAAAGATCAATAATCGATAAAGCATACAAAAATGGTTGGTTGATTCCTGAAATTAACAATATTAAAACTCATAAGAGAGTTGCCGTAGTTGGTTCGGGTCCAGCTGGTCTTGCTTGTTCACAACAACTTGCTAGAGCTGGTCATGATGTACATTTATTTGAAAAAAACGATCGCATTGGAGGATTACTTAGATACGGAATTCCAAATTTTAAGATGGAAAAACATTTTATTGACAGAAGAATTGATCAAATGAGTAAAGAAGGAGTAAAGTTTAAATGCAATGTTCAAGTAGGAGAAGATTTTTCTTTTAAAAAAATTCTGGACGATTTTGATGCTATTATTTTGGCATGTGGATCAGAGCATCCAAGAGATTTAGTAATTCCTGGTAGAGATCTAAAGGGCATTCATTTTGCCATGGATTTTTTGACACTTCAAAATAAAATATGTGAGGGCGATAAGATCAAGTTAGAGCAAGAGTTTTGTGCGAAAGATAAAGACGTAGTTGTAATTGGTGGTGGAGATACAGGTTCAGACTGCATTGGCACCTCTAATAGACAAGGAGCTAAATCAATCACGCAGCTTGAAATTTTAGAGAAACCTCCGGAAAAAGAAAATAAAATGCTCACGTGGCCTAACTGGCCATTGAAGCTCAGGACATCCTCATCTCATGAGGAAGGTGCTAATAGAAACTGGAGTGTTTCTACAAAACTTTTTAAAGGAGATGGTAACAAAGTAGAAAGTTTAACTCTAAAAAAAATTGAATGGGTTGAAAATTCCGAAGGTAAATTTGAAATCAAAGACTCTAAAGGAATTAATTCTGAGATTACTATAAAAGCAGATCTCGTTTTGCTTGCCATGGGCTTTATTCATCCAATAAAGGATAAATTAATTAGTGATTCGGGGATTGAGCTTGATGCACGGGGAAACGTTAAGGCCAACGATACAGACTACAAAACAAACCTCAGAAAAGTTTTTGTTTCCGGCGATATGAGAAGAGGTCAATCATTGGTAGTTTGGGCAATCAGAGAAGGAAGACAGGTTGCTCACAATGTTGATAAATTTTTAATGGGTAAAACCTCACTGCCGCTATAAAGAATTAACTTTCAATTTGCCACCTTAGTTTTAAAATTTATAAATCGATTTAATTACAGTCCATAGATTTGTCCACTTATGAAAGAAAAAATGTCTTTAGTTCTAACAAGTTGCGGGAGAGTCGAACTTTTAAATAGAACTCTCGAAAGTTTTTTTAAATTTAATGACTTCCCACTAGTCAATTTATACTTAACTGAGGATTCGGTAGATAAAAATGTCTATAAAGAAATTACTAAAAAATGGTCGGGAAAGATAAAATTTCTCTTTAACAAAGAAAAAAAAGGGCAAATTCAATCAATAGTAGATGCATATAAATTAATCAATACACCCTATGTATTTCATTGTGAGGATGATTGGGTATACACTAGAAAAGGTTTTATTGAGGATTCTCTTAAAATTTTAGATTTTGATGAAAAAATTATACAAGTTTGGCTAGAAAGTAAGGAAAGTGCAAGTAGGCTTGATGTTTTTAAATATGGCCCTCTACTAAGTCATAAAGGAATAAAATTTAGAAAAGTATACTGTAAAGAGGGCTGGGAGTGGGGGTATTTTTCATTTAGGCCAGGGGTAAAAAGAATGAAAGATTATCGATTGATAGGAGGTTATGAAAAATACAAAAATGAATTAGATATAGGAGTTTCATACAAAAAATTGGGTTATTATACTGTAATAATTGAAAAACCTGCGGTTAATGACATAGGTTTGGATCAAACGATATTTGATCCTACAAGAAAGTGGCCAAAAAGAAGAAAAACAAATGCTCCGAAAGGTTTAAAACGCTTATGGAAACATTTGAAAAATTTAAAATTTTAGCTAGTTCTTTTTAGCTTTTTTGCGCTCTTCGAATTTAGCCAGTTTTAACTTATATTCTTCTTCAGTTAAATCGTGCCAACCTATGCACAAGCCTGTGGGCGATCTTCCACACCCGCATTCATTTTTATCACTCATAATATTCTCCATAATTAATATAATCAAATGAAATTAGAATAAAACAATTAATTTTTAAAAATTTTTTTTCTAAACTTTATATTTATTAAAAACAAAAAAATTACAAATAAAAACATCAAAGAAAAAGGCAATGTTAATTCTTCATATAAAATAGCTATTTCAAAATTATTAAATATTCTTTCAGATGAATCGATAAGTTTTTTTAAGATATAAGTAAATAAAAAGATTTGAGGAATTTCAGCAATTAATGTTGCTAAAATAAAACTTTTAAGTTTTAAATTAAAGAAGGCACCAGCAAAATTTTTAATTATAAAGGGATTTCCAGGAATAAATCGAAAAATTATAAATAAAAAAAAAGCATTATTATTAATTCGTATGTTTTTAAAAATATTTTTTAGTGACACTCTCAGGTTTTGCGCTAATAAAAAAGAAAATATTGATCCAGTTGTAAATGAAAAAATTGATAAAATAGACCCTAGATATCCAAACATTAAAGTTGAAAGGACTAGCATTGGTGTAATAAATCCTAAAACACTAATCCATAAAATTGATATTAGAACGTATATTATACCATAAAAAACTTTATTTTGGTCGATCACATCCTTTAAAACAAAGTATTTATCAATCAAAAATTTGGTATCAATTGAGGTTAAATATTCTTGGTAAAAATATAAACAAGAGCCAAATAAAAAAAAAATTAAAAAAAATGAAAAGAAAATAATTCTTTTTTGAAATAACGGTCTCATTTATTTTTATTTAATTTATAAAACTTTTTCTGGAAGATCAAACTGAGTAGAAATTTTGACCTGCATCTATAAAATAACTTAACATAATGTGTAATATAAAAAAACAAATTATAATTGATATGTACTAGAAAAAGAGTTTTACACTAATTAAAGATTTTTCAACTCTTTTAAAACGTCGTATCTAAATTCTTTCTGCGACTTACTTACCGAAAATATCAATACGGACAAATTTTTTTTAATAATTTTTTTGTCTCCGACGCCTAGCTCAAAGCTTTTATAAAGTAAGAAAATCAAATCTATTCGTGAATCATATGTTCTTGATAAAACCAATTTCTTATGAGTTTCCCATATCATAATAACTTTTTGTAAATAATCATCATGTTGTCTTTTGTTAAACTTTTCAGAACACGACCAATGACATACAGTGTGTGAAATTATCTCTTTGACGTATTGTTTTAACTTTTCATTTTCCTCAAATAATTTTTGAAAAATTAAAAATAAACCAAAAGCAAATGAGTTAATTTGGATCCTTTCAAGTTTCTCATATTTATCTTTGAAGAGGGTTTTATAGAAATTATTGTGAAAGATTCTTATTTTCTTTTTAAATGGCTGATTGAAAAGAATTTCCACTGACATAATCATAATAAAAAAGCTAAGTGCAAATAAAATTTCTGTTCGTGAATGTGTTTTACCAAATATTAATTTAGGGCTATAGCCGTTTTCTTTGAATTTGGTTTGCCATAATTTTGCATAGTTTAAGTTGATTCTTGACATTTAGAATTATTTAATTGTGTAAACAAATATTGATTCAGCGTATACTATAAAATTTTCAAAAGATATGTTTTTCAATGATATAAGTAATATGTGAGAATAAATATAACAAAGATTTATAAAAACATTCTAAATGTATGTAAAAAAAAGAAAGCCAAAAAGTTTTTATATTTAATTTCTTTTTTCGAATCAATCCTATTTCCATTTCCAACTGACCCTTTTTTGATTCCATATATAATTGCTGATAAAAAATTTGTAAAATTAACAATCTATGTGACTCTTTTTTCTGTTTTGGGAGGTTTGTTTGGTTACTTTATTGGTTACTTTTTATGGGGAAATGTTTCTATTTTATTTAACGAAACCTTTCCCGAATCAACTGCATTAATAAATAACTTTGAAGAAGATTACAACGAATTTGGTATTCTGCTAGTCCTAATTGGCGGATTCTCTCCTTTTCCATATAAGATTACGAGTTTAGCATCAGGGATTTTTGGGATTAATGTATTTATGTTTTTATTTTTATCAATTGTATCTAGAGGATGCAGATTCTTCTTGGTTGCTTTTTTGATTTTTAAATATGGAGAAGCTTCAATTAATATTATAAAAAAAAATATTTTTATCTTAACACTTATATTCATTTATTTTTTTATTATTTTTTATTTTCTTACTTAATTAATTCTTTCTTTTATAGGGATCGTCTAGTCTAACGATGTCTGATTCCTTTAATATTTTCCCCATCTGAATTTCAATAATCTCAAGATTATTCTTTCCAATGTTTTCAATGCAATGCTTAACTCCTAAAGGTATAAAAGTTGATTCATTTTTTTTTAAAGTATATTTTACATCACCTTTTGTTATTTGCGCATTACCTTCAACTACAATCCAATGTTCAGCTCTGTATTTATGATATTGAAGTGATAAACGGTGCTTTGGCTTTACAGTTAGTTTTTTAACAAGATAACTATCTGAAGCAATAAATGTTTCATAATGTCCCCAAGGCTTATAAAATACATTCTGGAACTTAGTAATAGATTGATTTTTTTTTTTAGTTAAAATAGTTTTAATTTCATTGACTTTTTCCAAAGAACTAATCAATAGAGATTCTTTGTTACAGACAACAATTATATCTGAAACGTCATTTAACACTGTATTTCTTTTATCACTTATGATGAAGGAATTTTTTGTGTTATTTATAATTTTCGCTTGAGAATTAAGCTGGACATTTTTTTTAGATAATTTCGATAATGAATTCCAAGAGCCTAGATCTGTCCATTTTTCTTTAAACTTTATCATAGAAAGTTTTTTTATTTTTTCTAAAATTGCATTATCAAAGGAAATTTCAGGAATTTTATTCATAAGTTTTCCATCGGTTTCAAGGAAGTCCAAATCTTTTTTTAGATTTGAATTAATAAGTGAGCAATATCTAAAAATTTTGGGCTGATATTTTCGAAAGTCTGAAAGTAATTTGTTATTATTAATTAGAAAAATACCAGAATTCCAAAAAAAACCTCTTTTAACAAATTCCTCTGCTTTCGTTTTATTTGGTTTTTCAAAAAATTTATCTACATCAAAAATCTTTTTTGCCTTATCCTTGACTTTTATATAACCATATTCAATTGAAGAAAACTTTGGTTGAATCCCAAAAATAATATGATTATTTAATTTTCTTATTTCTTTAGGAATTAATTTCGAATAATCTCTATTTGTAATGTAGTGATCTGAGGGAATAATTAATGAATACTCTGCTCCTTCATTTTTCATGGAATGTAACACTCCTAGCAAAACTGAAGTGGCAGTATTTTTTGATTTTTTCTCTACAATAATATCGGAAAAATTTATTTTTAATTTGTTAAAACTTTCTAAAACTAAAAACTTATGTTTTTCAGAACAGATAGTTATTGGGTTGTTGAAAACTCTTAAATTACTTAATCCTTTTATCGTTTGCTCAAATAAGGTGTGTCTTGAATTAAATGGTAATTTTAAAAATTGTTTTGGAAGATTCTTCGTTGAAAGAGGCCATAACCTGGTTCCTATACCGCCCGAAAGAATTATTGGAGTAATTTTGGTCACAACTAAATTTTATATTTTTTTAGATCACTTAACATCATTTCTTTTACAAGTTCTTTAAATGAAATATGACAACTCCAATTAAGAAGTTTTTTAGCTTTTGAGGAATCACCGCATAGATAATCAACTTCCAAAGGTCTGTAATATTGCTTATCAATTTCGACAAGAACTTTCCCACTCTTTTTATCTATTCCTTTCTCTTTCAAACCTTTGCCTGTCCAAACAATATGAACATCGACAACTTGAAATGCATATTCAACAAAGTTTCTAACAGAATATGTTTTACCAGTAGCCAAAACAAAGTCTTCTGGCTTTTTGTATTGAAGTATTTTCCACATCCCAGCTACATAATCACCAACATGTCCCCAATCTCTTTTTGCTTCAAGATTACCTAAATAAATTTTTTTTCTTTTTTTTGCTAATATTTCTGAAATACCCATTGTTATTTTTCTTGTTACAAAATTCTCACCTCGAGAAGGCCCCTCATGATTAAAAAGAATTCCGTTGCTAGCAAATATACCGTAAGCATCACGATAATTTTTAGTTATCCAGTATGAATAGAGTTTGGCAACGGCATATGGACTTTGTGGAGCGAAAGGTGTGTCCTCATTTTGTAATTTACATTTTGAGTTACCAAATAACTCGGATGTTGAAGCTTGATAAAATTTAGTTTTCTTTTCCAATCCTAAAATTTTTATAGCTTCTAACAATCTAAGGGTTCCAAGAGCATCTGCATTAGCAGTATATTCAGGTGTTTCAAAACTAACCATTACATGACTTTGTGCAGCTAGATTATAAATTTCATTAGGTTTGATATCAGATACCAACCTAATTAAGTTCGTGGCATCTGTAAGGTCACCGTAATGCAAATTAAAATCTGTTTTTTTCTCAAGAGGGTCAAAATATAAATGATCAATTCGTTCAGTATTTATAATAGATGATCTTCTTTTAATTCCATGAACGATATAGTTTTTCTTAAGAAGAAACTCTGAAAGAAATGATCCATCTTGCCCCGTAACCCCTGTAACTAATGCGATTTTTTTCATACCTAATTCTGATTTAATAATTAATATCATATTTAATAGTTAAAAACAAATTCAACACAAAGCCTACACTGGCTTTTAGGATAAAAAAAAATGGATTTTAATTAAAAAATTTTTTAGAAAAAAAGCAAAAAATCAATTTTTTGACTGTTTTAGTAAGGACTTATTGTTTTTGATTAGGAAAATTACAATTTTAATATTTTCATAAAAATTGTATAGTTCTAAAAATAAAATATTATGAAATTAGAAATACTGAAGTTGTATAAAACGCACATTATAAAATTTATAATAGCCTCACTTATATTAATATTGATATTCGTAGCTTTTATCAAATTTTCCTTTAAGGACTCCAAAAATATTATAAAAAATAATAAAATAAAATCATATCAATTAGAAAATTCAAAAACTTTAAAATCTAAAATTGAGAAATTAGACGAGGTTAAAAGCCCTAGTTCAAATGAGCAAGTTGAAATAAGAGAAAATAATCAGTTCATTGAAAATACAATAAAAAATAAAATTTATTCAGAGGATATTATCAAAAATAAAAAAAATAATTTTCAGAAGGATTCTACACTAAATGACATAGTAGGAGATTTTAGTAGTCCTAGACAAACAATTTCGAATTTGCATGAATGTTTAAAAGAAATAAATAATATGCATCAAGAATACAAAAAGTTATTAGATTTAATTCAATCAACTTATAATATATCAAAGATGTCTTCAATGATTCTAGGAGAAAATTGGAAAAGGTACAGTTTTGAGCAAAAAAATAAATTTGTAAATATTTTTCAAGAGTACATCACAAGAAATTATGTTAAAAGATTTTCTAAAATTAATATTGTAGACTGGAAAATAAAGAGTGAAAAAAAAATTAACGATAAATATTATTTGGTTAACACCATACTAGTAATAAATGAAAATGAAGAAGTTAGTATTGACTATTTGCTATCTGAAGAAAGTAAAAGCTGGAAAATATTTGACGTTCTATTGGGTGGTTCCATAAGTGAAATTGCAACAAAGAAGTCTGAATTTCATTCATTTACAAAAACAAAAGATTTGTCTCAGTTGATTGAGGCATTGAAAAGAAAAAATCTAGATTTACTTAATTGATAGTTAATTAAAAGATGAAAAAATTTTTTTATAAAACAGATTAAATAAATTTTCTTTCTAATTCTTCATTCATAGATTTTTGACTGGATTAAGTAAATAAGTTATGTTTAACCTTTTATACTTTAAAAAATGATATTAAAAAAAATTATTTTTTTGCTGACTTTTTTAATTTATCCTTGGGAAGTTAACGGTTATATAGGGCCTGGTGCGGGTTTAACAGCAATAGGAACTGTTATAGCTATTACTTTATTATTTTTTGCAATAATTATCGCTTTTCTTTGGTATCCAATTAAAAGAATATTTCGAAAAATATTACGGAAAAAATAGATATTTAATAAAATGATTGAATTGATTACTTTGTTAGTTTGCTTTTTCTCCGTCTTTCTGTCATTTGATTTCAAATTATTTAAACATTACTTGTTAGTTTTTTTTGACTATTCGACTAAATTCATGAAGGTTGTTTTCAGTTCAGAATTATTAGAAGATGAAAAAGAGAAGCATGCAAAAATATACACGAAGCAAATGTTTATTAACTTCATTAATATTCTCTATCTTTTATTAATTCCAATAACTTTATTTATTATAGTTTATTTTTCATTTTTTAAATTGAATGACAACTTTGACTCCATTTTCTTTCTAGAATTAATTTTCTCATTAGAATTTCTTATAATAGGATTAATCTTTATATTTTTATCAATTAAAATTAATAAAACCAAACATTTGAAAAAGAGAAAAATAAGATCCTCAAAACACTATACACCTATTCAAAGAAATTTCCATAGACTTGCTTTTTCATCTATAAAACTTCAAATCAAAATTGCACAATTTTTTTCAATTTTTTATAAAAAAAAAATGAATTTTAAAGTTAATCCTCCAATCTTTATTATGGGTCTTCCGAGATCTGGCACAACTATGGTTATCCAATCACTTTTTGATACCGGTTTATTCAAGGCTCACCAATACATCCATATGCCATTTATAATGTTACCAAATCTGTGTAAAAAGATATTTTCCGATAAAAGGTCAAATCTTATCAAAACTTATAGGGCTCATGATGATGGAATCAAAATTAATTTAGAATCTCCTGAAGCTTTTGAAGAAATAATTTGGAGATCTTTTTATCCTGAAAAATATAAAAGTAAAATATTAGACGAATGGTCATTACCTTTAAAAAAATTAGACTTCATAAATTTTTTTGCTTTTAATTGTCATAATTTAGATTTAGCTAATAAAGATAAAAAAAGGTATTTATCGAAAAATAACAATAATATTATTAGATTGAGAGTTTTAAGAAATTTTTTTCCTTCTGCAAAATTTCTTATTATGTTTAGAAATCCATTTAGCCAAGCATTGTCTCTTTTTAATCAACACATCAAATTTTCAAAGATACACAGTAATGATGAATTTTCTAGGGAATATATGGAAGATATAGGTCATTACGATTTCGGAAAAAATGTAAGACCTTTTAATTTTGAAATTAATCGAACTAAAAAATTAGATTTAAAAAAAGATAATCCTGATTATTGGTTAGAATATTGGATACACTGTTATTCAGCATTATTAAAAAGGGAAAATGTAAATCTCAATTTTCTGTCGTATGATAGATTGTTTGAAAATCCAAGTAAAAATTCTAAAAAATTATTGGAAATTTGTGGAATTTCACATAGTGAAACTTTTTGTAAGAAATTTGAAAGAGAATCAGAAAAAAAATTAGAAAAAGTTAAAAGTAATTATTTCAATGAAGTTTTATACAAAGATGCTAAAAAGGTTCATCGTAGTCTTTTAAGAATCTCAAAGGTTTAAAAATATGAAAATAAATAAGGATTTTAAAATATATAAAATATCGATCTTGTTTATTTTAGTTATATTGACAGTTACTTCTTCTTTTTTGTACGGCATATATTCTGGACTAACCAGAAATAATTTATATATTTTTGCAAATAGTTTAAAGAAACATATTGAGATAAGTTTTGACTCGGTTTGGCATGAGCTTGAGATAATTATTTTTGATGAAGCTGTACATCATTCAAAAAAAACAAAGGAAACTAATGATGGAGTAGTTGTTAACAATCATAAAAATAATGATGAATTTATCTTATTATCTGGAATGTTTGATGGAGAAAATGGTCTTAAACTTATAGATAGGAACGGTAAATTAATTGCAAGTTGGCAAGCGAACTTTTATGATCATTTTCCTAGACCAAAGCATCTTAGATCTCCTCCAAGAACAAATAATCATGTTGCACTTCATGGAGCGCTTATTAATAAGGATGGAAGTGTTGTTTTTAATTATGATTACGCTGGCACTGTTAAATTAGATAATTGTGGTAAAATAATATGGACTTTGTCTGAACAAACCCATCACTCGGTTGAAAAATCAGAAAATGGTGGATATTGGATAGGTAGTCGAAGAGAAATTAAATCAGACCCAAATTTAAGACTTTTTCCTTTTAAACCATTTTATGTTGAGGATTTGATAATAAAAGTTTCTGAAGATGGAAAAATAGAAAAAACTATTTCAGTACCAGAAATTCTAAAAAACAATCAATTATTCCCAATACTTACTAGCATTGGCCACAATATGTCTGAGTTGGGAATAGAGTGGGATAGAGAAATTGTTCACCTGAATAAAATAGGAGAATTAAAATCAAATATTTCAAATGATTATAAAAATCTTGAAAAAGGAGATTTGATAATTTCAGAAAGAACATACAATTTGATACTAATTTTTTCTCCTAAGACATTAAAGGTTAAATGGTATAGGGTTGGTCCATGGGTCAGACAACACGATCCCGAATTCTTTCCTAATGGAGAGGTTCACATTTTTAATAATAATAGCTATGATCTCATAAAACCAAATTTTTTAGATACAGAAAAATCTGAAAATAGTTCTTCAAATATTATTAAATTTAATTTAAATACTGAGATTGGTGTTGTAAGACCAATCAAAGAACCTTTTTTTTCAAGAATTCAAGGAAAGCTTGAACCGAGTTTTGACTATAAGAGAACTATGATTACAGTTAGCGAGAATGGTACAGTTCTGGAAGTGGATAATGAAGGAAATTTACTCTGGAAGTTTGTAAATAAAGTTCCAGGAGGAAGTTCAATTCAAAAAATAACCGAAGCTAGATCTTATCCAAAGAGCTTCTTCCGAAATGATTTTGAAATTTGTCTCAAGTAAACACTTAATAAATCTCATTGCCAACAAACTAGGCTTTTAAAAGGTGTTTCTTTATTTTTTATTATTAAGTGAGAAGGAGGGAAAAATTCAAAGTAGCCCTCTGAATCATAAAATATGAATTTAGCATCATAAAAAAAATAAGTTCTATCAATTGGACTGGTTTTCTTTTGAATTATTGCAGATTGGTTAATAAATTTTGATCTATCATCTAAGTCAACAATTTTGATAGATGTTTTGACTTCTTCAAAAACATCTTCAAATTTTGGAATTGAAAACTCTAAAACTGGACCTATTTCATCTGCACATATGAAAGAATTCCCATCATTATCTTTAGACTTTATATTAAAACCATAAATAAGAATAATAAAAAAAAAGATAATTTCTTTAAATTTAAATCTATATATTTGAATCATTTACCAATCTTTTAATCATATATAAGTCTTAAAAATTTATAACTAATAAATTATAAAATCAACCTTAGTAATTTAAATTAAGTTTTATTTTGGTCTTATTTAAAATACGGCATGTAATTTTTCCATTTATTTACAGAACTT
>MDTB01103212.1_pt1 | contig 81837 bp, 81 predicted proteins | sample 811161 | NCBI WGS metagenome assembly MDTB01 (sample SAMN05326650, study PRJNA326480) | marine metagenome | isolation source: seawater | place: Mediterranean Sea | collected 2009 | reverse complement strand
TCCAATGAAAAACGCCTGTTTATGCTTCGGAATGCTTTGATGCAAGACTCGATCTCAAGTTATGATTTTGATTTTATTTTTATTGATTGCCCTCCTTCACTAAACCTTCTTACAGTAAACGCGATGGTTGCAGCAAACTCAGTTCTCATTCCTCTTCAAAGTGAGTTTTTTGCTTTGGAGGGCCTTTCGCAGCTGATGTTAACTATCAGAGAGATAAGGACGACTGCCAACGAGACCCTTCGAATAGAGGGTATTATCATGACTATGTTTGATGCCAGGAATAATCTATCATTATTGGTCGAAGAGGATGCGAGGGAAAACCTTGGGGATTTGGTATATAAGTCCATTATTCCACGCAATGTTCGAGTTAGTGAGGCTCCATCGCATTCTCTTTCGGTGTTGTCTTATGACCCTTCATCAAAAGGTGCTCAAGCCTACAGAGATCTTGCAAAAGAATTTCTTAAAAATAATCAAATGATTTCAATTACTTAGAGGTTATTTATGTCATCTTCTAAACCAAAAGGTCTCGGACGTGGATTATCTGCCCTTATGGCTGATGTAGAGACTAATACGGAAAGCAAAAACACTTCTTCGAAGCCCAATTTTTTTTCAGAAGTATATGTTCCAATAGAAAAAATTCATCCCAACCCCAATCAACCTCGGCGAAGTTTCACGCCAGGTGATTTGGACGACTTGGCAAAATCTATTCTAGCAAAGGGTATAATCCAGCCGCTTATAGTCCGAAGACGTCCTTTAAATGAAAATGAATATGAAATTGTAGCTGGCGAACGGCGGTGGCGGGCATCCCAAATAGCGCAGTTGCATGATTTACCAGTAATTTTAAGGGACTTCTCTGACTCTGAAGTACTTGAGGTTGCGATTATTGAGAATATCCAACGAGCAGATCTTAATCCAATTGAAGAAGCAACGGGTTATCAACAGCTAATGGAAAAATTTAAACGTACACAGGAGCAAATGGCGGAAGCGCTTGGCAAAAGCCGCAGCTACATCGCCAACCTTTTGAGGCTTTTGAGTCTTCCAGCTGACGTGCAAACTCATCTAAAAGAGGGTAGGCTTAGTACGGGTCACGCCCGCTCATTAATTACTAGTCAAAATGCGAGTCAATTAGCCCAACTTGTTATTTCCAAAAGACTTTCTGTTCGAGAAACAGAGCGGCTCGTTAGAAATTCTGACGGAAAAGATTTAAACTTGAAACAGAAAAAACCTGGCACCAATACCAATTCTTATAAAGATGCGGACACTAAGGCTCTCGAACGGGATTTATCTTCAGCCATTGCTATGAAGGTTCAAGTTAATCATCAGGTTGATAAGGCAAGTGGCCAAGTTATCATTGCGTATACATCTTTGGAGCAGTTGGATGATATTTGCCGTATGATCAATTTGTCGGCTTAAATGTAGCGCATCAAATTAAATATAATTTAAACATTTGGAATTACAGTTAATCGCAAAATAATTTGAATAACAGGAAGATCAATCAACAGACCACCACTTCTGGCAGAATCTCTTTTATCACGTAATTCAATACCAGTGTTCCTCTATGTGTTGTACGGAGACGCCCCGCTTCTACTGCTATCAATCCTGCTTCCTTCAAATCGGCAATGATATTTGATTTAATCTGTGTTCCAAAAAAAGTCGAAAATCTTTTGAGTGATATACCTTGCTTCATCCGCATACCCATTAGCACCATTTCTACCCCTTGATCCTTGTCAGATAGAGTAGTCTTAAGGCTATCTCCGCAACCTTTAAAAACCTGTTGTAACCATTGATCTGGTTGCCGATAAGCTTCAGTCGAATATCGGACCCCATCGAGAGAAAGACGACCATGAGCGCCTGGTCCAATACCAGCATAATCTCCATAATTCCAATAATTTAAATTGTGACGGCATTCAGAGCCTGACCGAGCATGGTTTGAAACCTCATACGCAGGAAGTCCATGCGCTTCACATAGCAGAGCAGTCGTATCAAAAAGATCGGAAGCGTAGTCATCGCTTGGCAATCCCTTAAGACCTCCATTGGCGTATATTTCCCCAAAGGCTGTCCCAGGTTCAATGGTTAATTGATATAGAGACATGTGTTCCAATGAAAGACTAAGTGCTTGTTTTAATTCATTTTTCCAACTTTCTATGGTTTGGTTTTGACGGGCATAAATCAAGTCAAAAGTTGTATTTTCAAATACATTCCGGGCAATTTCAAACGAGGCAAGCGCCTCTTTAGCGGTGTGAAGTCGCCCTAGACGTTTTAAGTCATTATCATTAAGTGACTGAATTCCCATCGAGACCCGATTTATTCCAGCTACCTTAAATCCCTTGAATTTGTTGGCTTCAACAGAGGTTGGATTGGCCTCTAGCGTTATTTCGCAATTCTGATCAACATTCCAAACCCGGGAAATTTTATTGAGAATTCCATCCACAAGGCCAGGGCTCATTAAACTTGGCGTTCCTCCACCGAGAAAGACTGACCCAACTTCCCGAGGGCCGGTCAACCTAGAGACGCGGTCAATTTCTTTTGTATAAGCCTCTAGCCAAATACGCTCTTCAATGCTGACGGCAGTGTGGCTATTGAAATCGCAGTATGGGCATTTTGCCGCGCAAAATGGCCAGTGGACGTATATACTGAAACCACCGTTACGCCAATCTTCACGCGGTGAAATATCTAAAGAGTTTTTCAAACGCTTTTGCCCGATGACTGATTTTGTTTTTTTCCCAACGGTTCATTTCTCCAAAAGTAATACTATAACCCTTTGGTTGGAAAATTGGATCATAGCCGTGGCCTCGTTTACCACGCATGGGCCAGACCACTTTGCCCTCAACTTTCCCTTCAAAAATAACTTCATAATCGTCTGGCCAAGCCAACACTATAGTGCAGCAAAACTGAGCAATTCTAGGATGAGGCGCATCTTTACCTTCAAGCATTTCATGCACTTTTCTCATTGCTACGTTGAAATCTCTGCCCCGAGAAGTCTCTGCCCAATCTGCTGTATAGACCCCTGGTGCACCGTCCAATGCATCAATTTCTATACCGCTATCATCAGACAATACAGGCAGACCGCTTGCTTTTGCGGCGGCATGGGCTTTGATCCTCGCATTTCCGACAAATGTATCCTCTGTTTCTTCCGGTTCAGATAGCTGAAGTTCTTTTGCACTCAGGATATCGGAACTTAGTGGACCTAAAAGAGCAGAGATTTCTTCAAGCTTCCCCTGGTTGTGCGTTGCTACAACAATTTTCTTTCCTCTAATATCACGGCTCATGCAATAGCCTGTAATTGGGCTTCAACTAACTCACCTATTCCCTTTTCAGCTAGTGTCATAAGCTTATCCATCTGCGCGCGGGAAAAAGTTGATCCTTCTGCGCTCATTTGGATTTCAATAAGGCGTTGGTCTCCTGTCATAATAAAGTTACCATCTACGCCTGCCTCACTGTCTTCTGCATAATCGAGGTCAAGCACAGGCTGACCTGCATAAATGCCACAACTTACTCCTGAAACTGGCGATGTTAGTGGATCATGGGCGATAGATCCAGCATCCAAAAGCGTGTTGATAGCAATTCTTAGCGCTACCCAGCCCCCGGTGATAGAGGCACATCTCGTTCCTCCATCGGCTTGAATAACATCGCAGTCAACAGTAATCTGGCGCTCCCCAAGTGAAACGCGATCGACCCCGGCTCTAAGTGACCGACCAATAAGCCTCTGAATTTCAATTGTTCTCCCACCCTGCTTTCCTGCATTAGCTTCCCTCCGCATACGAGATCCAGTGGAACGGGGTAGCATACCGTACTCTGCAGTGACCCAGCCAAGGCCTGTTCCTTTAACAAAAATCGGAACCCTTTCTTCCAATGTCGCCGTGCAAATAACCTGGGTACCACCCACCTTAATTAAGCAGGATCCTTCCGCATACTTGGTTACACCGGTTTCGATCGATATTTTGCGCATTTCATCAAGATTTCTTCCAGATGGTCTCATGAGTTTGCCTTTCTTGTTCGGCTAATCCAATACATCTACCCTTATCATCAGCGCAAGCCTGATTGACCTTTTCTTTTTATAACATTTAATGATCTACGCTAAAGAAAGTTTGTTATGTCAAAAAGCGATAACCTTTTAAGTGACATGAACGGCAGAACACGCGAGGTGTTTCGCCGAATCGTTGAGGGTTACTTAGAAAACGGAGAACCGATGGGATCGCGTACCCTGACTCGCTCTTTGAGTGAAAAGATCAGCCCCGCAACTGTACGAAACGTCATGCAAGACCTTGAATTTTTGGGGCTTTTGGATAGCCCACATATCAGCGCAGGAAGAATTCCTAGCGAACTTGGCTTACGTATGTTTGTTGACGGACTTTTGGAACTTAGGGCGCTTGATCAGGACGATAGAGAAAAGCTTAACCAAAGTCTTGATGGTAAGGAAGTTGACGTTGGCGATGCGTTGGATCGAATCGGTTCAGCTTTATCTGGCCTGACGCAAGGCGCTTCGCTGGTTCTAACGCCAAAACAAGAAGAGCCGATCAAACATATTGAGTTTGTGTCGCTTTCACCTGATCAGGTTTTAGTGGTATTAGTTTTTGCAAATGGCGAAGTTGAGAATCGATTGTTCACTCCACCTATTGGGCAAACGCCAAGCGCGTTACGTGAAGCAGCAAACTTTCTCAACGCAATTGTTGAAGGTCGTACTCTTTCAGAACTCCATACAGTTGTTCGTCACGAAGTCCAGAAACGGCGGCGGGAAGTCGATGACATCGCTCATACACTTGTTGAATCGGGCATGGCTGTCTGGGAAGAACGAGGAGAGGTTAACGAACGCCTCATTGTAAGGGGTCGCGCGAATCTATTGGAAAATGATGCTCAGGAAGAAGATATCGAAAGAGTTAAAACCCTATTTGATGATCTTGAACGTAAGCAAGACATCGCAAACTTTCTTGAATTGACCGAAAAAGGAGAGGGTGTGCGTATTTTTATTGGCTCAGAAAATAAACTTTTTTCACTTTCGGGCTCCTCATTGGTAGTTTCTTCTTATATGAACGCTGACCACAAGGTAATTGGTGCTATTGGAGTAATAGGGCCAAAAAGACTTAACTACGGACGTATCGTTCCGATCGTTGATTACACAGCACAACTGGTTGGAAAGTTGATTTCCAAACGGACATAGAGGTGAAAAATGGCAGAACCAAAAGAGGAAAACTTTTTGGATAATTTAAATGAGATCGATCAAGTAGAAGGTCAGGAAGAGTTCATTGATATCGAAAGTGAGGTCGCTGATTTTGACGAAATAGATGCTATTCGCGCGGAACGTGATGATTATCGCGAAAAATTTATGCGTGCACTTGCGGATGCGGAAAATGCCCGCAAACGAAGTGATAAAGATCGTCGAGAGGCGGAAAATTATGGTAGCTCGAAACTTTCGCGGGACCTTTTGCCAATTTACGATAATCTCAAACGCGCAATTGATGTGGCAAGTGAGGACATGGGCGAAAAATCTCAAGCCCTCGTTGAGGGCGTTGAATTGACCATGCGGGAACTAATCAACGTGTTTCGTAAACATGGTATAGAGCCAATTTCACCAGAGGTAGGTGATCGGTTTGATCCCAAATTCCATCAAGCTATGTTTGAAGCACCCCTTCCTGGAACAAATGAAGGCGATATAATTCAAGTTTCAGCCGAAGGCTTTATGTTGCACGAACGGCTACTACGGCCTGCTCAGGTTGGAGTGTCATCCACTCCTGCTTCGTAAATTCAAAACTACGGTTTTTGCAAAAGTTCTTTAAGTTCATAAAGCTTTTGCAAAGCCTCTCTGGGCGAGAGTTCATCAGGAAATATGTTTTCCAGGGTATTTATTATTGTGTTATCGTTGCTTGTGTTGGGTATGGGGAATCCTTCAAGCTGGTTGAAAAGAGGAAGGTCGTCTATCCTGGATGTTTGCCGCGATGATCCCTCCCGATCCCCTTTTTCAAGCACGCTCAATACATCTCGAGCTCGGTTCACTGCAATATCAGGTAATCCCGCCAATTTAGCCACTTGAACTCCGTAAGATCGATCTGCAGCTCCCTTTTTTACCTCATGGAGGAAAATGACATTACCTTCCCATTCTTTAACGGCAACGGTAGCGTTTTCAACGCGTTCCATTTTTGTAGATAAGTTTGTTAGTTCATGATAATGTGTTGCAAAGAGTGCCCTTGTCTGGTTCACATCGTGCAAGTGTTCCAGCGTTGCCCATGCGATGGAAAGACCATCATAGGTTGCTGTACCTCTTCCAATTTCATCTAGAATTACTAAGGCTCCGGTTCCAGACTGATTTAGGATAGCAGCCGTTTCAATCATTTCCACCATGAATGTGGAACGTCCTCTGGCAAGGTCATCAGACGCTCCAACACGACTGAAAAGTTGTGTCACAAGTCCGATGTGGGCAGCCTTAGCAGGTACATAACTTCCCATTTGTGCAAGCATGGCAATCAAAGCGTTTTGGCGTAGAAAGGTCGATTTACCGGACATATTTGGGCCGGTCAAAAGCCAAATACCACCATCATCAATATTGCAGTCGTTGGGTACGAAGGGATCTCCCAATAATTTTGTAGCTGCTTCAACTACTGGGTGACGACCGCCGTGGACCATAAAACAACGGCTATCATCGACCACAGGCCGAACCCAGTCTTCTCTCAATGACAATTCTGCGATTCCGGCAGACACATCTAAAATGGCCAAACCGTTGGATGCAGCCAGGATTAATTCAGATTGTTCAAGAACTTTTCTACAAAGTTCAGCAAAAATCTTTTTTTCAATCTCTAAAGCACGGTTCCCTGCGTTATATATTTTTGTTTCAATTTCTGACAACTCAATTGTTGTAAAGCGCACTTGATTTGCTGTAGTCTGTCGATGAATAAAGGTTTTATTCAATGGTTTTGCAAGCATTTTATCTGCATACTTTGAGGGAGTTTCTATAAAATACCCAAGAAGGTTATTGTGCTTAATTTTTAGTGATTGTACTTGTGATAACTTTATATAATCGCCTTGCATTTTGGCAATGAAACTTCGCCCTTCATCTTTTAATTGCCGAACGTCGTCTAAATCCGTATCAAAACTCTGTGCAATAAACCCGCCATCACGTGTGAGCAGAGGCGGTTCGTCAATTAAAGCGTTATCTAGAAAGCTTAAAAGTTCTTGGTGACCATCTAGTGTAGAAGAAGCTGTAGAGAGGTGCGCTGATAGAGTTTCAAAGCTAAGAATATCAGCAATCGCTTTCGCTTGCATCAAACCAGAACGAATGTTGACCAAGTCTCTGGGTCCACCCCGATCAAACGAAAGCCTGGTCAAAGCTCTTTCAAGGTCGGGTACGTTCCGAAGAGCATCTCTTATTTTGTCACGCAGAAGAGGTTGAGCACAAAGGTCATCTACGGCATCCAATCGTAATAATATTTCGCTGACATCTAATGATGGTGAAGATAGCCTTTGTTCAAGCAAACGAGCACCCGCTGCAGTGATCGTTTTGTCAATTGTATTCAGAAGTGAACCTTGCCTTTTTCCATTGAGGGCCTTTGTGACTTCAAGGCTCCTTCGCGTTGCGGCATCGATCTGCATAATTCTCAACGCAGATTGTTGCTTCGGTTTTTGAAGGAGGGGCAATCTACCTTTTTGCGTGATGTCAAGATAGTGAACCAGTGCGCCAAGTGCGGATACCTCGACTCTATCGAACTTGCCAAATGCCTCAAGCGTTTCAATTTTGAAGAGTGCCTTCAACCGGACTTCTCCGGAAACGCTGTCAAAGTTAACCGCTGATAATGGTGTCAATGCACAAGAGAATTCTTCAGTTACCCCTATAAGGCTCTCAAAAAGGCTATCGGGAATAAGAAGTTCACTGGGCCTCAGCCGTGCAAGCTCCGGTCCCAATTTTACTAAGGGTATAAGCTCTACCCATAAACCACCAGTGGAAATATCTACCCACGCTAAGGCGCAGTCATCACGCAACTTAACAAAAGCGGCAAGGAAATTGTGTTGTCGAGCTTCCAAAAGGCTATCTTCTGTTAATGTGCCAGGAGTTACCAAGCGTACAACGTCCCGATTTACCACAGATTTGCTACCCCGTTTTTTGGCTTCGGACGGGCTTTCCATTTGCTCACAGACCGCCACGCGAAAACCTTTGCGGATTAGTGTTAAAAGATAGCTTTCCGCCGCGTGATGAGGCACGCCGCACATTGCAACATCTTCACCCAAATGCTTTCCGCGTTTAGTGAGTGCAATATCCAAAGCTTCAGCTGCAGCCACAGCATCTTCAAAAAAAAGTTCGTAAAAATCGCCCATGCGATAAAATAATAAAGCATCCTGATATTGATTTTTCAGGTTTAGATATTGTGCCATCATTGGGGTCAATGCGTTTCCTCCTATTGACAATATCTAACGAAGCCTGGCTCAAGACGAAAGCCAAAAACGATGTGGTTGTAGCCTTGAGGGGGTCACGCTAAAACTGCTGTAGCCAGTGAAGGAAACATAATGCCAGACAACAAAATAACTCGCCAAGAAGCGTTGAACTTTCATCTTGAACCAACTCCCGGAAAATGGGAAGTTTCAGCTACAGTACCAATGACTACTCAAAGAGACCTATCTCTTGCCTACTCTCCAGGTGTGGCGGTACCGTGTGAAGAAATCGCGATCAAGCCGGAACTATCTTATGACTATACTAACAAGGGTAATCTCGTTGCTGTGATATCAAATGGAACGGCAGTTCTAGGACTGGGAAACCTTGGTGCGCTTAGCAGTAAGCCTGTAATGGAGGGTAAGGCTGTTTTGTTTAAGCGATTTGCCGATGTTAATAGCATAGATATAGAACTAGATACTGAAGATCCTGATGAATTCTGCAAAGCCGTAAAGCTAATGGGTCCAACTTTCGGCGGAATTAATCTTGAGGACATCAAAGCGCCAGAGTGTTTTCTAATTGAACAGCGCCTTAAAGAAGAAATGGATATTCCCGTTTTTCATGATGACCAGCATGGAACTGCCGTTATTTGCGCTGCGGGCTTGATTAATGCGCTTGATATAAATGGAAAAAGCATCCGGGATGTAAGAATTGTTTTGAATGGAGCGGGTGCCGCTGGAATTGCGTGTATTGAGCTGCTGAAGTCAATGGGTGTTCAACATGAGAATTGCATCGTGTGCGATACGAAGGGTGTGATTTATCAGGGCCGTGCAGCAGGAATGAATCAATGGAAATCAGCCCACGCAATTAATTCTAAGCTTAGAACTCTTGAAGATGCAGTGAAAGATGCAGATGTCTTTCTTGGTGTTTCTGTAAAGGGTGCTCTAACTGCAGAAATGGTGCAATCTATGGCACCAGATCCTGTCATTTTCGCAATGGCCAATCCCGATCCTGAAATTACTCCAGAAGATGCAAGGTTGGTTCGAGAAGATGTAATTATTGCCACTGGCCGTAGCGATTATCCAAATCAAGTTAATAATGTTCTTGGTTTTCCATATTTGTTTCGTGGAGCACTGGACATTCATGCGAGAGCTATAAACGATGCGATGAAGATTGCATGTGCGCAGGCTTTAGCAGATTTAGCCCGTGAAGATGTACCAGACGAAGTTGCTTTTGCCTATGGTAAAGAGCTTACATTTGGTCGCAACTATATTATTCCCACGCCATTTGATCCGCGTCTTATTCATCGCATTCCTTTGGCGGTTGCCAAGGCTGGTATGAAGACAGGTGTCGCACGTCGACCTATCACTGATATGGAAACTTATGCGCTTTCACTTAAAACTCGCATGGATCCGACCGCGAGTATCCTTCGTGGACTAACAGAACGGGCACGTGTAGCTCAAGCGCGGATGGTCTTTGCTGAGGGCGATGATCCGAGAACTTTGCGAGCTGCAGTGATGTACCAACGGTCAGGTTTTGGAAAGTCGTTGGTTGTCGGTCGTGAGGCGGATGTAAAAGATAAGCTTGAGGCCGCTGGTTTAAGCGATGCTGTGTCAGAGCTCGAGGTTGTAAATGCTGCAAATACGGAAAATCTCGACCTATATAAGGAATATCTATATGAACGCTTGAATAGAAGAGGGTACGATCAGGTAGACGTTCATCGGTTAGCGGCACGTGATCGGCACGTTTTTTCAGCTCTTATGTTAGCTCATGGGCATGGGGATGGTTTGGTTACTGGGGCAACTCGCAAGTCTGCGCACGTTCTTCAATCCATAAATCACGTATTTGATGCTGATTCAAAACAAGGCGCAGCAGGGGTTACTGCTTTGTTACATAATGGGCGGATTATCCTGATTTCAGACACTCTTGTCCACGAGTGGCCCGAAGCAGAGGACCTTGCTAACATTGCGGAGCGGGCTGCGGGTGTCGCCCGTGATCTTGGAATCGAACCAAGGGTTGCCTTTGTAAGCTTTTCTACATTTGGCTATCCGATTTCAGAGCGTGCGGAAAAAATGAAATTGGCACCAGAAGTGCTCGATCGCCGTGGTGTAAATTTCGAGTATGAAGGTGAAATGGCAGTAGATGTGGCACTAAATCCGAAAGTAATGGCCCAATACCCATTCACGCGCCTGAGTGGTCCTGCCAATGTGCTCGTTGTACCTGCAAGACATTCATCGAGTATTTCGGTAAAATTGATGCAGGAAATGGCTGGTGCTACCGTTATTGGTCCGATCCTTTCTGGCGTGGGTCACTCGATACAACTTTGTTCTAACGTGGCAACAGCTACTGACATTTTGAACATGGCGGTGCTTGCTGCGTGTAAGGTTGGTTAATTGGGCTAAATCGAAATATTAAATTGTTGACACTGCATTTGCCCAAAGATTTTTAGAGCGCTTTTTGCTCATATACCTCTCAATATAACTTTTATTGATCTGGTGATTTGAACTGAAAAATGCCAATCTGAGAATTGTTTTTGAGTTCATTTACTTCCTGGCTTTACTTCATGGGTGATTAGTTGCCAGGATTGCTGCATTATTACTATTGTAAAGATCGAAAAACCAAACATTACAGTTTATGTAACTTTTAAACACTGCAAGAGTAAATTAAATTTAATCTTGGAGATGTGGAAATTGACAAATAGGTTTTGAGAACGAAATGAGAGGTTCAAATGATGGATAAAATAACTACCCATCAGTCAGAAGATGATGTTCGAAACCAAGACATACTGATTTATGTTAATGGGGACTTAAAGCCAAGAAAAGAAGCGGTTGTGAGCGTCTACGATAGTGGCTTTATGCTAGGTGATGGAGTTTGGGAGGGCTTGAGACTCTATAACGGCGTTTGGGCGTTTGTTGATGAGCACCTAGAACGACTCATGGGGGCTGCAAAAGCCATTGACCTAAATATTGGTCTAAGGGCGGAAGAGGTCAAACAGGCATTGATAGAGACACAGTTAGCTAACAATTTTAACACTAATGCGCACGCTAGGCTGATGGTTACTCGTGGTACTAAAAAACGGCCCTTCCAACATCCCTCGTTGTCACAATCTGGCCCAACTTTTGTGATTATTATGGAACACTCTCGTCCGAGTGTCCCGCGACCTATCCGTTTAGCGAGTGTCCCTCATCTACGCGGTTTACCAATGACGCAAGATCCAAAACTCAATTCGCATTCAAAACTCAATTGCATATTAGCCTGCATTGCGGCTGATAAATCGGGTGCAGATGAAGCGTTGATGCTGGATGTGCATGGGTTTGTGAACACAACCAACGCTTGTAATTTCTTTATAGTAAGACAGGGCGAGGTATGGACCAGTACTGGTGACTATTGCATGAATGGGATTACCCGTAAAAAGGTCGTTGACCTATGTCGTCAAAACGAAATCCCAGTTTTTGAAAAGAATTTTTCTTTGATAGATACATATGATGCAGATGAAGCATTTTTGACTGGTACATTTGGGGCCCAAACGCCAGTAAGCAATATTGATGGTCGTTCCATTGGGACCGGTGAGATTGGGCCAGTCACCTCCCAAATTAGATCTCTTTACGTGGAACTTATCGCAAAAGAGTGTATTTAATGAAGATCGCAGTTTGGTCAGGCCCAAGGAATATTTCCACAGCGTTAATGTATTCTTTTTCACAGCGAAAAGATTTTGCTGTGATCGATGAACCATTTTACGCTGCGTATCTAAGTATCACAGGCTTGGACCATCCGATGCGGGGTGATGTGATGGCATCTCAATCGACCGATCCTATGCGGGTTATAGAAAGGCTTACAGGCGATCCTTTTGAGAGTAAACTCCACGTTTATCAAAAACATATGACACAGCATATGGTTCCGTCTATTCCAAGAAAGTGGATGACTGATGTAATTAACGTGTTTTTAATTCGTCATCCAACGCGTGTAGTTGCAAGTTTTGCGCAAAAATATAATCACCCGACACAAGGTGACATTGGTTTTCAAAAACAGACAGAGCTTTTTCGGTACTTATGCGAGTTAGGTCAAACACCTATAGTCATTAATAGCTTTGATATCCGCCAAAGCCCCAGAAAGACGCTCGGTAAATTATGTAAAGCAGTAGGCTTGAAATTTGATCCTATAATGCTGCGCTGGTCGGCAGGCGGAATGCCTTGTGATGGAATTTGGGCAAAGCACTGGTACGGCGCAGTGCACTTATCAACGGGCTTTGACAAACCTGAGGGTCCTTTACCAAGTTTGGACGGCCCGTTAAAATCACTGGCAGAAAGTGCCTTTCATCATTATGAATTCATGATGGAATTCTGTATTTAGGCGGCAGAGATATCTAGCATTCTCTCATTAAAAATTTTGTCTGAATGCAATTCAAGATAGATTCGCACCCAGGGCGTAAATCTTGTGGGCCATCTTCGCACCTCGGCTTTTAAGTCATGAAAATCGATCCACCTTGTGTCCATAACTTCTTCCGGTTTTGCCGCCAAGTGAGGTTTTTCATGCACGTGAATCAGGAATAAATCAACAACTTCATGCTCAACCAATCCATTACCGACATTTGCCCGATATTCAACCGTATCGCGGTAAACTGGCCGAGTATCTCGCAGACCAAGTTCTTCTCCCATGCGCCGCCGTGCACAATCTTCTGTATTCTCACCCCAGTTTGGATGTGTACAGCAAGTGTTGGCCCATAGACCGGGAGTGTGATATTTTTCTAATGCTCTGCGTTGGATCAAGATTTCTTGCTCATGCACCATGAATACTGAAACGGCCTTATGTTTTAGCCCTTCAACATGTGCTTGCAGCTTTTCTACAGGCTCAATCTCGCCGTTGACCCAGGCCGGGATCATAATAGTCATACGTGCTCCGCCGAGACAATACCCGTGAGGTGTGCTAAATTCTTAATACCAATTTTTAGGTGTGCCATAGGTCGTGATTTCACAAGTTTTTTGTTCATGTAAGCTTCAAATGTTAATCGCTGAACATCGATATCATGACACAATGACACAAAACGCTCGCGGCGATCATCAGAGCGATAGTATGCATTTTGCATTGATGCGAGTACTTTAAAGACAGTTTTGTGTTCTTTCATAAATAGGCTGCGAGCAAGACGAAGATCCTTCACCTGACCAGACCTAAGGCAGGCTGTGGCCGCCGTTGCCGCAACGCGACCCCCGACCATAGCGTAATATATTCCTTCTCCTGAGCTTGGAGCAACAACGCCTGCTGCGTCACCCGCAAGAACGACATCGTTTCCATTGTCCCAGCGATCAAGTGGCTTGAGTGGAATTGGAGCGCCTTCCTTACGAATGGTTTTGCATGTATCTAATCCAGACGCTTTACGAAGCTTTGCCGTGGCATCTTTGAGATCCACGCCTTCTTTTCCGGTCCCCATCCCAACACTAGCAGAATGGCCGTGTGGGAAAACCCATCCATAAAAATCAGGCGAAATATCTCCATCATATATTACATCACAACGGCGGGGATCATACGATGATCCACCCTCAGGCGCCTCAATAATCTCATGATAGGCAATTACGTAGGGGATTTTGTTGCCACCTGGAACTTCCGCCCGAGCAACGTTGGACCTTGCTCCATCAGCACCAATTATCAATTTTGTTTTGAGATTGACTTCGTTACCGCTTAGCTTGTCTTTATAGTACACTATAGCGTGCCCGTTCTCGCGCTCTATTCTGCGGAAATTGCCAGTAAATCTCTCCGCGCCGGCGGACTGAGCGCGAATTCGTAAAAACTCGTCAAAATGCTCACGATCAATCATTCCAACATATCCGTTTTCAATCGGTATATCTACGGACCTTTGAGTTGGAGACACCATACGCGCGGTTGTAATTCGTGCGACAAGTTGCGCTTCTGGGATATCGAAATCAGCTACCAACCTTGGGGGAATGGCGCCACCGCAAGGCTTGATCCGTCCCGCACGATCGAGAAGAGCCACTTTGTGACCGTTTCCGGCAAGATCTTGAGCGGCTGTAGCGCCAGACGGTCCGCCACCTATAACAACAACGTCAAACATCTTTATTCTCCTGGTACTAGGCCAACGGACATTGGTCGCGCCGACATAACTTTAATGGCAAGGGCTGAAGAGGCGATAAAAAGCGCTGCCTCGAATAGAAAAACAGTCCCGTAAGCAGTAGCGTCTGTAGCTAAAATCAAACGCATCAGATCCACAAGCGATGCGCCAAGAAGACCGCCAAAACCCGCCGCAATAGCCTGCGCGGCACCCCAAATACCAACACGCGTTCCTTCTCGACCATTTCGGCCCTGACCTGCCAACGACATCATGGACCCAATGGCACCAACGGCAAACATGCCATTGAAAAACCCAAGAGATACTACGGAAATGGTCAGCTGTAATTGAGAGCCCACTAAACCTAGGACCGCAATTAATGCAAGGCTCAAAGCTGAACCAATGCACCCGGCAATCACCCATGAACGCAAATTTCCTAGATTAAGGCCAGTACAAAGGATCCCTACGCTGATCATGCCGAGAAAAACACCACCATTCTGGACACCCGACAAAGATGTCGATTCCCCTGGCGTCAAGCCAAAAACCAGACCTGCATAAGGCTCGAGGATCAATTCCTGCATGAAATATGCAGTCATTGAAAGGAAAACAAAAATGGAAAAACTACGAGCCTTTTGTTCACCCCAAATTTCCTTAATGCCTTCCAAGAAGGACATATCCTCCACTTCCTCAATAATGGTATCTTGTTTTTCAATACCCAAGATGGCAAGTATCGTAATCACTACAGCTATTATGGCAACGGATGCGACTATCTTCAGCATTAATGTATGAGAATATGGCTCAAGTAATGCTCCGGTGACACCCGCTGTTATGGCAATACCTGCAATCATCATCAGCCATGTAATCGTAGCTGCTGCTGCTCTCCGACGCGGTGCTGTCGATGTTGCAAGAAGTGCGAGCAAGGAAGTGCCAGAGGCTCCGACACCTAAGCCAATTAGGGCATAGGCAAGAATTGATATGATTAGCCCCAACGTTAGCTGTGTTTCCATCAATGGAATTGCAGCTGCTGCAATAAGACCACCCAAACCAAGGATGACCATGCCAGTGATCACCCAAGGTGTGCGTCGCCCACCTTTATCAGACCGAAACCCCCAATTAGGTCGCGTAATCTGGATTCCATAATGGAGTGCCACCAAAAAACCCGGTAGAATAGCCGGAAGAGCCAGTTCAACAATCATTAACCTGTTCAAAGTTGATGTCATTAACACTACAATAGCTCCAAGAGCCATTTGTACTAAACCAAGCCGCACAATAGAGATCCAGCTTAAATTCATAGGGCTGCCTCCAGCGTACGGAGTGCAAAGGCACTTATCATCATGCCACTTACGTACATCATAACGCCGGTGGCGTTGTACCACGGTGCTTTTTCCTTGGGATTGCTAATGAGGATACGCATCGCCCAAATTTGTCCGATCAGTAGAGTAGAAACAAGAATTCCATAAATTGATGGCCCCAACCAAATGTATAGCAAAATAATGACACAAAACTGTGGTAAAGTCATAGTCACGCAAGCGAGAAAAGCTGCTTTTTGCGTTCCGAGAGTTACGGGTAAAGAGCGCACTCCTGTTTCCCGATCACCCTTAAGAGCCTTAAAGTCATTAAGCGTCATGATACCATGTGCGCCTGTGGCATACAAAAATGCTATTGCAATGATTTCTAGACTTGGTAATGCGCCTGAGATAACTGCTGCCCCAGTGAACCAGGGCAGCCCTTCATAGCACAGGGCAACAATTCCGGGGCCCCACCAACCGGATTTTTTCAATCGCAGGGGCTCTGCGGAATAGGCCCAAGCAGCACCGACGGCTACAATGGTTGCTACGAAACCCCAAACACCTAGTTGGTAACCAATAATCAGTGAAATGACAGACATACCTAAAGCAATCCACAGCCCCCACTTACCTGGCACTCTGCCAGATGGAATTGGTCGTTCAGGTTGATTTATCGAATCGACATGTCTGTCACACCAGTCATTGGCCGCTTGGCTCATTCCGCACACAACCGGCCCAGCCAGAAAAATTCCCATTGCTACAAACCAAAGCTGCGAACTAAGTTCTACACCAGCTGATATCGCACCACATGCATACGCCCACATTGGTGGAAACCACGTGATTGGTTTAATCAGCTCAAGTGCTGCAAAAAGGTTAGGTTCCCTGCGAGACTGTAAATTAGCTAAGACAGACATCTGTCTAGTTTGCATGACAACTTTGAATTAAGCAAGCGAAACTAAGCTTGAAACTAGCATTCGGATTGGCCAGGGCACGGGAATGTATTTTTCAATAGTCTTGACCTTTTTCGACAAGGTTGAATCTACGAAGTTTAACATACAAGCTTTGACGGGACAGGCCAAGCATTTCAGCGGCCGCAGCGCGGTTATTTTTGGTAATTTCTAGCGCTGTTTCAATGCAGATCTTTTCTATCATGTCGTTGGTTTCGCCAACAATTTCCTTCAAGGTGGCGGAGCCCACAAGCTCTGCTACGTTTGAGCCGGACTCCCTCTTGGCCTCATTGGGCTGCGGCCTTAAGATTTCCGCACGATTGGCGTCACGAATCACGAACGCGGCAAGTGGTCTGCTTGCGGAGCCTAGCTTTGCAACTGAAACTTCCACGGGAAGTTTTGCACCAAATTCATTTTGCACTTCAGTGGCGTAAATTCGCATTTGTCCGGAGCGGACGACATTGTCCAGCATGACTGCTAGATCAATTTGGCCGCGCGTAAGGAAACTTGCAAGACTACGACCCTTTACTTTTGGAAGGCTCGGTGCATTTATCAAGTCTAGAAAACCTTCATTCGCAGCCTCTATAATGCCGTTAGACTGGGTAAATACAATCGCATCCGATCCAGATTGGTACAAAGCTAATAGATTTTTTGAAAGATCACTATCTTTCACGACTTGATCTTCTTCGGTCTCAAGTCGACAAAAAAGATATCTTTGACCTGAGGATCGAAAGAGGGATGGATATAGTCGGACGGATTTTAGGCTACTTTTAAGTTCTACAGAAATCGCTGAATCGGGGTTCTGTTCCGTGGCGTTAACCAGGCCTCGAATAAGGCCACCTTGTCCATAGCTCTTAAAGTAAGCCGAAAACTCTGTATCGCTTAAAGTTCCGTGGGATACACCAATTGTTTCTTCTGCAATAGTATTTGCTTCCTTAATCCTACCGTCCGCAATAGATACGTAAACAACTGCATCACGCGTATGTGCCATAAGCATTCTAAAGTGAGCATCTATTATGCGACTATCTTCATAGCCGCGTTCTATAGCAATTTGGGCCTTAACCAACTGTTGCTGGGTCTCGGCAATCGACCGTAAATCTCGCCCCAACATAAGTATAGCATCCTGCGTCCCCAAACGGTGTATACTATAGCGAACTGGAAATTGCCAAATTGCATTATCCTGATGATTCAGTTCGACAGAGTGCATAACGCTTTGACCTGCAGAAATTTGATTGATTACAACATCAAGCTTCTCGACGCTTTCGCTAGTCAAAAAGTCGTGAATGTCACGCCCCTCCCAGTGGGATAAGTTGCCAAGGCTTTTTTCGCTTTCGTTAACAAGTATAGAAAGAATATTGCCGTCAAGCTTAACGAATAAAGCAATATCTGAGGCTGCCGCCAGAATGCTTCCGAGATACTCAGGTTCAATTATTGGTACAGAACCAAAATCCCATAATTTCGAGTCTCGCGTTTCCATTAAGACGCCTTCTCAATTCTATCTTTCTCGGTTTTGTTAGATTGCAGGAAGAGCAACGCTTCTTCCACATCCTTTGTTATGAGGTCTACGTCAATCGATTCGTACATCTTTTTCTCTAAAACGTCTATTACGGCCCCCCCTAGAACAACAGGTGGCAAGTTTTTGCCTAATTTTTTTAACCTATCGATTAACTTTGTAACATCAGGGAAGGCGCGTAACCCCGAGCATGATATCATTATCCCATCGAAATCACCATTTTTTGCATTTTGGATCACTTCTTTTTCGTCCGCCTCAAGCAAGAGATTTATTGAAAAGCCCCTACGCCTCAACTGATCTGCAAGAATAAGAGAGCCCAGAGTGTGATCTTCTCCCCTACATACGATCAGGAATAACCCGCCGGAATCGGGATTCATCTCCTGTTCATCCCAGGATAAAGAAACCGCTTTCAACAGGGATTGAAGCCGAACAGCCCCTAGGTTCACCTGACCAAATGATCGCATGTTCTTCATCCATCCATCGCCTAGGATCCTTGCGGCATCTGGAATACAGCAGTCAACGATTAAATCTCGTGAAACGCCGCGCTTGAGCAAAGCTTCCGTTACATCCGTTTGAGAGTAACTCCCAGCCGTCGTAGTAACGTTTGCCAGCCACAACGAAGTTTCGACTACCCTTTGACGGCTCTTAGCCGGAGATTTTTCTCCCAGCTGGTCAATTACTTTTTGGGCAAGCTCTCCAATTTTTAAAGCGGCCGATCCTGATTTTAGTGGCGAGATATCACTATCCGGCATCTACATATCTCCCAATAAATGGCAGTCGGTTAAGAAAATTTACATCTAAAGTACCGCCACTTTCTTAGAAACTCTTGCCCAGAACATATAAAAAGTCAAAGTAAATGGCTTCTGAAATAAGTCACTTTGGTTTAGCTCTCTTAAATAAGGATGGAATACCTCCTGCCTAGTTTTGCCAATGGGCTTTGCCAAGCCCGTAAACAAAATCTGACGGCCGTCCTCTTATCTATAATAAATGTAACTTTTAATTGACACTTTTCGCTCTTAGCGATTAGCTTAGGGACAATGGTGCTTAAGGAGTCGGAAATGTCCCTTTCTTTAGAGGGTCAAGCTGCAAGCAAGAGCTTGTATACCGAGGCTCAACGTGAGCGTAGGGACGCAACGAAGTGGACAACTGTACAGGGTGTTCTTGCTCCTGTGCAGTTCTTTGTGTTTTTAGTCTCGTTGGGTCTTGTGATACGCTACTTGATGACGGGTGATGGCTACGCTATTGCCACGGCGTCCATTGTTCTAAAAACATTAGTTCTTTATGCTATAATGGTGACTGGTGCCATTTGGGAAAAGGTTGTATTTGGCCAGTACTTACTCGCTCCGCCGTTCTTCTGGGAGGACATAGTTAGCTTTGCAGTAATTTTCTGCCATACACTCTATTTATTTCTTCTTTTCAGTGGCTTAACTTCTGAAAATAATCTCATTTTGGTAGCACTTTTAGCCTATTTTATTTATACTATTAATGCAGCACAATTTTTGTGGAAGTTTAGACTTGCACGCCTTGAGCAGCCTTTAGGGATAAGCCATGCATGACGTTAACTTAAAAAGCTGCAACAGTTCACCGGTGCTTAAAGAGCGTGGCCAAAGAGAAGTTTTTTGTGGTCTTACATCAATAATTTGGCTACATCGAAAAATGCAGGATGCTTTTTTTCTGGTAGTTGGGTCACGCACCTGTGCACACCTTTTGCAAAGCGCGGCTGGTGTCATGATTTTTGCTGAACCACGTTTTGGAACTGCGATTCTAGAAGAAACTGATTTAGCTGGATTAGTTGACGCACAAAATGAACTCGACCGCGAAGTTGACCGATTATTGTCAAGAAGATCTGACATAAGGCAGCTTTTTTTAGTGGGCTCGTGCCCCTCCGAGGTCATAAAGTTAGATCTGGCTAAGGCTGCAGAGCGGCTTTCTCAGAAATATGCACCGTCCGTTCGTGTGATAAATTTTACTGGGTCTGGTATTGAAACTACTTTCACTCAGGGAGAAGATGAATGCCTCGCGGCCATGGTGCCTACCCTAGACGAATCACCAGATCACCAACTTTTAGTTGTGGGCGCGCTTCCCGATGTTGTTGAGGATCAGATGCGAAACCTACTTTCGTCGCTTGGTGTTAGCCAGGTTTCTGTTCTTCCGGCGTCCAATGCTAATCAAAAAGTCTCAATCGGGAGAAATACTTTTTTTGCTGCAACACAACCATTTTTGGGAGAAACATACTCGGCCTTGGTGGGACGAGGTGCACAGCATGTTCCGGCGCCATTTCCCTTCGGCGCAGAGGGTACTACGGCGTGGCTTAAAGCTGTCGCCGATGCATTTGGCATTTCTGAAAAAAAGTTTGAAAGTGTTATTGAGGCTCCGAGGGCTCGTGCGCGAAGAGCAGTTGCGCAAGCAGCAGACATTCTGCGTAATAAAACTGTTTTCTTCTTTCCTGATAGTCAGCTTGAAATTCCACTTGCTAGGTTTCTTGTAGTGGAGTGTGGGATGAACGCCTTGGAAATTGGCACACCCTTCCTTCACCGTTCCCTTGTTGGGCCGGATCTAGAGCTGATACCACAGGGGCCCCTTTTATCAGAAGGCCAGGATGTTGATCTTCAGCTTGATCGTGCAATTGAACAAAGGGCAGACCTTACGGTTTGTGGGCTTGGGCTTGCTAATCCTCTTGAGGCTCAGGGCCTTTCCACCAAGTGGGCTATAGAATTGGTTTTCACGCCGGTTCATTTTTATGAGCAGGCTGGCGATTTGGCTGGGCTGTTTTCTCGACCACTACGTAGGCGTTCAATCTTACGCCAGGAGGCGGCGGAATGAAACTGACCGTGTGGACATATGAGGGGCCACCCCATGTGGGAGCTATGCGGGTCGCAACCGGAATGCAAGGGTTGCATTACGTACTTCATGCTCCGCAGGGGGATACCTATGCCGATCTTCTTTTTACGATGATCGAGCGCCGTGATCACCGCCCGCCCGTGACATTTACCACATTCCAGGCGCGTGATCTTGGATCTGATACGGCCAATCTTTTTAAAACCGCATGTAGTGACGCCTATCAAAGGTTCAAGCCAGAGGCAATTATAGTAGGTGCATCATGTACTGCCGAACTCATTCAGGATGACCCTGGTGGCATGGCAGAAAACATGGGGCTTGAAGTGCCAGTCATTCCTCTAGAGCTCCCAAGTTACCAGCGCAAAGAGAATTTTGGTGCAGACGAGACTTTTTTTCAAATTGTAAAACATCTTGCTAAGTCTTGTGAAAAAACAAAACAGATTACTTGTAACCTTATCGGTCCTACCGCGTTAGGCTTCCGGCATCGTGATGACATTTCTGAGATTAGCGGCCTTCTTTCTGACATGGGCATTAGCGTGAATGTTGTTGCACCTATGGGCTCCAGGCCGGATGATATCCGCAAACTAGGTGCTGCTCATTTTAATGTTTTGATGTATCCGGAAACTGGGGAAAGCGCGGTTCGGTGGATGGAGCGGGAACTCGGCCTTCCGTATACCAAGGTGGTTCCGATTGGAGTTGGGGCTACTCGGGATTTCTTAAACGAAGTATCTCAGATCACTGGACTTAGCTCGGTGGTGGACGATAGTCGCCTTCGTTTGCCTTGGTACTCGGCTTCTGTTGACAGTACGTATCTCACTGGAAAACGTGTATTTATCTTCGGCGATGGAACTCATGCAATGGCCGCAGCACGCATTGCCCGTGACGAGATGGGTTTCGAGGTTGTTGGTTTAGGTTGTTACAATCGTGAAATGGCGCGGCCGCTGCGCGCTTTAGCAAAAGACTTCGGCCTTAAGGCCCTTATAACAGATGATTATCTAGAAGTAGAAACCCATATCGAAGAACTTGCACCTGAAATGATCCTCGGCACGCAGATGGAACGGCATATTGGAAAACGTCTTGGCATACCCTGTGCTGTAATTTCTGCGCCAGTCCACGTGCAAGACTTTCCCGCGCGTTACTCACCACAGATGGGATTTGAGGGGGCAAATGTTATCTTTGATACTTGGGTACATCCACTCGTTATGGGGCTGGAAGAGCATCTATTGCATATGTTCCGAGATGATTTTGAATTTAACGATGCGGCTGGGCCAAGTCATCACGGCGGTCACGCCTCTTCAGAAGCTCCATCGTCATCAAGTAATGAAATTTTGGTTCCGAACAACGGGCCAGAGCTCACTCCTACTGCTGAAGTAATCTGGCAAAATGACGCGGAAAAAGAGCTTAAGAAGATCCCATTTTTTGTTCGCGGTAAGGCGCGAAGGAATACTGAAAAATACGCCGTTTCAATCGGCGAGGGCCAAATTTCTGTTGAAACCCTGTACGAGGCAAAGGCCCACTATGCGCAATGAGACTCATATCACTGGAAACCGGGTCGGCTATCGCATTGCGCTTATAACCCTTGATGCGCATGCAGCTGGGCCCTGTGATCGTGCTTCCAGCGCTTTGGGTGCTGAGTTTCCAGGACTCTCGGTTGAAGTTCACGCCGCTGCGGAATGGGGCGAAAATCCAACTGCTCTGAGCGCTGCTAAGGCAGCAATCAGTAGTGCCGATATAATAGTTATAAATCTCTTGTTTCTTGAGGAGCATGTTCAAGCGATTATGCCTCAACTGCTCGAACGTAGGGATAACTGCGATGCCATGATTGGTGTGATATCAGATGCTTCCATTGTAAAGCTCACACGTATGGGTTCGTTGGACATGAGCGTGCCTCAGTCGAATGTGATGACGCTTCTTAAGCGCTTACGCGGTTCGACAAAGCCGTCGACTGAGACTGGGCAGAAAAAAATGCGCATGTTGCGTAGATTACCTAAGATTCTTAAATACATCCCCGGTAAGGCGCAAGATTTACGCGCTTGGTTCATGGTTATGCAATATTGGCTTGCAGGATCTGATGACAATGTCGAAGCAATGCTTAGATTTCTGCTTTCACGCTATTGCCGTATTGAAAATTGGCGCGGCGGGACAGTATCCGCGCCGATCGAATATCCAGATGTTGGCATTTACCATCCTGACATCAAAGGCCATATAACAACCGACGCTTCAAAGCTTCCAAAAATAACAGAAGCAAATTGTACGGTTGGCGTTTTGCTTATGCGATCTTATGTTCTGAGTTCCGACACGGCACATTATGATGCGGTCATTAAATCTCTTGAAGCAAGAGGTATTCGCGTAATACCTGCCTATGCCGGTGGACTGGATGGCCGGCCTGCCATTGAAGCATTTTTTGCTGAAAATGGGGAGACTAAGATCGATGCGCTTGTGTCATTGACAGGTTTTTCGCTTGTTGGTGGGCCGGCATATAACGACTCCGTGGCAGCGGTGAAACTTTTGAAAACGTTGGATGTGCCTTATATTTCAGCTCATCCACTTGAGTTTCAGACACTGGAGCAATGGGAATCTAGTGCTCAGGGGCTTGGGCCAATTGAAACCACTATGCTGATTGCACTTCCTGAACTGGACGGCGCAACCAACCCAACGGTTTTTGCCGGTCGTCATGGGGAGAACAGCGGTGCTGATACCTCATTAGGGTCCAAGAGTAAACGAATGGCTCCATGCTTAGAGCGGATCGAAAAGCTGGCCGCAAGGGTGGAAAAGCTCGCTCATCTTCGCCGGGCAAAGGTTCATGATAAGAAAGTCGCTATTGTTCTTTTTGGCTTTCCACCAAATGCTGGTGCTGCCGGAACAGCTGCCTATATGAATGTGTTTGCTTCTCTCCACAATACGATGAAAGCTATGAGGGATAGAGGCTATAAGCTGGATGTACCGGCGACTGTCGGCGATCTGCGCGAGGCTGTTCTTAAGGGCAGCGCAGAAAAATATGGTCAGGATGCCAATGTGGCTGCACATGTCTCAGCTGATGTTATCGTAGCGGAAACACCATGGCTGTCCGATATTGAAACACAATGGGGAGCAGCACCCGGACGCGTTCAGTCAGATGGACGCGGAGTTTTTGTTTTGGGAAAAGAGTTTGGAAATGTCTTCGTAGGCCTCCAGCCAGGTTTTGGTTACGAAGGTGACCCAATGAGACTCTTGTTCGAAAAGGGATTTGCTCCAACTCATGCCTTTGTGACATTCTATCAGTGGATCAAAAAAAGCTTTGATGCTGATGTTATTTTGCACTTTGGGATGCATGGTGCACTAGAATTTATGCCGGGGAAACAGACCGGCCTTGGCGGAAGTGATTGGCCAGATCGGCTCATTGATGATCTCCCCAACGTGTATCTTTATGCAGCAAATAATCCCTCTGAGGCGAGCTTAGCAAAACGGCGCAGTAATGCGGTTATAATTTCTCACCTTACGCCACCTTTATCGACATCCGGTCTTTATAAAGCGTTAGCTGAGCTTAAAGACAGCCTGACGCGTTGGCGTAGAAGTCCAGATCATGAAAGTGAGCGCGAAGAGTTGATGGAGCTTATTAAGGAACAGGCTCTTTCCGTTGATCTTGATAGTTCGGATCCTGAAAAGCTGTGGATCAAGCTTCTGGAAACCGAAGATGCTTTAATCCCAGAAGGGCTGCATGTAGTTGGCTCGTCGCTTAGTGATAAAGCAAAGGAAGATTATCTTGCATGTGTTTCGGATGCTGATGCCGATATACGAAAGGAAGTGGAGAAACACCTTAGCATAGATAGTGAAATTCCTGCCATACTGAATGCGTTGGAGGGCCATTTTATACCACCCGTTGCTGGTGGTGATCTTATTCGCTCTCCGGAGATTTTGCCCACAGGGCGGAATATTCATGCTTTTGACCCATTTCGCATGCCTACCGAATTCGCGTGCCGAGAGGGTGAAAAACAGGCGGATAATCTGTTGAAAACTCACGACACTTTGCCGAGAACTGTAGCATTGGTTCTTTGGGGGTCTGACAATATAAAATCTGATGGCGGCCCTATTGGTCAGGCCCTTGCACTTATTGGAGCGAAGCCACGGTTTGACAGTTTTGGGCGTTTATCTGGTGCTGACCTGATACCGTTGTCCGAGCTTGGACGTCCTCGCATCGATGTAATCATGACGCTATCAGGTATTTTTCGTGATTTGTTGCCACTGCAGACAAAACTTCTTGCCGAAGCCGCGCTAAAAGCAGCAAAGGCTGAAGAACCACTTGAAATGAATTTTATCCGGGCTCACACTCTAAAGTATGCAAAAGATATTGATGTTGATTTGGAAACGGCAGCACTCCGCGTGTTTTCAAATGCGGAAGGCACTTATGGTTCTAATGTGAATCAACTGGTCGATAGTTCAGCTTTTGGGGATGAGGACGAGCTTGCTGATGCTTACGAGGCGCGAAAAAGCTTTGCCTACGGCGTTAATGGGAAAGCCGCACAAAATGCGGATCTTCTTCAAAAGGCACTTAAAGATGTGGATATTGCCTACCAGAACCTTGAAAGTGTTGAACTTGGCGTCACTACCGTAGATCACTATTTTGACACGCTCGGTGGTATTTCTCGTGCCGTAAAGCGGGCCAAAGGAGAAGACGTTGCAATCTATATCAGTGATCAGACCAGAGGATCCGGTAAAATACGGACCCTTGCGGATCAGGTCGCCCTTGAAACCCGCTCGCGGTCACTGAATCCTAAATTCTATGAAGCCTTATTAAGCCACGGATCTGAAGGCGTAAAACAAATAGAGACACATGTCACTAATACGATGGGCTGGTCCGCTACAACTGGTCAGGTGGAGCCTTGGATCTATCAGCGCATCAGTGAGACTTTTGTACTTGATGAAGATATGCGTAACAGGCTGGCTAATCTAAATCCTATCGCTAGTTCACGTATGGCAAACCGCCTTCTGGAAGCTAGCGAAAGAGCTTACTGGCAGCCAGATGAAGAAACGCTCGCGGCACTTCAAAACGCCGCTGATCACCTTGAAGATCAAATGGAAGGGATTGCGGCACAATGAGACCTATAATACAATTTAAACGGAGGCGCATATGAGCCCTTTAGACAAACAACCCCCCTCACTTAGAGGGCAAGACGGCGAAGGCTCTGTACAAGTTCATCAGGATGCTTCAGCAAAAATTGAAGGCGCTAAAGTTTTTTCAGTTTATGGCAAAGGCGGTATTGGGAAATCTACAACAAGCTCAAACCTGTCCGTTGCTTTCTCAAAGCTTGGAAAACGAGTGCTTCAGATTGGCTGTGACCCAAAACACGATAGCACTTTTACTCTCACGGGTTCGCTGGTCCCAACTGTAATCGATATACTCAAGGAGGTTGATTTCCATCCTGAAGAACTGAGGGCAGAGGATTTTGTTTTTGAAGGCTTCAACGGTGTAAAATGTGTTGAAGCGGGTGGTCCTCCGGCAGGAACCGGTTGTGGCGGTTACGTTGTTGGACAGACTGTTAAACTCCTAAAACAACACCACCTTCTCGAAGACACCGATGTTGTGATCTTCGATGTGCTTGGTGATGTTGTTTGTGGTGGTTTTGCCGCACCCCTTCAGCACGCTGACCGGGCAGTAATCGTTACCGCAAATGATTTTGATAGCATCTATGCCATGAATCGGATTATTGCGGCAGTGCAGGCAAAATCGGCAAATTACAAAGTGCGGCTTGCAGGTTGCGTAGCTAATCGATCCCGTGAAACCAACGAAGTTGACCGATATTGTAAAGAAGTTGGTTTTAATCGGATCGCACATATGCCTGATTTGGATGCGATCCGCCGCTCACGGCTAAAGAAGAAAACTTTGTTTGAAATGGATCCTGACGAAGATATTGTTTCAGTTCAAAAAGAGTATATTCGCCTTGCTGAAACTCTCTGGAATGGAACGGAAGCACTTGCGCCGGCACCTCTTCCCGATCGAGATATCTTTGAGCTTCTGGGTTTTGATTAATGGCTTACGAACAGACATTAAATCGGGTTGAAACCTATTTTGACCAAACAGCTACCAAGACTTGGGAGCAGTTGACATCAGATGTGCCGATTTCAAAAATTCGTCAGACCGTACGTGCAGGCCGCGAGCAGATGCGCGCGCTAATACTGTCTCGGATACCCGAAGATTTGTCTGGAGCGCGTATTCTTGATGCTGGGTGCGGTACGGGCCTGATGACGGAAGAGTTGGCTAAGCGAGGGGCAAATGTGTTGGCAGTTGATATTAGCCCGTCGCTCATACGCATCGCCAAAAAACGCTTGCCTTATCAACTCAGAAATAATGTAACGTTTACGTCAGGTGACATGCTTGATCCGAAGCTTGGTGAATTTGACTTTGTCTTAGCAATGGACAGTCTTATTTACTATGGAGCTGATGAGGTTTGTGCTTCTGTCGTGGCGCTTGGCCAAAGGCCGACACGGAAGGTCATCTTCACTGTCGCCCCGCGGACTAAATTACTTATGTTAATGTGGTATGTGGGAAAACTATTTCCCCGCTCTGACAGGTCTCCTGTAATGATGCCTCAATCCCCAGCTAGACTGATCAAAGACACTAATCATTTTGGCGATATGCAAGACCTGGGCCGCATTAATTCAGGATTTTATATCTCCCAAGCGATGGAATTTGCTTTATGAGTGAAAAGCAATCACATCCACTGACAAGAATAACGATGCGCATGTTGCCATTTTCAGATGCGGTCAGTGCTGATTTGACTTTTGGCCAACTTCTGAGATTATCGCTTTTTCAAATCTCAGTTGGCATGGCAACGGTCATGCTACTCGGCACACTAAACCGTGTAATGATCGTTGAGCTCAGTGTGCCAGCGATGATTGTCGCTTGCATGATTGCTTTGCCAGTTTTGATTGCCCCGTTCCGAGCATTGCTCGGTTTTCGTTCTGATACTTATCGTTCTGCAATCGGCTGGAAACGCATACCGTATCTTTGGTTCGGCTCTATATGGCAAATGGGTGGCTTGGCAATTATGCCGTTCGCACTTTTGTCGTTATCTAACGCTCAAATTGTTGGGCCAACTTGGGCGGGAGAAGTTCTGGCAGCGATTGCCTTTCTTATGACGGGCCTTGGGCTTCATATGACCCAGACGGCAGGACTTGCTTTGGCTGCGGATCGCGCAACACATGAAACGAGGCCACGGGTAGTGGCACTTCTTTATGTTATGTTCCTCGTGGGCATGGGTATAAGCGCTATCGTGGTAGGGTGGTTACTTCGAGATTTTTCTAATCTTCTGCTGATTCGCGTCATCCAGGGAGCGGCCGTTGTTGGCATGGTGCTGAATATCATCGCGCTTTGGAAACAAGAAAAAGTTCGACCTATGTCGAAAGAAGAGCGGGAAGCGCCACGCCCCCTATTCCGTGACGCGTGGTCTGATTTTATCAAAGGCGGGCAGGCAGGACGGTTACTAGCTGTGGTATTTATAGGAACCATGGCGTTTAATATGCAGGATGTTCTCCTTGAACCCTATGGCGGCCAGGTCCTTGGGCTTTCCGTTTCGGCAACAACCTTACTTACAGCAGTCTGGGCTGGTGGTGCTTTGTTAGGCTTCGCCTATGCAGCTCGATTACTTTTCAAAAAGATTAATCCGTACCGCATGGCAGGAAAGGGGCTAATGATAGGCCTTATTGCATTCCCTGTGGTAATTTTTGCTGCTCCGATGGAGTCGACAACACTGTTTTTTGCTGGTGCTGGGCTGATTGGATTCGGCGGTGGCTTATTTGCTATATCCACGCTTACTTCCGCAATGACGATGCCCGCAGAAGGTTTCGTTGGGCGTGGACTTGCGCTTGGAGCATGGGGTGCATCTCAGGCCACTGCGGCCGGTCTGTCCATCGCTTTGGGCGGAACACTAAGAGACTGGGTTGACTCACTTGCAATTCGCGGAACTTTGGGAGAGGCGCTAGCCACGCCTACAACGGGATATTCATTCGTTTACCACAGTGAGATCGCCTTGCTGTTTGTAGCACTTGTCGTTTTAGGGCCACTCGCTCGTAACAATCGACATGCTTCTTCCAACCAAAGGGGATCGGCACGTATCGGCCTTGCCGATTTCCCAACATGAGTTTCGCCGTACCAATGAAAGGAATCCGACATGACCAGTACATTTTTTGGAAACTTTGACCTTGCAAGCCTGTCCATCTGGATGTTCTGGGCCTTCTTTGCAGTTCTGGTTTATTACCTTCAGCGTGAAAACATGCGTGAAGGATATCCACTAGAAAGTGATGATAGCTCTGAGTCTGCTAACCAAGGACCATTTCCGCTTCCTGAGGCAAAAACCTTCAATCTTCCCCACGGTCGTGGCGAAGTAACAGTCCCAAATGGAAAACCTGAGGGTAGGGATTTGGCTCTAAGACGCACGAACGCTGCAAACGGTTATCCTATGGAACCAACTGGTGATCCCATGGTCGATGGTGTTGGCCCCGCTTCGTGGGCTCCGCGCCGTGACGTACCTGAGTTAGATGGCCAGGGCCACCCAAAGATCATTCCGATGGTTGCGGCGGAAAGCTTTCACGTATCTGCAGGTCGCGACCCTCGAGGAATGCCTGTTGCCGCCGGCGACAACGCTGTTGTTGGCAAGATTAGTGATATGTGGATTGATGAGGCTGAGCAAATGGTACGCTACCTCGAGATTGAGCTTGATCCCCAGTTCGGGGAAGGTAAACGCCTTGTGCCTTTGACAATGGCCAGAATTCGCGCGGACCGCGTCACCGTAAGCTCCATTTTTGGTGAGCACTTCAATAATGTGCCCCGGAACGCTTCTGAACGTCAGGTCACAATGCTAGAGGAAGAGAAAATCTGTGGCTACTACGGTGGCGGCACACTTTATGCCAGCGTCCAACGGAGTGAACCCCTTCTTTAACTAATATGGAGCCCCATAATGCCAAATGATGATTTTGCAGTTGAACCCATAAGAGGTCTTCCGGAAGCCCCACCGGAAGACGAAGAAATCCTATGGCAGGGGCGTCCAAATTGGTGGGCACTGAGCAAAGACAGCCTCAATATATACTGGATATTTGGTTACTTTCTGTTATTGGCGATTTGGCGTTATACAACGCTTTATGACGTCTCTGGTCCTGGACATGCTCTAGCCATGGCTATACCCTTTGTTTTATTGGGCCTGGCCGCCTGTTCAATCCTCGCATTAATCGCTTATATTCAAGCTCGGTGTACCATTTACACCATTACAACAAAAAGAGTAGTCCTGCGCATCGGTGCGGCTCTGACGATTACAATTAATCTTCCTTATAGTAAAATTTCAAATGCCACTCTAGCCCTTCGCAGAGACGGTACGGGAAATATTGCTCTCAAGCTTTCACAGCCCAAACAATTTTCCTTTTTCGTACTTTGGCCGCACGCTCGACCCGGCAAAATCGCCAATCCCGAGCCGACACTGCGTTCTATCGCCAATCCGCATGAGGTCGCAAAAATCCTCGCTGAGGCAGCGAAAACAGAGGTGAATGCACCAAAAATCTCCAAAACTTTAGAAAAATCTGAGGCTATTTTTGCTGCGGAATAAAGGAAAAACGATGACTGAACTCAGCCCAAATACGACAATTAAGTCAGGCGAAATGGTATCAAGTGCAATGATCAGAGTGATCTGCGCATTGATCATAGGAGTTTTGGCAATCGTATGTTACGCAAGCATTACTGATCGAACACCAAGTGCTGTTGTCCCTCAGGGAGAGATTGTGAAAAGCCGGATGCTTGTAATAAAGTCTGAAAATACTGGTGCTTCCCGGATTTTCAACGTTGAGGGGGTTTTGATTGCCGATCTTACTGCAAAACAGGGTGGATTTATCTCCAGCATCGACCGATCTGTCAATCGCCAGAGGGCATTGGCAAATGTTCCTCAGGGCGGCCCTGTTTTGCTGACACTCGATCACCTGGGTCGCCTAAAAATTTCCGACCCTGATAGCGGATGGAGCGCAGATTTGATGGCCTTCGGTGATAGTAACACAAGAGCTTTCGCGACGCTCTTGGATGTTGAAAAGAAAGGGAATTAATATGGGATTTTTCACGCACAAAACTGAGATAGCACCATGCACTGTAGAGGTTAGCCACAAATTCGAAAGCCTTCATGCTCATGTTAGGCTCAACAATGGAGCAGTAATTGAACCGGGTGATACAGTTCAAGTTCAAGGGCCCGAAATCATGGCCCCCTTCGGACAAGTAGTTCGCGAAGACCGCGAAGCGGTCATCATTCGTGCAAGTGGTATTGAAAGGCTTTGGACGCGTTTTACTGGAAATTTTGAAGTAATGGAACTTTGTGAGTTTTCATTTTCTGAGGACGTTAAGCTATGAATATGCACTCTGCTGATGCTGATACCGCGGAAGAGGCTCTTGCTGTCCAGGAAAGAATGGATAGTGACAAAGCGACATCTATGGCTATGGAAGAAACCCTTTTGTCACCGAGGTTTTATACCACCGATTTTGAAGAAATGGATGCCATCAATGTTGAATCTGTCCGTGCCGATTGGGACAAATTAATCTCAAGCATGGTAAGCGACCCGAATAAAGGTCATTTCAAGAAAAACGAAGCCTGGGATGATGTTGACTGGGATGGGATGGAACCGACACTACGAAAAGAATTCATCGATTTCCTAGTGAGTTCTTGTACCTCTGAATTTTCTGGATGTGTGCTATACAAAGAGATGAAGCGGCGTGGTAACAACAAAGATATCACGCAGTTGTTCCAACTCATGGCTCGTGACGAAGCGCGTCATGCTGGCTTCATTAACGATGCGTTACGCGAAGCGGGCGTTGCTGTGAACCTTGGCTTTTTGACTCAGAAGAAGAAATACACGTACTTTCGTCCTAAGTTCATTTATTATGCTACATATCTTTCCGAAAAGATTGGATATGCACGTTACATTACGATCTATCGGCATCTGGAACGTCATCCCGAACTGAGATTTCATCCAATTTTTAAATGGTTCAAAGAGTGGTGTAATGACGAATTCTCGCATGGTGAAGCCTTTGCGTTGCTGATGAAAACAGATCCTAAATTGACTAAAGGTGTAAATGTATTTTGGATTAAGTTTTTTCTAACAGCTGTTTATGCAACCATGTATGTGCGCGACCACCAGCGGCCCGCTTTTCATAAGGCACTCCGAATTGATCCAAGTGAATATGGGCAAGAGGTTTTTGCAAAGACTTCTGAATTGAGCCGTCAGATTTTTCCAATTACTCTGGATATCGACAACCCGCGTTGGCTAAAGAACCTTGAGAAAATGAATGAGGCAAATATGGTTCTTGGGAATGTGGCAAATAAGAAAGGGATTGGCCCAGCGATGATACGCTTTGGCGCGCGCCTTAGGGCGGGTCTTGCTTTTGTATCATTAATTATAATACCTTCAAAATCGAACATTGTCCCTGAATCGACCAGATTGGAACCGGTTTATTGATCGGATACGTTGGCATAGCAGTGCTGGTTGCATTTTTTGCCTGGTGGCTCTCTACTGGAGTTATCTTGGTGACGGTTCGTATGGCTGACCGGCGAGGTAAAGGTTCGCATGTAAAAATCACTATTCTTGTGATGGCCATCCTTGTACTTGGACTTTGGGGGTATCGTAGTAGCGTAAATACCAACGATATCCGATCAACCTACATTGCTTTTTTTTCAGCTCTTGCGATCTGGGGCTGGATTGAACTTGCCTTTTTATCTGGAGTTATCACCGGCCCCAATAAATTGGATGCCCCCAAGGGCCTACCTGAGTGGGAAAGGTTTAGAAGGGCCTGGGGTACTGTTGCTTACCACGAACTATTACTTTTCTCAGTTCTCATATGGGTTGTTTCCATTGGCTGGGGGAAAGAAAATACGGTTGGGTGTTGGACATTTATAATTTTGTATTGTGCCAGGATTTCAGCCAAGCTTAACCTTTATTTTGGTGTTCCGCGGATCAACATCGAGTTTATCCCCAAAAAGTTGATGCATTTGCCAAGCCATTTTCGGCAGTCCGAGCTCAATCAGTTTTTCCCCATAGCGGTCACAGTTTTGACTTTCGCAGTCGCGTGTTGGATTGAGCGTGTTTTTGCGTCAAATGCCATGCCTGATAAAGTAGGATACAGCTTGCTTGCAGCTCTTTCCACACTCGCGCTTATAGAACACTGGCTAATGGTAGTTCCTTTGCCAGATGCCAAACTCTGGCGCTGGATGCTTCCTGCACCCAGCGCAATAAGAAAAGAATTAAATTCGGAGGATGTTCATGGACTTTGAGACTATGTTCAAAGGTCAACTCTCTCAGCTTAAAGAAGAGGGAAATTACCGTATTTTTGCAGAACTTGAGCGCAAATGTGGTCAGTTTCCTAAGGCTAAATGTCATGACGCAGAAACGCCAGATGAAGTTACCGTCTGGTGTTCAAATGACTATCTTGGCATGGGACAAAATCCAAAAGTCCGAGAGGCAATGAAAAATGCAATTGACACGGCGGGTTGCGGAGCTGGGGGTACAAGGAATATCTCTGGTACCAATCATGAACATCTTTTGTTAGAAAAAGAGCTTTCTGACCTTCACGGAAAAGAAAGTGCGTTGCTGTTTACATCGGGATACGTTTCGAACTGGGCGGCCCTTGGCACCATAGGATCGCGTATTCCAAACGCAGTCATTCTGTCTGATGAATTGAACCACGCCAGTATGATCGAAGGAATTAGGCACTCGCGTGCAAAAAAGATGATCTGGAAACACAATGACCCAGAGGATCTTGACCGCAAACTTTCCAGCCTTCCTTCTGAATGCCCCAAAATTGTGGCTTTTGAGTCTGTTTATTCAATGGATGGGGACATTTGTCCGATGCAAGAAATTGTTGAAGTCGCTGAAAAATATGGTGCAATGACGTATTTGGATGAAGTCCATGCTGTAGGCCTTTATGGGAAAAGAGGTGGCGGTGTTTCTGAACAAGAGGGACTGGCGGACAGAATAACTCTCATAGAAGGAACGCTTGGCAAAGCTTATGGTGTAATGGGCGGATATGTTACGGGCTCTGCGGCCTTGTGTGATTTCATTCGTTCTTTTGCGAGTGGATTCATATTTACAACCGCAATTCCCCCAGCCGTCGCTGCAGGCGCGCGCACAAGTATAGCCCATTTGAAGGTATCCGAAATTGAACGGCAAAAACAACGCCGTCAGGTAGCTAAACTAAGAGCTGGGCTGGACGCAGCTGGTATTCCACATCAGGATAATCCAAGCCATATTATCCCAGTTATGATTAAAAACCCGGTCAAGTGCCGCCAGATTGCCGACATTCTCATGCAGGACTACGGTGTCTATGTACAACCAATCAATTATCCGACTGTTCCAAAGGGAACGGAGCGGCTACGCTTCACGCCTTCTCCTTTGCATACGGACGCTGACATTGAACATTTGATCAGCGCACTCAAAGTCCTTTGGAAGCAATGTGCCATCTCGCAGGCGGTAGCCTAAGAAAGGCCAGTTAAATATTTGTAGATAACAAACAGGCATATTTTCCTAAATAGCCTGTTGCCGCAGCGAAAGAGAATCCTAAAATTAAATTATTGTGAATGAATGGAGAGTACGACATGACATTTAAATTAACCAGACGCGATGCACTCGCTGGCGCAGGTTCTCTAGTGGCTGCAGCGTCACTATCAAATGTGGCCCTGGCTGAAGCGCATGCAACGCATGAAGTGTTAATGCTGAACAAAGATCCGGACAACTCAAAAAACAAAATGTTGTTTTCCCCTAAAATCTTGCAGATTAATGCAGGTGATACGGTGAAGTTTATTGCCGCGGATAAGGGCCACAACAGCGAATCCATAAAAGGTATGATCCCAGAAGGAGCCGAAAAGTGGAAGGGAAAGATCAATAAGGAAGTTGAAATCACGCTCGATGTTCCAGGGTTCTATGGCTATCAATGCAAACCCCACGCCAACATGGGCATGATTGGATTGATCGTTGTTGAAGGGGATGGCAAAATGGATAATTTTGAAGCCGCACAGGGCGTAAAACACCGTGGCAAAGCAAAAAAAGCGTGGAAAACTCTTTGGGAAGAAGCTGAAGCATCGGGCTTGACTGGCTGATCGTATCAAGGTTTCGAAAAAACGCCGCGGCGCAGTATAGCGGCGTTACCTAAATTTTTACACGCTAATGGCACCGCCGATAGTTTGCCGTTCCTCAGCCTTTTGATCACGTGTTTCGGAGATCAATCAATCTAACATCTTTGCTTTAAATTTGATCACAATAGGACCTTCGCCTCTAGTGACAACTGTATTTATGCAATCTGCTAGATTTCTCGCGTTAGCGATATAAATTCAAATTGGCAATTTGTTCGTTCAATTCTTAAGGCATATCGATAGGTTAAAATTAATAACTTTTCTTGTTTAAAAGACTTGGTTACCGTTTAATTAATCAGTTAGTATGGGAACGTTTTAATTTGATTTCAAAGAGACTACTTCGCCTTTATAGAAAAAAGGTTAATCCGTCGGATTATCTCTTTCGCGGTGATGATAAAAAATATAAAGAAATTTTACGGTCCTGCAAAGTTTATGCTGAATATGGTTGCGGAAAATCAACGGTTTGGGTTGCGCGTAATATCCCTGCCGAAATTTATTCTGTCGACACTTCACAAATCTGGATTAAAAATGTCTCAAAAAAAATAACTGATGGAGGCAAGACAAGTTCATTAAAATTTATCGATCTTGGACCGATAGGAAAATGGGGTCGACCATTGGGTTACAGTAAAGTCAATGATTTTCATCAGTACACTGATTGGATATGGAAACAGAGAACTTGGCCTGATACAGTTCTAATTGACGGGCGTTTTAGAGTCTGCTGTTGGCTGACGTCTTTAAAATACGCACTGGCTGGGACTAAATTAATTTTTGACGACTACGCTAATAGGGAAGAATACCATTTTGTCGAAAAATATCTTCTGCCTTCAGAATACTGCGGTAGGCAGGCCTTTTTCATAGTTCCTAACAAGAACAAAATTAATTTCGAGGTTTTAGATTCCGATATCAAACGATTTAGAAATGTAATGGATTAGACCTTACGAGAGTATATTATTTTATTTCAGAAAGTGTAGGGAAAATCAAATTCAGAAGTCATTACTTAAGCCAGTAAAATCATTTAAGACATTTAAAAATGTCCGTTGAATTCTTAAAAATTTACTACGGGAAAAGGCATCTATTTTTCTTTCAATGTATTTTATCAAGAAAATACATTGAAAAAGTTACTCCGCAGCTTCTGAATATTCTGACATAGGTGGACACGTGCAAATAAGATTACGATCTCCGTAGACATTATCAACCCTATTCACCGGCGGCCAATATTTGTCAACACGGAATGCTCCAACCGGAAAACATCCCTGCTCCCTACTGTACGGACGGTTCCACTCTTCTACGAGGTCTTCTACTGTATGAGGCGCATTTTTTAGGGGATTGTTTTCTTTATCAATCAGCCCTTTTTCAATATCAGCAATTTCTTCTCTGATGTAGATCATTGCATCGCAAAAGCGGTCAAGTTCTGCCTTTGTTTCTGATTCCGTTGGCTCAACCATAAGAGTACCAGCGACAGGCCAACTCATAGTTGGCGCATGGAAACCGCAGTCTATAAGACGTTTTGCAATATCTTCTACACTAATACCCGCTGTGTCAGCAAAGGGCCTAACGTCCAGGATGCATTCGTGAGCCACGCGTCCTGAGGGGCCTTTGTACAAAATATTATATGACCCTTTAAGTCGTTCAGCGATATAATTGGCGCTTAAAATTGCCACTCGGGTTGCCTGTGCCAGCCCTTCGCCACCCATCATTAGGCAATAGGCCCAACTAATGGGTAAGAGCGATGGCGATCCAAATGGTGCTGCAGATACTGGTCCAGCATCCCCACCGGTTTCGGGATGTCCTGGAAGATGTGGTACAAGGTGTGATTTTACACCGATTGGACCCATACCTGGGCCGCCACCACCATGAGGTATGCAAAAAGTTTTGTGTAGATTTAAATGGCTCACATCTCCTCCCAAATCACCGGGACGAGAAAGACCAACCATCGCGTTCATATTGGCCCCATCGATATAAACCTGGCCACCATATTGATGAATAATATTGCAAACATCATGTACAGTTGTTTCAAAAACTCCGTGTGTGGAGGGATAGGTGATCATGCAACCTGCCAAGGCACCAGCATGATGCTCTGCCTTCTGCCGGAAATCTTCAAGATCAATATCACCATTTTTTTCAGAGCCCACTGGAATGACTTTCCAGCCCACCATTTGAGCACTTGCTGGATTTGTACCATGGGCGGAAGTCGGGATTAGGCAAACATTTCTGTGCCCTTCGTTATTTGCCTGATGGTATTCTGCAATGGCCAACAGCCCCGCGTATTCTCCCTGAGCGCCAGAATTTGGCTGCATAGATATGGCGTCATAGCCCGTAATTTGACAAAGCTTTTCCGAAAGATCTTTGATCATTTCCTTAAAGCCAAGTGCTTGGTCTTGAGGTGCAAAGGGGTGCAAAAGCGAAAACTCTCGCCAGCTCACGGGTATCATTTCTGCTGCGGAATTTAGCTTCATAGTACATGATCCAAGTGGAATCATAGCCCGGTCAAGTGCAAGGTCGCGATCAGCGAGGCGCCTCATATATCGCATCATCTCTGTTTCCGCACGGTTCATGTGAAAAACTTCGTGATCAAGATATGAGGTCCTCCTATGAAGGGAATCAGGTACACGGTATTCATGAGTGAGATCGCTGTCTTTCCGCTCGACTCCAAAAGCGCGCCAAACGGCCTCAGTTGTTGCGCGCCGCGTCCGTTCATCTAAAGAAATTCCAACCTTGGTCGAGCCAACTGGTCTAAGATTTACTCCTTCGCTAACGGCAGCCCGGAGAATTGCCTTTTGGAGGAGGCCCACATCTACAGTGATCGTATCAAAAAACGCTTCTGGCTCAACTTTAAAACCCGCCTCCTCAAGGCCTTTTGCCAAACGAACTGTTTTTCGGTGAATGCGCTGGGCAATCGCCTTTAATCCCTCTGGACCATGAAAAACGGCATAAAATGATGCCATGACAGCAAGTAAAGCCTGTGCCGTGCAGACGTTTGACGTTGCTTTCTCTCGGCGGATATGTTGCTCTCTGGCCTGTAATGATAGTCGGTATGCCTTATTGCCGCGGGCATCGATTGATACTCCAACAAGTCTTCCTGGCATCGAACGTTTGTAGGCATCCCTGGTTGCCATATACGCCGCGTGCGGTCCACCGTATCCCACGGGAACTCCAAAGCGCTGAGTGCTTCCAACGGAAATATCTGCACCCATAGCGCCTGGCTCTTTCAGAAGCGTAAGTGACAGGGGATCAGCGCAGATTATACCAATGGCCTTTGCATTGTGGAGGATCGCCATTATTTCCGTAAAATCACGCACTACACCATAGGTGCCTGGATACTGGAAAATTGCACCGAATACATCTTTGGCCGGTAAATTTTCGGGCGCATCGACTATCAACTTTATACCGAGTGGTTTTGCACGTGTCTTTATGACCGCAATATTCTGCGGATGACAATTTTCGTCAACAAAAAATACGTTTGATTTGGATTTGGCTACTCGCTGGGCCATGGTCATTGCTTCTGCGCATGCAGTTGCTTCATCAAGCAAAGACGCGTTGGAAATATCGAGGCCTGTCAGATCAGAAATCATTGTCTGAAAATTCAGCAAAGCTTCAAGCCTGCCTTGACTAATTTCAGGTTGATATGGTGTGTAGGCCGTATACCACGCAGGGTTTTCAAGGATATTACGTTGGATAACAGGTGGTGTGACTGTGCCATAGTATCCCTGACCAATGAGGCTACTCAGGACTTTATTTTTTGAAGCTGTGACGCGCATATTATACAGAAGCTCACGTTCTGATTGCGGTTTTCCAAATACCAGAGGGGCTTTTTGTCGTATTGATTTTGGGAGTGTGTGATCGATTAGCTCGTCAAGTGAGCTAAACCCTACTACACTCACCATTTCGCTCATTTCGATTGGCGATGGCCCTATATGCCGGCGGTTGGCGAAATCGTAAGGCAGATAATTAGTTGGCTTAAAGGGCATGTAATATCCTTCCGAATTTGGAAATTGTACCAGGCTATTTTCAGCGAAATCACCTTTAAAATTATTCAATTAGTTTGTTGTAGGCACTTTCTTCCAGATAATCATCCATTTGAGTAAGATCACTCGGTGCAATTTTGAAAAACCAGCCGACACCCAGTGGGTCATCGTTGATCTTTGACGGTTCATCAATGATAGCCTGATTGATCTCAATGACCTCTCCATCAATCGGTGACAAGATATCTGATGCAGCTTTCACACTTTCAATTACAGCCACTTCATCGTCTTTAGAAACGGCTTGGCCCTCTTCCGGCAGTTCGACAAAGACAATATCGCCAAGCTGTGTGCTAGCATGTTCGGTAATGCCAACTACAACGACACCATCTTCCATTCGTAGCCACTCATGCTCCTCTGTAAATTTCATGTATTTTCCCTCTCCTGTTTACCTTTTCTGAAGTTAAGTCCTATGAAAGGAATTTTTGCAACTTTGACAGGCAGCCTTTTACCTCGCACCTCCGCAAAGAGCCTGGTGTAGCTACTGGAATAGTCCTCTAAAACATATCCGATAGATACAGGTGCGCCTAGTGTTGGGCCAAAGCCGCCAGATGTAATCACTCCCAGTGGCTGAGCTATATGTTCATCTGCAAAAAGTTGACTGCCTTCGCGAACTGGCGCACGACCTTCTGGCTTTATGCCGACGCGTTTCCTTTTGGATCCAGAAGTAAATTCGCTCAATATGCGCCTAGCTCCCGGAAATCCACCTTCTTTTTTCCGTCGTGCTTGCATTGCCCAGCTAAGGTTAGCTTCCACAGGTGATGTGGTTTGATCTATATCATGCCCATATAGGCAAAATCCCGCTTCAAGGCGCAAAGAGTCACGAGCTCCCAGACCGATTAATTTAACATCTGCATGCTCCAAAAATATTTTGGCTAATATTACTGCCGCCGATGCTGGGACAGAGATTTCAAAACCATCTTCTCCAGTGTAGCCGGATCGTGAAACCCAGCACTCGGCTCCATTTAGCGGCAATGTAGCTACATCCATAAACTTCATTTGACATATGCTAGGACAGTACTTTGCGAGTATAGCTTCAGACTTTGGGCCCTGGAGTGCTAAAAGTGCCCGATTAGTGAGTTGCTTGACCTGAATATCACTACTTAAATGAGCCTTCAAATGTGCCACATCCTTCTTTTTGCAAGCAGCGTTGATGACTAAAAATATGTGATCACCACGATTTGCAAACATTATGTCATCCTCAATCCCACCATTTTCATTGGTAAAAAACCCGTACCGCTGTCGACCCTCTTTCAGGCCTAATACGTCCATTGGGATAAGCTTTTCCAGCGCCGTTGCAACACTCACGAGATTTTTTCCGCACAATATAACTTGACCCATATGGCTAACATCAAAAAGACCCGCTTTCTCGCGGGTATGGAGGTGCTCTTTCATCACACCATCAGCATAATGCACCGGCATTTCGTAGCCAGCAAAGGCAACCATTTTAGCGCCCTGACTTAAATGGAGATCATAAAGTGGTGTATGCAACAAACCTTTGGTCATTCAAATCTCTTAAGTCAGGCCGGGCCTCGGTGAAGCAATCCGACATCGTTTAAAGTATGAAAACGATTTTTCATACCTTTGATGCCCCCTCTGTCCTTTTGCCTGAGATCGCTATCCCTTCGGCGGATGCAATGCATCTCTCTCCAGAGTGTAACCGAAAATGGGTCCCGTTGCCTGAGAGTTTCCGGGGGCGGTTGCTCCTTCGGCACTGGTATATCCAGTTCTCCCCATTTTCCCCGGCAAGATTAGTCGTAGTTATATAATTCAACAAGCAAAAATTCTCAGATTTGAATTGATTGACAAAATCTGTAGTCTGGGTAAGGAATTTAATGATGAGTGATACCTACTTTTTCGGATATGGCAGCCTTGTTAACCTTTCAACGCATAACTATGCGGACTCTAGGGCGGCAAGTCTGAAAGGCTGGCGCCGACTTTGGTTAAACACCTATATGCGGGGGGCAGCTTTTTTGAGCATACACCCTAGTGCGGATCAAGAAGTTAGGGGCGTGGTGGCTTGTGTCCCTGATGAAAACTGGGATGCACTGGATGCTCGCGAAACAGGGTACAGTCGCCATGATGTGAGTGAATTTATCTTGGTCAATGAAGATAACCCTACCACTTGTGCAGTCTATGTCGTTGCGGAACCAGAAGAAACGGAAAGTGGTCAAAAATCACCTATATTAATGAGCTATTTAGATGTTGTTTTACAGGGATTTTTTCAAATCTATGGGGAAACTGGATTGAAGCACTTTTTCGAAACCACTGATGGCTGGGATAGACCCATTCAAAATGACCGCGCCACACCGATCTACCCGCGATCTCGTGAACTGGCTCCTATAGAAAAAGAGTTGGTGGATGATATGATAAACGACCGTGGGATTAAAATTATCTGATCAGATCGCCCGTTTAAGGCTTTCGTCCAAATATATCTCGCGCAGTCGCACTGCAACTGGTCCGGGAGTTCCAGAGCCCAGCGTATGACCATCAATTTCCACAACGGGCATCACAAACGTGCTAGCCGATGTAACAAAGGCCTCATCCGCTTTTTTCGCTTCATCAATTGTGAAATTTCGCTCGATAACTTCCATTTGCGCTTCATCTGCAAATCGCAAAACTGCAGCCCGCGTGATCCCGTGTAAAATATCATTTGAAAGCTTGCGCGTAATGATCTTGCCGCTTTTAACAATGTATGCATTATTGCTTGTGCCCTCTGTGACTGCGCCATCTTGAACCATCCAAGCATCATCAGCACCTTGTTTTTTTGCCATCATTTTACCCAACGATGGATAGAGGAGTTGAACAGTTTTTATATCTCTGCGACCCCAACGCAAATCTTCAATGCTGATCACTTTAATGCCATTTTTTGCGGTCAAACTTTGGGCAAGGCCTGGTTTGTTCTGTGTGAATAATACAAGTGTCTGAGGAGTTTCTATTGGATCAGGAAAGACAAAGTCTCGATCATCTGGAGCGCCGCGAGTGATCTGCAAATAAACAAGACCTTCAGTAATTCCATTCCGGTGGACTAGTTCACGATGAATGCCTAAAAGTTCTTCGCCTGTGATTGGATTTTTCATATCGAGTGCAGCGAGTGATCGATTAAGCCGAGCGGTATGGCCATCAAAATCAATGAGTTTACCCTCAAGAACTGAGGTCACCTCATAGACACCATCAGCCATGAGAAAACCACGATCAAAAATAGAAATCTTTGCCTCTTCTTCTGGTAGATAGTCGCCATTTACATACACAATTCGGCTCACTTAATGTCCTTTCTATTAAAATTTAGCCCCAAAGCGCTGATTCAGGTGGGTGCACGCCATTTATGTCAAAAGTCAGTGGGACTGGTCGGTCTTCTGCCAACAACAGCGGGCCGTCAAGGTCTGTAATCAGCGCACCCTGCGCAACAAGCGTAGCAGGAGCCATAGCTAGAGAGCTGCCAACCATACAGCCAATCATGATCTTGAAACCCAGTGACTCTGCCTGTTTTCGTAATTCAAGAGCCTCGGTCAATCCACCTGTCTTATCGAGCTTAATATTTACAACGTCGTATTTATCGGCGAGCTTGGGAAGGCTTGTCCGGTCGTGACAGCTCTCATCTGCGCAGACTGGGACGGGGCGTTCCATTCCAAGTAATGCATCGTCTTCTGAAGCTGGTAGCGGTTGTTCAACAAGCTTCACGTCAAGACGGAGAAGGTGGGGGATCATTTCTGAATAGGTCTCAATGCTCCAACCTTCGTTAGCATCGATAATGATGTCTGATTTCGGTGCGCCCGCTCTGACGGCTTCGAGTCGGGGAATATCATCAGACGTGCCAAGTTTGATCTTTAATATTGGCCGGAAACGATTTTTCTTAGCTTGGGCCCGCATTTCTTCTGGATCTGCTAAGGACAAGGTATAAGCTGTTTTCTCTGGTCCTGGTGGCTGAAGTCCTGCGAGCTCCCAAACACGCTTTCCAGAAGTTTTCGCTGATAGGTCCCAAAGCGCACAATCCACTGCATTGCGCGCAGCACCAGCCGGCAGAAGGTCGTATAGTCCAGCTCTGGTAAATTCTTTGGGCATTTGTGTGATCTGCTCGGTCACCGAGTCCAGTGTTTCGTTATAACGTGTGTAAGGAACGCATTCGCCGTAGCCGGTGACGTTGTTACTTTTCAAGGCGACAGTAAGAACATGGGCTTGGGTGCGGGAACCGCGAGAGATAGTGAAGATCTCAGAAAGTTGGAAAACATCTTTAGTTACCTTGATATGCATACTTCTCTTCTCCACCTTAGCATAGTTCGAAGCTTTAGAGCTCAAAGCCTATATGTTACCCAGAGCGTCAACAAGCTTTTCCGCGCCATAACGGAGCGGATCGGTTGCAGGAAGACGCATGCGTAATTCAAGATCATTAAGATAATTAAGGGCCGTATCATGGTCCATATGCTGGGTATTGGCAGAAATAGCTACAACCTGACAATCGGGATTCGCAATTTTTGCTATTGGTAAAACCATATCTCGTAGAGATTCTAAGTCAGGGGGTACATATTCCGGAAGTCCACGCATGTGCTCACGAGTCGGCTCATGGCACAGTAATATGGCATCTGGTTGTCCGCCATGAATAAGTGCCATAGTTACACCTGAATACGACACGTGAAACAAACTTCCTTGCCCTTCGATTAAATCCCAATGGTCGTGATCATTATCTGGTGTTAAATATTCTATTGAACCGGCCATGAAGTCTGCAATCACCGCATCGAGTGGAACGCCATCTCCACTAATCAAAATTCCTGTTTGCCCTGTGGCCCTGAATGTGCTTTTCATACCTCTTTTCCGCATTAGACTATCCATTGCCATTGCGGTGTACATTTTACCCACGGAGCAGTCAGTTCCTACAGCGAGGCAACGCTTGCCTGAACGGTTTTTGCCGTTTGCGATCGGGTATTGGACGGAAGGAACCCGAACATCGTGCAATGCCCGATCGTGGGAGGTGGCCGTGGCCATGAGATCGTCTTCATCGCGTAGCAGATTATGTAGACCGCTGGCCAAATCAAGACCTTTCGAGAGTGCCTCAATCAAAACTTTTTTCCAAGCTTCTGAAATCACGCCACCCCGGTTTGCTACACCGATTACTAGTGTTTTTACTCCCGCGTTGAGCGCTTCATCAATGCTGAGATCTTTGAGGCCCAGGTCAGCACCGCAACTGGGAAGGCGCAGTTGCCCTATGGAATTGTCTGGTCTCCAGTCTTTGATACCCTGCGCAACTTTAGCCGCGAGTTGATCAGGTGCGTCTCCTAAAAATAAAAGATAAGGCGTTTTGATCATTTGGTCTCCGTAACTGTTTATTGATTTTTTAAAAGAATCCATCTAAATTTAATTCTTTTTATCTTGTTACTGAAGAAAATAATCGCTTCTTTCGAAGAAATAATAAAAAGTTTGAATAAATATTCGTATTCTACTTCTTTTCTGCAATTTTCCCTCACTTATCATTCCCAGAAAGTATATTCCGAAAGCCTGTGCTTCTGCACCTTTTAAGTTATTGGGTAGTTTTTAATTTGCCTTGGAAAAGGTGCCAAGTTTGATATATGAAAAAAGTATTTAAAGTAAATTGATGAGAAAAGTAGTCTGCAGAATTAAATGACAGTATATTTGGAATTTGAAAAACCTCTGGCCGAAATTGAAGGTAAGGCTGAAGAACTACGAGCTATGGCACGTCAGAACGAAGAAATGGACATTGAATCTGAAGCCGAAGCTCTTGATAGAAAAGCAGCTGATTTACTCAGTGATCTTTATGCTAATCTTACGCCTTGGCGAAAATGCCAGGTCGCAAGGCACCCCGAGCGCCCCCATTGTCAAAACTATATCGAAGCACTTTTCACGGAATTTACACCGCTCTCTGGTGATCGCAATTTTGCAGACGATCAAGCGGTCTTGGGGGGGTTGGCGCGCTTTAATGATGATCCTGTAGTCGTAATAGGACATGAAAAGGGCAATGATACTAAGAGCCGTATTGAACGAAATTTTGGCATGGCGCGACCTGAGGGTTATCGTAAAGCAATAAGATTGATGGAGTTGGCTGATAAATTTCGTCTACCGGTCATCACACTTGTTGATACGCCTGGAGCCTACCCTGGGAAAGGTGCTGAAGAACGTGGTCAATCAGAAGCGATTGCTAGGTCAACTGAAAAATGTTTGCAAGTTGGGGTTCCCTTTATCTCAATTGTAATTGGCGAAGGAGGGTCTGGCGGTGCCGTTGCCTTTGCAACGGCCAATCGGGTAGCGATGCTAGAGCATTCCATTTATTCAGTCATTAGTCCTGAAGGCTGCGCCTCTATTTTGTGGAAAGATACGGAAAAAATGCGTGAGGCAGCAGAGTCTCTCAGACTTACCGCACAGGATTTGAAAAAACTTGGTGTCAGTGACTTGATCGTGGATGAACCTCTGGGCGGAGCGCACAGAAATTTTGACGCAACCTTTGCAGCCACAAAAGTTGCTATTTCTAGTATGATGAAGGACTTGTCTGGAAAATCTCCTAAGCATTTGATTGCAGATCGACGTAAACGGTTTCTATCGCTGGGCTCCAACGGACTGGCCGCTTAATAGGAAACTTTGGTTTTTAGAGCCTATAAATTACTAAGCATCCTAAGGCTCTGAGTTACGTCTGACCTCACTGCAAGTCTTAGGCTGGGCTCATCACCAGCGGCGAGCGCTGATAGAATAAGTTTATGGAAGTGAGGAGGCTCCTTACGTTTGAGTCGTCCATAAAGTGAACACATTGTTGGGCCTAATTGTAGCCATACAGTTTCGGCCATAGCCAACATGGCGGGCGCCTGTGCTCGAAGATAGAGAGTACGGTGAAACTCTAAGTTTGCTTGAATATAAGCCATCGCATCATGTTCGCTGATAGCAGTGCCGACCATCCCGTTAATTGCCCGGAGTCGCTCAATCAGGGCGAGGTGTGCCCTTGGTAAAGCACGACTGGCGAGTTCTACTTCAATCAGCGATCGTAAAGCAGATAGTTCTTCTATCCTCTCATTTGTCAATTCTTGAGTTGATACACGGCCTGATCCCGACATAAAAAGAGCTCCTTCTGCAACAAGACGTTGCACGGATTCTCGCGCCGGTGTCATCGATACTCCATAGGCTTTGCCTATTCCACGAAGCGTAAGGGCTTGGCCAGGACTGATCTTACCAAACATTATTTGATTACGCAGTCCGCGATAGACGCGGTCATGAGCTGATAGGGTTGGCTCAGGTAGTTTAAGGAATTTTTTCATGTTGAAATGTGATCACAAAAATACATAAAGCGTCAATGAGAAAATGAATAACGATGCAGTAAAGCTCCATTTTCTCGTAGCCATTGACGTTCCTTTTGATGCCTACCATAAAGGTGCATCACCTCTTTCCAAAATTGTTCAGAGTGATCCATGTGTTGTAAATGTGCGACTTCATGGGCTGCCACATAACTAAGCACTTCAGGCGGTGCCATCACAAGCCGCCAAGAAAACATCAAGGCTTTTTTATCATTACAAGATCCCCATCGAGAACGCGTATCCCTCAATGATATTTTGGTGTAGGGTTTTCCGAGTTTTTCGGAATAAAGAGTAGCTTCATACTCGAATTGTTTTCGCGCAGCTTGCTTTAGGAATTCAGTTGTAATTCTGCCTACTCCTTTTTTAGATTGTGGTATTAGCAAGAGATTACCTGATAATTTAGTATGCTGTTCGCAGTGATTTATAAGTTTTATCTCACGGCCTCTATACGGGATAACCGTCCCAATGTTGACATCTAATTTTTGGGGAATCTCAGATCTCTTCCTTAGTACCCAGCCTTCTTTCTGGTACAAAAACTTTTTTATTTCAGAAAGGCTTGCATGTTTTGGCGCGGTAACTCTAACTTTCCCATCTAGCGAAGATACTCTCAGAGTTATCTGGCGGGCGCGGGAGGAGAGTATTAATTTGATTTCAATATTTGGTAAAAATTTTAATTTCAAACGCGAATAAACCCATATAAATTGTAAACAAGCAAGAGAATGCCCTGTTTTTCCTTTAAAGCCTTTGACACTTTCTCCCTGTTATGGCACTTGGCCAGAATCTTCAACTGATAGAAAAGCCTAAAAGGAATAGCCCATGCCAAAAGAACAATGGGGCGTGAAGCGTGTCTGCCCAACGACCGGCAAGCGTTTCTACGACTTGAACAAAGATCCTATCGTTAGCCCTTATACCAATGAGGTGGTTGAGCTCGATATATCTAAAACTCGCATGATTGCCGCTGACTCCGAAGACATGTCTGCAAGGAGTTCTTCAACCAAACCTATCGAAGAAGACCCTGTTATCCTGGAAGAGGACGATAATGTCGACCTTGATCTGGGTGATGATGTTCTTGAGGATGATACCGAAGATAACGTTCCTCTTGAAGACATTGCTGATGTCTCCGCGGAAGAGGAAGACATTTGAAGAATCTGACAGCGCCGAAATATTCCTAGGGATTTTTCACTTGATCCTGCGTAACGTATTGCCTAGATAGATGTCTGCGCTGACGCATTTTTTTTGGGGGGCCTTAGCTCAGCTGGGAGAGCGCTACAATGGCATTGTAGAGGTCAGGGGTTCGATCCCCCTAGGCTCCACCAAAAAATAGGATATGCGTTTATACCTTAGATACTTGACCTTTTCAGCCCATATAACCTAAATATAGGCTAATGTTATGGATAATATCCAAGTTTTCATAACTAATGCGTGTTATCGTTTTGTGTTGGTAGTAACCCTTCCATCTAAAGGGGTGGGCGAGGGCCCTGCCACGCTACAGGGATATACCTACATGCTCAGCTACACAGATCATGTTTTTAGGTTGGAGAGTTAAAAAAGGATGCCCAAACATTGAGACTAAACATCCTTGTCTAGCTTTTTTACATCCCACTACACAGGGGCCTTAATCTGATCTCTGTATATCTCCCCTTAATAAAACATAAAACAGGCGTTCTGATTTATTAAAAATAATACAAAACCTTTCATTCTATGCCAGGTGAGTGTGACTTAGGCTTTTCACCCAAGCCATTACCAACATACTTTTTCAGCATAGCCTCACTCATAGCTAGGCTCTCTTTGGAACATCTTGCATCCTCTTCGCATTTTCTTCACTAGGCCAATAGTGAATTATCGACGCCGAGCATGCATCTGTTGGGCTGCCGTTTGGAAACTTAATGAGCAAACGCTCAACAGTATAAAGCCACTTAATACAGGTTTCTTCTTTAGTGATAATACCATTCAACTCAGGAGCCAAAGTAACGTTAACTATTTCATCGTCAGCTGATTGAATTGTATGTTGACATAGAGTTTCTTTGGATGGCTTTGCATGGATTTTCTAAAGCAATGCACTCGTTTAGTTATTGTTGACGATGAAGCGTTTTATTCAGGCAAAGACCAGAGTTGTAGCATTTCTCAGAACCAGAGCCGTTTTACGCAACGGAGAATGTCTTGGAAGTGTTTCCACATTGCCAGGCGGGCCTTTCTAAATAAGATAAATAGGATAAAAAAGTAGACTTAGACCAGAAAGGGACTTGTAGTTCAAAATGAGGACCTTCGCCCTTTCCGCCAATTATTCTTTAACCGGAAAATTGCACTTGCTGCATCTAGAGAAATGAAGTTTACACATAAACTATGAAGTACATGAGTTTAATTTGCTTTAGCTGGTTTATGTCTTTTGGCTGCGCGGATTTCGCTTTGGGACAAAATATATTTGGTTGGTCAACAAGTGAAATTGAAGAAACTCGGGAACAAGCGCAAATTAAATCACTCTCAGATTTCGTCATTGCCGAGCAATTTGACTATCCAGTATTAGAAAATACGATAAATTATACCTCGCGTATTTCTTGTATTGATACACTGGATGAGGAATTTGAGGAATTTTTTGCACAAAGACGAAAAATAATTAGAAGGGAACCACACTGGGTGGAAGTCTACAAAAATGGCGGTAGATATATAATATTCTGTGACTACAATTACGCTACAAGATTCTGGGAGCTCAACGTTTACTGGGATGACAATAACCACATTCCACCTCGTTGGTTTATGCTTAGAAATTCGATAAATGCCATACTGGGAAATAAATAATTTTACCATTATTTGGGTTCTTTAATGAATATACTTTTTCGGTAAGAATTTTTCCAAGCATATTAAAGAATACTTACTAAACTGGTTATAAGCGAGCTTGTCTGCGTTCCAATTTAAGTAATTTTAACCAGCATACGCGAAAGCAGAATTATTGATTTTTCAATTGCACATTTGAATTTTAGCTTTTGGACGCAAATCCACGTGAAAAAAATCCGGCATCAAATTAAAAATGTCTATAACAGTTTAAGCTTTCACTCAAACGTAGATTTTTGAAAATGAACCGTTCCACCTTCCTAATTGGAAAGCCTATTGATGAAAAAAAGCTGCAACGTTAGAAAGAATAGCTAGTTTACGGTTAAAGGAGAACAAGCACACTCTTCGCAACATTATTTAAGGCTGAAGAAGGGCCTATTTTAGCAAGTATATATCGGTCCACTTGGAAAGCATTAAAGGGGGTTTTCAGTTGGCTGGTTGTCTTACACCACCACTGTCGTAATTAGGGCCTCCTATCGATTATATTTATACTCTCAATGTATAACATTAAAAAAACTTTTCTTATATTTGTTTATTAATATAGTCATTGTTTCTTGTCTAATCCAGAAAACTAAGGACAATACTGTTTTTCAATCTGCATTGCTCAATCTGTTTCATAAATTACTGAATTACTTTAAGAACGGTTTTCGAACTTCGTTTACCACAAGTGCTGGATCAAGGTTTTCGTCAAAGAAATCAAGAACATTCTGAACGGATTTTATGGCCATCCGTTCTGCACATTCTTCAGTTAGACCGGCCGAATGAGGGGTAATTATAACGTTTTCGAAGTCAAACAATGGATGATTCCTATTGGGTGGTTCTTCGGAAATAACGTCAAGACCTACAGCTCCAAGGTTTTGATTTTGCAGTGCCTTTAACAGTGCCGTTTCATCAATGATTCCCCCGCGTGCGGTATTTACAATAATGGCATGCCGTGGCAGTAGGGATAACTCCTTAGCACCAATTATAATATCCTTAGTCTTTGGAACGTGTAGCGAAACGCAATCGGCTCTTGAAAGTCCATCGTGAAGTTTTTCAACTTTCTCCACACCCTTAAAATCGTGAGCTGTTAGAAAGGGGTCATAAGCCATCACGTGCATTCCAAATGCTTGTGCTAGAAGCCTCAAATGCTGTCCAATTCGCCCATAACCAACTATGAGAAGCGACTTGCAATAGACTTCTCTTGGCTCAAACTGGTTCCTTTGAGCCCATTCTCCGCGCCGTAAAGCGATAGCCGACTTTAAGATGCGTCGTGAGGCGCAAAGAAGTAAAGTCATAGCATGTTCTGCAACGGTGCGGGAATTAACATCTCCAACTATGGCTAAAGGTATCCCGCGTTCCTGCAATGCATTGTCGTCTACATTGTCATAACCAACACCGTGTCTGGATACGATTTTCAGCTTAGATGCGGTGGCAATATTTTCTGCATCTAATTTCTGAGTTCTGATCACTAGTCCCTCTGCCTCAGAAATGAATTTAAGATACGCCTGGGGGTCTTCGTCTGGAATATATTTAAAGGTTATATTGCTTAAATTTTCAATAAGCTTCAGTCCTGATATATGCAATTTCCCGGCAATAACTATATGTGGCATCCCATTCTGATCCTTTTAAAAATAGCGGCTTTAGTCAGCTTTGATGGCGCCACGCTCCGATAAGCGATAGTGCTGCAAGTACTGGAATACAAATCGCAACAAATATAACAAGATCGTATCCGCCATTTAACCAGAGTAAAGAACCAAGGATAGGTGCAACGGCTGTTCCTATCACAAAACCCATTGCCAATAGGCCAGCCACAATACCAAAATCGCGCCGACCAAGAAGTTCGGCGATGACGGTAGGTCGAATAATCATCACTACTCCGTAGCCAGAGCCTTGTGCGAAAACGAAAAGAAAAATCAAGCTTATAGCAGCGCTTCCAAAATAAATGGCCCAACCGGCGACAAATATTGCTGTAAGGCTCGCAATGCAAATCGCAAAAACAGTCACACGATTTTCAATCGTAATCATAACAAGTCGCCCGGCTACTTGCATCGGGCCCATGAGCGCAGCCATTAGCACAGCGGCCCCAGCGGATAATCCGCGTTCGTAAAAAATGGGGAGCATATGGCTTATAATGATTCCATGATTTATAGAGATCAAAAAAAATGTGATGCCAATAAACCAAAATGAGGGTGCTTTAACGATTGCAAGCGCATCCTTGATGTTTTTCGATGGCTTGGGTGCATTAAGTTTTGATTGTTTATCAGCATAGCTTGAGCCGTATAGAATTAGAGGCACGCAAACAAAGGCAACGGTTAGGGCGAATAACAAAATAGCCGTTCGCCAACCAAATAGTTCAGAGAGTAAATGGGCGCTGGGAAAGGATACTGTGCCTGCGAACCCGGCAGCAAGAGTAATAAGAGTTATGGCACGTCTTGCATTTCCTCCTAGGCTATAGGTTACAATTGCGAAGCAAGCATCATAAAGTGACCCTGACATTGCAATCCCGATCACGAACCAAATAAAATAAAATTGCCAAATCTGTGTTACACCGGATAGCAAAAAAAGCATTAAGCTCGCCAGAGCCGCACTGCTGGCAAAGACAATTCGCCCGTATCCTTGATCAATAAGCCTTCCGATTGCAGGGGACAAAAGAGCTGAAACGAAGAGTGATAGTGTGAACGCCCCTGTCAAACTAGCTTTTGAAAACCCTAAATCTTGCTCCCACGTAGGTAAAAATGCCGGAAAAGAATAAAAATATGTTGCCCACACTAAGGTTTCTGCAATTGCAAATGGAAAGACAACACGGCGATAACTCTGATCAAAACACAAATTTTTATCAGTCTGCTTGAGTTCTATTTGTCCAGGTTTTTCCATGTTCCAGCCTCTGCAGCTGATTTGACTGCTGATCTTGAGATACTGTACCTTTGGCATGATTTAACAGGAAAAAGCATATTCTTTTTTTAATTTTCAGAAACCTAAATTTGTGCAAATATTTTTACAGCCGTTATAGCTTCTAAAATTATAATTTTCGTAAGCCGCTTACAATTATCGTGGTTAGGACATATCCGAGGAAAAATTTATATTAACTCAGACAACATATATCACATTCGTGATAATTAAGTCTTAGCCTGAAACTTCTTGATGTACTTCAATTATATTACCTGCCGGATCTTGAAAAAAAACTTGATGCCATTCTTCAGAGAAGGCATTTCCATAGTCAGAGTATGGTATATGATGCGTATCTAGCAGCGCAATGAAGGCCTCTAAGTCGTTTGTCCGAAATGCAATATGCCCACGTTCAACTGGATTTATGGAATGGCCATTTTTAAATGCAACCTCAAAATTCTGTTCAGCCAAATGCATTTGCATACTCCCCTCGGTTGCGAACCGAATTTTTCCGCTAAAGCCGGATGTAACCGTTTCTGCGGTCCTTGGAAAATTTTTCACCGGGATATCATCAAGCATGAGTATTTCTGTGTAAAACTTGTGCAAGCCATCCACATCATTTGAAACAAAATTAATATGATGAAATTCAAGTTTCATTTTTCACTCACAAGCATTCTAAGATGTTACGCTCTGAGTAAGGGTCGGGTCAAGCAGGTTGGACCGCCTTCGCATCCAACACACAGAGCCTCTGCCTCAAAAACTTCGATTTGAATTCCGTGATCTTTGAGTATTTCATAGGTTTTAGGAAACCCTTGGATCATAAGGCATTCACCAGGAGAGAGTGCAAGCACATTTGCGCTAAGAGTATGACTGCTTTCAAATTCCTCGAAAGGTGCTGGGATAAGATCAAATTCCTTATATTTAAGAAAACGCCAAAGATTGATAGGCAAAAGCGGTAAGCAAACAAGTGCCTTTTTGGTGTCGATAAGGCTAACAAGGGACATAAGGTGAAGGCAAGCGTCTCTACCCTTATAAAAGGGAAGATCAAAGATGTGACAGGTGATGCCGAGCTTTGACAATATTGATTTTATCTGGTTCGCCCCTTCTGCGTTCGTGCGAAATCCACGCCCAATTAGCAGTGTTTGATCATCAAGCCACAGCGTATCACCTGCTTCTGATTTGCCATTTCCAGAAATTTCACCCAAAATAGGAATGTGGTACGCATTATAAAAACTTCGGTGAAGCTCTTGTTCTCCTTTTCGCAATGCTTTTCCTGGAGACATCAAAATAGCGCCTTCTGGCGTCATAAGTGAAGCATCATAGGTAAAGACTGCGTCTGCGTTTCCCTTGTCATCTGCGTCTATCCAGAAAATTTGGACTCCTGTGCTCCTCAAATGATCAACGAGCGACTGGTGAGCTGCCTCAACTTTCTTTGGATCAAAGTGTTTGCTGTAATGCCATTTTTTAGGGTCGGCGGTTTTCAGTGAATGACCTGGATGCTTCAAGGCCACCTTTTTTAATGGCAAAGTCATTGAAGAGACCGCAAACATCACTCGTTGCCTTGGACGCGTTCCAAATGTGCCGCATCCTCATTACACAGAATAAGAGAATCCTCGATTGTTAAGGCTGTGCAAAACTCCCCGTGCAGATTGGCAATAGCCATGCTATGAACTAAGTCAGGGTCGTAGTCTGTTCCATCGTGTCCAATGCAGTTCATCGCAGCACAGGCGTCATGGACCAGGTAGGTATCAAAGCCCATATTTCCCGCCATCCTTACCGTTGTCTCAACACAAACATTAGTAAAATAACCTACAACTACCAATCGTTGGATTCCAGCTCTTCTAAGATCAAGTTCTAGAGACGTACCTACGAAACCGCTATTTACGTCTTTTATGACTACAATATCTTGCGGGTTTGGTTGCATTCCATCCAGTTGCTGGCCTGAAGGTAAACTAAGCTTTAAAGGGGATTTTGCTTCTCTTGAATTATGCTTAGTGAAAGCGATTTGTCGATCGGAAGTACGCCACTTACTTAGAAGGGACCTGATATTGTCTTCCGCATTGAAATTATTGCGCCTGCCTCCTGGCCCCCCATAATAAGCCGTGTCGTTGATACCTTTCTGGACATCGATGAGCAAAAGTGCGGTTGATCGATCAAATTTTCTAATCACTGCTTCGCCTTTCTTTTAAGTCAGCAGGTTACCAGTTTTGTGACACTATTACGTTTCGATATCGAAAAAACTACATTTAAAGCGCTACAAGCAACAAATAAAACTCATAATAAATTTTAACATCGCTTAATTCTCCAAAGGCCGCAGCTTTGCAAGCTGACTGCTATGCCCACTGCCCGAGCACTTTTTAGTCTATATCAGGGTTAAAGCGAGCGTCTATGATATAAAAAATATAACCTACACATGTTTCTTGAGCAGTTAAGTAAAGTGGTGGCAAGATATTTTTGTTAGCTCTCTTACCTTTGCTATCTTTATTGTTGGAAACATTGGGCTTCTCACCATACATTATGTAATCTGGAAACGGCAAATAGTTTTTGAACTCCATCTCCAAATTTCACTCCTGCAATTTATCTAGCGGGATGAGACTTTTGGCGATGACTAAGCTTTATTCAGCCCTACAATAAGCAAATGGACAAATTAAAATCGGACCACCTGAGTGAAATTATCGAAATGTCCTTAAGTGACAAATTCTCATTTAAGGACATCGAAGCGGAATATGCATTAGGGGAAAATGATGTTAAAAAACTTATGCGTCAAAACCTCAAACGTGGTAGCTACCGGGCGTGGCGCAGGCGAGTTAAAAGGTTTTCTGAGCGGCGTGAGTATTATAAGTAAAATCAAATGGTGGTATTGGGTTCGCTATTATTTATTTTTTCAGAAATTGAATAGAGCCACTTCCTTAATCATCTTTAATAGACTGCTCTTTTTCGTCTGGCACATCTTTTACACTAGAGGCTTCGGTCAGCGGTTCAGTAAACCCGGGAAGACCTTTTTCCCTTCCTGATCGTCCTGTTAATAGTGGCAACACCTCAATGCCAGTTGAGGACGTTATATTTGCTAACGGTGGTGCCTTCCATGTAAGTGTGTCAAAGGCCTCACAGTTCTTGCATACAGGCGTCCACTCCGGGTGTGCTGTCTGGCAATTTTCGCACGTCCACTGTGGACCGCGTTGAGCGGAAAGTGCTTTGGCCAACCAGCCGCGTACAAGTTCATCGGAACCGCCTTGCCCTTTTTCAACCGCTGCCATTATTGTGAAAATTCTTGCATCAGGATCATCGTCAAGTATACTTTTAATTTGTTTTCGCGCTTCACTAAATTCCTCAGCTGCCAGGTATAGTTCGGCCATAGCAAGCTTAGTTTCTCGATGCGATGGAGCCAAATTATGTAGTGTAGCAAAGCGTTTCAGGCGCTGAGACGGGGTTTCATCAGATGAAATCTCCGAAAATACAGTTGCAAGATCGGGGTGCGGCTGTGCCTTCCAGGCTTTCTGAATGACGCGGGCTGCATATTTTGGCTTGCCTTGTGCGATGTAGCTGCGCGCCGCCATTGTTGCAGCTGGAACAAGATCGGGTGAAAGCCTGTTAGCCTCAATCACGTTTTCACGCGCCTTAACGTTTTGACCTTCTTTTAACACACCTTTAGCCTGAGAAAGTGCAAGAACTGCATCACGCCTGTTGTGCACATCGCGTGGCAGGCTACCATGTTTGAGCTTAGCTCGAAGAGTTTTGCGCGCACCATCCCAATCTTCCGTTTTGGCTTGAAGTTGAAGCAGCGTATCTTGAATTTCTTCATTTTTTGGTTTTATGGAAAAGGCACGTTCTGCAAGTTGAAGTGCCACTTCTGTATTACCATCTTCAAGTTTGTGTTTTAGCAAACCGCGGACGCCTACAAAACGTGTTTCTGGCAATAAGAAGAGGTTTTTATAAATCTCTTGAGCTTTTTTACGGTTCCCGGATAATTCGGCAGCTTGAGCTGCCAGCACGTTTGTGAGTGAGGGTTTATTGAGAAAACGCGCGGCTTTACTGGCTTTTTCCATAGCAAGATCACTTTCGCCGGAGGCAAGTGCCAACATGCCATCGGACAAGGCTTGATATCCCTTTCGTTCTCTATTGCGGTAAAAGAACTGGGATAGGGCCGTATCGTCACCATTGATGAATCTAAAAATAGAACCAAGGAGCGACAAAAACTTTAAGACAATCCAAATGGTGATGCTAAGAAAGATTATAAAAAAAACCGCTTGGACAGGATTAAGAATATACTCAACACCCGCAAATGTTACTTGCACTTCACTCAAAATAATATTCCTAGAATCAAGCAGATAAGTGAATCCACTTGCGATCAGCACAACAATCAAAAAGAATAAAAGAAGTTTGGTAAGGGAAATTAGCATTTGTTTATCCTACTCCTCAACCTTGGCAGCGATGCCATCTAATGCCTTAATAATCTCGATGCGTTGCAGTGCACTGGCCTTCCAATTTGCCATTAAATCTGCGGCCGGGGGATCTAGCTTAGCTAGTTCAGAAATAGCGAGGTCTAGGTGACTGTTCTTTAATGCTGCTTCGACACGGGATAAAACGGCATCGGCGTCAGCGCCCTCTATGGGCGCTACAGAGCGTGCGCGTAACTGGGATTTGAGAAATCCCAATAGGCTTTCTGATGTGCCGTCATATGCTAAGCCTGATCGATCTGCTGCAATCGCTGCTCGGGCCGCTTCCGGAAATGCATCGGCTAACTCCTCCAACGATATGATGCCAATAAATGAGGTATCCCAAAGCGCTTTTGGAATGGCAACGCCGGGGAACTTTTGAAGCTGTTCTAATGAAGCGTTAAAACTCTTGCCTGCTTCCATCAATGTTCGAATGTCATATAGAGCGGATCGGGCTTTCGTTTTTTGTTCAATCTTAGCCGCCTTTTCTTTTTGGAAATTAGCATTATTCAAAATTCTTCTGACTTTTTCGCGTTCAACGGTCATGGTAGCAATAAGATCAACGACCTCTTTATTGTAAGCCTCAATAACTTCCTGAGAAAGCGCCGCTGCACCTAGCCTTTTTTCTACCGTTGAGAAGCGATCGGCAAAATTTGCCACAAAATTCTCTACGCTTTCAACGCGCAGGTTAAGTCCTTGAATGTCGTAGATAAGGCTTGAATTGCTCTCAAACGTTACCGAATTCGCTTGTACCCTTTGATAGAGTCTATCGAGACTATTTTGTAATTTTTCTACAGTGAGCACCTGATCTTCTAAAGTGGTTTCAATACGGGCGATTTGATTTGAGTTTTCCGAGATTTGAGACTTAAGGCTAGTTTCCACTTCAGTGATGGTAGGGCTCTTATCTATCGCGCTGAATATTAAAAGAAGATATGCGGCTGCAAAACCAATAAATCCCCCACTTAGACTACCGAATAACACCGGAAAAAATACTGATTTTTGTCTTTCCAGTTGACTTAAAACATCAGATCGATTCGTCTGAAGTAGTGTATTTTTTATGCCTAAAGCCTCATCATCCAAATCACCGTGGTCTAAATTTAGGCGTTTTTTCGTGGGCTCAGAAGAGATTTTGTCAACTCTGGTGTCAGACAAATTAGATATTTCCTCAGAGGCCAACTCTGTATTCTCAATGTCCTCTTGTTTGTTCTGCGGCTCTGCCAAAAATTCGCCACTGTCCCTAGAGTTATCTAAAGGAACTGTACCTGTCTCGGTTTTCTCTTTTTGTTTATTTGCATCACTCGTCATACTGGACCTTTACGCTTAGCCGACAGCTTATCTTACAGTATTTTACTTCTGGCCGCTCAGCCTCTCAAGGTGCGAAATCATATTATAAATTTTGATGACCTCTTCTAGCATGCTTTTCGCACTCGGTGATTTAGAAGTAGTAATTTTGCCGCATCCAGTTTTTTTGAATGCTTCGGAAATATTTTCACTCATCGCAATGATGTGACAACGCTCCATTGGTAAGATATTTTCCATCAATAGTTGAGCCGTACGGGGAGAAAATAGTGGAAATATCAGTGGCTTCCCCCCTTTCATCGAGCTTTGCGCTTCATGTGTGAGCGCTTGAGATTTCTGATGATAAGCGACTATCTCTTCACAAGGTAGACCGTGTTCAGAAAGCTTCCTTGACACATCCCCACGAGTATATTTGCCGCGGATGTGCAAAAATTTACCGCGCCGAGGATGCGACAATATAATAGATATCAAGTCTTCAGAGTTTCCGTCAGAATATAAAGCTTTGAACCCTATTTTTCCTGCAGCGTGCGCCGTTTTAGCACCAACCGCAAAACATAATGTTCCATGGGGAATTCTTTGATTTTCAATCGCCTGAACACCATTAATTGACGTAAATATAAAAGTATCAAATTTTGTGAAGTCAATCGATTTTGGTAAAAAATCAATAGTGATGAGGGGACTGATGATCACCTTTGCTTCTGGTAGCGTCTCTTGGATCAACGCATGAAATTTGCGCGCGCCCTCTTTGGGCCGGGTCAGAATGATCTCTGGTAGGTTATTGCTAGCATTGTCAGTCATGGTAGACAATGGTACCCCCAAATATATGCAGGTTTCAACGTTGGAAGATCGCCATTTAGGTCAAAGTTTTTTTCTTGGTCTTGAAAGCAGCTGTGATGAAACGGCGGCAGCGATCGTTTCAACGTCTGTTGGCGAAAATGCCCAGATTATTTCATCTATAGTCTTTGATCAAACCATGTTGCACAAAAATTTTGGAGGTATCGTTCCAGAGATTGCAGCAAGAGCGCATGCCGAACGTATGGATATCTGCGTTTCGCAGGCTTTGCAGGAAGCAGCGATTTCGCTAAATGATATAAAAGCGATAGCTGTAACAGCCGGTCCCGGTCTTATAGGTGGCGTTCTGTCTGGTGTAATGTGCGCCAAAGGTTTAGCGCTTGGATCCGGCAAGCCATTGATAGGTGTGAACCATCTTGCAGGACACGCACTGACCCCGCGCCTGACTGACCGTGTCAAATATCCGTATCTTATGCTGCTTATTTCAGGTGGACACTGTCAGTTCCTTTTAGTTAGGAGTGCAATTTCTTTTGATCGTCTTGGAGGCACCATTGATGATGCGCCGGGTGAGGCATTTGATAAAACTGCAAGGTTACTTGGATTACCACAGCCTGGTGGGCCATTCGTTGAAAAAGAGGGGGCATTAGGAAATCCTAATCGTTTTCATTTCCCACGTCCATTGCTTGACCGGACTGGGTGTGATTTATCTTTTTCTGGACTGAAGACAGCTTTACTGCGAAAAAGGAATGAGTTGGTAGATGAGCAAGGTGGCCTTTATGAGAAGGATCGGGCAGATTTTTGCGCGAGCTTTGAAGCAGCTGTTTGCGATGTTTTGGTGGAAAAGTCACGCCGGGCTCTGGCAAAATATCTAGAACTACGGCCCAATACACCAGTGTTTTGTGTTGCTGGAGGCGTTGCAGCAAACCAGCGCATAAGGACAAAATTGGAGCATGCAGCGAACCAATTTGGAGTGCATTTTTTCGCACCACCGCTGTCCTTATGCACTGATAATGCCGCAATGATTGCCTATGCTGGTTCTGAACTTTATGCTCTGGGAGAAAGAGACGATTTAGATCTCATTGCGAAGCCTCGCTGGCCGCTTGATACTCGAAAACCAGCGTTGCTTGGTGGTGGAAAAAAAGGTGCGAAAGCTTGAAAATTTCTGTAATTGGAGCGGGCGCCTTTGGCACGGCAATAGCTATTACATATGCCCGTGGAGGGCAGGATGTAACGCTTTGGGGTCGTGACATAGACTTTATTAATGAGTTGAAAAAGACCAAAGTAAACAAGCTGTATTTGCCAGACGTGCCCTTACCCAAAGAAATAAATATTACCGGTGACCTGAATGAAGCCCTAAGATCGGACATTATCTGCCTGGCCGTGCCTATGCAAAAGTTAAGCGCGGTTTTGTCCTTATTTGATATAAATTTGGCTAACAAAAGCCTTGTTGCCTGTTGCAAAGGCATAGATTTGGAGACCAGCGAAGGGCCAACGGCCATCGTAAAAAAACATTTTTCCAAGTCGATAGTAGCTATTCTCACTGGTCCGAGTTTTGCGCGTGATATAGCAGAGGGTCTTCCAACGGCCCTCACCCTCGGCTGCGAATATCCTGATGAGGGTGAGAGATTGCAGGCAATTCTTTCTACAAAAACACTTAGGATATACAGAACCACGGATGTTATTGGTGCTGAACTTGGCGGTGCTTTAAAGAACGTTATAGCAATCGCTTGTGGCGTAGCGATTGGAGCTGGATATGGCGACAGCGCTAGAGCCGCGCTCATGACACGTGGATATGTTGAAATGCGTAAGCTTGCGATGTCACTGGGTGCGCAAGAAATAACACTTTCAGGACTTTCAGGTTTCGGTGACTTGAGCCTGACTTGTATGTCCAGCTCATCACGAAATTTTTCTTATGGAGTGTCTTTGGGAGCAGAGGCGCATTTTGACCCAACGATTACGTTGGAAGGTATTTCCACCGCAAAAGCTGCGTTAAAACATCCGAAATTGAAATCGGTAGACATGCCAATAACTCGTCTAGTTCATCAGCTAGTTAATGGGACTGTAAGCCCTCTTGATGCAATGGAAGAATTAATGACCCGGCCTCAGAGGGAAGAGTAATATATTTTTCTTCTTTTTTGCTCACAAAAAAGATTGACATTAAGACATGCGAAAAACCAAAACTAGTACCTATATTCAGTATTTGGTGTTTGGAACAGAAGTTTTGAAATTTTGGCCAGTCCTTCCACGGGAGATATATATGATGGTATGAAAAAATTTCGAAATTTTGAAATCGAATCTACTACAGCAGCTTTTTCAGCAGCCAATAAGCTTGCTAAGAGAGGCGTTTTTGAAAATTTGGTAGTTTACCCCTTGGAGGACCTGTTTTGAAATGCAGTATTGGCTATTTAAATCAGAGCCCAACACTTGGAGTTGGTTAGACCAGGTTTTCAAAGGTGACTTAGGGAAGGAATGGGATGGCGTCACGAACTATCAGGCCCGCAATTTATGCGGTAGATGGAACTTGAACATCTTGAAACTCTCCATCACTCAAAAAAGAAAATTCAATTGTTGGGATAGTTGAGGTTATTGCAAAGGCTAATCTCGATAGTACAAGTGATGACCCACGATCGAAACAAGTTGACATAAGAGCTGTTAAAGGAGTCAACAAGCCTGTCACACTTCAGCAGATTAAATCGCATCCACGTCTCGAGCAAATGGTACTGGTAAATAATTCACGTTTATCGATACAACCAGTAACCGAGTGTGACTGGGAAATAGTTTGTATAATGGCAGCCACTACCATCTAAAGGTAGAACCACTGAAAGTGCAAAAAACCTTTCATCGTCCCAAAGCACTAACTCGCTCGAAAGCTCCAACCATGGGAAACAAGATGCCAATTACATTTAATAACGATAGTGCTCCGGCTTAAACGGACCATCGGGTGTGACGCCAATGTAGTCAGCTTGATCTTTTTCAAGTTTTGTGAGCTTTACGCCGATGCGATCAAGGTGCAGGCGTGCGACTTTTTCGTCAAGGTGTTTTGGCAGGATGTATACATCTTTGCTGTAATTTTTACTGTTATTCCAAAGTTCTATCTGTGCCAGCACTTGATTAGTGAACGAGGCAGACATAACAAAAGAGGGATGACCAGTTGCGTTCCCAAGGTTTAGTAGGCGGCCTTCCGACAATAGGATAAGGCGATTGCCATTTGGCATCTCGATCATGTCCACCTGATCTTTGATACTTGTCCACTTGTGGTTTTTGAGGTTTGCAACCTGGATTTCATTGTCAAAGTGACCGATGTTACCAACAATCGCCATGTCCTTCATCTCACGCATATGTTCAATACGGATCACATCTTTGTTGCCGGTTGTAGTGATAAACATGTCGGCATCCAAGTTATCCTCTAGTAGAACAACCTCAAATCCATCCATAGCAGCTTGCAAAGCGCAAATTGGATCTACTTCAGTCACCTTAACGCGTGCGCCAGCACCGCGAAGTGATGCGGCTGAGCCCTTGCCAACATCGCCATAGCCACAAACCAAGGCGACTTTACCGGCCATCATTGTGTCAGTTGCCCTGCGGATTCCATCAACAAGGGACTCTTTGCAACCGTATTTGTTGTCAAACTTTGACTTTGTAACAGAGTCGTTGACATTAATTGCTGGGAAAGGCAAATGGCCGCTCTTTACCAGCTCATAAAGACGATGAACCCCGGTAGTAGTCTCTTCGGATACACCTCTGATTGAGTCACGGGTTTTTGTGAACCATCCGGGAGATTGCTTTATACGCTTTGCGATCTGTGCTTTTATTACAGTTTCTTCTTCGGATTCTGGTACTGGAATTATGTCTTCGCCGGCTTCTGCGCGGGCACCCAAAAGAACATAAAGGGTCGCATCGCCGCCGTCATCAAGGATCATGTTGGGTCCTTCTGGAAACATGAAAGATTTATCAAGATAATCCCAATGTTCTTCTAGAGACTGGCCCTTAACTGCAAAAACAGGTATGGTAGCTTCTGCGATCGCTGCCGCAGCGTGGTCTTGCGTTGAAAAGATGTTGCAAGAGGCCCAACGTACGTCCGCCCCAAGCTCTGATAACGTCTCAATCAAAACAGCCGTTTGAATCGTCATGTGGAGGGATCCCACGATCCGGGCGCCCTTAAGTGGCTTGCTATCACCATATTCAGAACGCAACGCCATAAGCCCTGGCATTTCTGTTTCGGCAATATTCATCTCCCGCCTACCAAATTCCGCCAAACCAATATCTTTTACTACATAATCTAGTGTCATTGTCGCCCCTAAACAATTGTCAAACGAAGGACTTGTTATCACAACCTTTTATATAAAACAACTAGATACACTCGAAATTTCAAGTTCTTTAAGTGACTTTCTGCTTAGAGGAGATTTTCCTGAAAATGTCTTTTGAGCTTAAATTTCATTCGTTATTTAAAGTGATTTAATGATGGAATGACCCATCTTTGATAATTTCGTAATCGCGCACAGCTTTTGGAACAATATTTAACATCCGACCAGTTTTTTCCCATTTCTTGCACCAAGTAAATGGTCGCTTGCAAGTCAAGCACATTTTTTTGAAGATTTTGTTTTCAGAGAATAAGGCCTTCAAGTGATTTTTTTCTTACATTTGAAGTCGCTTTTCTTCAAACATTCGGCCAGAGGCGCGATGCATCCGTGATCAATCTATTAGGATAAGACGTAAAGAAAAGTTATCTTTGCTTTCTGATAAGACTGCAAAACACTTAGTTCACAAAACAATCAGTTAGGCCCAACGAAAAGTATGTCCAGTTTCTATTTTATTATTGTTACGATATTTGGGAATTTGGCTTTAATGGCTTTCACACTAAATCTAAACTAGTATAATTGTGTACTTGTAAAACTAACTGGAGCGTGATTTTGAAACCCAACTGGCTCATTACCTTTTTTATTGTATTGATAGCTTCGTCAGGTTACGCGCACGAGGCCGTCAAAAATCCAATCGTAAAAACTCGCATGCTAGCTATGAGCGATATTGCAGCGAATATGAAGACCCTTGCTGGTATGGCAAAAGGCATATCTGACTTTGATTTTGACAAAGCAAAAGCTGCGCTCGATGCTATTAGCAGCATTGCGAGAGAGACGCCAGAGCTGTTTAAAGAACCCGAAATGGATCCCAATTCTGAAGCTACATTGAGTATCTGGGATAATTATGATGACTTTGTTGCCAAATCTAAGGCTCTCGAAGTAACAGCACGAGGGGCAGAAACAACCTTTGAGGGAGTAAAAGATTTAATCCCAGCGATGCGATCGATGGGTGGAACGTGTAAATCCTGCCATTCGGTTTATCGTAAGTAACGGAGCTCTTACTTCGGTTGGGGCTGAAATCATACTTTATTATGAAAAAGATTATAGTCACGTTTATCTCTTTTTCAATGCTAGCTTATTTCGGCTTGACCATAGCACGAACTTCGCCAAGTGAGCATTTATCAAGCATAGAAGGAGATAAATCGAAAGGGGCGTATATCTACGCCGCTGCCGGCTGTGCAAATTGTCATAAGACAAAAGGATCGAAGGACAAAATGACTCTGGCTGGCGGCCAATCCTTTAAATCGGACTTTGGAACTTTCTATGCCCCAAATGTGTCTATGAGCAAATCCCATGGAATTGGAACTTGGACCTTGGAACAATTTTCAAATGCAGTGCGTGAGGGTGTTAGTCCCGAGGGTGATCATTATTTTCCGGCTTTCCCTTACACTGCCTATTCGAATATGACGGATCAACATTTGGTCGATCTATGGGCTTTCTGGAATACACTGCCCAAGTCAGAAAATGAAAGCAAAGCTCATGAGTTGGTTTGGCCTTTATCCATGCGAACCAACGTTGGGATTTGGAAGTTACTTTTTTATAAGCAAGATATTGTTTCACAACCGGATACGAGGGGAGCATACCTCGTCGAGGTATTAGGTCATTGCGCAGAATGTCACACTCCAAGAAATAGATTGGGTGCTTTAGATACTAACCAATGGATGGAAGGGGCTCTGCATCCTAGTGGCCGTGGCAAAATCCCCGGCATAACTCCCTCCATATTAAATTGGACAACTGATGATATAGTGGAATATTTGGAGAGCGGCTTCACTCCCGAATTTGACATGGTGGGTGGACATATGGCGGAAGTAATTGAAAATACGTCACAATTGACAGAAGAAGATAGAATGGCAATCGCCATTTATCTAACAAACTTATCTGGTTAGATACGCCTTCAATCAATCCAGCCTTTCAAGTTTTCTTCGATAATGTGACTCAGCGCGGTGATATGGTCTGCATCGTCATTCAGGCATGGTATATAGGTGAAACACTCGCCACCAGCTTCCTCAAAGCTTTCTTTTATTTCTTCGTTGATCTCTTCAAGTGTCTCAATGCAGTCAGCTGAAAATGCTGGTGCTATGCATGCAATATTCTTTTTCCCTTCCTCTTCAGCAAGTCTTGCCACTTCTTCGACCGTGTAGGGTTTAAGCCACTCCTCAGGGCCAAATTTCGACTGAAACGTTGTGACAATATCTGTATCCACCCAGCCGAGGCGTTCTTTCAAAAGACGTGTGGTTTTTTGACATTGGCAATGATAAGGATCACCTTCAATAAGATACCGTTTGGGGACGCCGTGATAAGAACAGACTAAAATATCCGGTTTTACCTCAGTGGCAGCGTAGCTCCTTTCAACGGATTTTGCGAGTGCATCTATATAAATACTCTGATCGAAGTACGCAGGAACAATTCGAGAAGATGGTTGCCACTTCTCTTTCATCAAGGCACGGAAGAATTCGTCATTTGCTGTCGCAACGGTTGCGCCCGAGTATTGCGGGTAAAGTGGGAAAAAGAGGATTTTACTGCAACCGGAAGCGACCATTTCCTTAACCTTAGACTTAGTTGAGGGGTTTCCATATCGCATACAGAAATCCACTATCACTCGATCGCCATAGCGGTCATGCATGGCCTTTTTAATCTTTCCTGTCTGACCTTTCGTTATCGTCAGTAGTGGGCTCTCACCAGCTTGTTCATTCCAAATTGATTTATAAGCTGCGCCAGAGCGGAACGGACGAGAGGTGAGAATAACGAGTTGCAGAAGAGGTTGCCAAAGCCATGGCGAATAATCGATCACTCGTCTGTCTGACAGAAACTCTCCCAAGTAGCTGCGCATCGACCAATAGTCGTAATTATCGGGAGTGCCCAAGTTCGCCAGCAGAATACCCACCTTTGATTCTGGTATTTTAGGGTGGTCGTATGCAGCAAAAACTGGCCGCTTGGAAAGATTTGTTGCGTCAAGCATCATAGAATACAGAATAGTTGAATTAGTCTTTGATTATAAGGCAACCCAAAAATTAATCAATATTTCAGGGATTTTTCTTCAACTTGCAGTGCATCTGAAAGCCGCATCTTAGCAGAGCCAGGTTGTATAGGTTTTGGCTGATTTTGGCTTGGTGCCCATCCAGTCAGACAAAACATTTCAAAACTTGCTGCTATTTTACCGTTTTCCACTGAGAAATGATCTGCATAAATTTTGTACATTTCCTTAAAAATGGATCGGCGAGTAAATTTTTTTTGGCGAGCAACTTGAGCATTTCCACCTCCCATGGCTCGGAGCTCACGAAGCAATTGGAAAGGGGTTTCATAGCTGGCAATCAGCTTCACGCTGTCGACCACGGGTAATGCGAATCCGGCTCGCTGGAGTAAGGTTCCTAAGTCGCGGATATCAGCCATCGGCAAGACACGCGGAGACAAACCACCAGTCACATCATTCTCAGCTTTTGCAAAAGAACTGCGTAGTTCACGCAGTGTCTCTCCACCCATGAGCGTTGAAAGGAATAGACTATCTGGATGCAAAGCGCGTAAGCTTTGGATCATTTGACCTAGGGGGTCATTAGACCAATGTAGCGACATCATGTGAAGAATCAGGTCAAACTTTTGACCCTCAAAATTTAAGATATCATCATCCAGTATAATAGTAGCTTTGGGAAATGCCTTTCGCCATAAATCGGGAAAAGGTGCAACAATTGCAACGTTCCTGAAGTCCTTATTAATAAGTTTGAGTCGCTCTTTAACCTCAATTATAGCTTCTTCCTGTAAGAAGCCGCTGCGTCTTTTGTCAAAGCGCTTACGGTTTCTAAGTAGGGAAGTACGATCAATTAGTACATTCTGGTTAGACATAAGTTTGAGATAAATGAAATTTTAAGAATTTTAAACCACCTCTCGCTTAATGCAGAATCTACTCTGTCCATCTTCCGCTTTGTGCTTAAATAAGGCAAAATAATTTTTTGGCCTTTGAAGTTTTTTGTTAGAGGCATTAGTCTGCTTTGTGCCATTTTTGAATTTTTACACTTTTCAGGATGTATTAACTTTCCACACTATTTTCTTTAAATTATGGGAAATAACGTGAGGGGCACTAGGAGCTTTTCATTCGATTTGGACATAAAGTCGCGCGGGCTTGCCAGTTTGAAATTATGGACAAGGCTTTTTGTTTTCTTCAACATTGAAAAAATGTATTATCTGTCGGCAGAAAAACAGCCTAAATGGTACAATAAATCCCACCTTGGAAAAGAAGGCATTCTCCTATTCTAGCTATGTTTTGTATTGATTACCTTTTTTCGTGAGGTACAAGACTTAACTCATGCGCAAGAATCTTGCCTTCTCTGAAGCAACCGTTACCGTGTGGCAGTGTGTGCAACGATTATTTAGGTTATTTGGAAGAATTTAAGGTTAATGTCTAAGCTGGAAATCTACAGCAAGCAGATCTGCGAACTTTTCTGTTCATTCAAACGACTGCTTAGATCAAAAGTCTTGGGATGTAAGGAACAGAGTGTTAATATTGTCTTTAAAAAGTATTGCGGTTTAGGAATATTAAAAAGGGGTGTACTCTGTTTTCTAAATTTTTATCAAAGGTATTTGTGCCTGCGGATAAATCGCGTCTTACGAATCAATTCATATTGGGCGTCTCGAAAAAATTTTGTACATTTGCTCATTTGGCTTAGGCAAAGCGCTCACTTTTTATACATTTTTGAAAAGTTGACAGCTCACGACTTAATATTCCATCGCGAATTTAAGTAAAGGGGATTAGGCGCGTACATGGTTGATGATAACAGCAGTCTAGCAATTTCGTTATTCAGCGAAATCCTCACAGTTGACCAACTTTTGCGAAACCGTTTGGCTAAAGTCTTACCAAAAGGCATGGAATTATCGCATTTCGCTATTCTGAATCAGCTCGCTAATATTGGGGTGGAGCGGACACCTGCCCAACTCGCCAATAGTTTTCATGTTACGCGAGGCGCGATAACCAATACCTTGGCAAAGTTGGAAATGGCAGGATATATTCATATCCGTCCTGATTGGGAGGATGCCAGGCGCAAACTAGTCTCCATAAGCCCAGCAGGACAACAGGCTAGAAGCGCCGCTTTGGCTTTGGTTTCACCTTTAATTGGTGGGCTGATTAACGACTTGGGCCCCGAAAAAGTGAAGCAAGTGCTTCCAACGATTCGTGATCTTCGCCAGAGGCTTGGAACATTGGCAGAATAACCCCTGTCGAATATTATCGACCAATTAGAAAGGAAACCTAGTACAGTTTTTTCGTATCAAGTGACAATATCTTGTGTACAGTCACTTGTTACTTTTTTATAACTTATAGGGATTGCTGCGAGAAAAAATGTGGAACCTAAATAGAGTAGACTTGGGAAAGGGATCAGCTTGAGATTGATTGCATATGCTATCGTACTTTGCAGCCTCTGGTTGCTTTGGTCAGGTATATATAAACCGATTCTCATTATGTTCGGCGCGGCATCTGTACTGTTGGTGCTATTTATTACAAATCGGATGAATCAGGTCGATGGTGATCGAATTGAAATTGAATTAAACCCTCTCAAATTTTTGGGGTACATTGGTTGGCTACTTGTTGAGATCGCAAAATCAAACATCGCAGTGACGAAAACCGTTTTGGCCTCTAAAATGCCCATCAAACAAAACTTATTCAATGTGCCGTATACGCAAAGAACAGATCTTGGTCAGGTGATATTTGCAAATTCTATTACGCTAACACCAGGGACAGTGACAGTTGAAACAGACGATGGATTTTTTCTTGTTCACGCTTTGTCATATTCTGATGGTGATATCGAGGCACTTGCTGATATGGATAAACGAGTAAGCGCAACAGAATTGGCGAAGCGATAATGATATTTGTTTTTGCTGGTATTGGAGTTCTAATTGCGATGATCCTTGTACTTATCCGTTTAATGAAAGGACCAACGCTTTATGACCGTGTGTTGGCACTCAACTCTTTCGGCACTCATACTGTTTTGCTCATAGGAATAGTTGGCTTTTGGAATGGGCGGCCAGATTTCCTGGATATTGCCTTACTTTACGCTCTGATAAATTTCGTTGGGACAATCGCCATCCTTAAGTTCTTTCGCTACCGAGCTATTGGTGATGTGATGTGGACGCCGCCCAAAAAGGAAGAAAAACATGAATGACTATGAAGGTATTTATCAATTGATAAGTTGGCTGCTAATCGGTGGCGGCACCTTCTTTGTAATAATTGGTGCTATAGGTACATTACGGTTTCCTGACTTTTGGGCTCGTTTGCATGCCGCATCGGTCACCGAGTCGGCTGGTGTAATTCTGCTTTTGTCAGGACTTTGTATTCAGGCTGGCTTGACGCTCGTCACGTTCAAGTTATTGTTTATTGGAGTTTTTTTATTCATTACAGGCCCAACATCAACGCATGCGATCGCGAATGCAGCTCTTGTTTCAGGCCTTAAACCAATGTCTTTAAAATCTAACGACTCAGAACCTTAGAAGGAAAAAATGGACATAATATTGAAATCCTCAAGTTCAAAGGCGATCATCCAATAGAAAATATTCTGGACATAGTTTTGTTTGTCATGCTGGTAACCACCGCGCTTTCGGTTGTGGTGACGAGAAGCCTATTTGCGGTTGTTACGCTATCCGGTGTCTTTAGTCTTTTGTCAGCACTGCTTTTTATCAGGTTGGATGCGGTTGATGTGGCCTTCACTGAAGCAGCAGTTGGTGCCGGCATTTCTTCAGTACTGATGCTAGGTACTTTAGCGCTTACTTCCCGGTCGGAGCGTAGCGATAAAAAGCTGCAGGCCGTACCGCTGATTGCGGTGGTACTCACTGGCACGCTTTTGGCCTATGGCACTTTGGATATGCCCAATTTTGGCGCGACAGACACCCCAGCTCAAACCCATGTCGGTCCTGATTATTTTGAACGTATTCCGAAGGAAATTGATGTTCCGAATGCTGTTACTGCTATTTTAGCTAGTTACCGTGGCTACGATACTTTGGGAGAAGTAGCAGTGGTTTTTACAGCAGGGATTGGCGTTTTGCTGCTGATGAGTGGTTTGGCGCGCCGAAGAAGCGATGATGAAAATGAAGAGGAGGATCCACGATGAGACACCACCTGATCCTTCGAGTGATCACGAAAATGCTTGTTGGCACCATTTTTCTTTTTGCGCTTTATGTGCAGTTCCACGGTGATTACTCTCCTGGCGGAGGGTTTCAGGCTGGTGTCATAATGGCCGCTGGTTTTATTATATATGGAATTGTCTTTACCCTTAAAAAGGCAAAAGCTGTTTTCCCACCATGGCTTGTCCATAAAATTGTTGCATTAGGGGTTTTGATCTATGCTGGTACAGGCGTTTATAGTATTCTTACAGGATATGCTTATCTTGATTATGCGGCGATTGAACCACACCATCCGGTTCACGGACAGCACTTAGGCATACTCATTGTCGAACTTGGTGTCGGCGTCACTGTTACTACCGTAATGGTAGCTATTTATTATGCGTTTGCAGCTCGGACGCCCAGCCTTAGCGATGAGGACTGGTGATGGTCGAGCAAATGACTTCAGAATTTATTTTTGGACATTTGAACTACTGGTTCTTTGTACTCTTGATGATGACAGGCCTTTACATTGTAATTGCAAAAGGCAACCTGGTGAAGAAAATTGTGGGCCTGAATATTTTTCAAACCTCAGTCTTTATGTTTTATATCTCAATTGGAAAAGTCGCAGGTGGAACTGCGCCGATCTTTCCGCTTGATATGAGAATTGATCCTACGGTTATTTATTCAAATCCGCTACCGCACGTTTTGATCTTGACAGCTATTGTGGTTGGAATCGCTACGACCTCCTTGGGACTAGCACTAACTGTGCGTATAAGAGAAGTTTATTTTACTATTGAAGAAAATGAAATTGCCGAACAGGAAAAAGCGATTGTGTTTAAGGAACTCGGGATGGGATTAGAGGGCAACGGTTAATGGCTTCAAGTGCACCATCAGAACCGATACACCATATCGCATTAACCCTCGCCGACCAGCTCCCAATTTTACAGGTAATAGTCCCATTTGTAGCAGCACCTATTATCGTATTTCTTGGTGTACGACAGATGGCCTGGCCTTTGGCTTTTTTTTCCAGCGTAGTTTGTTTAATAATTTCTTTTTTTCTTTTGCAGAAAGTCATAGACGGCACTGAAATCTCTTATCAACTTGGTGGATGGGCACCCCCGCTCGGCATTGAATATCGCGTTGATGCAACAAACGCCTTTTTACTTTTTCTAATATCGGCTCTGAGTAGTATAGTGCTATTCTGGGCACGTGAAGGTCTCAAAGCAGAGATTCCTGAGAAAAGCCATACGCTATTTTATGCACTATTTCTTTTGTGCCTGACGGGTCTTTTAGGCGTGGTGATTACAGGAGATGCATTTAATGTATTTGTTTTCTTAGAGATATCTTCCTTGTCGACTTATGTCCTCGTCGCGCAGGGCTTTCATACAGACAAGCGCGCACTTACTGCATCTTACAATTATTTAATCATGGGAACTATTGGAGCCACCTTTTTTGTTATTGGGATCGGGTTTCTGTATATGGCAACCGGAACGCTTAATATGGCAGACCTGGCTGAGCGAATTGCCGATCAGAGGGATAACCGAACTGTTCAGGCTGCATTTGCCTTTATCGTGGTAGGTATGGGACTAAAGGCTGCCATTTACCCATTGCATCTTTGGTTACCTAATGCTTATACTTTCGCTCCCTCACCTGTCGCTGCATTCCTATCTGGAACAGCAACAAAAATGGCGATCTACGTTCTACTGCGCTTTATGTTCACTGTATTTCAGCCGGAGTTTTTAGAACATATTGGGTTGTTGGAAATGGTTATACTGCCTTTTGCAATAATAGCGATGTTCGCTTCATCGATTTCAGCCTTTTTACAACGCGACCTAAAACGTATGTTGGCTCATTCAAGCGTTGCGCAACTGGGTTACATGCTACTGGGCATTGGACTGTTTTCTCAAACAGGTTTAACCGCCACAATCATTCATCTCTTTAATCATGGCATAACCAAAGCAGCCCTTTTTCTTGGAGTAGGAAGTTTTGTTTTTGCAGTTGGTGGAGCTTCTTATGAAAAGCTTAGAGGCCTTGGTAAGACAATGCCATGGACAAGTGCTGCGATGGTTATTAGTGCGATGTCTTTGATTGGCATTCCTGGCACCGCAGGCTTTATTAGTAAGTGGCTGCTTGTGCAGGCGGCTTTTGAACAGGGGTGGTGGATATTTGCATTTCTAATTGTTTTGTCATCTCTGATAGCGGTAGCCTATGTCTGGCGAATGATTGAGGTACTTTATTTTTCAGAAACGTCAGTTGATCAGAAATCGCACGAAGTAGGCTTTGTTATGCTTCTTCCCCTTTGGCTTCTAGCCTCCTCAACAATTTATTTTGGATTTTTCACTGATATAACGCTCGGAGCAGCGGATACAGCAGCAAAGGGCCTTTTTTCAGGTTCAAGTGGGATGTTTTAGGATGGTTGGACTAATGGAGACATCGACCGCGATTTACTTAAGCATGCTGCTGCCTGCCATAGGAGTAATCATTAATCTGGTTTTGCGCCAAGCTGATAATCTGAGAGACACGCTTACTTTCTTGGTAGCTCTTGGGACATTCCTGACAGTAATTGTAATCCTTACTAATCAAGGTAGTGATACAAGTGAAACCTTTGTTCTAATAAGTATCTTTACAGGATTGGACATTGCCTTCAATGTGGAGCCCTTGGGTCTACTCTTCGCTATTCTTGCTTCCGGGCTTTGGATGGTCACACACTTGTATGGCATCGGATATATGCGTGGAAATCAAGAAAAGAACCAAGCAAGGTTTTTTGCATGCTTCTGCTTTGCTATTTTTTCAGTCATGGGCATCGCTTTTTCAGCCAATATGTTTACGTTGTTTCTTTTTTATGAGGCCCTGACCGTTTCTACTTACCCTCTTGTTGCACACAAAGGTACGGCTGAGGCGATAAGAGGCGCACGGACCTACCTTGGAATATTGGTGGGCTCTTCCATATGCATACAACTGGTCGCAGTTATTTGGACCTTTACGATAACAGGAACACTTGATTTTACCGATGGTGGTATTCTGGAAGGCCATATTTCTAATTCCATGGCACCACTCCTTCTTGCTCTTTATGCATTTGGTATTGGCAAAGCAGCATTAATGCCTTTCCATAAATGGCTACCTGCTGCGATGGTCGCCCCCACCCCCGTTAGTGCCTTATTGCACGCGGTTGCAGTTGTGAAAGCTGGCGTTTTTACAATGTTAAAAATTGGGATCTACATTTTTGGAATTGATTTTCTGGCGGGTAATGGTGCGTCAGAATGGCTCATGTGGCTTGCTGCCTATTCCATCATTGTCGCTTCTTTGGTTGCAATAACCAAAGATAATCTTAAAGCGCGACTTGCCTATTCTACGATCAGTCAGTTATCTTACATAACTCTTGGGATGGCCTTAGCTACCTCCATGGGTGTTATAGGTGGTGGCTTGCATATGGTTACACATGCGGTTGGAAAAATTACTCTATTTATGTGCGCCGGATCAATCTACGTGGCGTCCAAAAAAACTGAGATAAGCCAAATGACAGGCCTTGGCAGGCGCATGCCAATAACTTTTATCGCATTTTTAATTGGAAGCCTATCGATAATAGGCTTGCCGCCCTTAGCTGGATCTTGGAGTAAGTGGCTTTTGATCGTTGCTTCAGCTGATGCGGAACAACTTGTTATGATGGTCGTCCTTCTTGCTAGTTCTTTGTTGAATGTGGCCTATCTGATGCCGCTTGTTGCTAAAGGGTTTTTCTTGTCCAAAGATGGTGACAAAACGCCTACAAAATTTGCAGAAGGACCTATTCTGGTGTGGCTACCACCTGCGTTTACAGCTTTTGTTTGCATCATTTTATTTTTCTATGCTGGTTATGTTCAGGAGTTCTTGATGCCGCTTACCGTCAAACCTTGAGGAGAGTGTAATGGACCATATCCCCTCTGATAAACCGGAAAGCTTTTCTTTCTTGGGCCGGACTTTGGGCTGGTTTATAAGATCAGAGAATTCCAAATTTATAATTCTTATACTGATCTTAATATGCTTCAGCCTTTTTTTTCTTGATTTCACATACAAAAAGTATGGTCACTTTGAGATTGAAAAATACAAAGGCTTTTATGGCTTTTATGGCTTTTTAATGTTTACAGGCTTGATACTTATAGCAAAGGCATTGCGTTATTTTATTAATCAGCCCGAAGACTATTATGGTGATAAATCAATAGACTGCGAGAAATACCCTGAAGATCAAATAGAAAAAGTGGGGCACCGAGATGTTTGACGTAGCCCCTACAGCTTTTATATTCTTCGCGGGCATCCTTGTTGTAGCTATAGCACCTGGAGACCGTCTGCGGTCTGGAATTGCTCTGGTTATCCCTATTTTGGCAGGCTTACAGGTTTACAACATTCCAAATGGCGTTTTTGCTGAGGTTGATCTTTTTGGACAAACTCTTGAAATGATGCGGGTCGACAGGCTGTCGCGCGTTTTTGCTTTGATTTTCTGTATAGCTGCTTTTCTAGGTAATCTTTATGCCTGGCATGTGCGCGATCGCGTTCAGCAGCTGGCAGCCCTTTTTTACGCTGGCTCGGCGCTTGGTGCTGTATTTGCCGGTGATTTAATTACACTTTTCTTTTACTGGGAAGGAACGGCTATTGGTTCTGTTTTTTTGATATGGGCACGTGGTACTGTTGGATCTTACAATACCGGGCTTCGCTATCTGATTATTCAGATCATGTCAGGAGTAATCCTTTTGTCGGGCGCAGCTCTGATTTGGCGCGAAACTGGCTCTATTGCTTTCGAACATATGACGCTTGGATCATTGGGAACATGGCTTGTATTCTTATCGTTCGGCATGAAGTGTGCTTTCCCACTGATGCACAACTGGCTTCAGGACAGCTATCCGGCTGCAACCGTAACCGGTACAGTTATCTTATCTGCGTTCACTACAAAATTGGCTGTGTATGCTCTTGCGCGGGGCTTTGCAGGCACTGAGATCCTCATCTACATTGGTGCTGTAATGACAGTTTTTCCAATCTTTTTTGCAGAAATTGAAAACGATCTCCGAAGGGTTCTCGCTTACAGTTTGAACAACCAGCTTGGATTTATGGTTGTCGGAATTGGTATTGGGACAGAAATGGCGTTGAACGGAACGGCCTCTCACGCTTTTGCTCATATACTTTACAAAGCATTGCTTTTTATGAGTGTTGGTGCGGTCCTATTTCGAACAGGTACTTGCAAGGCCTCTGAGTTGGGTGGCCTATGTCGGACTATGCCAAAAACAGCAGTCTTCTGCCTTATCGGGGCCGCATCTATCTCCGCCTTTCCACTTTTTTCGGGTTTTGTTACAAAGTCGCTAATCGTTGATGCATCAGCAAAAGAACACTATACTCTCATTTGGGCGGTCCTTGTATTTGCATCCGCTGGGGTATTATCCCATTCTGGGATCAAAATTCCTTATTTCACTTTTTTCGGTCATGATAGTGGGCTGAGACCCAAGGAAGCGCCCATCCATATGCTGCTCGCGATGGGTATCACAGCTTTTTTATGTATCTACATCGGCGTAAACCCTGAGCCTCTTTATGCGATCCTGCCCTATGAGGTCGAATATCAGCCTTACACGATGAACCATGTTGTCAGTCAACTTCAGCTCTTGTTCTTTGCACTTCTGGCTTTCGCTTTCCTGATGAAAGTTGGCTTACATCCGCCGGAAATTCGAGCAATTAATCTTGATACAGATTGGGTATATCGAAAACTTTTGCCAGATTTTCTCTACAGTTTTAGCCGTGGTATCTCGGATATATGGAACTCAGCAGGCGAGAGCCTTAAATCATTTTTAATCGAAATCTACGTTTGGTTAGAAAAGGTTCTAGGTCCAGCGTCAGGTGTATCGGGTGTTAGACCTTTAGGTGCTATGGCCGTGTGGGTGACAATAATTCTCGCGTTTTCACTGTCCATCAGTTTCTTTTGATTTCCAGTCGGCCCTTAGTTGCTGCGCATTTCCGTCATGCCTTGGCTTTAGATCAAAGAGAGGTTCCAAACCTATTTTGCTGTCAATCATATCCATAAATTTGACCTGCGAGCGTAAATTATGAATAAGAATGTGATTTATATTACTGGCGCTGGTGTGAGTACAGAAAGTGGTATACCCACCTTCCGTGGAGAAGATGGATTTTGGACGATAGGAAGCAAGAATTTCACTCCGCAGGACATTGCGACCAGAAAAATGTATCTTTCTCAACCAGATGAGTTCTTGTTATGGTATTTTAAGCGGTTTGTTTCCTACCGAAATATTCAGCCAAATACGGTGCATTTCTGGCTTTCAGACAAAAACCTGATCACGCAAAACATCGATGGTTTAGATGGCAAAGCTGGAAATAAAAGTTACATTCCAATACATGGCCGACTGGACAAAATCTCGGTCTTACATGAACAAGGGATTTCCGGTCCCATTGAAGATGCGCCATGGGATACAGTAATCAAAAATTGTAAGGATCTTGATCATAAACATTTACTTAAAGTCGGGCTGCTGGACGCATTTAAAATATCTCAATCTACCTTGGTGCCAGAACAGGGAGTATCGTTGAAACCTTTTGTTTTATTATTTGATGAATATTACACAGAATTATATCGAATTTCAGAAGCTGAAAAAAGGATGCGAGATGCTGACTTTTTTGTCTTCATGGGGACCTCGTTCAGTGTCAATGTAACTAATAGTGCGTTGCGTTATGCCCTCGCCAACGGCGCCTCTATAGATGTGGTGGATTTAAACCCTATCGAACTTGGTCTTCCTAGTTTGATGTACTTCCCAATGAGTGCCACGGATTACGTAGCAACAAGATTAGCTTAACTTTTTAAATATCGTATAATTTTTTATTTACTGAAATTTTATGACATTCCATCTCCGCATTACCCAATCAATATACCGCTAACATTGATGAGTGTTATCCTATTGAACGTAAAGAGCATCGTCTGTTCATTCTTACTGGAAAGGCAGAAACCGACTTAGTGTATTTTGACTTCTAAAAAACGAAAAAATTGTGATGAGAACACAACAAAATTTTTAAATTATGTAGATGCTGACTTTTCATTTTTAAGTTCAATATGCAAAACTAATCTATATTTTTTTGAAAACGACATTCTGGTTTCACTGAAAATGAGTGGCAAATTATTTAACATTGGATTTGATGCCGACGATACATTGTGGCACTGTGAAGATCAATTTGTCGAAGCTCAGAATAAGTTATATGCATTGCTGCCTGAACAAAAGCGTATTGACTTGAGGGAGGCAACTTATCGGATAGAGATGAGTAATATTGAGCTCTATGGCTTTGGAGTTAAAAGCTTTATACTTTCTCTAGTAGAAACATATTTGAAATTTAGAACTAACGCGAATTCGGTGGAGCTTGAAGAATTAATTGATTTTGGAAAATCGATGTTAATGGGGCCAGTGCGCTTACTAGAGGGTGTTGAAAGCACTCTGAAATTACTTTCAAATAAATATTTCCTGATGCTAATTACAAAGGGGGATTTGGTCGATCAGGAGCGCAAGATAAGAAAATCAAAGCTTTCCAAGTATTTTGGTGCGATCGAAATAGTCTCTGAAAAAAATTCGGAAGTATATTTAGAAATACTGCATCGAAATGCTATACCGAAACAAAATTTTGCTATGATTGGTAATTCAATGAAATCGGATATATCACCAGTTTTGAACATCGGTTCCCGCGCAATTCATATTCCATACAAATATACTTGGGCGCATGAAGAAGCGATAATGAACCCACTCTCTGAAAACTATGTATTTCTCGAAAATATAAGTTCGCTACCTAAATGGCTGGATCAAAATATTTGAAAGAAAATCAGTTTCACTGAAAGAAAATTCTTTGTCAGCATAATCCGATAACTCGCGCTGCAGCACACTAGAATATCGTAACAAAATATGTGGGGTAAAAATATTTATTCTCCTGTTAATTACTCGTGCCTTATGCTTTCTATTAATCATCAACTTGCTGATGAGGTTCCGATGAAAGTTGGAAGAATTTCAATGCTTGAGTTTAGTTCTGCAGACAATGTGGCTAAGTTTGTTGAGCACCATAGAAAAAAATCTCATCTACTGGGTGCTGAAAGTCATTTTATAACGCAAACTGGTGAAGCGAGTGCTATGGTTCTATCAATTTATTCGGCCGAACCTTCTGATGAGAAAGTAGCGGAAGATTTACAGCTGAAGCGACAGAAATATAAAGCTAGTGCAGATCACCTATTAAAAGATTATTTTTTTTATGAAGGAAAACTTGTTTTGCATATGCATGAAAGTGGGAATGAATCTGTGGCAGATTCGAATTTTGATAGTAAGTCGGAACTACAAAGTATGAAGGCAGAGATCCTTGAACTAAAAAAGCTGATACACCAACTATCAGCCAAAATTGAAACATAAAAAATGTAGCTGCCTCCAGTCCAGCGCATGTCATACAAATTCTTATATTATGATAAGCAATGTATTAACTAACGATTTCCTATCTTCTGCAAAGGCAGTACTGTCTTTTGCAACACCAACATTGTCAAAACGTTCCTTGTTAAGTACCTATAAAAGGATCACGGAATTTTAGACTTTATTTTGTTCAAAATGTCTTTAAAATCAGGATTAATCTGTCAATCAAGGGATATTCTGCAATTTCTTAAACAAAAATTTGAAGTCGAAGAGTGCTAGCTGGATCGGTCGCACAATATATTTCAATTTTGACGTTCACACTGTCAAATCAACCCAGTCCATCCGCTCAAAGTTTTTGAATTCAGGAAAAAAAGTCTCTATTTCTTCAATCCTAAATTCTTCATGTATGGAAGTGTTAGCTTCTTTTCGTAGTAAAAATAAAAAAGCTTTGGTTACCAATTGCTTTTTACTGATAGTCCCTCCAGAATACTTTAGGTGCGCTTCGTTAGAAACTTTGATTTTGTGCTTCGTTGTGATTGAAGATGAAATCGTTGCCTCGAAATAGTTCTGATCAATTTGTACGATGGATATGGTCAAATTAATTTCAACTCAATAGTTGTCGCTATTAAAAAATCTCTTCTTATTGTAAGAAATTTATTCGAATTTTTAACAAACAGCAATAACTGAAAACCCTGAACTAGTTTTCTTACGAAAAGACTAAAGCTGATTTCGCGTATATCTCGCAGTTTAATGGATTGGGTAGAAAAATTCCTATATTCTCGGTGAGAAAATTAAAATAGCTGGGCACAGTAATTCCTTTACCATGATATTTTCAACTGAGCAGCCCAAACTTAAGTATAATGTAACGATACGTTGAAGCAGTTTAACCAAGCGGAATGAAGTGATATCGCTGATTGATGAAGCCAGAGATTTATTTAAGAAGAATGGGCTTCATACAATGCGTTTGAGTGGTCTAAAAACTGGTGGTTATCTTTTAGGGATATCATATGGATTTCTTTCAAGTTGAAAGTACATCTGCGTCAATTAGCAAAAGTACGTTAGCAAAAAAATTTATGTTAATCTAAATGTAAAGTCTCGCTCAATCAATAAGTTACATGCGGTTAGCTAAAAGGCAGTCAGTTAGTCTTTAAATAAACTTAAAATTTCTAACCTTGAATATAAAATAGTTATTATAGGTATTAGGAGCCGGTGAAATTAGGAAGTATTTGATGAAAAACCATTATTTGTTGTCAGGTGCCCAAAACCATGCCGTTAATGCGGTAACAAAAAGGATGCCTGAAATGTCGAACTGGTGCAGTAAAATTTTTGATTTTGGAGAGACGGCATGGAGGGAATATAATTCTGCAGAATGGTATGTTACTAAGCTTCGGGAAGAGGGATTTACGGTCGAGGAAGGTTCTGGTGGAATGCCTACGGCATTCTGTGCTCATTGGTCCAATGGAAGAGGGCCAACTGTTGGGCTTTATGCTGAATATGACGGTATCCCCGGGAATTGTCAGGCTGCAGCTACAAGCAAGCGACCTCGTGATGGACTAGACTTTTGGGCCGGTGGGCATACAGATCCGCATTCTGCGCTGGGGATCAGTAGTTTGGGTGCACTTTTGGCAGTAAAAACGTCAATGCAAAAATTTGGGATAGAGGGTGGACTGCGTTATACTGGTGAACCGGCAGAAAAGCTTCGAGGATCAAAACCGATTCATGCTGCAAAAGGTTACTATGATGACCTGTCTGCAATTCTGTCTTTTCATCCATTCTATATGCTACCTATGTGCAACACTGTTCGATTGAATACGCATTGTGGAGCTGCTTACTCTATGATCTATCGATTCCTCTGCGATGCTCCCGAAAATTGGGTAAAAACAGATGGAGCGCCGATACCACAGGCACATTCATCGGTCCGTGCGCCTGGGGCGAATGATGCCCTAATGCTTATGTATCAATCATCAAAGGTACTTCGTGAGTCTATGTTACCGCATCAAGGCGGGTGGTCCATTTCAGAGGCGATAATTTCATCAGGACAGGCAACAGCGGATAACCTTCCTGCTGAGCTATCAGAAATACAATTTATGATCCGCGTTCCAACTGTGGAAATGGCCGAGCAGGTGACATCTGTTTTAGATCAAAATGCGCATTCGGCGGCTAACATGACAGGTTGCCGATTTGAGAAGCACTGGGTTTCTAAGTCCCGTCCAGGTCTTCCAAATCATACAATGGCTAATTTGGTCTGGCGGGCACTAGAAAAAATTGGTCCACCCAGTTGGAATGAGCGTGCAAAAAAATTAGCACGAGAAATCCAAGAAAGCCTTGGATTAGAGTCCATGGACGAGCCATTTATCAACGAACTCACTTCTCTTATCCACCCTGAAAAGGCCGAAGAAATTTTACGAAGAAACCTTCCTCCCAGCCAGTTAAACTCAACTTCAGATGACTATACAGAAATGTGTTGGCACGCACCTACTGCTCGCATGTATGTAGCACGACCAGCACTTAAACCTGTTGAAGAAAAGGCTTATCCTTCTTGGGTAATGAACGCTATGGGTGGTATTCCTGAATTGATTGACCCAATGATAAATACCGCCGCAAAAACACTTGCGGTGTCAGCACTAAGGATTCTCGAAGACGAAAAAATTCGTAAAGAAGCATATGATGAGTTCGAGCAACGAAAAAATGAAGCGGGTATGATTCCGCCTCTTTGCGATTATGCGCCACCAGTGAATTTTTGTTGGCCAGAATACATTGAGACTAAACGAGGTAGGGATTGGGTTATTCCGTCTGGACAATACTAATCTGCAGAATTCAAGCACTTATTGTGACCGCAAATTTAACGTTGCATAACTTGTGGTATTTATTCCTGCTAATTCAAATCATCTGAAACCGGAGCGATATATGAAGTGATAGGAAATTTTCCAAAAATTTGCTAATTTTCATTTGGTAGGTTATTGAGCCATAAGTAGAAATATAGTCTGCCTAAAGATTTAGTTAGTAGCGTTGTGCTAGGTTTTGAAGGGTTCTTTTGGTAACGCACCCTTCAAAGGATACATCTTGTTTTTATTTAAGTTGCTATGTGAAATCGCACTCAAATCTCTGGGGTGGAAGATTGACACGACTACCCCGCCCCTGAAACGTTGTATTATAATTGCTGCCCCCCACACTTCCAATTGGGACTTTTTGATGATGTTCCTCTTCGCAGGAGCTTTTGGGTTGAAGATCGCTTGGATGGCTAAAAGCAGCATATTCAAAGAACCTTTTGGATTTATCCTTCGAAAAATGGGAGGTATTCCTGTGGATCGTAGACAAAAAAACGAACTTGTGCAGAATATGGTAGCTTT